>MPLX02268245.1_pt1 | contig 15341 bp, 14 predicted proteins | sample 1617341 | NCBI WGS metagenome assembly MPLX02 (sample SAMN05944804, study PRJNA350692) | marine metagenome | biome: marine; feature: ODZ; material: water; isolation source: 120 m water sample filtered on 0.2 um supor filter | place: Pacific Ocean | collected 2012-04-08 | depth 120m m | reverse complement strand
TTCAAATTGACCCATGTTCTCAGCATTAATTCTAAAGTATGCCTGTAGCGGATCCTCAACATGAACTCCTTTTGGAACATAAATAAATGAACCACCAGACCATACAGCAGAGTTAAGAGCAGCAAACTTGTTATCTCCTGGAGGAATAATGGTACCAAAATATTCTTTTACTAGCTCTGGATATTCTTTAACTGCAGTGTCCATATCACAAAAAAGAACACCTAACTCTTCTAAATCTTCCCTGTTCTTGTGATAAACAACTTCACTCTCATATTGTGCAGTTACTCCAGCTAAATAAGTTCTCTCTGCTTCTGGAATCCCTAGCTTTTCATAAGTCTGTTTAATTTCTTCAGGAACTTCATCCCATGAATTAGCCTGATTTTCAGTTGGCTTAATATAGTAATAAATATCATCAAAATCGAGACTTCCCAACTTTTCTTTAGCTACCCATTCTGGCATTGGTTTATCAAGGAATCTTTTATATGCTTTAAGCCTGAAATCAAGCATCCATTCAGGTTCTTCTTTTATTTCAGACATTCTTCTAATTATGTCTTCATTTAAACCTTTTTCTGGTTTAAAAACATTCTTTTCAGGGTCTGACCATCCAAGTGAATATTTACCAATATCGATATTAACGTCAGTCATACTCTTATTTTAGTTCTTAATTTCCTTAATAATAAGTACTACTTAAGTAGATTTTTTAGCAAATTAAACTAAAAAATATGCCAGTTATTTGTATAAACCCAACAAACGAGACAGAAGCTCAGATTGTTAATGAGTTAAGCTTGCAGAACCAAGATTTGAGACTTTTTGTTTCAAATAAAATTGATGAGAAATATATAGAAAAATTAAAAGGTAAAAAAGCCATAGGCGATATATCTGATGATACTCATATTTCTACCGCATGCAGAGGTGCCTTTTGTGGTATATTTTTTGAAAATAATGAAAAAGATATATTTATAGAGGCAATTAAAGAAAGCGGCTTGAAACGAGTTATTTGGGTTGCTGAAAATGAAACAACTAAAGAGGTCTTAGGACTAAAAAATCTTATTTATATAAAACATCATGACTATAAAGGCGTGAAAGAAAAAATTTTAGATTTAGAAAGTCAAGAAACTGTTGAATATGGTTTGATAGACTTAAATACATAAAATGGTAAAAAAATCTGTATTTAAAGAAGGGTCAGGATCAAGAAAGGGTTTTGTTTCAGAATTTCAAGATGAAATTGAGCCAAAAGATACCTCAAAAAACAATACTTCTAAAGTAAAAAACAAAATAATCAATAAAAGTTCAGAAAATATGAAAGAACTTGTTGATAATTGCATTGCTTTAACAGTGACTTCTCCCCCATATAATATTGGAAAATTAAGTGACGTTGAAATGAGTGATCAAGACTATTGGAAAATGGTTGAAAAATGCTTTAGAGAAGTTTACAGAGTTACAGAATCTGGGGGTAGGCTCGTTGTTAATGTTGCAAACCTTGGAAGAAAGCCATATATTCCATTTTCTGATAAATATACAGAGTTATTAATAAATATTGGATTCATAATGAGAGGTGAAATCATTTGGCAAAAATCAAAAGGAGCAAATGCAAATTTTGCATGGGGAAGTTGGCTTTCTGCATCTAATCCAGTTATTAGAGACATACATGAATATTGTTTAGTTTTTTCCAAAGATTCTATGACGAAAGCTTCAAAAGGAATATCAACTATTGAAAAGGAAGAATTTATGGATTCAACTCTTTCAATTTGGAATATTCCCCCTGCTCGAGCAAAAAAAATTGGCCACCCTGCTCCATATCCAACTGAACTTGTAGAAAGATTTATAAAGTTATACACCTACGAAAAAGAACTTATTCTTGACCCCTTTATAGGAAGTGGCACAACAGCAATAGGGGCTATTAATTTGAATAGGAATTATATAGGATATGAAAATAATGAAGAATACATTAAATTGGCAGAAGAAAGAATTAATTCAATAATTAAATGACTATTAAGATTTTTTAAATTTAGCAAGATAAACAAACCCTAGGAAACCCATTCTTTGAAGTGAAATTGTTTCTAAACCTGTATTTAAAATTAATTCTTCTGGTGGGTCTAATTTATCCAAAGAAGTGTAGAGAAATCTATATTCTTTAAAATTTAAAGTTATTAAACCAACTATATGAATTATTAAAAATGTGCCTATTTTATGAACTAAGCTTAAAAAGCTATTCTTTGGTCTAGTAAGATCCAACAGTACAAATACTCCATCTTTTTTTAAAACTCTACGTATTTCATTAAAGCTCTTATCTATATCTTCTACGTTCCTTAAAACAAATGCGCAAAATATATTATCAAAAATATTGTCTTCAAATGGTAACTGCTCAGAAAACCCAATAATTTTTCTTTCAAATTTATTTCTTGATAACATTTTTTCATCTGGATCTAAAGCTGTAACGTTTAAATCTTTTAGTTGCTCATAAGCAGCTCCTGTACCGCTTCCTAGGTCTAACACATTGCCTGGTTTTAATAATTTGGTAGCTTTATTTCTCCATGATTTATCAAAACCAAGAGTTAGGAAAGAATTTATTAAATCATAAAATTTATATATATTGTTAAAGTTTGCAGATTTTTTCAATTACAAAATATAAGCAGCAGCTAGCAAAATACCTGTTAGAAAATGAATACCAATTGTTGAGACATTTACCAAAAGAAGCTCATAAGGAACTTTTTGTCTGTCTGCATCAGGATTGTTCCACTTTACCATCCATGCATCAGCCATTTTGAATGCTTTCCATACCAAGATAATTGGTAGTAAAGCAATGAATGCAAAAACTGTTCCATAGTTGGTGAAAAAACTAATAATACCAATTGCCGCAATTGCAATAAAGGCTTCTACCATAAACTGTTTATAAAGTGACAATGGCTTTTCAAGCCTCATCCAGCCATCCTCCACAGCAGTCCTAACAACCCAATTATTTTTTCCTACAGCTGCATCAGAAGGAGCATCTTGAAACTGATTAATCCAAACAATTAACATAACTAATATTCCTATTGGTACTGATGCAATTAATGCTTCAACCCAATTCCAAGAAGATAAAATATTATTATGCAAGGGTGCAGTCAAGGCATAATGAGCACCCATGACCATTACTGGACCAAATCCAAGAGCAATAGCTATTTCTCCTAATCCTTTGTAACCAAGTCTTATCGGATCTCCGGTGTATCCTAGTGCAAGGAAAGTACCAATTATACCTGTCCATAAAATTGGTGTATTACCAAAGAACTCTCCACTAATTTGTTGATTAATATATAAACCTATAACAATTGTTCCAATAATACTTGCTAAAGCTGTAATTAAAACCTGCCCTGGTGTCATTAGCCCAACTTGGATTACTCGACTTCCTCCATTAAAAGGGCTTGCAACTTTATTTATTTCATCTGCGTTAGAAGTATGGTCAAAATAATCATTAGATGAATTAGTAGCTATCTGAGCTAATGATGCGCCAAGAAGAACTAGCCAAAACATATTCCATGACCATTCTGTTAATAAATTATTAGAATTTAAATCGTTCCAAGCGACTGCTGAACCAATAAAAATTGGAGCAAAAGTAGCAGTTAAAAAAGGTGCTCTAATCGTTCTCAACCATAGGCCTATTCTTTTTAATGCCATTCTGAAAGCAAACTTTAATGCTGAAGTTTTGTTTGCAGGGTAAGTCTTCCATTCAAATTTCTCTTCCTCATAGAAATCTACATATTTAATAGTTGTTGGTTTAACTCTGTAATACCCCACAACATCATTTTTTATCAAAAAATCATCTTCCATAAATTCTTTAAAAGCATCTGTTGTTTCAAGAACCAATTTAGAGGCTTTCTTTTTTTCATCTTCATCTTTAATTTTGTAAGCTTCACCATCAATCTGAAGACCTCTAATACCTTCTTGACCTTTAGGCCATACAACAACATGAACTCGAGGATTTAATCTTATTTGCTCTGCTTTTCTTGTTGGGTTGAATGTGAAGAAAATTAAATCATCACCATCTCTATTGAAAAAAACAGATGCACCTGAAGAGTTTCCTCCAACACTAGTTGCAATAAACATCCTGTCAGAAGAATCTAAGACATCTTCAATTTTTTTATTTAACAGATCATTCATACCACAAATAGTAATATGCTTGTGAAATTATGCACAAAGTCCTTACTGTTTATTTTTTAATCATTTAATATTAAAAAGTATGTTTAAAGTCTTTAAAACTCAAGAATTTAAAAAAGCAGTGCTCTTTTATGTAGATGGTATAAAAGGAAATAAAAAACATTTCCTTATTTCAATATCCTCAGCAATTATTTGGTGTTTCTTAGTTGTTTTGCATCCATATATTATTAAAAGAATTGTTGATGATGGTATCGTTTCAGGGAATACAAGAATTATTGCAATCCTATTGTCTTCATTGATTGTAATTGGATATAGTCGTGCACTATCTATAGGGACTAGAAGATACTTTGGAATGTCTGTTTCTTATAATGTTGAAGCAGAAATTAGGAATAATATTTTTTCACACATGCAAAAACTTGCTTTCAAATATCACGATAGAGTTCCTACTGGAGAGTTGATGGCAAGAGCTTCCAGTGACGCATCTCAAGTACGTATGGCTTTTGCAATAGCTCCTTTAGCATCTGCTAATATTTTACTTTTATTTATTCTCAGCATTACTTTATTAAGCATAAGTCTCCCATTAGGTTCTGTTGTACTTCTCTCTATCCCAGCAGTACTTTGGTTAGCAGCTAGCTTTTCATCAAAAGCAATGGGAATCTCACTTAAAGTAAAAGAAGCTGAAGCAAATATGACAACTGAAGTAGAAGAGCAACTTGGAGGAATAAGAGTTGTAAAAGCTTTTGGGAATGAAGATACAGCTTCAAATAAAATAGATGAGGCTATTGAAAATATCTATGACAGATCAATTGACTACTTAAATCTCAGAACAAAATTTATTCCAATGTTTGAATTAATTCCAATGGTCATTACCTTGCTTGTCTTAATTCTCGGTGGATACTTAACTATAAATGAAAATATATCCTTAGGAGATTTTATTGCTTTTACTCAATATGTATTTCTACTTCTTTGGCCATTGAGAATTACTGCATGGTTTTTATCTGAAATACCTGCCAGTGTTTCTGCAGGAAATAGAATTCTAGAATTATTAAATGAAAAACCTTCAATTATTGACCCTCAACAAATTAAGACACTCCCGAAAGAAGGTACCGGTCAAATAAAATTTTCAGATGTTAATTTTAAATATGGAAATGAAAATATTTTTAATGACTTATCTTTTACAATAGACGGTAAAAAGACTGTTGCTATTGTTGGTTCTACTGGGTCAGGTAAGTCTACGCTTGGGTATTTAGTTCCAAAACTTTATGAAATAGATTCAGGAAAAATAGAAATTGATGGAGTAGATATTAATGACCTTGAACTATCTGACCTTAGAAAAAATGTAAGCCTCGCTTTCCAGGAAAGCTTCCTCTTCTCAAATACTGCTAGAGAAAATATATCTATAGGTTTAAATAATGCTTCAAATGAACAGATTAAAAATGCAGCTAGCGTTGCAAAGGCTCATGAATTTATATCTGAACTACCAGAAGCATATGAAACTACTGTTGGTGAAAGAGGTTATGGACTTTCAGGTGGCCAAAGACAGAGAGTTGCATTAGCAAGAGCTATTGTTAGGAATCCAAGAATTTTAATTCTAGATGATGCTTTATCAGCTGTTGATGCATCAACTGAGGAGGAAATAAGAAAAGAACTTGAAACAACTATGGAAAATATGACTACTTTAATAATTACTAACAGAGTGCCAACTATTGAGCTTTGCGATGAAGTTATATTTATTGAAAACGGATCTGTAAAAGCTCAAGGAAAACATAAGGAAATTATTAAAAAAGACCAATCTTATAGAGATCTTTTTCTTGAAGAAAGCACAGTGGAGACTGCTCTATGAAAGAAAAAGTTTTTATTAGGTCTTATAAATTAGTTCCTGAAATACGAAATCCATTTATTAAAAGTTCGTTAATTGCATTATTTGGAACCGGTCTAAGAATGGTTGGCCCTTTTCTTATCTCTAGAGGGGTTGATAACGGTGTAATTAAATCAGACTATAACTACGTTCTTCAACAAGCAATGTTTTATCTTCTAACTCTTATTGTGTTATATTTTGTTACAAGCAAAGCCCTTCTAGCTATTGGTTTAGTTGGGGAAACATATGTTAGAAAAATTAGAGAGAAACTATTTAGACATTTAGCATCATTAGATATCAATTATTTTGAAAAAAATAAAACTGGTGTACTAGTTGCCCGTATGACTTCTGACATGCAAAGTCTTAATGAGTTTGCTAGGGAAGGTGCCAGTAGTATATTGACATCTCTATTGACTATATTTGCTGCAACAGTCGCAGTATTTCTTGTAGATTTTAGACTATCCGTAATTGCCTTTATAATTTTGCCTGTTCTTGGAGTGGCGACAAGAGTTTTCAGAAAACATGCTGATGCTGCATATTGGTCAGTACGAGAATGGATTGGTCAAGTTTTGTCCTCACTACAAGAAGGAATCTCTGGAGTTAGAATCATACAAGCATATGCTGATGAAAATACACAAATTAATAGATTTGAAGATGTAAATGGAGAACATCTAAAAGCTAACATGAGATCTGCAAAAAATATTGCTGTTTATTTCCCTTTTATTGAAATTACAAGAGTTACCTCCATAGCGATTGTTATCTGGTTTGCCGCACAAAGAATATCAGAAGGAACATTAACAATAGGAGAATTAGTTGCTTTACTTTTTTATCTAAACTATTTTTTTGATCCTTTAATTCAGCTTTCATTTAATTACGATTTGTTAAGATCTGCAGGTTCCTCTATGAAAAAAGTATTCTCAATACTTGATGAAGAACCATCATTAAGTATAAAAGGAGATACATCACCAGATATGGATAAAGAAAAAGTTGTTGAATTTAAAAATGTGGATTTTTCATACGGCAGGGAGCTCGTCCTTAAAGATGTAAATTTTGAAATAAATAAAGGTGAAAAGATAGCAATTGTTGGAGAAACAGGTGCTGGAAAAAGTACGATAGCAAAATTAATTCTAAGATTTTATCTATCTACTAAAGGAACAGTAAGTTTTTTTGAAATTGATGCGAATGATGTAAGACAGAAATGGGTTAGAAAAAATATTGCATATGTACCTCAAGAAAGTTTCTTATTTAGAGGAACAATAAGGGATAACTTAGTTTATTCAAATCCTGAAAATATAGATCTAGAGGAAGAGCTATCTTCAATGGGAATACTTACATGGTTTGATAGATACGAAAACAAGCTTGACCAAGAGGTAGGAGAAAGAGGTGGGAATATCTCTGCTGGGGAAAGACAGTTTGTTGCATTATTAAGAGCTGTTCTAGCAAAGAGACAAATCATTGTATTTGATGAAGCTACTGCAAACTTAGATATTGAATCAGAGTCTTCAATATTAGATGCAACTGATAAACTATTATCTTTTCAAACATCAATTGTTATTGCTCATAGGTTGGAAACTGTTTTAAATGCAGAAAAAATAATGGTTATGGAAGAAGGGGAACTAGTCGGCTTTGACAGTCACGAAAATCTATTGAAAAATAATTCAGTATATAAAGAACTATTCTCTGCTTGGAATCTGGTTAATTAATTATTGATTAGCTAGTTGTATTAAAAGCTGGCCTATATAATCTTCTGGAAGATTTCCTGCTCTACGAGCAATTACGTTTAAATCCTTATCTAAAAATACCCAGTATGGAAACGATGTAAGACCATAAGCTCTTGATATGTCCTTGTCTAAATCATAAATCTGGGTTTCACTCCAACCTTCTCTAAATAACCAATCTTGTGGAGGGTAATTATCTCTGCCCCTGTCTATTGATGTAGCAATTGCAATAACATCAATGCCGTCTGGAACACCTATAGTGTTAATAATTTCTTGAACTACTGGAAGCTCTCGTTGGCAATGAGGACACCAATGAGCAAGAAATAAAAGTGCTTTAGCATTTCCATTTTTCTCTAAAGAAACTATTTCTGAATCCTGATTTGGTCCTGAAAAAAGTGGTCCGGGTAATCCTACAGCTATACTGTCATCATTTTCTCCAGCGTATTGAGGAAGATTTTCACCATTTATCGTTGTCTCGCCTTCAGGTAATGGGGCTGCTACTGGTTCTGAGCTTAAGGTAACTCCAATTGCAACAGCTAAGCCTATAACTAGAAGTATTCCTCCGCCGATAATAAAATTTTTATTCACTAATTTGTTTCCTTGCATAGTCATAATACAAGATTGCAGCAAATATGGTAATAAATCCACTTCCAGCCATCAAAGGAATGCTTATAAAACCAAATATGTCAACATACCTTAAAGAACAAGGTACATCTATTGCACAAGTCCCTCCATCTCCTCCTCCGTTTTGAAGATAAATATGATAAAGACTTAGAAAAAAACCAATCAAGCTAAAGTATCCAAATTTAAATAACGCTTTCTTAAACAAAGAAGCTAGCATTACCAAAGCAATAGGATACATTAGATACCTTTGGTACCAACAATACTTACACGGTATAAACCCAACTAATTCAGAATAAATTAAACTTCCAATTGCACAAAATGTAGCAACACTTATTGCATAATTTAAAAACTGATCTGTAATCAACTTGTTAAATGTTCTTTTAGTTAAATACAGGTAAAAAATTGAGGCAGTAATTACCCAGGAGACTAAAGTCATAAAACCAAACAAAGTATTGAAAAATAATATTTTATCCATTTAAATAATTCTACTCGTTAAAAGACTAAAGAAATATTAATAGTTAGACTATTGCGTTTCCAGAGTTTGGGTCAAAATAATGTAATTTTGATGGATCAATTGCTAAAGTAATTTTTTCTCCTTCTTTAACAATTGAATTTGGATTAACTCTAGCAATAAATTTTGTTTGGTCTCCTAAGACTGATATATCTTCACCTTCATCAGCAAGAATTTCCTCTATTGCCTCTGTTTGTACTGGTTTTATGTCTTTATAGAAATGGATATAAGAATCTGAACCAAGTTGTTCAATTAAAGATACCTCAATATTTAATTTCTCCGAAAACTCTTTTGAATTGGCATAGTTTGAATCCTCAAATGCTTCCGGCCTAATTCCTAATACTATCTCTTGTCCATCAAATTCTTTTAATTTCTTATTTTCATCTGCATTACACTTAACTGAATCTCCACCAAAAGATAACGTTATATTCTTTGTTGAGGCTTTAACTGTAGCATAAACAAAGTTCATAGCTGGACTGCCAATAAATCCTGCTACAAAAATATTTTTTGGATATAAATAAATCTCTCTAGGTGTATCTATCTGTTGTAATTCACCTTTTCTTATAACAGCAACCCTATCTCCCATAGTCATTGCTTCTACTTGGTCATGGGTAACATAAAGTGTTGTGGTTTCTAATTGGGTGTGTAATACTCCTAACTCTGCACGCATCTGTACTCTTAACTTTGCATCTAAATTAGAAAGAGGCTCATCCATCAAAAAAGCCTCTGGACTTCTTACAATTGCTCTACCCATTGCAACACGCTGACGCTGACCTCCAGATAGAGCTTTTGGCTTTCTCTCAAGGAGTTCATCAATTTCTAAGATTTTTGCAGCTTCTTTAACTTTTTGATCAATATCTTCTTTTGAAAATTTACGTAATTTAAGTGAAAAAGCCATATTGTCATAAACACTCATATGGGGATATAAAGCATAATTTTGAAACACCATTGCTATATCCCTATCTTTTGGTGCTACTTCGTTGACTGTTTTCTCTCCTATAGATATTTCACCTTCAGTAATATCTTCAAGACCAGCAACCATTCTTAAAAGTGTTGTTTTACCACAACCTGATGGACCAACGAGAACTACAAACTCACCATCATTTATTTGAATATTTACTTCTTCCAAAGCTCTTGTTCCATTTGGATAGATTTTCCCAACAGAGTTAATTTTTATAGCACCCATAATTACCTAATGTATTTTAACCAAATATCATAGTATTTTAAAATCATTTAGATTAATAACTAAAGTCTAGTTCTTCTGTTACTTCGTCAATATATAGACTCGTAAGTTCTATGTACTTAAACATTGCGTACCACAATGCATCTGAACCTATTCTTCTTTCCATCAATTCTGAAGCATCATACCTAAATAGGTTACTTTCTAAAGATTTCTTAATTAGACCAGTTTCTTTAATCGTCTGTTGATTTGTTAGTGTACTAATTTCTGAATTCATATTTGCTGAAATATATGTTGAGTCATTCTTTGATAGCCACGATTTACCAAAATCATTTGATATCAAAGCATTCAATACTTTGGTACTTTCTTTACTTTCATTTATAACTATTAATGCATCTCCTATTCCAACCATTGCCTCTTTATTGTTCAATGATGGAAATTTGAAAAAATCATAATCAATACCATATTCCTTATCTTTTGGAAAATAACTTGATGCGAAGTGCCCTGACCAAGAGAAAATACATGAGTTATTCTCATCAGTTAGGTTCTTATAGTTGTTTCTAAATTCTTTTCTTACGATTCTTTTATTTCCACCGAATACTGCATCTTTAATAAAAATTAACTTTCCAATATCTAGTATTGATAAAGTAATCTCATCAGATCCTGACATTATCTCTTGATTTGACCATTGGTCATAAATCTCAGGGCCTTGTTGGTGAAGAATTAAATCTTCAAGCCAGTTTGTAGCTATCCATCCAGTCGAAGCACCGCTTTCAATATCTAAACACCACAAATGATTGCCGCTTGATGAAAATTCTTTTGTAAATAAAACCATCTCTTCATAACTATTGAAATTAGGTGAACCAATTGATTTAAACTTTTCTACATCATACCAAACAAGTGAATTGGGAATCAATCTAAACCAAACACCATAATTTATATTTTTTTTCTTTGAAGTTGTTATCTCTAATAAGTGGGAGGGGAATCTATCCTCTATTATTGCTTTATCAATACTGTTTTCAATAGGTTTAGCAATACCTCTCTCTCCTAGGTTTACTACTCCCTGAGGGTTTGGGATTAATGCTAAGTCTGTGTCAAGTTCATTGGTCTCAATTAGATATGTTTCAATATCAGAGACTGGAATATAGCTAATTTTTATGTTTTCAGACTTTGAAATCTGTTCTAACTCTTCAATAAAGTAATCCATCTGTGGAAAATAGGGACCTTTTATTACGACTTCATTTGGTTGATAAGCAAACCAAGAAAAAGAAATAACAACTAAGAGAAAAATTATAAAAAATATATTTTTATTTTCTATTGCCATAAGTATGCTGCTCCTCTAACACCACTACTCGATCCATGTTTTGCTTTAACTATCGGTGTTAAGAAAAAATTTGAAGCTATATATGGAATAATTCTCTTTGGTACTTCTTCATAAATCTCATCGACATCTGACATTCCTCCACCACAAACAATTACATCTGGATCAAGAATATTTACAAAACTACTAAAGGACTTTGCTGTTCTTTCGAAGTAAGTCTCCATAACTTCCATTGCTAAATTATCTTTTCCTCTATACAAATTTATTATTTCTCTTGATGAAATTTGCTTCCCTGATCGGTATTCATAATCATTTTCTAGTCCTGGACCTGAAATAAAAACTTCAATTGCTCCTACTCTTCCGCAATGTCTCTTTACAGATCTTTCATAATCGTCCATTGGGCCTGGGATTGGGTTTTGGCCCCACTCACCAGTAAGTTTATTTGGTCCTTCAACAAGTTCTTTATTTACAACATATCCTGCCCCAACTCCTGTGCCAAGTATCACTGCAAAAATACTCTTATAATCCTTACCTGCTCCATCTATTGCCTCTGATAAAGCTAAGCAATCTGCATCATTGGCAATTTTTATTTCATAACCCAATTGTTTTTCTAAGTCATTTCTTACAGGTCTATTTTCCAATGCTTTTGAATTTGAAACTTGAACTAAACCAGTATCTGGATGAAGAGATCCTGGCATTCCAATTCCTACAGTAAATTTATCAGCTTCTTTAGATATCTCATTGATTAAATTGACTACAGAATTAATAATTTGTTCGTAATTATCTTTTGGGGAATCTACCCTAATTCGGTTTAATTCAGAACCATCATTGTCATCTATAGCAATAGCTTCAATCTTTGTTCCGCCCCAATCAATACCAATTTTCATTTTATTTACTCAGTTCAAAATTTAAGCTATATTTTTCTATGTTAGTAGTCCCAATTTCTTCGAGTTGATTATTTTTATTTACTGACCAAATAAATGGTGCATCTGGGTAATCCTTCATATAGTCAGTAGCTACCCCTATTAAGATTTGTTCGTTGCTTGCTAAATTTATTGTTAAGAATCGTAAATAATAAAAATAATTATTACATCTATCATCCTGTGTAGATTCAAGAACTCCTTTAATATCATCTTTGTAATTGTTTTCCTTTTTTAATTCAAGAGAAAGTTCACCTGGGCCAAAACCCTCCCAAGAAGGCCCCAGACATACACCATTAAAATCACTCTCATAATCTTCTCTAAATTTCATATCAAAAACTAGAGAGTAACTTTCTATGCTTTTATCATTTTTTGGAAAGCTTTGCACTTCAAGTTGAATCGTATCTTTATTTTCATAAATATTGAATACTAGTTTTGTCTCTATGTTCTCAATCTGATCATTTGAATATATTTCATATTCGATTACCTCAGTAGTTGTACTACAGGATATAAAAACAATAAAACTTAAAAAAAGACTGAGGGATCTCAACCCTTTACAGCTCCTCCAATTAACCCTCTAATAAAAAATCTTTGTAAGCTGAAAAAAACAATTAGAGGAACGACCATAGAAATTACAGCACCTGAAGTTCTTAAGTGCCATGCTTCTCCATATGCTCCAATAGCTAACTGTGAGACATGGGAGGTAACAACTAAGTTTTGTGGTTTATATACTCCAAGAAAGACATTAGATACAAGGAAATCGTTGTAAACCCAGAGGAATTGAAATGTTGCAAATGCTGCTATGCCAGCAACAGATAAAGGTAGAACCAGTTTAAAGAAAGTTGTAAAATTACTAGCTCCATCAATCTTTGCAGATTCAATAACACTCTTAGGTAAACTCATCATGAAATCTCTAAGAAGAAACGTTGCAAGTGGTAGGCCAAAACCCGTATGAGCAAACCAAACAGCAACAAAAGTACCATTTAAATCTAATTCAGGGATTATTGGAATTCCAAATACCTCTATCCCACTTTTAAATAGTTGCACTAAAGGAATTAAGGACATTTGTAAAGGTATGATCATGGATCCGACTACAAACAAAAATAATATTTCTTTACCTCTAAAATCCATAAATGCAAAAGCATATGCTGCAAATGCTGCAATAGTTATAGGTATTATTACAGATGGTATAGTTACAGCAAATGAGTTATAAAAAGACCTGTCTAGATTATCAGCAAAAAAGATCTCAGAGTAATTACTCATTGTTAATTCAGACCACAATTTACCCGTATAGATAGCATCCCACCAAGATGTTCTTTTAATACTTTCTCCTGGCCTAAATGAACTCAATACAAATCCAAATACAGGAAATGTCCACATTAAAGCAATCGTAATTAAAATTAATTTCGTAACAGGCTTGTCATACCATTTTTGATTATTTCTTATCATGATTGGCTATTTTCTCTTTCTCTAATAGCAGTTCCAACAAGGATTGGTAAAACACAAACAAAGATTAACACTGCCACAGTTGCTGACCTACCAAAATTTCTATACTTTGAGAATTCATCAAGCATCTTTACAGCAAGTAAGTTCGTTTCTAAATCTCCTCTGGTTGAAACATAAATTATATCAAATGCTTTTAGTACAGTAACAACCATATAAGTTCCAACCACAATTATTGTGCTTTTTATATAAGGAATAACAATTGATATGAATACTCGAAACTCTGATGCTCCATCAATTTGCCCTGCTTCCATAATTTCAGAAGGGATTGATTTTATTCCAGCTGAGAAAACTACTGCTGCAAATCCTGTAAAGGACCATATCATTATCACCATTAATAACATGGTATTTACAGGTAGGTTTATTAATATACTGCTAAACCAATTGTCAGGATTTAAGTTTTGTGCAAAAGGCAAATTACTCAGGTCTCTTTGTTGAAGCCACCCAATAGGTTTAAGACAATTAGGATCATCGAAACCATTAAAGACTCCATCAATAATCCTATTATTCATACATTGAGATCCAAGACGATCAACAGAGACTCTGATACCATTTATTATTCCAATTTGTGTTAAAGGAGGAGGCCTGTATTCGTAAATGAATTTAAAAATTGCACTTGCACCAACTGCGGAAATTGCCATAGGCATAAACACAATTGATTTAAAAAATGCCTCACCTTTATTTAACCTGTCAGAAAGCCATCCAACAACTAGTCCTATTAATATCACAAAGAAAACAACAGAAAATAACCAAATTATTTGATTCCTTATAGTTACAAGCATTTCTGGATCTTTAAATGCCCATTTGTAATTTTCAAAACCTATAAAGCTATCACTGTATCTGTCTTTAAAGCTTATATAAATAGTCCTTAAAGCAGGGTAAAAAAGGAATAAAGTAATCATAAACAACGAAGGACCAACAAACATTCTTGCTTCTAAAGCATCTCTACTGTCTTTTGGGGCTAGTTTAATTAACCTATCCATACCAAAAAATAATAAGAATATAAATGAAGACCCTACAAGAATTGCTAATACTACAAGTAAATTACGGGGTATTTGATCTGTTAACTCTCTGAACAAAATAGCTTGAGCTAAAAACCAGGCTAGAGGAAAGAAACCAAGAGCTAACATAGAAATTCCAATTGTTAATAATTTCTCTTGTTGTGTTGTTTCTTTCATGTCAATTTCACTATTTTACACTATCAACTAAACGATAGCCACCCTATTAGGGTGGCTATCTCAACTAATTAAAAAATAGTTGGCTTACGGCCAAGAATTTTCAACAGTGTCTAATGCTGTATCAATATACCCTGGACCTTCGACTGCTAAGTTCATCATTTCTTTCCAGAATGAACCAGCGCCAACCTCAGGTGGCATTAAGTCTGAAGCATCAAATCTGAAGCTATTTGCACTTAACGCGGCTGCGATTGTGTCACCAAGAATCTTATTGATAGGTGCTGCATACAATGATGTATCAAAACCTGTGTGAGCACTTAAACGTGCATTGTCAGGTCTAGTAGCAACATTGTTGTAGAATTCTGCACTTAACATGTATTCAGCAACAGCTTTTGTT
>MPLX02102993.1_pt1 | contig 15363 bp, 14 predicted proteins | sample 1617341 | NCBI WGS metagenome assembly MPLX02 (sample SAMN05944804, study PRJNA350692) | marine metagenome | biome: marine; feature: ODZ; material: water; isolation source: 120 m water sample filtered on 0.2 um supor filter | place: Pacific Ocean | collected 2012-04-08 | depth 120m m | reverse complement strand
TACCTCACCAAATCCCGCTACATCGATGCGCTTCGCTGTGAGAAGAAGCTCTGGCTGGGCTGGCATGAGCGAGCGCCTTATGAAGAAGCCCCGCCCTACTCTATTCTCGATACCGGTAACCGCATTGGGGAAGGGGCCTGGGCGCTCTTTCCCGATGGGGTATTGATCACCGAGAAACCCTATGAGCATGAGGCTGCTGTTGCGAGGACTGTTTCGCTAATGGCGGGTGATGTGCCGGCGATCTTCGAAGCCGCCTTTGAATACGACAAGGTGCGCATCCGTGTGGATGTGCTCGAGCGATTGGATGATGGCTGGGGCCTTCGTGAAGTGAAATCTTCCACCTCGGCCAGTGAAGATAAAGGCCATGTGGATGATGTGGCGGTTCAGTTATATGTGCTGCAGGGTACAGGGGTAAATATCACCTCGGTGGAACTCATTCATGTAAATAATCAGTATGTGTTTGATGGCGGGGATATCGCCTGGCCCGAGATGCTGCTGCGAGCCGATCTCACCTTGGAGGCGCGCGATCGCCTGCCCCAGGTGGCCGCCAAAATACCCAAGTTGTTTCGCGTATTGGACCAGGACAGCGCGCCCGAGGTGTATGCCACCAAGAGCCTTTGCTCAAAGCCGTGGCGCTGCGATTACTTTGATAGCTGCATGGCGGCCAAGCCCGAGGACTGGGTGGGCCTTTTGTACCGCATCTTTCCCAACCGCTTGGCGGCTTTGCATGCGCAGGGGATCGAGTCGATCCCGGATATTCCCGAGGATTTTAAACTGCCAGAAAAACAGGCCCACGCGCTGGACAGCCTGGCCTCGGGGCATCCGTGGGTCTCCGATGATCTAAACGGTGCACTTATCCCTTTGGGGCCGCCGGCCTATTACATGGATTTTGAGACCATGGCCCCGGCCATCCCAGCCTACCCTGGCACGCGGCCCTACGAGACGACTCCCTTTCAGTTCTCAGTGCACTTTATTGATGAAGATGGTGTGCTAACGCACACCGCTTACCTTGCCCCGGAAGATACCCACCCGGCCCGTGGTTTTGCCGAGGCGTTAATTGCTGCGATCGATCGCACTGACCTGCCGGTGGTGGTTTACAACCAGAGTTTTGAGCTTGGCGTACTGGGCGCGCTTTGTGAGATGTTTGCCGATCTTGCTGATGACCTTGGCGCCATTATGAAAAACGTGGTGGATCTGTTACCCGTGGTGCGCGATCACGTTTGCCACCCGGGCTTTATCAGCAAGCGCTCCTTGGATGCCGGCACGTATTCGATTAAGAACGTACTGCCGGCATTGGTGCCCTCGATGAGTTATAGCAATCTTGATGGGGTGGCCGAGGGCGGCGAAGCCTCACGGGTATATACCGCGATGGTGTTTGGCGCCTATGCAGGCCGGAAGGCCAATGACTACCGCCAGCAGCTTCTTGATTACTGCGAGCAAGATACGCTGGCGATGGTTGAGGTGCAGCGCGCGTTGATAGCGCTTTGTGGGCAAGATTAACAACGGCGTAAGATACGCCCATGCAGTTAAGCGCTGAGCAACTTGATTCTTTAGCCACCCAGGGCTTTTTGCTGCTGCCCGGGCTGTTCTCGGGTGCCGAGGTGGATGCGCTGCGCGAGCGCTTGCCGGCGCTTTTGGTCGATGGCCACGAGGGCAATATTATTGAGCGCGCTTCGGGTGAAGTGCGCACCTCGATGGGGTTGCATCTGCGTGATGAGCGCTTTGCGGCACTGGTGCGCCACCCGCGGTTGGTGAACCCGGCGCTTCAGGTGCGCGCGGAGCCGCTTTATATTCAGCAGGTTAAGGTTAACGTTAAGGCGGCTTTTTCGGGCGAGGTGTGGCAGTGGCACTACGACTTTGCCACGCACCATGAAGAAGACGGTGTAGCGAAACCCTTGGCACTTAACCTGCATGTGTTTTTGGATGAGGTGAGTGAATTTAATGGCCCATTGTGGTTTGTTCCGGGCACCCATACGGTAGGTGCACACGGAGCGCATCTTGATACCACGACCACCAGCTACCCGTTGTGGGTGGTTGATGAGCCCACGGTGGCAACGGCGGTCCAAGAACATGGCATGGTCTCGGCTACCGGGGCGCGTGGTACCGGGCTGATTTTTTTCGATACCCTGCTGCACGGCTCGCCGCCTAATATGTCGCCGTGGGATCGGGCAATCTTCTCGCTGATCCTAAACCCCGTCTCAAATGCCCCCACAAAATCCACGCGCCCTGATTACAAACACCACCGCGATCTTTCGCCGGTGGTGGCGTTGGCGGATGATTGCCTTGTGCGGTAATGGGCCTTGGTTTCACACACCCCATCGCGTTAGCATGGCACGATAACCCCTCACCGAGAGATCACCATGAATGATGCCATGCGTGCCTTTATCGAAGGTATGCCCAAGTGCGAGTTGCATGTCCACCTTGAGGGCACGTTGGAGCCCGAGCTCAAGTTTGCGCTGGCCAAGCGCAATGGGCTGTCGCTGCCCTATGCCTCGGCCGATGAGATGCGCGCGGCCTATGACTTTGATGATCTGTCGTCGTTTCTGGCGGTGTATTACGAGGGCATGGCGGTGCTGCTTGAGGAGGCCGATTTTTATGATCTGGCTTATGCCTACTTTGCCAAGGCGCACAGCCAGAACGTGCGCTATGCGGAAGTCTTCTTTGACCCCCAGGCGCACACCAGCCGCGGGGTACCCTTTGAGGTGGTGATCAGCGGCATCCGCCGCGCCCAGGAGGTGGCGCGCCAGACGCTGGGCCTTAAAAGTGCCCTTATACTGTGCTTTTTACGCGATATGAGCGCCGATTCGGCCCTGCAGACGCTCGAGCAAGCCCTGCCCTGGCGCGATGAGATTATCGGGGTGGGGCTGGATTCTGATGAGCGCGATAACCCCCCGGCCAAGTTTGCCCAGGTTTTTGAGCGCGCCCGGGAAGAGGGGTTTTTGCGCACCATCCACTGCGATGTAGATCAGCAGGATTCGCTTAATCATATCTGGCAGACGCTGGAGATCGGGGTCGATCGCATCGATCACGGGGTCAACTGCCTGGAAGATAACGCCCTGGTAGAGGAGATCAAAAAACGCGGTCTGGCGCTCACGGTGTGTCCCATATCCAACCGCTATGTGGCCGCAGACTTGAAAGCCACCGAGATTGCCCAGATGCTGGATCTGGGTCTTAAGGTCACAGTGAATTCTGATGACCCGGCGTATTTTCCCGGCTACATGAACGAGAACCTTATCGCCACCCAGGAGGCGGTGAATCTTTCGCGCGAGCAGGTAACCCGGCTCGCCTTTAATGCCATCGAGGGCAGTTGGCTCTCGCCTGATGAGCGTGCGCCCTACCGGGTTGATCTTGAAAATTATCTGGCCTCTTAAAACACAACGCGCACGGGCTGCGCTTGGCACGCTTGGCTTTGCCGTGGTGCTCGGGGGTTGCGCCACACCGGCACACGTGCTGCCCGTTGTGCAACCGGGCAACCTTAATGCCGCTGCGGCTGAGATCGCGCGCACGGCCGAGCCATCTGCCCGCGCCATATCAGACATCGATGCCGTGGCGCGGGTGGCGGCGCTGTACCAACGCCTCAAACCCGCCGCCATTGCGGTGTGTCGTTATGTGGGGGAGCATCATTGCAACTGGGAGCTGACTTACTCGCCTGAAGAAGACATCAATGCTTATGCCAGTGATGATGTGACAGTCGTGATCTACAAAGGCATTGTGCAGTACGCCCGCAGCGATGCCGAAATCGCGATGGTGATCGCGCACGAGATGGCGCACCACATTGCCAATCACATTAATGAAAGCCAGAACAGCCAGGCGGTGGGGGCGCTGATTGGCGGGGTGGCGATGACTTTGCTGCTCGGTGATGCCGCAGCCCACAGCGGGCAGGCCATCAGCGATGGCATGCGGATCGGTGCGGCGGCCGGCGTGCTCACTTTCAGTCGCAAGCAGGAGATGGAAGCAGATTACCTTGCCGCCTATATCGTGGCGCGGGCCGGCTTTAATCTGGATACCGCGCGGGCCATGCTGGTTAAGCTTGGGCGCCTGGGCGGGCGCACCACCTCAACCGTACTCGATACCCACCCGGCCGGGCCCGAGCGCGTTGCAGCCTGGGATCTGGCGGCAAACGAGATTCGCGCCGGCTCGCCGATGCCCCGCAAAAGATAACCCGCTGCGCACAAAAAAGCCCCGCGCGGCGCGAGCCGGGCGGGGCTTTGTTTTTGCTGGCGTCTTACTTACGAAGCCATATCCTTTAAGTTCTTAAGGGCCAGGATTTTTACCCGGCGGCTGGCCGGCTTAGCGGCCACATCCATGGTCTCACCCGGGCGGAAGGGGTTGGCCACACCGTAGCGTGCTTCCGTCGCGGGCTTGTTCACCACGCTGATCTTCAGCAGGCCCGGCATCTTGAAAACCCCAGCAGCCCCCGGTGCCACATGGCCAGCGATCACGCCGGACAAGCTATCGAGCACGGCTTTTACTTCTTTGCGCTGCAGGCCGGTGTCTTCGGCGATCGCGTTGAGGAGCTCGGTTTTAGAAAGGGGACTTGCATAGTTGCTCATAATATTAATCTCTTCCAGTTAGGTGAGTATTCGGCCTTGCGGCCAGTGTTCAGTTTCTTCGGTGGTTAGCGGTCCGAAACAGGTGTAGGTGCATTCTAACCATAAAAACGTCTGTATTTATAGTGTTTACTTGCTTTCCGTTTAATGGGGGGGCCGTGTAGAATCGGCCGCCTTCTTTTCTGACTTAAAGCAATTTTTAAAGTTCATGGCGCAATACGTTTATTCTATGATGGGTGTGGGCAAAGTGGTGCCCCCCAAAAAGCACATTCTCAAAGATATTTCGCTGTCGTTTTTTCCCGGCGCCAAGATCGGGGTACTGGGCTTAAACGGTGCTGGCAAGTCCACTTTGCTGCGCATCATGGCCGGTATTGATACCGAGATTGAAGGCGAAGCCATACCGCAGAAAAACCTCAAGGTGGGCTATCTGCCACAAGAACCCCAGCTTGATGACGATTCTGATGTGCGGGCCAACGTCGAACAGGGGCTGGGGGAGGCACAACAACTGCTCAATGAATTTGAACGGGTCAGTGCCCGCTTTGGTGAAGAACTGACCGATGACGAAATGAACGCGCTGATTGAAGAACAGGGCGAGCTGCAAACCCGGATTGATGCTATCGGTGCCTGGGAGATCGAGCGCAAGCTCGAGATCGCTGCGGATGCCTTGCGCCTGCCAGCCTGGGATGCGCAGGTGGCACATCTCTCGGGGGGCGAGCGCCGCCGGGTTGCCCTGTGCCGGCTCTTATTGTCGGAACCGGAAATGCTGCTGCTCGATGAGCCCACCAACCATCTCGATGCCGAGTCGGTCGCCTGGTTGGAGCGTTATCTTGAGCAATACCCGGGCACCGTCATTGCTGTGACACATGATCGCTACTTTCTGGATAACGTGGCCGGCTGGATTCTGGAGCTCGATAGAGGCTTTGGGATTCCCTGGGAGGGCAACTACTCCTCGTGGCTGGATCAAAAAGACCAGCGCCTGGCGCAAGAGGAGAAGGGTGCCTCGGCAAGACGCAAAGCCATTGCCACAGAACTCGAATGGGTACGATCCAACCCCAAGGGTCGCCAGGCCAAAAGCAAGGCGCGTATCGCCCGCTTTAACGATCTGGTCGATCAGGAGTTTCAGTCGCGCAGCGAAACCAACGAGATCTACATTCCGCCCGGGCCGCGTCTTGGCGACAAAGTCATCGAGATAAAAAACCTGCGCAAGGCCTTTGGCGACAAGTTGCTGATCGATGATCTTTCTTTTTCCTTACCGCCCGGTGGCATCGTCGGCATCATTGGACCCAACGGCGCGGGCAAGACCACGCTGTTTAAAATGCTGACCGAAGTCGAGACCCCTGACAGCGGTGAGATCAGCCATGGCGAGACGGTGCAGATTGCTTATGTCGATCAAAGCCGCGACACACTCGATGACACCAAGACGGTGTGGGAAGAAATCTCTGATGGCCAGGATCTGCTGGAGGTTGGCAAGTACCAGACTTCATCGCGCGCTTATGTCGGGCGCTTTAACTTTAAAGGACCGGATCAGCAAAAACATATCGGTTCGCTCTCGGGGGGCGAGCGCAACCGGGTACACCTTGCCAAGGTATTAAGACAAGGCGGCAACGTATTGCTGCTGGATGAACCAACCAACGATCTTGATGTCGAAACGCTGCGCGCACTGGAACAGGCACTGGGTGATTTTCCGGGCTGCGCGGTAGTGATCTCACATGATCGCTGGTTTCTGGATCGCATCGCTACGCATATACTGGCCTTTGAAGGCGACAGCCAGGTCACCTGGTTTGCCGGCAACTTTGCCGATTACGAGGCCGACCGCAAACGGCGCCTGGGTGACGATGCCGACCAGCCACACCGTATCAAGTACAAACCGATCCAACGATAAAAAACTGTGCGTAAAACCCCAACCCCGTTTTTGACACCCTTGCGCGATGACTGACCCCTTTGCACGCTTTGGGGTCACGCATCTTTCGGCCACCTCCATGCTGCAGTTTCGGGCCGACCCGGCCCTGGGTATTTTGTACCTGGTGTTTGGTATCCGTGAGGCAGGTTCGCCGGCGATGCACCGGGGATCGGCGCTGGATCACACCATTGGCCAGATGCTCGATGAGGCAGTCACGCTGGATCAAAACAGCGCGCAAGCACTCGCCGAGGCGCATTACGACGGCCTGATCGAGGGCACCGAAGACGACTACCGCGATGCCGACGTGCGGCGTGAGCGCAAGGTGGTGAGCCAGTGCCTGGATCACTGCTACCCGGTGATCAGCGAATGGTCAACGCCGCTGGCCTACCAGCATCCGATCCGCCTTAGCCTGCAGGGTATTGAAGCCCCGGTGATCGGTTTTATCGATTTGCGTTATGCCGATGCCGTGCGCGAGCTTAAAAGCTCGGGCAAACCGCGCCGGGGCATTGTCGATGATCATGCCTTTCAGGTTGCCACCTACGCCATGGCGATTCGCCAGGAGAGCGGCGCGTGGCCACAGGCCTTTGTGGATTACCTGACACCTTCAGGCATGAGCTCGTACCAGCTAAAAAACGGCAAGCGCTGGGTACGCGAGGTGGTCGATACGGCGGCCCGCATTCGCACCCTGCTCGATAGCGCGCAGGATAAAGAGGCGTTGTGCGCATCGATACAACCTAACTACGGTAACTGGCTGTGGCGTTACCGTCCCAACAGTCTGGCGGCGGCCAAAGCACTTTTTACCGGTTAATAGAAGGTACAGATCTCACTCAGATCGCGCCTTTGAATATCGGGCACCTGTACATCCCTGGCCGGGTAACCGGTTACCAGAATCAAGAAGGGGCGCTCATTGGCCGGTCGGCCCAGCGCCTGGTTTAAAAACTTCATCGGGCTGGGCGTGTGGGTCAGTGAGGCCAGGCCCACATTGTGCAGTGCGCTGATCAACATGCCGGTGGCCAGCCCGGTCGATTCATAAGGGTAGTAGTGCTTGATCCGATTGCCATGTTCATCGCTGCGATGCACCAGTGCAAAGATCACGATCAGGTACGGCGCGGTTTCAAGAAAAGGTTTGTCTGCATCGGTCCCCAGGTGCGAAAGTGCCTCAAGCCATTCATCCGAGGCGCGGTGCTCGTAAAAAGCACGCTCTTCCTGCTCGGCCGCCTCGCGGATCTGACGCTTGAGCTTGGGATCTGCCACCACCGCAAAATGCCAGGGTTGCTGGTTGGCACCGCTGGGCGCCGTGCCGGCGGTGTGCAGACACGCTTCGATGACCTCGCGCGGCACATCTTCGTTTGAGAACGCGCGCACGGTACGCCGGGTGCGCATCTGCTCATAGTGTGCCCGGGCGCGCGCTTGCATCTGCTCTGGCGAGTAACGCGGGTAGGGCTCAAGGGGAACAAATCGGGGCGTGGTGGCCATAGCGGGTCTCCTGTTAACGGCCGGTGACGGTGATGGGGACTATTGGCACGGCAGGCATCAGCGCCGGCTCAGGCGGCTTCGCCCTCGGTGGCACGGTCGATCGCGTGGTAGAACGCCTGGATGACCGGATCGCACTTGATATCGGCCACGCTCAGGGGGCGGTTGAACGAGATGCCATCCAGGGTGCGGCAACGGCTCAGGGCGACGTAGGCCTGGCCCGGGGCGAACATGCCCCGGCCCAGATCAATGCGCACGTGCTCCAGGGTCAGGCCCTGGGCTTTGTGTACCGTGACGGCCCAGGCAAGGATGAACGGAAACTGGGTGTAACTGCCGATGACCTCGGTATCCACGCGGCGGCGTTTTTCATCCCAGTTGTAACGGTACCGCTCCCACGATTCGCGCTCTACAAAAACCCGCTCGCCCAGCGAGAGATCGCCCAGCAACTCGATCTCGATGGTGTCTTCATCCAACTGCGCCACGCGACCCAGCGAACCGTTCACCCATTCATTGCCATTCTTGGTAAACATCACCTGGGCATCGATCTTGAGTTTGAGCTCAGCCGGCGAGGGCAATTGCGATTCGTTGTCCAGCCAATCGCCGTTGACATCGGCATCAAACGACCACGCCTCACCCGGCAGTTGTGCCAACTGCTGCTCGTTAAACTGGCGTGCCCGGGCATTTACCGAGGTCAGTACCAGCCGGGTTTCTTCGGGCACCATGTCTTCGACCACGGCGTAGTTGAGCTGCGCCACGGCCTCATCAAGATCAGTGCCGGTACGGATGTGATCGAGCATGCTGATGAACTCGGTATCGGCCTGGCGAAACGAGCGCGTTAACGTCACTGTCACCAGTGGCAGTTCGCGCAGCGCCATGGCGCTGAAAAAATACGGGGAATCGTAACTCTCCTCGAACAGGCGCTTCTCTTCAGGACCCGCAATCACGGGCGGCAACTGGTGCATGTCGCCCACCAGTACCAGGGTTTTGCCGCCAAAAGGCACGCCGCGCTTGCCGGTATTGAGCCGCAGTGCTTCATCGATGGCATCGAGCAGATCCGCACGCACCATCGACACCTCGTCGACCACCAGCACGTCCATTTTTTCGACCACGTCTTTGGCGGCGCCGACAATGCGCTTGGCCCGGGGTTGCGGCCCCGGCGGGAGTTGAAACAACGAATGAATGGTCTGGCCCTGCACGTTGAGCGCCGCAACACCGGTAGGGGCAACCACCACCAGGTTTTTATCGAGCTCGACGCGCAACACATCGATCAAGGTCGATTTGCCGGTGCCGGCCGAGCCGGTGACGAAGATCAACGGTGGCGTCGCTACGCTCAGCAGATCCAGCACCTGCTGGAACTCGTCGGTAATTTCGGTATCCACGTGCGGCTTCAGGGCAGGGCAGTACAGCCCCCATCGACCACCAGCTCGGTGCCGGTAATAAAGGCAGCCCCATCCGAGAGCAAAAACAAACAGGCCTGGGCGAGATCATCGGGCTCGCCGACCCGTCCCAGCGGCACATGGGCCGACAGCGCGGCTAAGGCCTGTGGATCAGCCTCCCAACGGGCCTGCATGGGTGAGCGCACCGGCCCGGGCAAAATCGTATTCGAGCGAATCCCGTCACTGGCAAACTGGATCGCCAGCGACTTGGACAAGCGGATAACACCGGCCTTGGCGGCACCGTAGGCATCCTGGGGCTGCGCATCGCCACGCAAGGCATCGATAGAGGCGATATGCACCATTGCCCCACCACCCCCTGAGCGCATATGTGGCACCACGTGGCGAACACTTAACGCAAACGATTTGAGGTTGATGGCGAAAACCTGATCCCAGGTGTCCATATCTATTTCCAGCACCGAGGTATCACGATCAAACCACAGCACCCCGGTGGTGTTGACCAGGTAATCGATACCGCCCTGGGCCGCTACGGTATCGGCCACCAGCTGGCGGACAAAGCCCTCGTCGCTCAGATCACCCTGGTAATAAGCCGATCGGCCGGGGCCAGTGCAGATGCCGGCGGGCTTGTCCTTGAGATCAGCCAGAGCCACATCGACACCGGCCGCAAGTAGCTGGTTGGCCGTTGCCAGGCCGATCCCGCCGCCAGCGCCACACACCAACGCCGATTTGCCGTTAAAACGCATCAATGGAGTCCTCAGTCTTTTTCGACTTCTTCTTCAGAGAGCAGCTCGAGTAATTCGTCACTCTCGCCTGAAGGCAGTTGCTCGACCTCGCGCAATTTGCTGGCCATCACCCGGGTGCGCTGCTCGGTCTTCTCGATGGTATTGCTGGCAGCCGCCAATTGCTTTTTGACCTTGGACAGCACATCGCCAAACTTACCGAACTCAGTCTTGACTGCGCCCAGTACCTGCCACACCTCGCTCGCCTGCTGCTCGATCGCCAACGAGCGAAAGCCCAGGCGCAGGCTGTTGAGCAGTGCCGCGATGGTAGTGGGACCACTGACCACGACCCGGTGCTCCAGCTGCAACTGGCTGACCAGCCCGGGCTGGCGCAGCACCTCGGCATACAGCCCTTCGGTCGGCAGGTAGAGCACGGCAAAATCGGTCGTCTTGGGTGGGTTGAGGTACTTCTCGGCGATCGTTTTAGCCGAGAGCGTCACCGAACGCAGCAGTTCACGGGTCGACTGCGCCACCGCTTCGGTATCGGCGTTTTGTGCCGCTTCGGTCAGGCGCAGGTAATCCTCCTGGGGAAACTTTGAGTCGATCGGCAACCAGACACAATCATCCGGGTCATTACCCCGGCCCGGCAGGCGGATCGCAAACTCGACCCGCTCGCTGGAACCCTCACGCGTGGCCACGTTGCGATCGAACTGATCGGGGGTGAGCACCTGCTCCAGAATCGCCTCGAGCTGGTACTCGGCCCAGGTGCCTCGCACCTTAACGTTGGTCAGCACGTTTTTAAGATCCCCGACCCCGGTGGCAAGGCTCTGCATTTCGCCCAGCCCCTTGTGCACTGCATCGAGTTGCTCTCTGACCGCCTTGAAAGATTCGCCCAGGCGTTTTTCCAGAGTGCCCTGCAGTTTCTCGTCAACCGTGCGGCGCATCTCCTCGAGCTTTTTCTCGTTGGCCTCGCGCATCTCACCGAGCTGCTCACTGATGGTGGCCCGCAGGCCCTCAAGGCGCTGCTGGTTAGTCTCGACCAGGGCCTGCACCTGGGCGGTAACGCTCTCAAGCTGCTGTTTTTGCACAGTGCCCAGCTGGCCCACCGTGGCGGAGAGCGTCTGCGCGGTTTTACCCAGACTCCCCGAGACTTCCTCGCGCAACTCGCGAGATCGCCCGGCCGCTGCGTCGCGCTCGGCCCGCAATTCTTCGCGCACGGCCTGCTCTGCCTCGCCCGAAGGCTTGCGCCCGAACAGGCGCACCAGCATAAAAAGGTTGAGCACAGCCAGCACGGCCAGGGCGGCCAGTAACAGGTTGGTGTTCATAACGGGTGATCTCCAGACAATGCGCTGCCTGCCCATTATCCACGCGCGGGGTTGGCCCGGCCAATAGCAGACACGGGGCGCCCACTTTGCCCATGCCACTGGCTCACCGGGTGAACCTGCGAGCACCATAAAATGCGCTGCAATTGACTGGATCACCCTGGATTATCATGACTCACCGATCGTTGAACGAGATTATGGGTATTGCGGCACAGGCACTGGCCCGCGGGGTGCCGCCAGATGAGCACGAAGCCAGGCTCAGTCCCCACGAGCAGGCGTTATGGGAAAAAGAAGCCCGGCTGCGCTGGCGGTTAACCCGGCCTTTAGAGTCGGTGCATGGCCCCCGGCGCCGACGCCGGGGCGGCTGGAAATCGCCCCTGGCGCGGGGGCTGTAGCGCGGTTGCCCCTAACCCAGGCTATGCCCCTGCCGGCATCAGCCCCTGTGGCCCCTGGGCGATGTCGTTAAGTGGCGGTACCGGCGCCAGCCCGTTAACCCTGCCACCAGGCACCACTAGAACAGCATCCGCAGGCAGTCACTGCTATCGATCACCATGTGGATGAGCAGCCCGGCAGCCACGATCCGCAAGGGCTTGAGACTCAGCGCCAGAACATAAAGGGCGATTGCCGGGTAACTGTGCAGCGGGTGAAAGCCGATACTGCAACGCTCAGGATCAAAAATCGGATCGGCCAGCAGGTGATCGATATCGACCGCCAGCGTCGCCAGCATGATCAGCCAGGCAAGCCGCCAGCGGGTGCGAAAACACGCCCACGCCACCACCCCCGGTAACAGCAGATGTGCGGCCATATGAACGGTAGTGGCAATCACGCAGACACTCGCGGTAAAGTTATCGATCATCGCCGGGGCAGACCCTGGCGCTCGGGCGCTGATAATAACGCCCACACCCGGTGCACCCAAATTCTGGCAGCCGCGCCGGACATCACGCGAGCACCCGGCGCTATACCCATGAACAAAGCAGCGGACAGCACCCCTCCCCCTGTCGATACCTTCACGGCATCAGACCCGCTGGATGCACAACTCGCATCGCTCAAGCGTGATGGGGCCATTGTGGTCCGTGATCTGGTCCCGGCCGAACTCGTGGACCAGGTCGCAACCGAACTGCAACCGCATTTTGATGCCAACGGCCGTGACTTTGAAAATGACTTTAATGGTTATGCGACGCGCCGTCTCGCCAGCAGCCTGGCCTATTCGACCAGCGCAGCTGATCTCATTGCGCAATCTCATGTGCTGGCCCTGCTCGACTTGGTCCTGTTACCCCATTGCACCAATTACCGCATCGGCAGCAGCACCGGCATCGAGATTCACCCCGGAGAAAAAGCCCAGGTGCTGCACCAGGATGACATCATCTACCCGCTGCGTATCCCCGGCGTCGACTGGCAGGTGAGCGTGATGTGGGCGCTGACTGATTTCACTGGCGACAACGGGGCCACCCACGTGGTGCCGGGCAGCCACCTCAACGAATTTGACGGCAACCAAGACACCCCGAGCGTGCAGGCGGTGATGAGCCGCGGCAGCGCCCTTTTCTACCTCGGTGCCACCTGGCACGGCGGCGGTGCCAACTGCACAACCCAGCCGCGCATCGGGTTGATCACGACTTACGCCCTGGGCTGGCTACGCCAGGAAGTGAATCAGTACCTGACCGTGCCGCGGCAGCAGGCACAACGTTATTCGCGCACCGTGCAGAACCTGATCGGCTATCGCTGCCACGGGCCGTACCTGGGCCGCTTTGCCGACGATCCCGACGGCTACTGGCACAACCCGTACTAAAAACCATCGCCCCCATGCCTTGTACCGACGGTGCCGAATTTGCCCTGCCCCATGAACTGGCGGCTGAGCGGCAGGCCCGCTGGCAGATCCAGCGTCAACGATTGGGGTCCTCGGCGTTTTACCAACGCCATCATCCGCAGGCACCGTTCACCCTGCCCACCTCGGTAGCAGCCCTTGGGGAACTGCCCTTCACCGATAAAACGCAGTTGCGTGCCGACCAGACGGCGCATCCCCCGTTTGGCAGTTACCTGGGCTGCACAACAGAACAGGTAACCCGACTGCACCGTACCTCGGGGACCTCGGGCCAGGCGATGAACCTGGCGCTTTCATCCCACGACGCAACGCTGCAGGCGAAGATCGCCGGGCGGGCACAGTCAGCGGCCGGCCTGGGCCCGGGCGATATCGTGGTGCACTGCCTCAACTACCAGTTGTGGATGGGTGGGCTGACCGACCACCTTGGGCTTGAGGCCACTGGGGCGCTGGTCGTGCCCTTTGGCACCGGCAGCACCGAATTGCTGATTCGCACCATAGGAGAGCTGGGAATTAACGCCATCTCCTGCACACCGTCTTACCCGGCGCGACTGGCACAGGTACTGGCTGAACATTTCCCCCAGATCTCGCCCAGGGATCTGGGCTTGCGCAAAGCCTTGATGGGTGGCGAGCCCGGCCTGGATGATCCGGTGTTCCGCCAGCGCCTGGCCGACACCTGGGGTATGCAGGCGATGAACTCCAATTACGGCGTCAGTGATTTTCTGTGCAACTTTGCCGGTCAGTGCACCACGCAACATGATCTGCATTTTATGGCCATGGATGTCGCGCTGCCCGAACTCGTGGTGCCTGGCGAGAGTACCGGGGTGCCGTGGGAGGCCGGAGCCGAGGGTGAACTGGTACTGACCCATCTTGACCGGGAGTGCCAGGCACTGCTGCGCTTTCGCACCGGCGACCTGATACGCCTGAGCGCCACCGATCGTTGCGCCTGTGGCCGCGGGGCGCCGCGCTTTCAGGTCATTGGGCGTACCGACGATATGGTCGTGATACGCGGGGTCAATGCTTTCCCTTCAGTGGTCGCCGCCGCGATCAACAGCTGTGCCGAGCTCAATGGTGAATACCGTATCCGCCTGGCGCACCCGCCGCCCTATGATCGACTGCCGCTGGAGGTGGAGCTGGCTGAATCGGTCGCACCCCACGATGATCTGGTGGGGGCTCTGGGACGTCGTCTTGGTGATACCCTGCGCTTAAGTGTCGCGCTCACCCTGCTACCATCGGGCACACTTGAGCGCAGTGAAGGCAAAACCCGCCGACTGATTCGGGAGTACAACGGATGCGTCGGATAAAAACAGGATAAGCAATGAGCGAAGACAGAACGAGAGACCTGAGTGACCTTACCGAAGCACAAACGGCGGAGATCGATGCGATCCTCAAGATGTACCGTCAGGGAAGCCCCGAGCCAGATTACGAGGACGTCGGGACACTGCTGGTTGACCCTGACCCAACGCAGGGGAGCATCGAGATAGACGTCCAGTCCCCGATCTGGAGTCGCCTGGGGCAGGCAGGACAGATCGACGTATTGGCCGATTGGATATCCGTCCTGACACAGGTGCACGATAACCTGCTGATCGATGAAGAAGTTCAAGCGGGCCCGTATAAATTATTTGGGACACTGGGGGCCGCAAGCCTTGCCCCGCAATGTGTGTTGGCTCAGGCAGACCAACCCTACGAGTTTGTTGAGATTGATATTGCCCAGGATGTAGAACGTGACCCAGCATATCTCAAACTTAACCCTCATGGCCGCATCCCCACTTTGATCGACCACGACGAGGTGATCATTGAATCGGCAGCGATCTGTCTTTACCTTGCGGACAAGCATCCAGAAAGTGGTCTGGCGCCCGCCATCGATTCTCCCGACCGGGCGAAATACCTTCAGTGGATGGTCTATCTGACCAACACGCTGCAAGAGACCATGCTGCTGAAGATCTACAGCGACCGATACACAACGGGGACAGATTCGGATGGGGTTAACACGTCTGCATCGGCCCGGTTGCAGGGGATTCTGGATTTCCTTGAAACATCGCTGAAACAGCAGGACGGACCCTTCTTCTTGGGAAACGATCTCAGCACTGCGGACATTTATCTGAATATGCTTTTCGATTGGAATCCGGATCTTGAAAACGGATCACTACAAAAAGCAGATTATCCGAACATTCAGCACAATTATTTAG
>MPLX02194743.1_pt1 | contig 15392 bp, 13 predicted proteins | sample 1617341 | NCBI WGS metagenome assembly MPLX02 (sample SAMN05944804, study PRJNA350692) | marine metagenome | biome: marine; feature: ODZ; material: water; isolation source: 120 m water sample filtered on 0.2 um supor filter | place: Pacific Ocean | collected 2012-04-08 | depth 120m m | reverse complement strand
CTAGTACCCGAGAGACCCCCAATTGACAGCCACGAAAATTTTCCCTGCGATAGGTTAGGGGTATATGGACGGTTAGCAACCCCCATGAATTGCGCCGCACTTCGCAGCAGTTTTCTCGTTGTGCAGCGGTCTTTATTTGAGCGCCACAGCGGGCTTGACGAAACAATGACTATCGATGGCGCTGGAATCGATTTCTGCTTATGGTTACTACATACCGGCTATCGAAATGTCTTGTTACCTCATGTTCAAGCCATTCAAAATGACCCCAATACCAGGCACCTTAATCAGGAACCTACTGAAGGGGATAACGCTTACAAAGACAAGGAAACTCTCAAACAACGATGGGGCAGGTTTTTTGATCACGATCCATACTACAACGAAAATCTGACGAAACAATTCGGAAATTTTCAGCTGGATACAGACTTTCTACCCCACGATCTCCAACAGCAGATGAAAATCTGGTTGTGAAAAATTCATCTGGAATAGCCGTCACCAATAAACAACAATCGATGATATTCTTTTGTTCTCTCAGACCCGTCGATCAAGTCAAACAGGCTCTGTGAACCCGGGCACCTCGAAGACCACGTTACACTGGCCGGTGCCAGAACTGGGGAAATAATCCGTCACAATATCTACTGGACCCTGGTACTGATCCCATCCCAGGGCCCCGAGCAGCATCGCCGTGTCGTGCATGCCCCCTTCGCCCTGGCAGGCCTCCGCGTATTCCGGCAGCATCGCGGTAAAGATGTCGAAGCGACCTGCCTGCCACAGTTCGAGTACCTTCATGTCGACCTGGCGATAGAACTCCCGACTGATATCGAACATCGATTGTTCCGGACTGCCATCGTCCTGGAAGCGGTGCGAGAGGGAGCCGCTGGCCAGGATCGCGACACGGTTGTCACTGCGCTCAATCGCCTCGACCACCGCCCGACCGAAAGCCCGGCTGTTGTCAAGCGAATGCCAGTCGCACCAGGCTGACACCGACACCACCTTGAAATGCTGATCGGCGTTCATGTAACGGTTTGGGACCAGGGTTCCGTACTCCAGGCCAAGGCTCTCGACCTGATGAGCACGCGCATTCAGCCCCTTGTCCCGCGCACATTCAGCGATCAATTCGCCCAGCTCCGGGTTGCCGGGGCAATCATATGACATGCCCTGAATAAAGTGTGGCAGTTCATGACTGGTGTAAACACCGGAGAATCTGGGTGCGCAGTTGACGTGGTAACCCGCATTCACCAGCCAGTGCACATCGAAGATCACCAATGTGTCCGCACCGCGCTGTCTCGCGCGCTGACTGATCTCGTGATGGCCCTCGATCGCCGCCTGCCGGCACCCCTGGTGGGGGCCAGGAAGTTCCGACAGGTACATGGACGGGACATGGGTGATCTTCGCTGCCAAAACCAGTTCGCCCATGTCAATGATCCTAGTAGGTGGTCAATCGGCCAAGCCCATACGGGGCACACGATGATCAGTAGTGGCGACGCAGATGTTCTTCGTTTCCATGTAGAAATCGAAACTGTAGTCGCCACCATCCCGGCCCACACCGCTTGCTTTCATACCGCCAAAAGGTGACGGCAGATGGCGAACGTTCTCTGAGTTGACCCAAATCATCCCTGCGTCCATCTGGCCCGCAACGCGATGGGCACGCCCCACATCCCGTGTCCACAGATACCCGGCCAGTCCGTAGTCCACGGCATTCGCCTGGCGCAGGGCATCCGCCTCATCCTCAAACGGAAGAACCGAGAGCACGGGTCCGAAAATCTCTTCTTGTGCGACCTGCATCCGGGTCGAGATGCCGGTCAACAGTGTCGGTTGAAAATAACAACCACCCTGCCGATCGATGGCTCTGCCGCCGACGCGAATAACCGCCCCCTCGGCTGCCCCGACCTCCATGTAGCGGCACACCTTGGCGTGATGCTCCGGGTGAATCAGGGGTCCCAGTTCGGTCGCTGGATCCAGTGGGTGACCGACCTTGATCTGTTCCACCCGCGCAGCCAGGGCATCAACAAATTCATCGTGAATGGTGGCCTGAACAAGCAATCGACTCGAAGAGGTACAGCGCTCACCATTCAGGCTGTAGATCATAAAAACGACAGCATCCAGCGCCCGGTCCAGGTCGGCGTCGTCAAACACGATCACCGGGTTCTTGCCGCCGAGTTCGAAGTGCACCCGCTTAAGGGTCGGAGCACCCTGTGCCATGATGTGCCGACCGGTTTCGGAGCCGCCGACAAAAGCAATCGCGTGAATGCCAGGGTGCTCTGTCAGCGCACGCCCGGCGACTTCACCCACACCGTTGACGAGATTCAACACACCGGCAGGCAGACCGGCCTCGTGTGCGATCTCGGCGAGCAGCATCGCCGTCAAAGGGCTCCACTCCGCGGGCTTGTGCACCACCGTACAGCCCGCGGCCAGGGCCGGCGCGATCTTCCACGTCGAGAGCATAAAAGGGGTGTTCCAGGGCGTGATCACACCGACCGGTCCCAAAGGTTCACGTACCGTGTAGTTCAACTGGTTCGCTGCCGGTAGATGCAGGCCATCGCGGGCCGCGGGCGCCCGGTCGGCAAAAAACCGGAAGTTCTCCGCACCTCGCACGGCGGCTTTGCTCATGTATCGGATCGCCTGACCGGTATCCATACTCTCGACCAGGGAGATCTCCTCAGCCCGGGCTTCGATCGCGTCCGCGATGCGATGCAGCAGTTGTCGCCGGGCGACACCCGAAACAGTTCGCCAGTCCGAAAAAGCCCCGCTCGCCGCAGCGACGGCACTGTCCACCTCGGCCTGCCCGCCGAGGGCAATGTGGTTCAGTAAAGAACCGTCAATCGGCGTGTGGTTGTCCATGGCATTGCTGCCGTCGCTGGAGACCGATTCGCCACCGATCAGATGACCCAGGGCCTGGCCACGAAAGCGTTCCAGGTAACTCTGGGCCTTGTCTTCGTTCGTCTGGCAAGCGTCAGTCATTTTGTGTTTTCCTTACGCTGCTTCAGGTAGTCGTGAAGGTTGCTCTTTTTGAGGCTGGTTTCAGGCACGATTTCCTGGACTTCAAGCGAGATACCGAGAGGAAACTCGGCCATATCCGCAGACAGAAAATCACACAGTGCATCGAACACTTCGCCGGCGGCCCGCTGACGGGTCTCAAGATCCCGCCCGACTCCGATTCGCAGGACCAGATGGACAAACGCGTTGTCAGCATGCCCGTCAGCAATCAGATAACCCTCCCTTGGCACCCGCCGGGTCCGAATACCACCTTCGGGGAATACCCCGGTCTGCAGCGCCGACCGGTGCACCGTCGAGGTCAGTTCTTCCAGGTCGATTCGCCCGGCAAGATTGGATGAGTGTTCAATAAAAATATGAGGCATGGCAGAAGACCGAGTTTAATTCAGCCCGGCACTCCACGTTGGCTGCACAGGGCGCTGTGTTAATATTTAACATGTTAATTAAGTCTATTCAAAGCCCTTTTGCCCGAATCAACGTTACTCCGGGCCGCTGGAGACTTCCCCATGGCAGCCGGTATTGAACATCTGAAAGGATCAATCCCACCCCTGATTACGCCGTTTCGCCAGGATGAAATCGATCTTGACGGCTACGCTGGACTGGTCAATTTTCAGGTCGAGGAGGGATCGCATGGCATCCTGGTCAATGGCACCACGTCTGAGCCATCGACGCTGACCGTTGAGGAACGCAATCGGCTCATCGATGTCGCCATGGAAACCGTTGCCGGGCGTATCCCGGTGGTCGCAGCGACCGGTTCCCAGTCCCTTGCTGAAACGCAAGTGCTGACAGCCCATGCTGTGACCGCGGGGGTCGACGCCCTGCTGATCGTCACGCCCTATTACATCCGCCCGCCCCAGCGGGGCCTGATCGAGTATTACCTGGATGTTACGAGCCGTTGCGAAGTGCCATGGATGATCTATCACATACCCGGCCGGACGGCGGTCTCGGTGACGCTCGACACCATCGCTGAGCTGCGCGAGCGATCCAGGCATTTCGTCGGTATGAAACACGCCGTCAACGATCTGGGGTTTGTATCAGAGTGCCTGGCCCTTGCCGGTGATGATTTCCGGATCTTTGTGGGCCTCGAAGAACTCAGCTTTCCAATGATGGCGGTTGGGGCCTGCGGTCTGATGAACGCGGTTGGTAACCTTCGCCCGAAACCACTGTCCCAGATGTGCGAGGCCGTGTGGCGCAACGATCTCAATGAGGGACGCAGCATCCACCAACGCCTGTTGGAGATCAATAAAGCCGTGTTTTTTGACACCAACCCGATCCCGATGAAATACATGATGAAACGCCTCGGAATCATTCCAGAAAACGAGCATCGCCTGCCCATGGTACCAGCCACCCCCGAACTTGCTTCCCGGCTCGATCAGGTACTCGAAAACGCCGGCCTGATGGACTGAAAGCCACGATGAAACTCACATCGTTCTACATTGGCGACCGATCCTCATACGGCATCGTGACCGATACCGGTGTTATCGATCTCGGCTGCCTTCCCGACGCTCCAGACAACCTGCGGCAGGCGCTGTCACAGCTGGGTGTCGATGGGGTGAAGGCGCTGGGTCACAACCTGTCTGCCGATCACGCGCTCGGCGATATCGCCTATGAACGACCGATTGTGGACCCCGAAAAGATCATTTGCATCGGTGTAAATTACGTCAACCGAAATGAAGAGTACGACGACACAACGCTACCGCCCTACCCCAGCGTGTTCATGCGCACTCCAGGATCACTGGTCGGCCATCTGCAACCAATTGTCCGTCCACCGGAATCGACCCACTTCGATTATGAGGGAGAGATCGCAATCATCATCGGCAAGCCCGGCCGAAGGATCAGCGAAGACCAGGCCGAAGATCACATTGCCGGCTTGACTGTCCTGCAGGAGGGCAGCGTCCGCGACTGGATGCGCCATGGTAAGTTCAACGTCACCCAGGGCAAAAACTTTGACCGCTCCGGTGCTGTCGGGCCCTGGATGGTGACCGCGGATGAGTTCGAGGGCTATGGCAACCTCACAGTCACGACCCGGGTCAACGGTGAACAGCGTCAGCACGACAGCACCGCCAATCTGCTGTTTTCTTTTAGCTATTTGATAAGCTATCTGTCGATCTTCATGACGCTCAAGACCGGCGACATCATCACAACCGGCACACCGACAGGTGCGGGCGCCCGATTCGACCCCCCACGATTTCTTGTCCCGGGCGATACGGTGGAAGTCGAGGTGCCCGGTGTGGGTCTTCTAAGAAACCACGTGGTCGATGAATAAGGCCAACCCTGCCCCGCTGCCCGCCAGAGCTCATAAATCAGCCGGGCATTCCCACGGCCTGAATGCCTTCTCCCATACCCTGCCGATCAGACTGCTTCGCGCAAGGCGGGCGGCCGTCAATCAGTTCCAGCCTATTTTCAGACAATATAATGTGACCGAACAGCAATGGCGGGTTCTGCGAATGGTGACATCGGCGGGCTCAATGACCGCCGGAGAGCTTTCCAAGTCTATATTCGTCAGCATGCCCAGCCTGTCTCGAATCATGCAGTCGCTTGAGAACCGTAACCTGATCCGGCGTCGTTCGGACCGGAATGATCTGCGCAAAACCATGGTCTCACCGACCCGAGCCGGCCAGACCATGGTCGCAGAAGCTGCCCTTTGGTCCGATACCCGCTACCGAGAAATCGCCGAATGGTTCGGCAAAGATCGCCTGGAAGAACTACAGCTACTGCTCGATGACCTGGTGCAGACCCTCGACCAGCACCGGTGACGCCTCCCGCGGCCGGCCCGAAATGAACGCCTCTGCTCCAGCCACGATCAGAGTCAGCCGATACCGTTGACGCCTCTGTGAGATGAGCACATCGACAATCCGTGGGTCCGCCGGATCCCTGGTTGTTCGTCTGGGTCAGCCAGACGCGTCAGATCCTTCGGCTGTCGGCCCCAAGATGGCACGTCTGACTGAGCTTCGCGGCTGGGGTGCGAGTGTCCCTGACGCCTTTTGTATTACCACGCAGGTTTTTGAGTCTTTTTTGAAAAACCATGGGCTTGAACCCCTCCTGAAACAGCAGGAATCAGTCTGGACCGATGACGACACCGACAGCCTCGTAAAAGCAAGTCAGCAATGCCAGACGGCTATTTTGGCAGCCGGTATTGAACCCGCAACAACCCAACTCATCGCTGATGCCTACCAGTCGCTTTGTCATTTAAGCGGTGACCCCTTCCTGCCTGTTGCCGTCCGCAGTTCGGCCACGGGAGAAGACGCCGCCGATAGCAGCTTCGCTGGCCAGTATGACTCGTTGTTGAACGTCACCGGTCCTGATGCGCTGATCGATGCGGTACGTCGCGTCTGGGCGTCGCTTTTCTCAGACCGAGCACTACGCTACCGTCGACAGGTAGGGCGGACATTCGTGACGTCACCAATGGCCGTCATTGTGATGCCGATGGTCGCGGCGCGCTGCGCCGGTGTGGCGTTCTCAGCAGACCCTGTCACCGGCAAACGCGACCGGATCGTCATCGAGACCTGCTGGGGCTACGGCGAGGCCGTTGTCCAGGGACTCACCGTGCCTGACCGGATCATCGTCGACAAGGAAGACCACAGGATCCTGGACTACGTGATCGGCTCGAAAGAGATCTACTCACAGCTCGACCCGCGAAGTCATTCAATTCTGGAAACCAAGACACCGCCCGAGTTGAGGTCCGAAGCCTGCCTAACCCCCGAAGACGTGTTACTGATCGGCAAAACCGTGAGCGAACTTGAACGCCAGGCTGCCCAGGCCATCGATACGGAATGGGTGCTGTCGAACGACAATGCGCTGGTCTTTGTACAGCTGCGCCCGGTGACTTCACTGGCACCCGACCCCAGCGACACACCAGAACCCCACCCGGTTCGCGCAGCTGGCCGGTGGCGACGAAAGACGACGAAAAGATAAGGCTTAACTGATTACAAACTTCCCTGAAGTACGATCGCGGTGCTCGCAAAGCATTGACCTTCCCTATCGTAAACCCCGGTGAATTCAATCCAATTAGCATAACACTATTATGCTTGCGGATAGATGGATCCTTGGATCCAAATCAGAAAATGGTGCCAACCGGAGCCTTGCTCAAATGATGGTTTGCTAATCGTTCTTAAGTCAAAAAAAAGAAACCTTCCGAGCAATCACGCTCGGAAGGCTCTCAACAGATTTTTTCTGTGGACGTCTAGTAAGTTGTCGGCTCGGGAATCGTCATACCGATTTCCCTGTAATACCTTTCGGCTCCAGGGTGGAGACGACTTGGAATGAAATCGAGCGCTTTATCCAGCGATATCACATCCTTCATCCACGCCGCAGCTTCGTGTAATTCATCAACGTGTTCCCAGATCGCTTTGGTCACCTGATAGACCACTTCCTCGTCCAGATCCATGCGCGCAGAGAAGTTAACCAAAGCTCCATGAGTGGACACCGCACTGGTATTGACTTGGTTATCACCGTAAGCATCCGGTGGTATCTCGACCACGGTCGCACTCATGAACGATTTCCAGGTCGACGAGATCTTGTCGGTATCAATATCCAGTAATCGAATCTTTTTTGTGAGCGCAAATTGACTGACAGAAGAGCTGGGAAAGTTTGTTGATAGAACAATCACATCGATCTTGTCATCCTGAAATGCCTGAATGGCGGCATCAAAGCCGAAATCTACAGCTTCAAAATCTTCGCCACCCACGAGACCCGTTGTCAGCTTTATATTACCCAGACAGACACGTTTGGCCGCGCCACCGGGAGGACCGGCAAAGATTTTTCTGCCTGCAATATCCTCCAGTTTTTCAATTCCACTATCGGCACGAGTGATGTAGTGGTACGGACCGATTTCGTAGTTGAAAATCATGCCAAGATTCTTTTCTAACTCTGGCGCATTTTCCATTTTCTTGTAGGGGCCGAGATTCTTGGCCATTAACCAGTTGATGGTTCCAGAATTAAAGAAAAAGTCGACTTTGCCCTGGGCCGCCTCAACGACATGCCGGGTCGCCGCACCCGTGGCACGAACCTGCATATCAACACCTGGGACGTGCTTGCCTACAACCTTGGCAATTGCAGTATTGACCACAAACGGCGACATGCCGGGTGCTATTGATGTCACCCTATAGAGATCTGCTTGGGAATTAGATGCGATACCTACTGCTGCAATGCCAACCACAGCACTGATGACCTTAATTAACCTCATTTGTATCCTCCTTCGATGATTTCCTTGTTAAACGCTGGAACATTGGCCTTAATGCTGTAAAGGTCAGGCCAGGACGACAGCGATAATCGCAGAAGGAAATCGTGCAGTCAATTGGCTCGCTGATTGCGCGGGCCCGACTAATGAATTCCAAAACGACCCGTTCGCTCAATTATGAGCGTCAATCATCGTGGCCGATTCCGACTTTGGGGTTTAAACCGATCGTGCAGAGCGAAAACGAGAAACTATGATCATAAGAAATGCCAGTAAAACGCCGGGAACCCAGATCATCGCAATAGGCCATAGCGCACTTGCACCAAGAATGAACCGGACGAATCTTTGAGATATTGAAAGGCGTCCTGTGACAGCGTCTACTCCTGCAAAACAAGCTGCAAACATCCAGATGGCTACAAGTAAGCGGATCACTGTTCCAGCCAATTCGCTCCATGTGAACCCATCAACTATTAATAACAATGAAGGGGAATAAACAAAAACATAGGGAACAAGTAGACCAATTACCGATAGACGAAGAGCAATTAAAGACGTTGCCAGCGGATAACCGCCCGCAATGGGTGCAGCTACATAACAACCGTAAGCAATCGGCGGCACAATGGAAGAGTAAACCGCGTAATAAAGTACAAACATATGTGCCGCAATTGGATCGACACCGGCCTTGATTATGGCCGGGGCGATCATAATCGCAATAATGAGGTATGCAGGTAGCGTCGGCAATCCCATACCGAGTATCAATGCACCAAACATTGCCAGCAGTAACGCAACAATCAAATAACTTTCTCCAAATGAAGAAATTGCGATGGCAAAACGTATTGCGATACCCGTCTCATTGACCACCCCGAGTACGATGCCAATGGTTGCGACTGCAACCATGATATTTGCCGCAGAAACCCCACCCAATGAAAATGCCTTGACGATTTTGATGGGTTGTCGCCTGAAGTCAGGGCTGAACACAAGCCCCATCACCAGAGCGGTCATCAGTCCGATAAAACCCGACATGGATGGTGAATAGCCTAATAGAAAGGCTGTCATCAAGGCTGTTAACGGCAATACAAATAGCAGGGCATTGACCCAATCGCGCCGGGTCAGGCTTTCTATTTTCTCACTGCTGACTGATTCGTGACCCAAACGCAGAGCTTCCCCATACACCTGGGAAAACAAACTGATGTACTTGAACAGAGCCGGTAGAGCTGCTGCTGCTATCAGCAACAGGTAGGGCTCCCCCAGCAGGTCAGCCATCACAAACACGGCGGCAGCCATGATAGGTGGGGTCAGCTGGCCGCCGGATGATGCGGAGGCTTCGACTGCAGCCGCGAAATTGTTTGAATAGCCCTGCTTCTTGATCATTGGAATCGTGAACACCCCGGTGCCGGCTATGTTCGCTGCAACAGATCCACTCATCATGCCGAACAAAGCGCTGGCAACAATCGCTGCATGGGCGGCCCCGCCACGAATTCGAGCGGTGAGCGCCGTTGATATTTTGATGAGGCTATCTCCGGCACCGGTCTGACTCATCATTGCACCCAGGATCAGGAAAACCAGAACAGTATTGAAAACCAACCCTGTAACACGGCCAAAGACCCCATCGAAGGAGTACCACGCGATCTGCATGAAATTACTCAGGTCCATTCCGAAATGCTGGAGTATTCCGGGAAGGTGCGGTCCCGCAAAGCCAAAGGAAACAAAAAAAACGGCAAGAATTACCAGTGACCAGCCCCACGCTCGTCGGGTTGCTTCAAGCAGACCCGCCAGTCCCAGTGCTCCAGCGAAAATATTTTCTGGGGTTCCAATATAAAACCCAGTCCACAGTTCTTCCTTAACTTCAAAGAACCACCAGGCTGAGTAACAAAACGAAACCACAAGCAACACATCGACAACCCATCCAACCCATCGCCACTGGCCGGTCTTAATCTGGCCTGCGAGCGGATTCGTAGTTAAGGCAACACTAAACCCTACGGCAACAGCGATAAAACGTATATCAGCTTCGTCTATCAACGCAACTGTAATCGAATAAACGATAAAACATGAAAAAAGCAACCCAATACCACCGGCTACCTGCTGAACTATCTGCGTTGGCGAACTAATTTTCATCAATGACTGCTAGTTTATTGATATTGCATCCTCCATGAAGACAACAATTCCCTAGTGTATCGAGCGCGACTGGCCGTCATTGATCGAGCATTCTAAACTCGTTGTTCGCCCTGTCGATAACTAATTACTCACCCACAGAACAGTCCAGTTGATCTTTACTTTGACTAGCCCATATTAACGCAGCTCTATGTCATTCAGTCAGGACCTTCAACCTATAGACCACTGGACACCTGGTAACGTTTCATCCTATAACATCGCCACAACCCTAGGTACGCACTCAAATGCTAGACAAGAAACCTATATTTAGAGCCGATCACGTCGGCAGCTTGTTGAGACCTCAGGCGGTGAAAGACGCCCGTAAAACTTGCCTTGAGGATGGCAGCATCGATTCTGCGACCCTGGCACAGGTCGAAGACGAGGCTATTCGCCAAGCCGTCGGCATGCAGCAGGCAACGGGTCTCAGGGCCGTCACCGACGGTGAGTACCGGCGCTCGTTCTGGCACTACGACTTCATGGGGGACCTGACCGGTTTCGAACTCGTGGAGCGTGAGCAAGGCCTGAAGTTCTCAGGGGCCGTCCTTCGGCCGATCTTTCCCACCATCCCCGGCAAACTGGATTTTCCCGACGACCATCCCATGCTTTCACATTTTTCGTACCTGGCGTCGGTGGCCAAAGTTCAGCCAAAGATATCGATCCCTGGCCCGAGTTGCTGCCATTTTCGAACAGCTGCGTCGGACATCCTGCCTGCGGAATACGCTGATCTTGACGTCCTGTTCGCCGACATCACGGCAACTTACGCGAAAGCGGTCAAGGCTTTTTATGCCGCTGGGTGCCGCTACCTCCAGATGGATGACATCTTCTTTGCCTACCTGTGTGATGCCAAGATTCGCGCCGAGAAAAAAGCCCAGGGTCAGGATCCCGACTGGCTGGTCGCTCAATATGCGCAGATGATGCACGATGCAATCAAGGACCGGCCGGACGACATGACCATCGCCATGCACCTTTGCCGAGGGAACTTCCAGTCAACCTGGATGGCGCAGGGGGCTTATGACCCGGTAGCGGATGCGGTGTTCAACCAGACCGGGATAGACGTCTTCTTTCTGGAGTACGACAGCGAGCGCGCCGGTGGTCTGGCCCCGCTGCGCCTGCTGCCCAAAGGCCAGCAGAGGGTGATGGCCGGCTTTATCACAACCAAGTCAGGAGAACTAGAAGATACCGATGCGCTGCGCCGAAAATTTGACGAGGCCTCGAAATTTGCCGACCTTGAGCAACTGGGAATCGCTCCCCAGTGCGGGTTTGCCTCTACTGAGGAAGGCAACACACTGAGCGAGGACGAGCAGAAACGAAAGCTCGAACTCGTTGTTAACACCGCCGAGCTCATCTGGGGCGGCGTCTGATCCGATTGTACGGATTGGCAACGGTATATTCAGGATCGGCCGTGATTTTCCCGGGGCGTCGACCATCTTTCGGGGTGAGATTGTTCTAGAGATAACCGTCACAATAAAAATGATGTCAAGGAGGGCCACCAATGCGAAACTTTAACGAAGCCATTGCGACTGACGCCGTCATCCAGCGCATGGCACAGAGCAAAGACCCGCGTTTCCTGGAGATCATTTCTTCGGTCATCAGACATCTGCACGGCATTGTCCGAGATGTCGAACCGACCATGGAGGAGTGGTCCCGGGCGATCCAGTTCCTGACCCAGTGCGGCCAGAATTCAGACGACAAACGTCAGGAGTTCATCCTGCTGTCCGATACGCTTGGAATTTCAATGCTCCTGGAAAGCATCAACAACCGGACCGAAGGCGATGCGACGGAGGCGACGGTTCTCGGCCCGTTTCACGCTGCAGCACCGGACATGGCGATGGGCGACACCCTCCCGGGTGCCGGGGAACCCACTCTGGTCTCGGGCCGGATCATGGATATCTCAGACAATCCGGTGTCAGGCGCACGCATTGACGTCTGGCAGACGGCTGGCGACGGCTTTTACGATGTTCAAAGGACAGGTTCCGATGAACTCAACCGCGGTGTCTTCACCACCGGGGACGATGGGCGGTACTGGTTCAAAACGGTCAAGCCGGTATCGTATGAGGTGCCGACCGACGGTCCGGTCGGTGACATGCTGCGCCAGATGAATCGCGACGCCTGGCGGCCGGCCCACATTCATTTCATGCTCACTGCGCCGGGGTATCGCAAACTGACCACGCATATCTTTGTCGAAAGCGATCCTTATCTGGAAGACGACGCTGTGTTTGCGGTGCGCGAGAGCCTGATCCGGACCTTCATCCAGATCGAAGATCCGGACGAGATTCAGCGCTGGGGATTTGACGGGCCGTTCTGGAAAGTCGATTCCGATTTTGTCCTGCAACCTGAAGCACCGGGATAGAGCGCCCTGACGGCTCTTGATTTACAGTCGGCTCAAGGCCTGGGAAAGATCTTCGATCAGATCGTCCGGATCCTCAAGACCGATGTGCAGGCGCAACAGGAACGGTTTTTCGGTCCACGGCACGACTTCCCGTGTCACTGGCATATGGTTGAAAGCAATCAGGCTCTCGTAGCCACCCCAGGATGAGCCGATCTGGAAATAAGCCAGCGAATTGATGCAGCGTTTGACCGCATCCTCATCCACCGAGTGTAGAGCCAGGCCAAACAAGCTGGACGCACCCCGAAAGTCACGCTGCCAAAGACCGTGGCCGGGATCATCGGCAAGCGCCGGATACAACACCCGGTGTACCTGGGGCTGTGCGGTGAGCCAGTTCACAACTTTGAGCGTTGAGGCTTGCTGGCGCTCAAGTCGCACTGCCAACGTACGCAACCCGCGAAGGGCCATGTAACAGTCGTCGGGGCCGGGCGCGTCACCCAGGTCGTGTGCATGGCTGACAATCGAGCGATGGATGGACTCCGATGTGGATGAAACCATGCCAATAACCAGGTCGGAATGCCCGGCGATATACTTGGTGCCGGCCTGAATCGAGATGTCCACACCGTGGTCGAATGGCCGAAAGAAAAGGGGTGAGGCCCAGGTGTTGTCCATCAGGCTCAGCACGCCCCGTTCTCGTGTAATGGCCGTGATCGCCGGGATGTCCTGCATCTCGAAGGTCAGCGATCCTGGTGCTTCCAGAAATACCGCCCTGGTATTCGGCTGGATCAGATCAGCAATCCCTGCCCCGATCCCAGGATCGTAGAACTGCGGGGTGATCCCGTATCTTTTCAGTACGTTGTTACAGAACGTGCGGGTGGGTCCGTAAACACTGTCCGTGACCAGGATGTGGTCACCGCTTTCCAGCAATGCACCCAGTGTCACCGTGATCGCAGACAGCCCGGAGGCGGTCACCAGCGTACCATCCCCGCCTTCCAGAGCCGCGACAGCCTCAGCCAGAGCCCTGGCGTTGTGCGTGCCGCGCGCACCGTAGGTGATATCGGTGAAGGCTTTTTCGCCGTCGAATCGATGAATGTAGCTGTCCACATCGGGTGACAGGATGGTCGATGCCCGGTAGACCGGCATGTTGACCGTACCCTCAAAACTTTTCTGACCCCTGCCCAGGTGTACGAGTTTTGTTTCGTCCTTCATGATCTGTTCCCTGCGACGTTCTGTAACTGACCACACGATCCCAATGCGGGGCTATTCTACGCCCTGTTGTAACGTTAGCGTCTGGTGAAAGTATTCCGACTCTTACCAATAGAGAGCATAGAGTAAACTGAAAGCGATATGGACTTGTATGCTTTCATCCCTTCGGGTCTCAGCATTGTCTCTGCGGGGGGTCTCGTGGCTCTGAGTTTCTTCACCTCGGCACTGACTGCCGCAGTGGGAATCGGTGGTGGTCTGGTTCTGCTGGCCGTGATGGCATCCTTTCTACCGCCACTGGTGGTCCTTCCGGTACACGGGATCGTCCAACTCGGCTCCAACGGCGGCCGCGCGGTCATAATGCGCCCGCACATTGACTGGCGGATCACCAGGTATTTTATCCTTGGGTCGCTCGTCGGCGTGATCCTGGCAGCAAAGGTCTTTGTCATCCTGCCGGTCGAGGTCCTGCGCACACTGCTCGGTCTGTTCGTGCTTTACGCCGTCTGGGCACCCAAGTTGCGCCCCTCCAGCATACCGCTTGCAGGTTTCGTGCCGGTCGGAGCCTTGACCAGTTTCGCAACCATGTTCATCGGTGGCACCGGACCCTTGGTTTCGGCATTTCTCTCACCCGAGCGGCTGGGTCGTGAAAAGCTGGTCGCCACGCACGCTGCCTGCATGACGACCCAACATGGCCTGAAAGGCCTTGCTTTTGGATTCCTCGGTTTCCACTTTCTGCCCTGGCTGCCCGTAATGGCGGCCATGATCGCCAGCGGCTTTGTCGGCACGCTCACGGGCCGGCGAATCCTGCAACGGCTGCCGGAGCGGTTCTTCACCCGACTGTTCCGGGCAGTACTGACGGTGCTGGGACTCCGGTTGCTGTTGCTGGGTTTTATTGGATGAACCAGCCGATACGACCTGACGGTGAATCTGGTTTGGAAGACCCTAACCAGTTGAGATGGCAGGGTCGGACCAGCCGCCCAAACAGTATCGATGAACTGCGGGAGCGCCTGCGTTATTTTCGCAGCGTCGAGAGTGACCGGCAGGCGGACCTTATATCCTCCCGGCCAACTGATGTGTACATCGCGACCTACCCGAAGTGTGGCACCACGCTACTGCAGCAGATGGTGCATACACTCCGCACCCGCGGGGACATGAGCTATGACGAGATCACGGCGGTGGTGCCGTGGTTCGAATCGGCCTGGGACATGGGCATCGAACCCGGCGCCGAGTCGCCAGCACCGCCGCGAGCGTTCAAGACTCATAGGACCGCGGCCGAGCTGCCGCAGAACGGGCGGTTCATCCACATGACCCGTGATCCGCTGGCCGTGGCGGATTCCTTCTACCGGTTCTTCTCGGGCTGGGCCTTTGAGACCAGCACTATCTCTCTCGATGAGTTTGCCACTTGCATGATCCTCGAGGGCACCAAGGCCGGCCGTTACTGGGATCACCTGCTCAGCTGGTGGCCACGGCGCGAGGACGCGAACGTGCTGTTTCTCGCCTACGAAGATTTCCTGGCCGATCCACTGCAGGTGATTCAGCAAGTTGCGG
>MPLX02309635.1_pt1 | contig 15396 bp, 5 predicted proteins | sample 1617341 | NCBI WGS metagenome assembly MPLX02 (sample SAMN05944804, study PRJNA350692) | marine metagenome | biome: marine; feature: ODZ; material: water; isolation source: 120 m water sample filtered on 0.2 um supor filter | place: Pacific Ocean | collected 2012-04-08 | depth 120m m | reverse complement strand
TCACCTTCGGGCGTCTGGAACTTGAAGTCCGTTTCGCCCTCGTTGGGTATCTTACCCTTGTTGGCAGCCACATAGTGCATGCCCCTCCTGGATCCTTCCGACTCCCGGATCCTGTCCTTCCTCACGAGTCTCTTGGGCATGACGTTGTGGTGCGCGCCACTGTCCACCGTGATCCCTTTCTTCAGCCTCGCCTGCGTTCGTCCTAATGGCTTCCTCGATCCTACTCCTGATCCTCCTTCGGGGCTTACGGGGTTGAGGCTTGCCTCCTTTCCTGGGGCTAGCATCATGGCCGCTACTAGCACTACTAGGGCAAGACACACTAAACGTACTAGCACAAAAATTGCAAAGACAATCATGGGCTCAGAGCCCTCACTCGCTTTGTCTTTAGTTTTTATAATTTTGTCCTCTTGCTTTTCAATTTCACAGGCCAAGATATTGTCTTTCTCGTGCTCGGGCGCCTGGTCGCTGATCTCCATGGAGTCCACGGCGTTCACGTCGTTGCATGCCTTCTCGTCCTTCGGCAGCTCGATGTCTTCGTCCTCCGGCGCGTCCTCGGCCTCGTGCTCTTCGGCCTCGTGCACTTCGGCCTCGTGCACGGGGTAGAGCTCGTCGGTGACCGGGATCCACGTCACCGACCTGGCGGTGCTGAGCAGGTGCACATCGGTCTGGGTCTCGATACTCGCGCTCATTACCGATCGACCGTCCTGCTCGTCGTGATTCTCGGACTCAGATTCCTCGGAGTAGTTTACCTTTTTCACGACTTCTTCGATGCCTTTATTTCCTTTAAATTTGTTCTTATTTTCCTGACTTTTCGAATATTTTGGGGATGTCGAGGGGCTCGTAGTACTGGAGGACTTTGGAGATGTTGAGGGGCTCGTAGTACTGGAGGACTTTGGAGTGCGCGATTCCCTAGCTAGCTTCTCGAGTAGTTCACGCCGTTCTCGGGCCATTTTTTCCGCTAGCGATTCCTGAGAACTCGTACTAGTAGGTGTAACTGCCATACGACGGCAACGAGCTTCTGGAGTGCTCACGCCCTCGACGGTGCCGCGCTGGCCGGCGTACAGGCTCATCTCGCCCTCGGTGTTCACGTCGTCGCCGTCGATCATGTTGATGCCCAGCTCCATGAACTTGTTGTGAACCTTCGTGGGGGTCGGGTTCCGGATCGTGACCTCCTGCCGCCAGTATCTCTCGGCCTGCAAATCCAGGTCGTTCTCGAGCTCCCAGTCGCCCTGGATCTCGTGCTGGAGTTTCGCCGGCAGGCTCGTCAGCAGGGACACCCATGGCTCCCTGGACTCCACAGCCTCGCCGGCGTGCTCGGGCAGGTCGAGCGCGTCGCAGTCGAACTCCAGGTCGTCGGCCAGCATGCCCAGGTAGTCGTGGTCGTCGTCCTTGTGCGCGTCGCCGTCGGGCTGGTTGTCGGCGTCGAGGCTCGCTGCTGGGCCGCGGGGCCGGGGCTTGAAGGGAGGAAGGCCCTTCCGCTTCCTCTCGGCGTCCTTCTCCTTCTTCCACTCGTCGAACTTCTTGCAGTCCTTCTTGTGGTGCCCCTCCTCGTAGCACCAGTTGCACTTGCCCTTGCCGCCCTTGCCCTTTCCACCTTTGCCTCCGCCGCGCCGCGCATCGCCTTTGCCTTTGCCCTTGCCGACCCAATCTATGGCGCACTCGGCGATGTAGGTCTCCCACTCGCTCCACTGCTCCTGGGTGTAGTCGTCCTTGGAGAGGGCGCCCTTGACGATGGCATCGATGTCCATGGGCGCCTGGCCGCGGCTGGATCTGGGCTGATCCAGGCGCAGCTCGTTTGCCCAGGTGACCAGCTCTTGGGAGAACTTCGTGATGTCCTTCTCCGTGCTGAGCTGCCACCTGGCCTTGACCTCGGAGTAGTGCTTGGCCGGGACCATCTGGAAGATGATGGGTACCCGCCACTCCTTCTCCAAGGTCTTGCCGGTCTTCTTCTCGTACATGCCCAGGTCTCGGGTCCACTTCTCGATGGCCCCAGGCAACTCGCCAATGTCGCGGCAGCGCTCGCGCGCGAGGAGCGACGTCATGCGGTCGAACATGAACTGTTCTCCCGCAGGGTCGTACCTCTTGCTCAACGCCCTCCATGCCTCGAATCCCTGGCCGGGGTGATTCTCGACGATGATGAGGGCGTCATCCGCCACGATGGTGATCAAGAAGTCGAACAGGCGCGTGTTCGCCTGCGTCGCCGGTGCCCAGTTCATGCTGTTGATCGTGGCGTAGTCGACCGGCTCTGTCTCGCGCTCGACGGATTCGAGGGCTTGGCGAAATCCGTCCTTCCGGGCATTGCAGAATGCCTTGACTTTCTTGGCCCAGCACCTGTACGACTCAGCAGCCTTTCCCGCGAACGTGTAAGGCTGCATGGTCTTCATGTCTACGAGACTCACGTCCTCGTGCTTCCCGTAGACTCCGGCCAGGCGCATCGCTTCGTCTGAGCGGATATTCATCTGCTTGAATGCCGTGTCCGTCTCGGCGCGAAGCTTCTGCAGTTGAACATCCGTCTCGCCGCGAAGCTTCTGCAATTCTTCGGCCAGCTCTGACGCGTGACTCTCTGCCAAGATCACGCGCTGCTGGGTGGCGGTCAGCTGGATCTGCAACTCTTCGACGCTTGCCATGGTTCGTGGATCGCTTCTCAGCAAGGGACCAAAGGTCAACCAAGCTCCGCTACCACGTTGAAGTGATAGTTTGGCGCAACTTCAATTCTTGAACAGCTTGAGCCAGGCACAATAGAAAGCATGTGCAGCTGGCTAGGTGACGTGCCGGTTGTCCGTCCGGGGTCTCCGTCACTCTGGCTAGAACTGGAACTGATCCTAGTCCTTGGGTAACCTTGACTGTACGTTTGCACACTGACTGACTCACTGACTTACGCTCCCCCTTGGATTCATCGATCCATGGGTTCGTGAAGCCACTACAAAAGGAGTCGTCAGAGTGGCTTGTGGTCGGGTCGATACCAAAGCACACACACGCACGCACACACACGCACAAAGTTGTAGGTTACACAACCCCACATCCCACATCTTGCATGCTGCCCACTGAGTACGAGCGTCACTGCGAATTCGGGACCGACTGTCACACGTTGTCTACAAGCCTACTACTTGCGGACCCTTGCCCGCCGTCTGCCGTCAAGTTTGTCTCCCTCGGACTCAACAGCACATAGGCACAAACACTGTTGATGGATGGAATCCACCGTGTAAATCCAGGGTATTATTTCCACCGAATAAGCAAAAATCATCAACAATGGGGTGTACAATATTTTTAAAAATATTGTACGCCCCGATTTCTGCGAAAACGGGGGAAGATAAGCTCTCACAATAAATTCGAAATAGGCACTCACTCCAATGCATGGCTCACTCACCGTTGTAGCCTCCGCCTTCCGTGCTCCTCAGCGGTGTCCTGGATGCTCTCGGCGATCTTCATGCCGACCTGTAGCGTGATGTCCTCCTCATCCTTTACCAGGTCCTCATGGTCGTGTTGCGCGTCGTGGATGCCGATCCTCGGGTATCTTCGATTCATCTCTGTGATATCGTATGTCCGATGGGGCATGATCGGCCTGTTCTCCCCCTGAGTCAGCATGACCTCGTGCCCGTCGTGTGTGGCCATGGTCCTCTTGGAGCTCGGCGCTTGACGTACCTTTGGCGCTGACTCAGCCCTGCCGTCCTGAAAGCGGCAACTGAAGAGCTCCACCAGAGCTCCTAACCTGTCACGGGAGAGTGAGTGTTTCGTGAACAGGTCTGCTGGGTTGACTTCGCCCGCCACCTTGCGCAAGTCAATCCGCTGCGATCGTACCGCCTGCTGTACCCACAGAGTGTGGGTGTCTAGGTGTCTCAGTTTGCCTAGACCTTGACGGGAGCATATCCCGACAGCAGCGGAGGAGTCCGTCCACACGCGGACCGGCACCTGGACTCCAAGATCGCTCAGGAGGCTCTGGTAGCCGAGTCCAACTCCCGAGCCCCTGACGACTCCGTTGAACTCGGCCTCTCCACTGCTCAGAGCCACGCTACTCTGAGTGGAGGACCAACTCTTGATGGTGTGCGCACCGAAGAGGACGGCTCCACCGCTGGTGCTCTTGCGGGTGCGAGGGCACCCAGCCCAGTCGGTGTCTGTGTAGACGTCAATCGCGTCCACGGTCTGCCAACTGTAAGAGAATATGAGCCGAGGCAACCCCACCAGGTATCGGCACAATCTCTTGAGGGCGTTCCAGGACCCTTCAGTTGGAGCTGCCATCCAACGGCAGATTTCCTTGGCAGCGAACTGGCAATCAGGTCGGTCAGCGGCCAGGTAGTTGGCCCGCGCTGCTGAACCCCTGAACGCCGTGTGGAGGTGAGCTGGCAGAGGAGGGTCGCGCTCAACCTGGTCGAACGACAGGCGCACCCCGGGCGTCGCCACCGTGTTGACTCCCGTCAAGCCGCACTCCTCGATCAGCTTTTCAGACTGCCTTGGATCCGCTTCGTACTCCAGGCCTTCGTCCGTCCAGCGGATCACTCTGTTCAGGACCGTCGCCTCCTTCGCGTCCTGGGGTCCCGGACCTAACCGCGGCTGCTTCGTCAGCTCGTAGTTCTCCTCCATGGCTGCTTCGAACCAGTCCAAGTCTCGCTTGGCGCCAACGCTGGTGAAATCGTCCCCATGGACGGTCACGACGAGCTGTCTTGTGGAATGTCTGAACACACAGGGTGAGGAGATACCCTGGCGAAACTTCAGCATTTCCACGAGGAATGTCGAGTATTCCTCCTGCCAGCCGTCTGCCGCGGCCCTGGTTCCATACATGTGGCGTAGCAGTTTCGCACACATGTGTCCAGCATCCGGGTCCTCGCTGGGGAGCTGTACGTAGGTTTGTTGACCTGGATCGAGTCGTGCGTTGAAATAGGCCCGTGAGATATCCAGGATGAGAATCTGTGTTCTCTCCTCGGACTCAGGGTCCCGGCACGGCCTCCAGGTCCCGACGGTCGTCGCTGCCAGTGAGAGAGCCGTTCTGAGGGCTTCCAAGGGAGGAGTTGGTGCAAAGAAGCTGGATCCCGACTTGTCGTGGGCTTTCAGCTGTCGTGCTACCAAGCGGGATCTGTAGCGTGGGTTGAAGTCATCACCCTTGTTGACATCGACCCACCTGACCGAGATTGCGCCCTTGCCAGTCCGTGCATGCGCTTCACCTCTCGGCCTCTTGACCCAGACGCCCTTGTCGTGGAAGTACTGCAGCTCCTTTGCCCTGGCCTTGACTACAAGCTCGTCCCGCAGCGGCTGCCCCGTGAGGTCGTCATGGTATCTGCCCGAACACCCGTTAGGCACCTGACTCGGTACGTCCTCGTCCGTTACCGCGTGGAGGCCCACCTCACCTCTTTTCCAGATGCCTCTGAAGTACATTTCGTCCGTCATGCCATGTACTATGGCCCTGCAGAGTTGACGGGTGTACTTCGCTGCCTCCTTGGCGATCTTGCCCGAGGCGGTTGCGTGACGTCCTCCTGCACGCCTGGTGCACTCTCCCCCACGGCCGGCACACCGTCGCGAGAGCCGCACGAGCAAATGAGGAGCATTGCTCATGAAGCCTGTCGGCTTCTTCACTGGACGGCCCTTGTACGTGCCAAAGTTCACCTGCTGGCCGTATTGGCACTGGTCGGCCGTGACGCGCTCGACCCCAGGCACGAGCAGCAGCTGCGAGATGGGCTCGGCTTCCCATGAGCCTGCTCCCTCGGGGTGTTCGTGAAGGAAGAAGCGGCCGTCCTCGATCTGATCTCGGTACAGCTCGCACACGAACTCCAGGTGCACTGCAGCACGCACCTTTTCTCGCTGGACCACTCCCGGGTCGCGGCGGAGGTCGTTGAGCCGCTGCCACGAGCACCAACGCGTGCACATGGGGCTGCCGATGAGGAACAACGGCCGTTGCTGTCGTAGCAGTTCCCTGGCCCTTTTTCGCTTGTCAGCCCGGTCGAAGTCCCAGGGTTCGCCGTCAGCTGGATCCACCGTCGTGATGTCGAGGGCCACTCCTGGCATCAGGCCGCTGTCAGTCATGTGCTTGAGGGCACTCGTCACGCGGGGAGGGGAGTAGACCTCCGAGACTATCCGTCTGACGGCTTGCTTCTTCTCCCTCCTGAAGCTCTTGGGGTCGGCCCCAAGCACGGCCAGTATCGAGACGATGTCCTGGTCGTCGTCCTCGACTTTGCACGGCACGCTGCAGCTTCGAGGCCCTGGGAGTCCCAGGCTCGCGGCGCTGAGCTTGGCCATGAGTTCCTCGACCGTCATGGCCATTTCTTGATCTCCGCCGTCTGTAGGCATGTCGATGGGCATCCCGTGCTCGTCCCTGGGAATCCCACTGGAAGATGCGCCAGTGGAGCCGACGGCTCCATCCTCCGCTGCAGGGCTCGTGCCGTGTCCAGCCCCTTGCGTCCCGGCGTCGCTGGAGCTACTGGCACCGGTGCCGTTCTGAGGTGCTGGCTGCGCCTCTGCGCGTCGCCTCGCGATCTCTTCGTCGGCGGCCTCGATTCTCAGAGAGATCAGCCTGTCGGTCCTCGTGTCGTGTCGCTCGAGGTGTGCTGCCCCTGCGTCAGTAGCAGCCATGGCGTCGGCGAGCCTCTTTCGGCAGATCTCGGTGTGAGCCAGACCTGGCTTGGCCTCGCCAAACGCTCGGACGTGTACGCATTGGGGACAGTTGTCTGTAGTCCCGAACTCGTTGAGGAGCTTCATGGTGATCTTCAGTCGCCGTGGCACTGGCAGATCACCGGTCGGCTGAGGCTCGTGGCGGGGCACTGCTTCTCCAAGGTCCACGCGGACGGGCTCCTTCGGCGCTCTCAGGCTCCATGGAGTGGCGGTGATTGCCTTGATATCCTCCGCCCGCCATCTGTCCGCGTAGGGCCTCCTCAAGATGCTTCGAGTCTTGATCACGTTGCCGTCGTTGGTCGCGACTCTGTACGAGTTGGAGGTCTTATGGTAGCCAAGGAATATCCCAGGATGCTGGCGCGGGCCCATGTTGCCCTGAGGGTCGTGCTGAGGGCCGCCAGCTGGTTGCTTCCAATAGACTCCCTCGAGAAATCCAACCAGTCGTTGTCCGAACCCACGTCCGCGTAGTCGTGCCCAGGCCGTCTTGCCGTCCGGGCCTACGTTGATGGCCGTGATCAAGATCGCCGCGTGCTCTACCAGCCAGCAGGACACGGGGTGCATCGGCGGGATCTCCTGGCCGATCCTCTTCTCCGTGCAGATCTTGAGCGTGCGGAAGAGACCCCTGATATGTCGAATACCGGTCTCAGTGCCGCCGTTCGAGGCACTCTCATACTCCTGGGCCTGCTCGGAGGTGACGCTCGCGACGTTGGCCTCGCACCTGATCGCCATCAGGGCCTGCGCCACGAGTGCCAGCAGGGACACCTCGTTGTCGCTCTTGAGGATGAGCTTCGTGTGGCCCATGAAGACGACGTCGGACACCACCAAGTCAACGACGTAGCCATCCTCATCTGGCCCCTTGCACGGTATCGCGTGCGCGAACACGGCCTTGGATTCATGGCATCGGACGATGATGCACTTCATGACCTTTCCAAGGCGCCGGTCCTCGTCGAGCTTACCCTGGCCCTCGGGGGTCTCTGGGTAGTCGAGCTCGCTGCGTCGGAACAGTCCACCGCGCGTGATGAACCAGTAGTCCACTCCGACGCGCGGGATGCCGTGCGGCCTGCCGGCATGCCGGCCGCGCTGTTCGCCTAGCCCTCTGCCACGGGCACAGGCGTCGCACCAAGAGCGGTAGGGTAAATGGGTGATCTCGTGGTCTGCAACTTCCGCGGGCGGAGGTCGGATCGGAGCAGGCGCGATGGCGAGCTTCTCGGCTTCCTGCTCGTCCTCGATCTCGATCCACTTAACCAGCTCGTCGATGTCGCGGTCATCCTCCTGAGCGGCGATCATCCCGTTGCAGAGCTCGCACCGAAAGTCACCCGGCGAGCCGTCGTCCCCACCGCTCAAGGTCGGCTGATAGGTCACGGTCTTATGGGTTGTTCCCGGGGCGGTGTGCCTGCTGGCTACTGCCCAACGCCCTGCCCGGCAAAAGTTGCCGTCGCAGGCGTCTCAGCACTCGGAGGCTCTGAAGCGGGCTTCGCCGTCATCTTGGCCACGTAGAGACCTCCCTTGCGAGGGTACTTGGCGGTAATCTCGCAAGCTGCCAGGACGGCGTTGAAGGCGCCCTCGGGAACCACCACCGCGCCACGCTTGGTGAAGAGCATGTCGTGGCCGGTGTCCGTGATCTTCGACACGGCGTGGAGTGGTCGGCAGACGTCCATCACCTGGAACACGTTGCCGATGTGTTGCCCGGTGACCGTCTCGAGGATGACCTTGGCCTTGCCGTAGTGGTCGATGCCCTTGCCCTGGGCTCCCACGAAGTGTCTCTCCCTCTCCGGAGGCTCGACGACTACACTTCCCGGCAGGTCGGACGGGCCAATGCAGTGCTCGACTGCCCCGGTGTCGGCCGCGACGTAGACAACCTTGGCCTCATTGGTGGACAGGACCTCCTCCTCGGGCACCACCTCGTCGACGACGTCCACCTCCTCGTCGATCATTCTCGCGAAATCGTCATGGTTGAGGGCGTCATTCCGCTGCGCTTGATTGGGCTCGTTGCGCCGTCTCTCCGCCAAGATGTGGTTGATGGTGACGGCTGCAGAGTTGCGGATGACGGGCCCTTCAGCCTTCTGCCTGAAGGCTTCGCGTAGGCCTTCGAGATGTGCGTCAAAATCTCTCTCGGCACGCTGAAGCTCTCTTGACGTTTCGCTTGGCAGCTCATCAGCAGGGAATCCCATGTCTCCCTGGACGTCACAAGACGTCAATGATGATGTGAGGCCGTTGACGCCGCCGATGGTGTTGTGTTGAAAGCAGTCATCTCCTCCACGGCTATGTTGTAGATTGCCTCGCGCTTGGCCATCTCGTCGCCGTTGTACGTCTTGCCAGGTGATTGTTGCTTTGAATTGAGGCGAGCTACCTCTGGCAGTACTAGTACTGCCGTCCGTCGGCGGATCTCCCCTGTCCTTGACATACACCACCTCACCAGGATGTTCGCCTGGCCGGCAAGCGAGATGCTGATCCGGCCTGGCGTTGGGCCAGCAAGCGTGGTGCTGATCTGGCCCAGCGGGTATGCCATGCTTCTCGGGTGACATAGTACTCATTGGGCGTGATCTTGTCTCGCTGCACTGATCTGAGCATTGTGACGTGGACAGTGCTGGGGTACGCAGGAATTCAAGCCCCGTCGGGCGTGCGTCCCCAGCCATGACCTTGCCTTTCTTGTTCACGAAATCGACCTTGGGAGGCTCCGGGGTCGAGTTGGTGGTCGAAAATTTTGTGAAGGCCTTTCTGTCAGGCAAAGTCGTAAAACTACTGGTACCAGGGTTTCGGCCGTAGTCTTGAGTAGTGCTGTTACCAGTACCAGTGGAGGGTTTCGCCGGGCGGCTCATCAGACGGGACTCCCATGGCCCCCGTGACCCTGCAGGGTCAGTAGTGGCGAGCGTCGCGAACTTGTTGTGGAGGACCCAGTCCGCGAGCATCGGCCTCGTTGGCATAGGCCGGCCCGGCCGTCGAGGCGCCACCTTCGTGAAGCCCTCCTCGTCCTTGAGCTCCAGGACGCAGCCGAAAAAGTCCACGGGGAGCTCATTGACGTTCTTCACGGGCCTCCTCTGCGGCTGGTGCTGCTTCTGGGGGCAGTTCCGCGAGATGTGCCCCGGCTTGCCACAGCCGTGACAGAGGCGATCCTCGAGCGGCACCCTGGGGCGAGTGCACGCGGCTGTGAGGTGACTGGCGCCGCAGTTGCCGCACTTGACGTCGCCTGTGCCGCCGCCTCTCGGTCCGCCTTCAGACCCGCCTTTGCCTCCACCCTTGCCGCCGTCCCTGCGACCGCCCTTGCCTGCGCCCTTGCCGAAGCGGAAGTTCACGGCCATCATCGCCTCCTCGTAGGTCTCGCCCTCGCCGTCGCCGTCGCCGGGGTGGTGATTATCAGGAGGCCGCTGATGCTCCACCTCGACGTTGTTGACGTCCACGGCCTTGCCCTGCAGGAAGATCATATCGTAGGAGACCTTCTTGATGTGCTCGGCGAACTGGTCGAAGTCCACGCTGGCAGAGGTCGCGTGCCACATCAGTTGCTCACGGAAGCTCTGGGGCAGCGTCTTCAGGAGGTCCTCCTTCATCTCCTGGGGCTGCGGGACGATGCCGTCGGCCGCCTTGTAGTCGCGCATGATCTTCTCGAAGCGGTCGATGCCGAGGGGAACCTCCTCTAATGACCTGATAGCCGGCGGGTTCTTGACCAGGTTCCGGAGCTGGCCTTTGTGGACGTTCTCGCCCTGGTGGATGTGCTGCATGAGCCTCCTCCATGCATCAAACCCGTTGAGGTCCTCCGTGCCCTCGAAGACCAGCTGGGCCTTGCCCGAGAGGGCCGAGCTGAGGAAGCCCCAGATGGCTCCCCCAGCTTTGCGGGCGTCGCAGTCGATCATCCACCGGCAGGTGTCCGCTTCTGCCACGACTCGCTCGATGGAGATCTTCGTCGTCTTCTCCTTCGCGGCCCAGTCGAGGATGGGCATGAGGTCGGGCAGGAGCGAGATGAAGTAGCCGCGCGTCTTCTTCGCCCACGAGAGCCCGCCCTTATCGCCGGTGTAGGCGTAGGCGTGCGACTCGGCCAGCTTGTGGTCGAAGAGCTTCGCCCAGTTGATGCCCTCGAGCTTCTGGGGTGCGTCCTGCGGCCATTGGCTGTGAGGACCGTGCCCTTCAGGCGCCATGCCGCACGGGCCCGTCCAGGACCCTTGCTGCATGAAGGGCCTCGGCGCGTGAGCTCCTGGGGCTCCTGCTCCAGCGTCGCGTGGAGGTGCTGCTTCAAGCCTCGTGAGGCGAGCGACGAGGCCGTTGAAGTCGGACCGCTGCGCCCAGTTCTCGAGGGCGGTGAGCCGGCCGCCGTGCTCGGCGCCTCGTCCGTGGCAGGGCCCGTGACCTCCTGCATCGCCTCCAGGGATCCACGTCGAGCTCGAAGGTGAGCTTGACGCCAGCTGGCAGACCTGCCGGGTGAGCTCCGCGAACCCCTCCTTGAGCTGCTGGATCCCCTGCTCCTTCTGGTTCACCGCGTCCTGGAGGTTGCCGAGGTTCTGCTGGATCTGGACGTTGTTGAGGGAGCCGTCGATCGCAATACTCGTGGTAATGCGGCCGAAGTCCTTTGCCAGCGTGCCGTACCTCTCCTCCACGATGCCGAAGGCGCCCTTGACGTGGCTCTTGAACTCCTCGTTCAGGCCATTCAGCATCGTGAGGTACTCCTTGAGGTCACTCTTCACCAGCTCGACTTCTTGCTGCGGCGCGAAGTTCTGCTGGTTCAGGAGGGCGTTGGTCTGCTTGAGGTCGTTCCTCAGCAGCTCAAGCTCCTCCTCCTGCTTGAGAGCCTCGTTGCGCACCTCGTCCAACTTGGCCACAAGGTCATCGTTGGTCACGAAGTGCTTCACGCGGGCGATGGCGCTGAGGTCGTGCGTGTAGGCCTCCAGCGGCTCGAGACGCGTCGCTTTGCCCTCCAGTACCGCGACCCGAGCGACGAGGTTCTGCTCGACACGCTCTCGCTCACGGAACTTGGCCATGACGAGAGCCTGGAAGTCCTCGGCCGGGCCAGCTGCCGCGTCAATGAAGCCCGGCGGCGACTCGGGCACCGGACGGACAGCGTTGGCGGGCGGCGAGTGGATCACGTGCTTCGACGGGGACTTCAGGGCAGACTTGATGGGCGAGCCGGTGCCGGTGCCGATGGCCTGCTTCATGTGGCCGATGCCGGCTTCGTCGTGCGGCGAGCGGCTCCGGCGGCGGGGCTGCTGCTTCATGTCGTACGCGGGGTCGCCGGCGACGCGCTTACCTTCGCGAACCATAGCTGAGTGGCGAGAGGGGTTTGCGGGTTGATCAGTGGGCGGAACCGATCGCTCCGCTACCATGCAATGATGGTAGTAGCAAACGCTGTTTTCACAGCAAAAGATAGCTTGAGCCAAACGGTTCAGCGGCGCCTTCTTGCATGCTGCTTCACTGAACCGTGAGGCCGTTTCTCTGTTGCTAGTTAACCACTGGTAGCCACGCTAGGAAAAACGCGTGGAGCTACCTGTCTAAATAGATATCGCAAAGCAGCGGCTCCGCCGGATTGCGATATCTAAAGAGTTGTCTAAAGAGCAGACACGGAGTACTTCTAGGGGACCCCACATCGACCCCGAACCCTAGACTACCGCGACTGCTGTATCTGACTGTGTGCCTTCTCACTCCCCCATGGATCCATCGACCCAGGAGAATGGAGACACTCAAAACGTCAGATAAAACGGAAACATCCTTCTTTACCGCGTGGTGGGGAAGGATAAACACAAAAGTACAGAAAAGCACGAAACTCACAGCTCGACCGAATGCCCTCCGGTCAGAGCTGGACAACAGAGCTGTCATCGAAAGCGGTGGGCAGACTCCATCCCTTCGATGTCAGAAATGTTGTAAATCGTGGCCTTAAGCTTCTTGAACAATTTGGTTAAGCGCACCAAAATTTGCGAATTATCTTTCTTCACCCCGAGGTGAAGAAAGCACAGGTTTGCCAAGGAAAACCGCCAATGCATGGCTCATTTCACTGGGTCCGTGTTCAGCGCGCCGTCCTCGCTGTCGTCGCCTGCCCAGTGTTTCGTCCTCCGTAGCCGCCTCCGCCGGCCTTGCTGCTCCGTGGCCTCGATGATCTCTCTGACGACGGCGTCGCCGGCCTCGATCAGGCCGTCGCCTTTATCATCGTGGGGGTCTGCCGCATCAACTGCTTCAGGGACCTCGAGCGGAGGGTAGAGTCTCCGCAAGGCCTGCTCCCCATGGACCAAGTGGGGCATCGTGGCATCGACCTCAGAGTGGCCATCCTCTTCGTCGACGACATGGGCCTCGGCCATGGTCCTCTTGCCCCCAGGCGCTGCTCTCATCTGCGGTGCCGCCTTGGCTCGGCCTCCGCAGAACTTGCAGTCGAACAACGCCGTGAGCGCCATGAGCCTCTCACGCGACAGAGAGTGCTTCGTGAAGAGGTCTGCAGGGTTGCGCTCACCGTCGATCTTCCGGAGATCGATGCGTCGGGATCGCACGGCGTTCTGTACCCATAGGGTGTGGGTGTCCAAGTGTCTTAGTTTGCCTAGGCCCTGACGTGAGCATATCCCGATTGCCGCCGAAGAGTCGGTCCAAACTCTAACCGGGAGGTCGTGGCCCAGGTCGCGTAGCAGGCTTTGGTATCCGAGCCCAATACCAGAGCCACGCACTACGCCATTGAACTCCGCTTCGCCGCTGCTCAACGCCACGTTGGACTGTGTGGAGGACCACAACTTGATCGTGTGTCTGCCAAGGAGCACACAGCCGCCGCTTGTGCTCTTCCTCGTCCTGGGACAACCAGCCCAGTCAGTATCTGTGTACACCTCAATGCCGCGCACTCTTTGCCATTTGTACACATATACCATCCTGGGCAGTCCAACCAGGTACCTGCAGAGGCGTTTCAGCGCTGCCCACGACTGCTCACTGGGCGCAGACATCCATCTGCAGATCTCTTTTGCCGCGAACTGGCAATCGACACGATCTGCGGACAGATAGTTGGCTCTCGCCGCCGAGCCACGGAAGGCTGTGGTGAGGTGTGCTGGGAGCGGCTTGTCTTTCTCGACCTCTGCAAAGCTTGCTCTGAGCCCTGGCGTGGCCATCGTGTTGGACCCCGTCAGACGGCATTCTGCCACAAGTTTCTCAGCTTGTCGTGGGTCCGCCTCGTACTCGAGGCCTTCAGCAGTCTATCTGATGATGCGGTTGAGCACCACTCCCTCCTTCGCGTCACCGTCTCCTGGACCGATGCGGGGCTGGATCGTGCACTCGTAGTGCTCCTTGATTCGCTCTTCGAACCAGTCGAGATCTTCACAGGCGCCGGCAGTTGTGAAGTCGTCTCCGTGCACAGACACTAAGAGTTGGCGGCTCGGATGCCTGAACACGCAAGGTGAAGATAGACCCTGGACGAACTCCATGTTCTCCACGAGGAAGGAGGAGTATTCCTCTTGCCACCCATCTGCTGCGGCACGAGTGCCATACATGTGCCGCAGCAAGAGCGCACAATGGGTGGTATGGTCTTCATCTTCTTCGGGCAGTTGCACGTAGGTTTCTACATCTTTATCCATCTTGGCATTGAAGTATGCCCTGGATATGTCGACGAAGCTTATCTGCATCCTTCTCTTCGAGTTGGGGTCATAGCAGGGCTTCCAGTCGCCGACCTCCGATGCGGCGAACGAGACCACTGTTCTCAAGGCTTCCAACGGCGGTGTTGGGGCAAAGAAGCTCGCGCCCGATCGGTCGTGGGCCTTTAACTGCCTGGCGACAAGGCGTGACCTATATTTCGGATTTAGGTCATCACCTTTGTTCACGTCGACCCAGCGCACAGAGATTGGACCCTTGCCAGTCCTCTGCTTCGCCAACCGTCTAGGCCGCTTGGCCCACACGCCTTTGCTGTTGAAGTACTCTAGCTCCAAGGCGCGGGCAGCCTGAACCAGTTTATCCCGTAGGACCTGACCTGTAGTGTCATCTCTGTACTTCCCGCTGTAACCCTGCTCGGCGGTCTTGAGGGTGGGCTCGTTCGTGGTCTCGTCGTCGACTGCGTGTAGGCCAAGTTCGCCTCGTCGCATGATCCCCCTCGCGTGCATCTCGTCCGACATTCCCTTCAGGATGGCCTTGCATAGCTTCGTGGAGTACCTGGCCGTCGGCCCAGTAATACTCCCTTGGCATGTCACGTGCTTGCCTCCTTTCCGTCTCGAGCACCAGCCATCACGAGAACCACACCTCTGGTGGAGTCTCTGTAGCAGTCTCGGTGCGTTGCTCATGAAGCCTGTCGACTTCCGCACTGGTTGCCCCTTGTGGACTCCCGTGAGTACCTCAGCTCCATGTTGGCACTGATCCGCCGTGATCAGTTCACCTCCAGGCAGTCTGAGTATCTCCTGGATGCTGTCTTCGCCCCATGACGCTGCGGTTTGAGGATGCTCGTGGAGAAAGAAGCGGCCGGCTTCATGCTGTTCTCGGTACAAGCTTGCTACAAACTCGAGATGTACCCTGGCCTCCGTCAGCTGGCGCGCTGTGACCTCGGGGCTGCGCCTCAGGGCGTTGAGCCTCTGCCATGTGCACCAGGCAGTGCACATCGGGGACCCAATGAGGAAGAGCGGCTTCTGCTCGCGTAGAAGTCTTCGCGCTTTCGCCCTCTTGTCGGCACGGTCGAAGTCCCATGGCATGCCGTCATCGGGATCTGTGCACGTAATGTCGAGCGCGAATCCCGGTGAGCACTCGTGTCCTGGCATGCTCGACAGCACTTTCGTCACTCGTGGTGGCGAGTATATCTCGGACGCGATCTTGCGGAATGCCTTGTTGCGCTCACGCTTGTAGGACTTGACATCGGCTCCAATGGCGTCG
>MPLX02196162.1_pt1 | contig 15396 bp, 14 predicted proteins | sample 1617341 | NCBI WGS metagenome assembly MPLX02 (sample SAMN05944804, study PRJNA350692) | marine metagenome | biome: marine; feature: ODZ; material: water; isolation source: 120 m water sample filtered on 0.2 um supor filter | place: Pacific Ocean | collected 2012-04-08 | depth 120m m | reverse complement strand
TGGATTTCCACGACTACATGGACCTGACAGAGCAGATGCTCCGGGAAGTGGCGGGCGCGGGTGTGGGGACAGCTACCCTGACATACCAGGGCAACAGCATCGATTTTGGTGCAACCTTTAACCGACTTTCGATGACAGAGGCTGTATGCGAATACAACCCTGCACTCTCGCCAGACGCCTGTTCTGACGCGCAGGCGCTTTTGCACTTCGGCAAAACGGCCGGATTTGAATTTGATGGGGATAAAACGGCGGGAGAATTATTGCTGGACCTTTTCGAGGAAACTGTTGAGAGTAATTTGATCGCGCCAACCTTTATTACCGGCTATCCCGCAGAGGTCTCACCGTTGTCTCGGCGTCAGAGCAATAACCCAAACCTGACCGACCGGTTTGAACTGTTTGCGGCCGGGCGTGAGCTAGCAAATGGATTCTCAGAACTCAATGACCCCGAGGATCAGGCCCAGCGGTTCCGTGAGCAGGCGCAAGCGAAAGCCGCCGGAGATGAGGAGGCCATGTTTTACGATGCCGACTATATCAATGCGCTTGAATACGGGTTGCCGCCCAATGCAGGCGGTGGGCTTGGTGTAGACCGTTACGTGATGATTCTTACCGATAGTCCTTCCATCCGTGATGTACTGCTGTTCCCGCATATGCGACCCGAAAACGCCGATTGACCCGTATTTGGGCTTGAGTGTGTCAGGATGATTCGGCCAGTCGCACTCTTCGTCGGGCTTCGGTACACCCGTGCCAGGCGCCGCAACCACTTTGTTTCCTTTATATCGGTGATATCCATTCTCGGAATCAGCGTCGGGGTCTGGGCGTTGATTACGGTGCTATCGGTAATGAATGGTTTCGAGCGGGAACTTCGAGACCGGATCCTGAGTGTGGCTTCGCATGTGACCGTAAGTGCCAGTCACGGTTGGCTTCGAGATTGGGAAACGCTAGAGGCGACCATCAAAAAACACGAGGATGTAGCCGCCGCAGCCCCTTATATCCTGGGGCAGGGATTACTGACCCGCGGGGATGCCGTTACCGGTGTGCTGTTGCGGGGAGTCATGCCAGAGCAGGAGCGCGGAGTTTCGACGGTGATGAACTACGTGGAGTCAGGTCGGTGGTCTTCGCTGGTACCAGGTGCCTGGCAAATAGTTCTGGGGTCACAACTCGCTCGGTCTCTGGGCGCCGGTGTGGGCGATCGGGTCACGTTGATTGCACCCAAGGGGAGGATCACACCTGCTGGGCTTTTGCCCCGGATGAAGCGTTTTACGGTTGCTGCGATCTTCGAAATGGATATGTATGAATACGATTCTGGGTTAGCGATTACTCACCTAGGGGACGCGGCACGCCTGCTTGAAGCCGGTGATGGAGTCAGTGGGGTGAGAGTGCGAGTGAGTGATATTTACCATGCACCTCGAATCGGGTTAGAACTCGGGCAGTTACTTGGTTCGGGGCATAGAATCAGTGACTGGACACGCGAGCACGCTAACTTTTTTACTGCACTGAAGATCGAGCGGCGAGTGATGTTCATCATATTGCTCCTCATTATCGCAGTGGCCGCTTTCAATATTGTCTCCACTTTGGTAATGGTTGTTACGGATAAGAGGGCTGATGTGGCTATTTTGAGAACCCTTGGCCTTCCGCCTCTTCAAGTGATGGCGATTTTCATTGTGCAAGGTGTGGTGATTGGGTTTGGTGGCACCGCGATCGGCGGCGCCTTGGGAGTGATCACTGCCTTGAACATTGAGACTTTGGTACCCTGGATCGAAGAACTTTTCGGGATTGAGTTCTTCCCAGCAAGTGTTTACGTGATTAGTGACTTCCCGGCTGAATTGCGATGGCCCGATGTCACCGCTATTACCGCGGTATCTTTTCTTATCTGCCTCATTGCGACGCTTTACCCGGCATGGCGGGCCGCCCGTACAGAGCCAGCCCAGGCACTTCGCTATGAATGACAACCCTCCCGCTCTCGAATGTACCGGGGTATCTGTTACTTTCAAAGAACCTGGTTTGTCGGTGGAAGTGTTAAAAGGCGTTAATCTACGCGTCAGCCGGGGTGCCAGTATTGCGATTACGGGCGCGTCGGGCAGTGGCAAGAGCACATTACTGCAAGCGCTGGGCGGACTCTTGAAGCCCGCCAAAGGGGAGATTTACCTGGATGGGAGCTCGCTACATACTCTGGGGACGCGGCAGATTGGCTTAGTACGTAACCGTTATCTTGGCTTTGTCTATCAATTTCACCATCTACTTGTGGAGTTTACAGCCCTGGAAAACGTGGCCATGCCTTTGTTGATTGGCGGGAGCACCGTCAGTGAGGCAAAAGAGCAGGCCGCAGAAATGCTGACTCGAGTTGGACTTGATCATAGGGAAAATCACAGACCATCAGAACTATCCGGGGGTGAGCGTCAGCGTGCTGCTGTGGCCCGAGCATTGATCAACGATCCAAGTTGTGTTCTCGCTGATGAGCCGACCGGAAATCTCGATCAGCAAACTGCAAAAGGGGTGCAAGGTCTGATGCTCGAACTTGTTCAAGATCGTGGCCTTGCGCTCGTCATAGCGACGCATGATCCCGCCTTTGCGAGCAAATTGGATGAGCAATTGGAGTTGCGTGAGGGCAGACTCTCAGCTGCGGGTTAAGGCTTACCGGCGACGCCGCGCTATAGAGCCAATCGCTCAGGTTCCATCATGATCGTGAGGATCGGCGACGCTGTCGATTGCGCAACACTTTCAGTTTCCAGAGCCCAGTGACGAGATAGAAGCTTAAAAAAGCTCCTACAATTGCCATTAACAGGCAGCCCAGCCAGAGTTGGGGCAGGCGGGTGCCCAACCATATCAACGTAATCTCGTTGATTGGCACTAGGGGTGTCCCGGTCAGGTAGGCGCCGAGAACAAACCCCGTTCCGTACAACGGCAGCATGGTCAGGGGGTTGGATATCCAGACCCCGAGTACAGCCACCGGAATATTTGCACGGAAAAAGATAGCGCTCAGCAGTGCGAAAGGAGTTTGTACGGGTAATGGAAGTAGCGCCCAGAAGCAGCCGATACTGAAGGCGCGGGCAACCGGGCGTCGGCCAAGGTGCCACAGATCCTCCTCGCCAATCCAGCGGCGGGCGAACCCTGCGCGCTGGTGGATCTGTTGTCGATCCGGTATTAACCGGCGCAGCAGCTTTCGGGGCATCACTAACGCTCCAGCCGGGGTAAGCCTATAATGGAATCTGGCCTCATATGATTATACGGCCTGGCAAGGATGCCGAAACGTCTGATTGGTGCCCTGGGGTTCTCCCTGGGGACGTGCTTGGTCATGAACCAGGCAGCACTATTACCCACGGCTTTAACCGTTGGTCTGGCGATGTTCGGACTGATGATTCTCCTCACGGGCCGTGGATTACTGGCCAGTACCATTCTGCTGGGGTGGGTATGGGCGAACGCCCTGGCGCTCCAGGGGGCCTACTCGGCCCTCGCGCCAAAGGTACTGGGAGTGCCCCTACAGGCCAGTGGCACAGTTGTCGGCATCCCCCGTCACGATAACTTTTCGACCAGATTCGATTTCCTTTTGAACACGTTCTATTCTGATGGGGCTGGATATCCCTGTCGGGCTAAAATTCGTTTGAGGTGGTACGGAGGGGCGCGCTCACTTCGGCCCGGGGATAAATGGCGCCTTTGGATTAAAGTCAAAAGCCCAAGGGGCTATCGCAATGCATATGGGTTTGACTACGAACGCCATCTTTTTAGAAAAGGCATTGTTGCGTCAGGGTATGTAATCGACAACGGTAGCGTTGCCCATCAGTACCTGGGCGCCGATCACAATATCGACCGGTTTCGAGGTGTTTTGATGGAACGCCTGGCGGTTGGGATGCGAGACGTCACAGAACCGGGAATCTTAACCGCCCTGGCAATGGGTGAACGTTCTGGGATAAGTCAGGAACAGCAAAGACTACTGCGCCGTAGCGGCCTGGCCCACCTGATTGCGATTTCAGGACTGCACGTTGGACTCGCCGGGATGTTGGGATTCTTGCTGGCCAGTTGGGCTTGGCGTTTATCCGGTAACCTTTGCGGTCTTTATCCGGCAAGGTTTGCTGGGATTTGGGTCGGCGTTACGTTTGCGTTGGGTTATACGGCCCTGGCCGGATTCCCGATATCGAGTACCCGCGCCTTTATCATGGTTGGAGTTGGGGCACTGTTGGCCATGAATCTTCGCCGATCGGACCCACAGAATGTGCTCGCCAGCGCGATGCTTTCTGTCGCGGTATTTAGACCCCTATTGGTTTCTACACCCGGGTTTTGGCTATCATTCGCGGCGGTCTGGTTTATTTTTCACTTTACATCAACCAGCGCAGTTGATTTAAAAACCTCCGAGAAGGGCGGCTCCAGCGCATCCCACACCACCAACAGATGCAACCCATTCGGCCGAATGGGGGTGTACCTGAAAGATCTGTTGTGGCTACAGGTATTCTTGTTGTTCGGGCTCGCTCCGTTTCTTATTTTTTGGTTTGAAGAGCTGGCTATATTCTCAATATTTACTAATCTTTTAGCGGTTCCTGCATTTAGCTTTGTCGTTGTTCCACTGGTTTTAGGGGCACTGGGCGCGAACTTTTTCGAGTTAAATGAACTTGCCGGGCTGTTACTGCAAGGAGCCGGCGCAGTGGTGTCGTGGGTTCTTTCGGTAGCGAGGATCGCAACGAGCTTGCCCGGGGCTGTGTTGAAGTTGTCCTCGGGGTGGGGGATTTTGATGGCGGCTAGCCTGGTAGTGATGCTTGTGCAGAAACGGTGGTCCAATCGGGTTTTGAGCGCAGCGTTGGTTTTTGCGCTTGTTGTTGGAGGTTGGGGTTTGTCCGCTGCTGATCGCCCGGGCCCAGGTCAGTTTCAATTGACCATGCTGGATGTCGGCCAAGGCCTTGCAGTCGTTGTTTATCTGCACGACCATGTATTGCTCTACGATACTGGACCCCGTTACGGCAATTTCAGTTTAGGTGCGACAGTAATAGCGCCTCAACTCTCGGGGCGAGGGGTGAAAGCCATCGACGCCGTTGTCCTCAGTCATAGTTCAAATGATCATGCCGGTGGTCTGGCCGGAACCCAACGGGAGGTTTTGATTCGAAGGTTATTCAGTGGCGAGGCGCGTAAGACCGGAGGGGTTGACTGCCTGCACCAACCGCCTTGGATTTGGGACGGAGTTCGATTCGAATTCCTTCAGAGTCGCCCGACGAGAACTCGCAATGTCAATAATTACTCCTGTGTACTGAAGATTACGGGTTATTCCGGGAGTGCCCTGTTGACTGGGGATATTGAGCAGGCCTCGGAGCGGGCGCTGGTCGAGCGTTATGGCAAGACGCTTGACGTTGATGTACTGCAGGTTCCCCACCACGGGTCAAAGACCTCCTCTACAAAAACGTTTCTTAGCGCCGTTAACCCGGAATATGGCCTCTTGAGCCGGGGGATCAAAAACCGCTTCGGCCATCCCAGGCCGGAGGTGCTGGCTCGGTACCGAAAACTGGGTATCCGGGTTCTTGATACCGCTCCGCACGGCCAGATCACGTTGCGGACGACCCTATCAGGATGGCAGGTTGAGACTTTTGCAGATCGCCGTTTGCGATTCTGGCATCGACCGGCGTCACAAGGCGAGCCTGTTTACCTGGGTCAGGACAGGTAGAATTGACCTCCAGATGAGAATTTTGCTGCTATTGATGATTTGCGCTTTGCGGCGTACCGGATCTGACGCCAATGCTTGAGGTGATGCGCAGCGGCGGCTGGCTGATGCTACCCATCGTCATCTGTTCAATACTGTCCCTGGGCATCATTTTGGAACGCTTCTTTGCGCTGCGGCGCGCGGTAGTGGTGCCTTCCGGACTCACGGTTGAGGTTGAACGCGCTCTGATGCAAGGCCGGCTTGATGCCGATCGGATCGCGGCGCTTCGCCGTGGCTCAGTGTTGGGCCGAGTACTTGCAGCAGGTTTGGCGTGCGCAGCTAAAACGCCGGCGCGCCTTCGAGAGGCTATCGAGGAGGCAGGCCGACATGCGGTGCATGATCTTGAGCGATATCTCAACGCGCTTGGAACTATAGCCGCTACCACGCCTTTACTGGGACTGCTGGGGACCGTTATCGGCATGATTAAGGTCTTCGCCGCTATTACCACTGCCGGGGTGGGCGACCCTCAGATTCTGGCAGGAGGTATTTACGAGGCGTTGATCACTACGGCCGCAGGCCTTTCGGTCGGAATACCCAGTCTGATGTTCCATCGTTACTTTCGAGGCCGAATTAACGAACTGACGGTTGAAATTGAGCAACAGGCGTTGAGGTTAATCGAAGCACTCCGGGGGCGACTGCCAGAGTGAAGTTTTCAAGACCTCCCGAGGAGGATGTCTCGATCAACCTCACGCCGTTGATCGACATTGTTTTTTTGCTGCTCATCTTCTTTATGGTTTCGACCACTTTCAGCCGCGAAACAGAGCTCGAAATTGCACTACCCGAGGCCACAAGATCTTCTGCCTTAAACTCAGAAAGAGCGATCATAGCCCTGGAGATCGATACGCAGGGCCACTACCGCCTGAGAGCAGGGCAGGGCGTGGAGGCGGGTTCCGGCCTTCTTGACACGCAAAGCTTGCATGCGTCTCTTAGGCGCCTGTCCCAAGGTCCCCAGATGCCTACTCTCATTATTCACGCAGACACTCAGGCAAGCCATGGATCAGTGGTCAGCGCCTTAGATGCTGCACGGCGTGCGGGGTTGACACGAATCACCTTTGCGGCGCAGGTAAAACCCTGATGCCCGCTGAGGGTGGTTCGTCACCGAGTCTCGCCCTTTACCGGCGGTTGTTGGGGTACGTTTGGCCCTATAAGAAAATTTTCTCGCTGAGCATTGCGGGCATGGCTGTAGTGGCCCTAGCGGAGGTCTCTTTCGCAGCGTTGCTGAAACCGATTATGGACGGCGGTTTCGTTGAACGCGATCAAAGTATCATTCAACTGACCCCTTTCCTGCTGTTGGGGGTTTTCGTTGCCCGCGCGGTTGGGGCCTTTGCCGACCAGTACTGCATCGCCTGGGTGGGACGGCGCCTGATCTTCGATCTGCGAGAGCTTCTCTTTTCTCGCATTCTTCGTTTACCTTCAAGTTATTACGATACCCAGCCCACAGCAGGCCTGATTTCGAAGTTGATCTACGACCTGGAACAGATAGCGGATGCCGGTACCATGGCGGTCAGAATCGTGGTTAAGGATTCGCTGCTCACCATCGGCCTGGTAATTTGGATGTTTATGCTGAGTTGGCCGCTGACGTTGATATTCCTCCTGATTACGCCGTTTGTCGCGATCGTGGTGCGCAAGGCCTCAAAACGATTTCGGCGTTCCAGCGAAGGGATCCAGCAATCCATGGGTGGTATTACTCACGTTGCGAAAGAAGCGCTACAAGGACACCGGGTGGTGAAAGCCTTTGGGGGGTATGCGGACGAAGAGACGGCATTCAGGGTAGCAAATCAGGCTAACCAGCGGCAGTCGCTTCGAAGAGCGCTGGTAGCTGCGATCAGCGTTCCCCTGCTGTTGTTAATTGCGGGCGCAGGTGTTGCCTTCATTATTTACCTCGCATTGAGCGACACAATCGGCTCTTTTGTCAGCCCTGGGACTTTCGTGTCTTATATGGGCACTATTTTGTTGCTGATGAGTCCAATTAAACGTCTGGCCCGCATTAACGAATATATTCAAGCGGGTATCGCCGCTGCCAACAGCGTTTTTTCGTTAGTGGACGAGCCGCCTGAGGCAGCAGGGGAGATGTACGAAACGCCCAAAATAGAAGGTGCGGTCGAATTTCGTAACGTCAGCTTCTGTTACCCGCGCGGCGAACAACCAGCGCTTGATCATGTTTCCTTTAATCTTTCACCCGGGCAAACCGTGGCCCTGGTGGGCGCTTCAGGGAGCGGAAAATCTACCATCGCTACGTTGTTGCTCGGATTTTACGCTGCTGATGCCGGAGAAATCCTCATCGACGGGCACCCCATCGGCTCCTATCCCTTGGAGTATTTACGCAGCCAGATAGCTTTGGTGCCCCAGGACCCCATTCTTTTCGATGGCTCGGTGGATAAGAACGTTCACTATGGTGGTGGGCAAGACGATCGTATTGACCTGAATGCTCTGCTGACAGCTACGGGTGTCGCGCAACTTCCGGAGTCCGCCCAGAACAATGTAGGAGAACTGGGATCTCAACTCTCGGGAGGGCAGCGTCAAAGGGTTTCACTGGCACGGGCCTTGTATCGGGCCGGAGCTATTCTGGTTCTGGACGAGGCTACTTCTGCATTAGACGTGCTTTCCGAGCAGAAAATAAAAGAGGCTGTGCAGGACTTTGCCCTTGGGCGGTCGATCCTGGTTATTGCCCACCGTTTAAGCTTCGTGACGCACGCTGATCAGATTCATGTATTTGAAGGTGGGCAGATCATCGAGGCCGGCAACCACCAGACTCTCCTTCAGCGCGATGGTCGTTATGCCCATATGTGGCGTGTTCAGCAGGCCGAGCAAGGAGTCTCATCGGAGTCACCGGCGTCCTTGTGATGGGAGTAGGCACTGCGATACAAAGACACTGGGACCGGGTAGACGCGATTACCGTGCTCCTTATGCCTTTGAGTCTTTTATATGGTCTGGTCGTGCGTGCCCGCGCCATCGCCTACAGAATTGGCGTTTTTAAGATTCGCCAATGGAACGTTCCCGTACTCGTTGTGGGTAACCTGACCGTCGGGGGATCAGGAAAAACGCCATTGGTGATCAAATTGGCCCAGGCGCTACAAGCCCGAGGCTGGCGGCCAGGCGTGGTTAGCCGAGGGTACGGAGGCCGTGTTAGGGCGGCGACTGTGGTGACCAGTGCGAGTGACCCGGCTACAGTAGGAGACGAGCCGGTCCTGATCGCGCGTATGGCGCAGGTGCCTGTAGTGGTCGCCCGGAAGAGACCTGACGCGGTAGACCGGCTGCTGGCGGACTCCAAAGTGGATCTGGTGCTGTCGGATGATGGATTACAACACTGGGCACTGGGTCGCAATGCTGAGATTGCGCTGATTGATGAAACACTAGACCGCGGGAATGGCTTGTTGCTTCCCGCCGGGCCATTACGCGAGTCTCGATCGCGGCTCAGCCGGGTTGATCTGCGAGTGCGTCGCGACGCAGCCCCCGGACCCGGCGAGCACGCAATGTACACCACTGCATCGGTCGCGCGGAACCTTCTCACGGGTGAAGAGGTGAGTTTGTCGAGTTTTGTCGGATTGTCACTAATAGCGGTAGCCGGAATTCACCGCCCAGAACGCTTTTTCACCATGCTCCATGAGGCCGATCTCAAAGCTCAGGAGATGGCTTTTCCGGACCACCATGCCTTCGTTCGCGAGGATCTATCTCAGGATCCAGGCCAGACGATCTTGATGACATGGAAGGACGCCGTCAAATGTGAGAGTTTTGCTCAACCCAGGTGGTGGGCGGTCTGCCAGGAGGTGGCCATCTCCGAACAATTGGTCACGGAGGTTGAACAACTATTGCGAGCATCGTCTGATGGCTCTTGAGTTCACGGTAATAATTCCTGCGCGGTTTAGCTCTGCGCGACTTCCGGGAAAACCGTTGCGTGATGTCGCGGGGAAACCGTTGATTCAACGAACCTGGGAAGCAGCCTGCGCCAGTGCTGCCAAACGGGTAATAGTGGCAACTGACGACGAAGGGATCGCCCGTGCGGTAGAGAATTTTGGCGGTGTATCGTGCATGACAGCGGATAGCCACATCAGCGGAACTGACCGCGTAGCGCAGGCAGCGACCCTAGCAGGGCTCGACCCCGACCAGATTGTGGTTAATGTGCAGGGAGATGAGCCGGACATGCCGCCGGCCCTTGTCGATCAGGTCGCACTGTTACTGCACCAGGATAAAGTGGCAGATGTTGCGACTGCTTGCGCCGCGCTCGAACATCGAGAGCAGTATTTCGATTCCAGCGTGGTGAAAGTGGTTCGGGATAACCGGGGGCACGCTCTTTATTTCTCACGCTCTCCCATCCCCTATTCGCGTCAGGAGAGCCCGGCTCGGGAAGAGTCAATCCCTTGGTCCCACATCCGCCGGCATATCGGAATTTATGCCTATCGCCATGCTTATCTCCAGGAGTTTGCGAGCAGGGAGCCATGCCCCCCGGAGAACCTGGAACGCCTCGAGCAGTTGCGTGTGCTGTGGCATGGTGAAAAGATTGCCGTCGCAGAGGCCACAGTGTCACCCGGCCCTGGCGTAGACACCCTGGACGACCTCGAACGCGTCATTCATCTATTCCAAAAGCAAAATCAATGAACACCCCTGGGGCCCGGACATCATCGGTTTTGTTCGTCTGTCTAGGTAATATCTGTCGATCCCCGACTGCGGAGGGCGTGTTCAGAACACTGGTCGCGGTAGAGGGCTTATCAGATCGAATACGCATCGATTCGGCAGGTACTCACGCATATCACACCGGGGAATCACCCGATGTCAGAGCACAGGCGGCAGCTCGTGATCGTGGGATAGATCTTTCGGTTCAGACTGCGCGTCAGGTTAACGTAGAAGACTTCACTGACTTTGACTACATACTGGCAATGGATAAAGAGAATCTTTATCACCTCGAGGCACTTCGACCCCCAAACAGCCAGGCACGGGTAGGGCTGTTTCTCGATTATGCGCAAGGTCACGAAGGACAATCGGTGCCGGACCCGTATTTTGGCGCGAAGAACGGTTTCGCCCATGTGCTGGATCTGGTCGAGACTGCAGGCCGGGGCCTGTTAGAGGAAATCGCTCACGCCATGTCGGGCGACTAAACCTCAATTGAGCACCGTCGGACAACTGATGGTCAGCATCGAGGGTCATACCCTGGATCCGGTGAGCCGTGAGCGCCTGACTCACCCTGATATCGGGGCCGTAATCCTCTTCGCGCGCAACTATGTCGATCCTACTCAACTGGGAGCATTAACTCGGCAGGTGCGGGAGGTTAAAACCCCATCCTTATTGATCGGGGTGGACCAAGAGGGCGGTCCGGTTCAGCGTTTTGCGCAGGGGTTTACCCGCTTGCCTGCGATGAGGGATATCGGAGCTCTTTATGACCAACAGCCTGGGCGCGCCCTGCTTTGGGCCCGTTCGGTCGGCATGGTGCTCGCGGCGGAATTAAGGGAAGCCGGTATCGATTTCAGTTTCGCACCGGTGCTCGACCTGGCCTCGGGTAACCAGGCAATCGGCCGACGAGCGTTCCACTCTGATCCCAAAGTGGTGGGGTTGCTGGCGAGCACCGTGGCGCAAGGCATGAACTGCTGTGGCGTGCGAGCAGTAGCGAAACACTTCCCAGGCCACAGTGGTGTGGTCGAAGACCCCCATAATGAGCTACCGAGCGATCCGCGCAGTCTTAGGCAGATCAGGGATGCCGATTTACGGGTCTACCAGCACCTGGATCCGCAATGTTTCGGCGGTGTGATGACTTGCCATGTGCGTTTCGACCAGGTGGATGTGCAGCCGGTAACCTTTTCGAAAAAATGGCTCAACGAGGAACTGCGCCACCAGCTCGGGTTCACCGGCGCGATCTTTTCAGATGATCTGATGATGGGCGCGGTAACAGCGCTGGCGGATGCACCCGAGCGAGTCTTAAGGGCCCGCCAGGCGGGGTGCGATATGGTGTTGCTTTGCAACGATGATCAGGAGACGGACCGGGTCCTGAGCGCCGCTGGCCTACCGCCACTAGATGAACTGGGCCAAGCGCGGTTGGCGCGAATGCGGGCAAATTCAGCAGTGGAAATCGACGCCACATCACTGACACAGGCACGCAAACAGGTGCATGAACTTGCCTGGGATGGGGGCTAGTTGTCAGCGCGCTCCATGTAGTCGCCTGAATCGGTGCTGACCCGGATCTTGTCTCCAACGTTAATGAAGGCAGGAACAATTACCCGCAGCCCCGTTTCCACAATGGCGGGCTTCCCGGACCCGGCTGCGGTCTGACCTTTGACGACGGTTTCGGTTTCTGTGATTGTTAATACTACGCTGGCGGGTAATTCCACACCGATGGGCTGATCGTTATAGAAATTGATCTGAACTTCTTCATTGGGGAGTAAGAACTGGGCCTGGCCTGTCAGGTCGTCACTCGCAAGGGGAAGCTGCTCAAAAGATTCAAGGTCCATGAAAATCAAATCTGGACCTTCCGTATACAGGTACTGCATTTGCCGGGGCTCCACATGCGCCTTCTCAAGCTTGTCCTCGGAGCGAAACCGCTCATTTAGCTTGGTATTGTCTGAGATTGCCTTCATCTCAAGCTGAGCGAATGCGCCGCCTTTCCCGGGCTTGACGTGGGATTTCTTCAAAATCCGCCAGAGTTTTCCCTGGTATTCCACCAGATTGCCAATACGGACGTCAGATGCAGATATTTTCATGGGAGTACCGGGAACTTGGTAAATTCGGGGTTGCGCATTCTAAGCGCTTGACGGACTACCAACAACCACAAAGCTGGCCTCATGAACTCCTCTAAGCCTCCACGGCGGCCCTCAGTGGCTCCGGCTGATTCCCGGTATGACCCTGCGTGTACCCGATGTCCTCGTTTAGCGGGCTTTCTCTGTGAGGTCAAAAACCGTTACCCTGATTATTTTTGTCGACCCGTCCCGCAGTTTGGTCACCAGGGCGGCAGGTTGTTGATTGTCGGGCTCGCCCCAGGCCTGCATGGCGCTAATGCCACCGGCCGCCCGTTTACCGGGGATCACGCCGGAATAATGCTATACCGCACGCTTTATAAGTTCGGATTCGCATCTGCATCTGTGTCAAGGCAGGGTGACAAACTGCAGCTCTTCGACTGTATGATTACCAACGCCGTCAAGTGCCTGCCTCCTGCCAACAAACCCATAGCCGCCGAGGTCAATACCTGTCGACCGTTCCTGGTACGGGAACTTGGCGAGCTTCCGCACCAGGGCGTTGTGCTGGCACTGGGAAAGCTTGCCCATGATAGTGTGATTCGGGCGTTTGGGTTCAAACCGGCCCACATGCCTTTTCGCCATGGCGGCGAACTGATGCTTCCGGAACACCGCACGCTGATTTCCAGTTATCACTGCAGCCGTTACAACACGCAGACTGGCAGACTGACCGTGGAAATGTTTGAAAAGGTGTTTGCTCAGGTGAAGTCATTGATGGCTTGATCCATGACCCTCGATAAAAAAAAGTTTCTCGCCGGTCTAAGCAAAGGGCCCGGGGTTTACACCATGCGAGACCGGGAAGGGACGCCCTTGTACGTGGGTAAAGCGCGCAACCTCAAAGCACGGGTTTCGAGCTATTTTGCCAAATCAGGACAAACAGAAAAGGCCAGGGTGATGATGGCTGAAGTGCGTGACATTGATATCCAACGAACCCGCAGTGAAACTGAGGCACTGTTACTCGAGAGCAATCTGATCAAGTCCCTGAAACCCCGGTTTAATATTCTCTTACGCGACGACAAGAGTTATCCCTACCTTCGACTCTCAACGGACAAGCGATTTCCCGGACTTTCCCTTTATCGAGGGAGAGCCAAAGCAAAGGGGCGCCTGTTTGGGCCTTATGCCAACACGGGATCAGTTCGGTCAATGTTAAGCCAGCTTCAAAAGGTGGTTCCGGTGCGCCAATGTGATGAGAATACTTTTCGCAATCGTAGCCGACCGTGCTTGCAGTATCAGATTAAGCGTTGTTCCGCCCCGTGTGTGGGCTTTGCGAATGAGAGAGAGTACCGGCACGATGTTGATCAACTGATTATGCTCTTGGAGGGCAAGGAGAGTGAGATCAACGGCTTGTTTGAATCCAAGATGGAAGACGCTGCGCGGGTGCTCGATTTCGAATCTGCGGCGCGTTACCGCGACCGTGTACATGCCTTAAGAAAACTGCAGGAACGCCAATACGTTTCAGGTCACTCACATGATGCAGATGTCGCAACTTTTGTCGCCAAAGCCGGTGCGATGGTGTTCTCAGTGATGAGAATTCGGGCGGGCCAAAATCTAGGGAGTCGCCATTTTCTCCACAAGAACCCGCTCGGTCTCACCCCTGGTCAGATCCTACAGAATCTGTTGGTTCAGTATTACCAAAAGCATGCGACCCCACCAGAAATCATCGCCACCCCAGCTGTAGCAGAGACGCGACTCCTGGCAAGTTCATTGTCGGAGCTGGCGGGTCGGAAAGTTGATATCAAGTCACGAGTGCGCTCTTACCGGCTACGTTGGATTGAACTAGCCCAGTTAAGTGCAACAGATTATCTGGACCGGCGGCTCGCTGCTGATACCGACCACCTCAGCCGATTGGAAATGCTCTCGCAGGTACTGGGGCGCGACGAACTGATCGAACGCATAGAATGTTTCGATACAAGTCATACCGCCGGAGAATACCCGGTTGCTTCGTGTGTGGTATTTGATCGCTCCGGCGCGGTTACCAGCGAGTACCGACGATTTAACATCCGGGCGCTTACCCCGGGGGATGATTATGGCGCGATGGAGCAGGTGGTGTCTCGACGGATAGCGCATGTAGTGAAAGGGGAGGGGAAAAAACCCGACTTATTGGTCATCGACGGAGGAAGAGGGCAGGTAGACAGGGCTCTGGCAGCACTTGAGGCTAATCGGGTGCAAGGTGTTTCGATAGTGGGAATCGCGAAAGGGCGCTCACGCAAAAGTGGGCGAGAGCGCCTATTCTTGCCTGGGCAAAAAAGCCCTCTTATACTTGGTTCTGCTTCGCCCGCAAGGTTATTGCTGCAGCAGATTCGGGATGAAGCTCACCGGTTTGCGATCACCGGGCATCGCAAGAAACGCAGCGCCATGCGGGCTCGTTCTCGGCTCGAAGATGTTCCAGGAATTGGAGCCAAAAAGCGCCAGGCACTGTTACGGCACTTTGGGGGCATGAAGCCGATCGCGCAGGCGACGGTCGAGGAACTGATGAAAGTTGACGGGATCAACCTAAATCTGGCGCGACGTGTGACCGAGTACTTCGGTACTCGCTAGAAATGCGCTGGACGATACCTAACCTGCTGACTTTGCTCCGGGTGGCGCTGATTCCGGTTGTCATTGTCTTGTACCTGGGCGATTTTCCCGGCTACCTGGTAGCGGGGATTTTTCTGCTGGCGGGCATTACCGATTGGGCAGATGGCTACCTTGCCCGCCAGCTCGACGAGGCCTCTCCTTTTGGCGCGTTTCTTGATCCTGTTGCAGACAAACTCATGGTTTCGGCTGTGTTAATCCTGTTAGTCGCAGACGCAGCGCTGATGAACAGCATAGTCAGCCCGGAACTCTTTACAGTGGTCACGGCGATCATCGTTGGCCGCGAAATCACTGTTTCTGCCTTGCGGGAGTGGATGGCGGAACTGGGCCGCCGCGGGGTCGTCGCGGTCGGCTGGATCGGCAAAGTGAAAACCACCGTGCAATTTGTCGCCATCACGACCTTACTTTTTGCGCAGACAGGAATCCATC
>MPLX02373466.1_pt1 | contig 15406 bp, 17 predicted proteins | sample 1617341 | NCBI WGS metagenome assembly MPLX02 (sample SAMN05944804, study PRJNA350692) | marine metagenome | biome: marine; feature: ODZ; material: water; isolation source: 120 m water sample filtered on 0.2 um supor filter | place: Pacific Ocean | collected 2012-04-08 | depth 120m m | reverse complement strand
GGCTCCTCTCACCGATCCGGATCACCTGGTGGTGGGGGAATCGGCTCTGCTGAGTCAGGGGGATACGGGGGGCGCCCGGGGCTGCCGGGAGGTCCACCACGACCACCCGGGCCACCAAAACCAGGTCGGCCATCCCGTCCACGCGGTCCACGGCGTTGCACAAATTCCTGTGCCATCTGGCGTTCAGCCTCGGTCAGCTCAGCTAACAGGCTGATGGTCTGTTGATGGGATAGTGTCTGATAACGCTCATTGAGTGCTCGAAGCTCGGTGAACGCCTGTTCCAGCGCGGTGCTATCGAAATCTGTCGAAGCCATCAATTCATTGACGCGTCGTTGAGCCTCAAACATCTCCCGCCGCATCGGTAGAATCTCCTGGTAGCTCTGCTGCAACAGGGGTTCTAGTTCAGCACGCCGTTCCTCGCTGAGGTCGCGTACTACCCAGCCTACATTCGGGGGAAAAGGTCGCGGCCCCATCTCACGAAAGCTTGTCGCGCGATAACCGATGCCACCGACAAACACCAGGTTAATCGCAATCGAGGCGAGCAGGGCGATGAGTATCAGCCTTTCTCTACTCATGATCAGAAAATACTCTCTGAGTAGTCGCTTAGCGAGAGCATGGCTAGTTCGTCTTCCCAGTATTCAACTTCACTGGACTGAAGGCCAACACCGAAGCTGTAATAATTGCCTAACACGATTCCGAACACCAGCGGCAGGCAGGCTACCATGGCGGGTCGCCACAGCTGAATTGTAAATCCCCCAGCTGGAATTAACCAATCCAACAACTTGTCCAGCAGGGGGTCGTTTCGAGGCGGTAGCTGTTGGTTCAGGATTCTGGCTTGCAAACCGGCGAACTCGGGAACTGTAATCTGATCCAGTTGCTGCTCCAGGCGTCGTTGCTCTGAAATCAGAGCCCTGGCCCGATCACTGCTCTCTAAAAATGTTTTGCTGTCCTTGCGCAGTGCAGATGGCCAATTCTCGATGTTCGAGCCATGGACATCCACCAGCGTGGAAAATTCTTCTAGTGTCATCGTTGTCGTCATTGTCAGTGCCACACTCTTGATTGCGCTTGCTTGCTACTGCGCATTGTCGCTTTCACTCAATTCCGTTCGCAGGGAGCGTTTTGCTCTGGCTATCGATGATTCCAGTGCCTTGACGGACATGTTCATGATAGCAGCGGCTTCCTTGTTAGAGAATCCGGAGTAGTAACAAAGCATCAGCGCACTACGTTGATTTTCCGGAAGTCTCCCTATTGCCTGTTCTAATTGCGTTGTTTGTTGTTGTGTTGCATCGTCCCGGTCGGCGCCCTCTTTTTCGATCAGCGCGGCATCGACTTCATTTTCAATGTTTTCCTGTGTCTGCATCTTGCTGTGTTTGCGCAGATAGTCGATGCACAGGTTGTGGGTTATGCGATGTAGCCACGTGGAGAGTTTTGATTTCTCCGGCTGCCACTTTCCGGCGTTGATCCACAGCTTTAAGAAAGTCTCCTGGGTAATGTCCTCGGTATCCTTCTGGTTGCCGAGCATTCTGTAAGCGTAATGACTAATGGACTTCAGCTGCTGTTTAACAATGATCTGATAAGCGGATTGATCACCATCGCATACTGCCAGCATCAACTCTTCATCAGTCATTACGCTCTTTAATCAATCCTTTCGATCGCTAGATTTGCTGCGATTGTCCTCCACTGTCTCTGTCAGGTCTACCTCCGCCAGGACCGCGGCGTCCTCCCGGTCCACCTCGACGTCCTCCTGGACCACCAAAGCCAGGGCCACCACGACGTGGTCTGCGTAGTTCATCCCCGCTCAATACGCCGTCGCCATCACCATCCATCATCTCGAAGTTGGCTTCCTGATATTCAGTCAGTGTAACAATCTCATCCCCGTCGACATCCATTTCATTGAAGCGCTCGGTGGCGCGTTGCGTCATCATTTCACGCATCTGGGCACGGCGTTCGTCGATCTCGCTCGGATCGCCCTTGTCATCAGTCTGATTACTCTGCTGCCCTGGTTGTCCGCCGCGAGTGCCACGGCGTGGACCTGGGGCTGGCCGGGCATTCAAAAATTCGTCAATCGTCAATACGCCATTCTGGTCGGTATCGATCTGAGACAACATATCGTCCCGGTCGCTCTGCTGGAATTCCACGAAGCTGATTACGCCATCTCCGTTTGTATCCAGGGTCTCCAATCTATTTGGGCTGGCGCCATCATCATCGGCGGCCAGTAAAGACGTTGAGATTCCGAGGATTCCCAGGCCGGCAACAAAGGTTAGTTTTTGCATGTTATTTCTCCTGCATATCAAGATAGTTCATTTACTTATACGCAGCGGGTGCCGGTTACCTTCGCATTCTTTTTTCTCTATATGGTGTCTGCTTCGAAGCGGTTGATTCACCCGAATTTCCATGTAAGCATAGAATTTCCTGATAATTACAGCGATGGTTCTCCAACATGATTAACCGAGCACGAAGATTCGCGAGTAGGTTCACCCTCGTCATAATGGCAAGTTTTCTATTGCTAACCCCTGGCTTCGGGCAAGAGTACGTAATGGATCCGGACTGGCCAAAACCGTTACCGGATGGTATCGGGTGGGGGCAGGTGCCCAATATCACAATTGACCAGCAGGGTTACATCTACGCTTTTCACCGGGCAGATCCACCGGTATTGAAGTTCGACAAGGAAGGAAACCTGGTTGACTCTTTCGGCGGTACTGACTGGGTAGCCACCCCACACGGTTTCCGAGTGACTCCGGAGGGCAGCATCTGGGGCACTGACTATAATAGACAGACTGGACACACCATCACCAAGATCGATACCGACGGCAGGATTCTATTACGTCTGGGCGCGCGTGGTTTTATCGGCACCGGCCCAAACACCTTCAATGGACCCACCGATGTTGCCCAGGCAACCGACGGCACCTTCTTCGTTGCCGACGGTCACTGGAATAATCGCATCGTCAAATTTGACAAGAACGGCCGCTACCTCATGGAGTGGGGTACCAAGGGTGCCGGACAGGGAGAGCTGAATGTGCCCCACACCATTGTCATCGATAGTCGAGGCCGTGTAATGGTAGGCGATCGCTCCAATGAACGTATTCAGATCTTTAACCAGGACGGCGAGTATCTGGATGAGTGGGATCAGTTCGGTCGGCCCAGTGGCATGTTTATCGACCAGAATGACATGCTCTTTGTTGCCGATTATGAAAAGCTGCGCCGCGTAACCTTTGGCAGTGCTGCCAGCGGAGAAGTCATGGGTTTCATCGAAGGATCGGAGCCGGAGGGTGTGGTTGTCGATGACGATGGCAATGTCTATACCAGTGAAGTGACCGGTGGCCAGGGTGGCGAAGGTCAGATCATCCGCAAGTTCATCAGGCAGTAGCCCAAATCAGCGGGTCCTTAATAGGACCCGACCCCCTATATCTGGTAGAATCCGGCTCCTTCTAACCCGCTGGCAGGTACACCTACAAGACGCGGGTGTTTTGCATAACTAATGTTCTAATTACTGACTATGGAACTGGCCGAAGAAAAACTGGACGAACATCACCTCGACAAGAAAGAAGTAGTCGATGTGGTGGTGCGTTTCGCCGGCGATTCCGGTGACGGCATGCAGTTAACCGGTGCCAATTTCACCCAGGCCACAGCGCTGTATGGCAATGACCTGTCCACCTTTCCGGATTTTCCCGCCGAGATACGTGCGCCGGTAGGTGCCACCTTCGGGGTCTCAGCCTTCCAGATCTACTTCGGCGCCGAAGATGTCACCACTGCGGGCGATGCCCTGGATGTACTGGTGGCAATGAACCCGGCAGCGCTGGTGACCAATAGAGCTAACCTCATCGACGGTGGGTTGATCGTCGTCGATAGCGGCGCCTTCACTGCCAAGAACCTCAGCAAGGCGAAGTACAAAAATAATCCGTTGGAAGACGGATCATTGGATGCCTTTCGCATTCTGGCAATCAACATTTCCAAGCAGGTTCTAGCTGCCGTAGAGCCATTCGGTCTCAGCCATAAGGCGGCACTGCGGTGCAAGAACATGTGGACGCTGGGTCTGGTGATGTGGTTGTTCGATCGCGACCGCATGCCCACCATCGAGAATTTGAAGACTAAATTTGCCGTCACGCCGGAGATAGCCGATGCCAATGTCGCCGCGTTAAATGCCGGGCATGCCTATGGTGAGACTGCCGAGTTGCCGGTCGGAATTCATCTGTATAAAGTTCCCAAGGCGAAAGTGGCACCTGGCACCTATAGAAACATCACGGGTACGACGGCACTGGCCTGGGGCTTGATAGCAGGATCGGAGTTAGCAGATATCAATCTGCTGTTTGCATCCTATCCAATTACACCGGCTTCCAATCTATTGCATGAATTGGTCACCCGTAAGCAGTTTCGTGTCAATACGTTTCAAGCCGAAGACGAAATCGCCGCCGTGTGTGCGGCTATGGGCGCGTCATTTGCCGGGTCGCTTGGAGTGACTTCCAGTTCGGGACCGGGAATCGCGTTGAAACTGGAAGGCATCGCGCTGGCTGCTGCTACGGAATTGCCGCTGGTCATTGTGAACTCGCAGCGCGGCGGTCCTTCCACCGGCCTGCCAACCAAGACCGAGCAATCCGATTTCAACATGGCACTGTATGGCAGACACGGCGATACACCCATGCCAGTCATCGCCTCTGCTACTTCCATCGATTGTTTCGAAGTGGCCATAGAAGCGGTGAGAATTGCCACTAAATACATGACGCCGGTGATGTTGCTGTCCGATGGATATTTGGCTAACGCCGCCGAGCCCTGGCAGATACCCGATGTCGATTCCCTGCAGCCATTTCCGGTCAGTCACCATACTGATGCCAAAGACTTCAAACCTTCTTTGCGAGATGACAAGACGCTGGCCCGGGTATGGGCCAAGCCGGGCACAGCAGGAACCGAACACCGTATAGGTGGCATAGAACGCAGCTTTGAGACTGGTGATATTTCCTATGACCCGGCCAATCATCAGAAGATGACGGAACTGCGGGCTGCCAAAGTAGCCGGCATTGCGGATGACATTCCCTTGCAGGAGGTCTGCTACGGCAACGACTCCGGCAAGCTGGCAGTAGTAGGTTGGGGCTCGACCTTCGGCGCCATTCATCAGGCTGTAAAACGCGCCTGTGGGGAGGGGCTGGACGTGTCCCACATTCAGGTCAGGTATCTCTCGCCACTGCCGAGTAATCTGGGTGAATTGCTGCGGAGCTTCGAGGCAGTACTGATTCCAGAGATGAATACTGGCCAGTTCATCCGGCTTATTCGTTCCGAATTCCTCATCGATGCCGAGGGCGTCAACAAGGTAGCGGGTCAGCCCTTCAAGATTGGTGAAATCCTCGCCGCGATTCACAAGAAGCTTGCCGAGCTCGAAGCTGACGATTCCGGGAGCGCTTCATGAACGAGCCGCTGCCCGTACTCACGCTGAAAGACTTTGCCTCCGATCAGGAAGTGCGCTGGTGTCCCGGCTGTGGAGACTATGCGATTCTCAAAACCATTCAGAAGCTGATGCCACAGCTGCAGCGACCACGAGAAAATCAGGTGTTCGTCTCCGGTATCGGTTGCGCCTCGCGCTTTCCGTACTACATGAATACCTATGGATTTCACTCCATACACGGGCGAGCGCCGGCGATCGCAACTGGCATCAAGCTGGCTAACCCAGAACTCGATGTATGGGTTGTCACCGGCGACGGCGACGGCTTCAGTATTGGTGGAAACCACATGCTGCATGTGATTCGACGTAATGTGAACCTGCAGATTCTGCTGTTCAATAATGGAATTTATGGTCTGACCAAGGGCCAATATTCACCCACTTCCCCGCCAGGCACACGCTCCCCCTCTTCGCCGGAAGGTTCCATCGATTCGCCTCTGTCTCCCTGCGCGGTCGCTTTAGGGTCAGGTGGCACATTTATAGCTAGATCTATTGATACCGAGGCGAAGCACTTGTCTGCCATAGCAGCCCGTGGATACGCCCACAACGGAGCCGCTTTTATAGAAATTCTGCAGAACTGTCCAATCTATAACGATGGTATCTTCGAACAGGTCAAAGACAAGAAGCAGGCACCGGATTTCCGTGTCGAGCTGGAACATGGACAACCAATCCTGTTTGGCCAGGAGAATGAGATAGGAATACACCTCAACCGCGAGAGCCTATCATTAGAAGTGATCGAGGTAGCCGGTAATGAGGACAGGATTCTGGTGCACGATGAAACCAACAAGGTGCAGGCCCAGTTACTCGCGGTGATGGCGGGGCCGAAATTTCCAGTTGCGGTCGGTGTGCTGTACCGCGAAGATAAGACTTGCTTTACCGAAGATAACCGCGAGCGAATCGATACGGCTCGCAGCAAGCCCGGCTCACTTAAGCAGCTGTTACACAGCGGTCATGCCTGGGAAGTAAGCTAGGGCCCCTAGTTCCCAATCCGCACGCCAGGAGTTCAAGTCAATGCGCCACAAGTTGCTTTTCACAGCCATCCTGTCCCTGGTTGTCCACTCGGTATCTGCCCAGACACTCGAAGATGAGTCAGTGGCCTGGCTGCAAGATCTGATTCGCATAGACACCATAAATCCTCCCGGCAACGAGAGCCGGGCAGTGGATTATTATGCACGCATCTTCGAAGCAGAGGGTATCGAATTTGAAACCGCCGAGAGCGCTCCCGGCAGAGGCAATATCTGGGCGCGCCTCGAGGGAGGCGATGAGCCAGCCTTGATCCTATTGCAGCATACCGACGTGGTGCCCACCGAAGAAGAATTCTGGACCATTGATCCGCTGTCAGGAGATATTCGACGGTTATATACTGGGCCGCGGTGCTAGAGACATGAAAGGTCTGGGTATTCTTCAGCTCGCTACGTTTCTCAGCCTGCATCGTTCTGGCGTAGAACTGAACCGCGACATTATCTTTCTGGCGACTGCCGATGAAGAAGCCGGTGGTTACTTCGGGGTGGGTTGGCTGATTGACAATCGTCCGGACATTTTTGATGGTGCCGGCATCTTGCTCAACGAAGGCGGAGGCGGCAGCCGCAACGCTGACGGTGACATCGTGTTCGGTGTCGAAGTCACCCAGAAGGTGCCAGTCTGGTTGCGTCTCAATGCCATCGACACGCCGGGCCATGGCTCCTCTCCGCGCACCACCAGTTCCGTCACAAGAATCGTGCAGGCACTGAATACGCTGCTGGAGAATCCGTTTCCGCCCCGCATTATTGGCCCGGTCGCAGAGTATTTTTCTGAGCTGTCTGTGGATATGGGTGAAGAGTGGGGACCTGCCTATGCCGATATCGCTGCTGCCATTCGTGATCCTGCCTTCGTGCAGAAGTTGCATGAAGCGCGACCTGGCCACAACTCGCTGGTGCGAGATACCTGCTCTATGACGCGCCTCAGTGGTTCCACCAAGATCAATGTGATTCCCCCGAAAGCCTGGGCAGAACTGGACTGCCGCGTTCTTCCTGATAAACCGTCGGAGGTGTTTATCGCGGAATTACAGGAATTGATCGCCGGCACTGGCGTGGAAATTGAAACCATCATGGCGTTCACGCCAGCCATCTCCGAGACCAGCACTCGTCTGTTCGCGGCAATCGCAAGCGTAACTCGGGAACTGTATCCCGGCTCCAGAGTATTGCCCTCGGTGAGCACTGGGTTTACCGACAGCCACTTCACCCGTGACTTCGGTATCGTCAGCTACGGTTTCAATCCGCTCATTACTAATAGCGGCGAACACACCGGTGTGCATGGCAACGATGAACAGGTTGGCGAGGCGGCTTTCAGGCGCGCGGTGGGTGACTTTTACGCCGTGGTCAGAAACGTGGTAAACGACTAGTGCATTGTCAAATTCAATCCACATAAACCGCCGTAAGTTTCTGCAGATGGGAGCCACCGGCGCAGTGCTGGGATCACCTATGAAATCAGCTACATCGGCTAAGCCAGCGGTGCGTATACAGTAAAACTGTTATTTGCTAAGTTGTCTCCTTATCTACGGAGAGCGACATGGCAAACAATCACGATCAGCCGGATAATCCTTCCCGGCGTAATTTGCTGAAGAGTGCTGGTATCGTCGGCGCAGCGGCGGTGGGTTCAACGGCTACACCCACAATAATTGCTCAGGATTCCCCATCTACCAGCCAGGCCACTAGCCCCATCGCGCGGGAAGCCCTGGAAGCCTTGACGGCTGCCGAGGCAGAGACCCTCGAAGCCATCTGCGATGCTTTGATTCCATCCGATGACAACGGTCCCGGAGCACGGGAAGCACGCGCCGTACACTACATCGATCGCTCCCTGGCCAGCCACAATTCCGCTGCGCGCCATAACTACATGGTCAGCCTAGCGGCCATCGACGAATACGCCCGGCAGACCCGCGGCGAATCGTTCTCTCGCTTGATACGGGATCATCAGGATTCAATTCTAAGGGGTGTGCAGGACAACAAGGTGCCGGGTTGTGAGCCAAGCGCCAGTGCTTTTTTCAACATGGTGCGCAGTCACACTATCGATGGCACGTTCTGCGATCCGTACTACGGGGGTAATCAGGACTTTGTGGGTTGGGACATGATTGCTTATCCCGGCATCCGACTGAGCGCTTCCGAGACTGATGTGGCCCAGGGTGCGGCGCTTCAGCCCAATCACCAGTCTGCCTATGACAACCAGACCTATACCAAGATGGCCGATAACATGCGGCTTGGTACCAACAACAGCGGAGGTAGGGACAATGCCTAAGCGACTACCGAAAACCGATGTTGTGATTGTCGGCATGGGCGCGGTGGGCGGAGTCGCCGCGCTGCCGTTGACCAATGCCGGGCTTAAAGTGATCGGCATCGAAGCCGGCGGTTGGTTGAGCCCGCGGGATTTCGCTCCCGATGAGCTGCGCAACGGTGCGCGTAACTGGCCGCAGTCCGTACAGAAAGCCGCTACTGAAGCACCCACGGTGCGAGCCAGTTCCGATGCCACCGCGGTGCAGGGTGGCCACCCGATGATGAATGCCGTCGGCGGTACCACCATGCACTACTGGGCGCAGAGCTGGCGCCTCAATCCCTGGGATTTCAAAGTGGTCAGTGCTACGCGCGAGCGCTACGGCCGCGACCGACTGCCAGCGGACACTACCGTGGAAGACTGGCCATTCGGATACGAAGAACTGGAACCCTATTACGACAAGGTCGAATACGCGGTAGGCATCTCCGGTCAGGCCGGTAATGTGCAGGGGCGTATCAACCGAGCTGGTAATATTTTCGAAGGTGAGCGCTCACGGGAATATCCTATGCGCCCGCTACGCTCTTCACCCTTCACCGTTTTGATGGGTGATGCGGCACGCCGCCTCGACTTGAATCCATTCCAGGGTCCGGCGGCAATAGCTAGCGAGCTCTATGATGGTCGCCCACCCTGCCAATACCATGGTTTCTGCAACAAGGGGGGTTGCCATGTGCAGGCGAAGAGTTCGACCGCGTTTACCACCATTCCTAAGGCCGTGGATTCGGGGAATCTTGAGGTAGTCACTTTTGCACGCGTGACCAATGTGGTTACCGATAACGATGGCAAGGTTACCGGCGTCGATTACATCAAAGGTAGTGAGACATTCTTCCAGCCGGCGGACGTGGTGCTGCTGGCCAGCTACACCTATGAAAATGTACGCATGTTACAGCTGTCCAAGTCACGAGCGTTCCCGAGTGGTTTGTCCAACAATGCCGGGCAGGTTGGCCAGCATTACCTGAGTCACCATCAGGGATCGCCTGTTTTGGCATTGTTTCCTGACGATCTGCACAACTGGTACGGCCTGCCTGCCCAGGGTGTGGCCGTCGATGACTGGGCCGATGACAATTTCGATCACGCCGACCTGGACTTCATCGGTGGCGCAAACCTGTGGGTACACACAGATCGCAAACCCATGGCTGCCGCCAAGATGAGCACCTTTGGTCAGGCGCGTAACTGGGGTTCGGATTGGAAGAAATTCATCAAGCAGAATGCCGATCGCAGTAACACCGCCTACATCCAGAAAACTACACTACCCTATGCAGGTAACTACCTGGACCTCGATCCGACGGTGAAAGACCCGATGGGTTATCCGGTAACCCGGATCACTGCTCGCTACCGTGACAATGAGAAGCGTATCGCGGCCTTCGTGGCAGACAAGATGGAGCAATGGTACCGGGAAGCGGGCGCGAGCAGCGTCATCAAGACCGGACCTGGCAATGCCATGGGCGCGTCTACTCATGCTTACGGCGGCACTCGAATGGGTAACAACAGCGAGACCAATGTCGTTAACCGTTGGGGCTTCTCCCATGAGGCACCTAATTTAGGGATACTTGGCGCTTCTGTGATGGGTAGCAGCGGGGCTCGCAATCCGACGCTCACCGCCCAGGCGCTGTCATGGAGAACGGCTGAATACCTGGCTAACAACTGGCGCTCTGTGGTTGGCTAGGCGTAGTCGTTACTAAGAAAACCACCAACGAAGGTAATCAGAAGCAGATGGATTCGAGTCGGCCAGCGGCATTTAACCGGTAGAAGATTCCGATCCTGGATGCGTTTCGTTTTATCGCCTCGGTGCTAGTGGTTTTCGTGCACTACGAAGTTATCTTCGGCCAGGCAGTAATCTATGGCAGCTTCGCCACAACGGCCGTGTCCTGGTTCTTCGTGGTGAGCGGCTTCATCCTCTCCTATACCTATCCAAGCCTCGATTCGGCTAAGGATTACCGGCGCTTCTACCACCACCGTTTAATTCGCATCTACCCGATTTACTGTCTGAGAATCATCGTCTCGTCACTGTTCGTGTCATTGAACTATGCCGCCATGGGGGAGGGCTTCTTTGCGGAGGTAAACCGCCCCTTCGAATTGATGCACGATCTACCCGAACAGAAAGATTCGGCATTTTCCTCATCAGTACCTTGCGCCACCTGGTCTTCGCGCAATCGGTGGGTGGCGTCGAAACACTGAAGCTCGTGTTTAATGGGCCACTATGGTCGATCGTGCTGGAGATGTATTTCTATTTGGCGTTTCCATTGCTTTTGCTACTGATTAAGCCCCTCAACAGCTTAGGCAAGGTCATCGCCGCATTTATTGTCGGTTACATCCTGCAGTTTTTACTCATTCAGCTTTATCTGCCCGAAGCCGAGCGCTTTGATGTGATCAATCTAAACGTGCCTGTGTACACGAATCCGCTTATTCGGGGCATCGAGTTTCTATTCGGCATGTTGCTTTACCGGGCTTTCACCTTTACCGAGGTTTCCCGGAATGCCACTAAAACAAACTGGATTCCGACGCTCGTCAGCGTCGCGTTATACATACTCGTTGTCATGTACGTACATGACAATATCCCCTACCAGTACAGATCGTTCTTCCTGGTAGTGCCTTTCGTCACGCTGATGATCTTCACGCTATTGAAATTGCATTGGCATCCGGCGGAAAACATCGTGCGCTGCTGCACGATGCTGGGTGGGCTCAGCTACGTGCTCTACAGCTTTCACTGGCCGTTGATGGAGATCATCCAATTTTATAATCTACTGCCGGAATTGGATTCGCTGCCACTACAGCTGTCTCTATTGATGAGCGTGCTGTTGATAGTGTCATACCTTATCTATAAATTTCTCGAGACTCCGGTGCGGCGAGCCCTGTATCGTAAAGTGGACAGCTGAGAAGAACCGCCATGCCTGTGCAATGTTGATGTGGCCTTCCAGGGCGTTGTGTGCATCCCTTGAGCTAGAGTAACAGACCATCCCCAATTGCTTTGAAAGCCTGATTATTCGGCGCTATTGGCTTGACACACTCAGACCTAGATGGTTATATCGTTGCTCCTTACGGGGGAGAAAATTCCATAAAGCAAAAAGGTAGAACTATGAAGATTCAATGGCTGCTCTTGGCAATTGCCGCTCCAATAATAGGTTGTTCACCAGCCGAAAATACAACAACTGAGACCCAATCAACCCAAGTCGCTGCCGCCGCTGAAGCGCCTGGTAGTGATATTCCTCGCGGACCCAATGGTAAGCCCGATTTGAATGGGATCTGGCAGGTCCTGATGAATGCCAACGACAATCTGGAAGCTGCCCCTCCACAAGCAGCCTACCACCTCGTTCCAGGGGACTTTGTACCGGTACCCGGCCCCGAGGTCGTAGCGCTTGGAGCAGTCGGCGCGGTTCCAGCCAGTTTTGGTGTGGTAGAGGGTGGCACTATCCCTTACAAGCCTGAAGCAGTGGCGCGTCGCGATGAAAACCGTGCCAACTGGATCACTTCCGATCCTGAGATCAAGTGCTATATGCCGGGCGTTCCACGGGCGACTTATATGCCGCATCCGCTGCAGATATTCCAGAGTGAGAGTGCGTTTTTCATAGCCTATTCATTCGCAGGCGCGGTGCGTAACGTGTTCCTCGAAGATCCCGGTCCTGCTCCGCTGGATTCCTGGATGGGACAGTCCTGGGGCTATTGGGACGGCGATGTGTGGGTAGTCGAGGCTTCTGGCATGGACGACCGCACTTGGTTTGACCGGGCCGGCAACTATCACACGTATCAGCTCAAAGTAACCGAACGTTACGAGTTGGTGAGTGAAAATGTCATCATGTACTCAGCAACCATGGAAGATCCAGACCTCTTCGAACGTCCCTGGACTATCAACATGCCACTGTATCGTCGCCTCGAAGAGGGTTTCGAGCTACCACAATTCAAGTGTGTAGAGTTCGTGGAAGAATTGATGTACGGCAGATACCGCAAGGGCCGTGAATCGGAGCTGGGCTTCTAAATTTAGATTTGTATCAAAAAAAGGCTCGTTTTAACGTATTACTACTTGGAAAACAGGTGAGCCCCTGTATAGAATGCGGCATAGTGTCCGATTGACCGAACTTTCGAAGCATTCCAGGTGAGGGTAGAGTGATAACCTGCTATGGAATGCAACGATTTAAAGCAAATGATGGGGTGAAACTATATGAAAACTAAATTACTGGCTTTAGCAGCTGTTACCGCGATTGGTGTTGTTGCAATTAAGCCACCAGCGACTGCGCATCACGCGTTCTCAGCTGAATTTGATGCGAATCTGCCGGTTCGCCTGGGTGGCCCGATCACACGTGTTGAGTGGATTAACCCTCACACCTGGATCCACCTGGCCAATGATGACCCGGAATCGACTCGTGATCCAGGTCCCTGGATGGTAGAGGGCGGAACGCCAAATACGCTGTTGCGTCGTGGCATCAACCGTAACTCTCTGGAACTGGGTAGCGATATCATCGTAACTGGTTACCAGAGCAAAGACCGTCTGTGTGAGCCGACTTGCCGTGCCAATGGCCGTGACATCACCTTCCCGGATGGACGTAAGTTGTTCATGGGTTCATCGGGTACCGGTGCTCCGCGCGACGGCGCCGATGGCAACTAGCAATACCTGATTACTAGCTAGCTAGATTCAAAAAACCGGCCACTCTATTGAGTGGCCGGTTTTTTTTGTGCCCCGATTTACAGCCTGGCGTGCTGCCTGCTACTCGATGATCGGATCGATCACCCTGGGAAAATCACTGCCGTCTCTAAAGACGGTGGAGTCTACATAGAAGCCGGCGGTATAGAGTCGCACCTTAATGGTTCTCGATCCCCGGTTTTCCCAGAACCAGCCATGGATACCGGCGAACGGTGCGTGGAATGAGCCCATACGGCGGTCGGCATCGCCCTGTTCGAAACTCTCTGCATACTCCTCACCCAGGCCGGCGGGTTCGGCGTGCATGTCATAGTACACTTCGTCGTCGGCGATCCAGCTGAACACCATCGGTGCGTCTAGGTCTAGCGTGTACTTATATTCGACCGATTGGAACGGCCCGAGTTCGAACTCCACGTAGTCGGTGCGGTGGATTTGCAGCTGTTCCTCGAAGGGATTCTCATCGGCCGAGAGTGCAGTCAGGCCGAGCAATCTACCCGTACCGAGAGGGTCTGATCCGAATTCAGCCGGCAGTATGGCAGTCAGCAACACCAGCATGCCAACTACGAACGCAATGCCGGTTGCTATCAGAATATTTCTAGCTGAAGGGGTTTGGGTGGTATCGGGCTCTGCCACTTAACTTCTCCGTTTAAAAGGGGGGCGCCAGCAGAAAGGCACTCATCTGGTAGCCAGCCAAAAGAAAGCCGCCGGTCATTAATGCGGTATTGGTAACGAAGGCATGGCGCAGGTAGCTGGCATTGCTGCGCCACACACTGAGCACGATGAACACTGCCGATAGGGCCAGAATCTGGCCGATCTCGACGCCGACATTGAAGCTGATAATATTGGTAACCAGGCCATTGTCGGAGATGGTAAATTCCTGCAGCTTGGTCGCCAGCCCCAAGCCGTGAAACAGCCCGAAGACAAATACCGCTATTTTTGTATTGGGCTCGAATCCCAGCACGCGCTTGAAACCGTCGATGTTTTCGAAGGCCTTGTAGACGATCGACAGGCCGATGATTGCATCTATGATGTAGGCGTTTACCTGCAAGTTTGCGAGCACACCGAACAACAGGGTAATGCTGTGGCCGATGGCAAACAGGGTGACATACTGCACCACGTGCTTGGGGCGATACAGGAAGAAGATCACACCCACCAGAAAAAGCAGGTGATCATAGCCGGTCACCATGTGCTTGGCACCGAGGTATATAAAGGGAAACACGGCAGGGCCGTCGATCGCCTGGACAAAGTTTGCATCAGACCCTTCGATGCTGTGTCCAAATACACTAACGGCGAATAACGCCATAAAAGCGGCAGCGAGCGCAAGCACAGCGCTATGAAGCGAATGAGCAGGGCGAGACATCTTAATCAGTCGGCTTCTTCATCGAAGGCATTGAGGATGTCGGGATTGTAAGCCTGATGGCAGGCGGTACAGACGCTGTACAGCTGGGCGCCGGCCTGGAAAAAATCCTCCTTGTTCTGCTCGGCAGCCGCCTGCATTGCCAGTATACCGGCCTCGCTCAGGCCTTCGGAATAAATCATCCACGCGTCGTTGTCTTCCGCTCGGCCGGGCATTGCCAGCAGGTTGCCTGATTCGACCACGATAGCGGCCTGTGCTCTGACGTAGTCCCAGCCATCGTCGGTTGTCGGATAGAGTTCTTCATAGCCTGAGGCATCGACTACCCAACCACCAGAGTCCCACAGTATGTCAGAGGCGGGTTCCAATACCAGCACCATAAGATCCACCATATTTAGAGAAGTGTTGTAAGCGCTTTCGGTGGCTGTCGCTTCGCTGGTCTCTTCCGGAGCCGAACAGGCAGCGATAAGCAGTGCCATCAGCGCTATCGATGCAGTTCGAATGTTGATCGGTCTCAAAGTAATCATTGCTTCTTCCTGCCAATTGGCTGTTTCGGCGTATTTATCAGTTTCCGGCTTCAGTTTTCCGTCAGCCAGAGCTAACATGCTGAAACTACTGTACTTGCTTAGAATTGGGCCTAAAGTTAGCATTAATTCGAGGCTTTTAGCTATAACCCGCCCCAGAAATGGGG
>MPLX02041039.1_pt1 | contig 15410 bp, 25 predicted proteins | sample 1617341 | NCBI WGS metagenome assembly MPLX02 (sample SAMN05944804, study PRJNA350692) | marine metagenome | biome: marine; feature: ODZ; material: water; isolation source: 120 m water sample filtered on 0.2 um supor filter | place: Pacific Ocean | collected 2012-04-08 | depth 120m m | reverse complement strand
CGTTTTACGGCGATTATCTCGTCACCATCAGTTTCGATGATGCGAACGTTTTTAATACCTGCTGCGTTGGCTCCTTCGATGGTGCCGTTACCAGCAAGAACGCGATTTTCCTCATCAATGACGATGGAACGGGCTGCACCGTAACGCCCAAGCGACTCTTTAATTAACTCAGTTGATCTATCCGTCCGCTTTCGTGCATTCTGTGGATCTGAAGTCAAGTCCGACAGGGTTGTCATTGTTATCACTAGCAGCCCTCACGGCTACCGCGTTCCAGGGATCACCCCTTGGGTTGCCTAAACAGCCTTCCGAAGACTGTTGAGCTCTAACTTGCAGGTGTGTTTGACAAGCTTCTCTTCCCGCATCATGCGGAAGTAGGCCTTGTAATACTTGGCCTTCATCGTGTTGATAAAAGCCAGCTCTTCTTCTGTGTGGTCAAGACAAGCAAGGAGATAACTGATCCCCTCGAGTTCGCTGATCAATCTAAGGATCGTAGTGGGATCTTCCGGGTCCACATTCCATTTTGTCTTCACCAGACTGCGACTCGTAGGGTGATCTTATGACTGAGTGGATATTTGGTGAAGCTGAGATCTTCGACCTTTGTCTCGATGGTTACTGGCCCCGATTTAAAAACCACCAAGGCGAAAATCAGGGCGAGAATATCCATGCCCAATGATTCCGGGCAAAAATCCTCCCGAATTAACGGAAGGCAGAGACTGGCTCAATGGTGTGGATGATGGAAAATGACTCAAAACAATCGGGCCGAGAGATAGCGGCAAGCTCTTCGATGTAGGACAGTGCAGCTTTTAAATCTCGCACCTTATAAACAACTGGATCTTCACCAGCGCGACGGGTTGTAACTGCAATGCGACTGTTCATAGGTTTAACCGATTTGTAGGCACTGTTGACTTATGGCCATCAGCTTGAGCCTGAGGCGAACGGCCTTGATCCATTTCCCATTGCTACCTGCCCTGCGGATCATTTGCCGCAGATCAGTCATGGCAGCAGTGGAGTAGTGAATTGGTCTAGTCATGGTGGTTCTCATTGGTGGGCAATTCCGTCAGAGGAGTTCACAGAGGAGAGCTCTCAAAGCAGCTTTGATTTTCTGGTCCTTATATGTCTCGATAGCCTCATTAAGTTGTTCCTGCCGAGAGGAGCCGTGGAATATGCGACCCAAGGGAAGCGTGTCTGGCCTGCCATTACGTCGGATGTAGACGTTGCAGTTAGAACATGAGGGAGAGAAGCTGACGCTGATCGCTTTGCTGTCTTCCGTGACGAGGTCGTAGAAGAATTCATTGGACTTAATGACGGTTGTGGGCATCGTTTGAGGTCAACGTCAAAAGAATAGCTCTCCCTATCGCCCTGTCAATGCCTAATCAGGCTTCGAACCATTAAGCCAGTGAAAGCCCCTCGGTTGAGGGGCGGGTGATGGAGATGCGAAGCTTACCTTGTTAGGGCTCGTATTCGCAAGGAGCCAGATCAAGGGGCTCTTCTTCTTCTTCTTCTATGACGAACTCCTTTGCAGCCTCCTGGAAGGCGTGATAGAGCTGCTGTGTGCTGGTCAGGTCCGTCACTGGTAACTGATCAAAAGAGATATGAGTTTGAGCATCACAAGGCCGGAAGGCCATTGTCCGTTTGATGCCATAGCTATCAGTGAATCCATAACCCAGGCTGGAGTGGCTGATCTCGCCAGCCTCATACAGGCGGAGTAGTTCGTCCTTTTCAGCCTCTTCTTGTTCGTAAGCCACAAGTGCTGCTGAGATAGAGGGGAATTGTTCAGCGAAAATCTGACGGATATTTCCAGCAATTAATCGATGTTCCTTTTGGGTATCTTTGTGGCAGCGAGCCTGGAAATAATGGACCCAGCTCCTCAAGGTGCCAGACATATAGAGACGAGTTGGAGTAGCTAAAGGGAGGCAGTCCCGAGCGGTTTCGCGTGCAGCGCCTGCTGCTAGTAGATCCTCATAGAGATCTTTAGCGAAGGTGAAGCCATCTTTAACACGTGCCTCGAAGATCTTTTCTTCCACATAGGGGAGCTTCCCGTAGCTGAGCTGCTTTGCGCTGGGGTCCTGCAACCTCAGTTCTGGTGGTTCGATTTCTGGGAGCTCAGCAATAGAGCTATAGCGCTGGCTGAACTCCTGGAAAGAAAAGCTCCTATGCCTAAGAATCTGAGCAGCTACTGAGCGAGTGGTGTTGATCTCGACGACCATGTGAGCCATCTCAAATGGAGACCAGTGGCGATGCTTGATCAGATAATGCAGAAGCCTTGGGGCTGTCGCCTCATTGCTCTGATTCTTGGGATTAGATACCCGTGCGCAGTAGACAATCTCCTGCTCAGCATTAGGAGTGACAGAGACGAGAACGGCGGAATGCATTAGTCAGGCTTAGAAGGATGATAGGAGAAAGGCAGAACTACTTCTCGCTAAACCAATTAACGAACCGAGTGAACGGGTCAGGCTTAGCTGGTTGTTCTGGGACAGGTTCTTCATTAATGGACTTAGAAAACCAGCTAGAGAAGCTTGAGAAGAAAATTTTGAGCATGGATCAGATGCGGTGATCATCTTGGGATACCAAAAACGAGGTCAGCTTTTAGAGACCTGGCTCATAGCCGGTGGGTGGCTCAACCCGCTGAACCCTCGTGTCAGCCTCGAGGTCGCAGGCATATTCACCAGCAAACTCCTTAGCTTCGAATTGGCTACGGAATGGCCCGATGATCTTCAGAGGCTCAAGAAGCTTCCGAACCACAACAATATACATAAGCACCAAGGGTGATGCTCGTATTCTAGCGGCGTGATGTCAACGGTTGACGGTAAACCAAGCGGTCTTACTCTCATCGACTTGAGAGCGGAACCATTCGGGGCCAGGATCTTCTCCTATTAGCTCATCACCATTCTCTTTTGTGATATCACCGGAATTTGATTGAGCGATGCTCCAGTGAAGAGTGACTGACCCGTCACTCCAAACAGCGACAACAGGACCATTTCTCGTCATGGTTCGATCTACAAATGCGTTCGATATTGCGGCTTTGGCCCTAGTGAACTGCTGGAAGTCTTCGCCTGGCTTACAGGAGAAATAGGCAACAGCCCAAACATCCTTGACGAGGTTCTGCCGTCGGCGTTCGAGCTTGCCTTCCGGCGAGCTCCTCCAACATGCCCAGCAAAGATCCAATCGAAAGGCTTTGCTAGACCCACTGGTTGGTTTTAGGCTCTTGTTGCACGTCTTGCATTTTTTAAGTGGGGGCAGCTTCCCGTCGTCACGCAGCTTTTTAATCTGCATGCGTTCGGTTGAGGTTGTTGGTTTACCTCGTGGCACCCTCCCTCCATGGGGCTTAGAACTCAATTTCTTCCTCTTTGGCCTGGTTAGACCACGTCGGTAGCTTGAGATCGTGTATGACGGGATCGTAACCAGGCCAGTAATCCAATTCAAGGCATTGGGCATACAGCTGCAGCGCTTTGTCAAAGAGCCGATTCCCTTCATCGATAAGCTCTTCAGTGGCCCTGAATACGTTGACCGAATAAGGTCGTTTTCTCTCTACTGCACAAAAGTAGAAGTTAATAGGCATGTCCGGCAATAAGCCCACGAGCTGAGCCCTGCGAACCATGTCTGAGTAGTAGGCGGCTTGCACGTGGTATTTAAAATTGACCACGGATCGCATAAATCCTAACGGTGAGCAGTCCTCAGCGCCCTTGATATCAAGGATCTGAATGGCCCCTGCTTCTAAATCGATATGAATTCGATCTACACGAGCTTTGCGAATAATGCCTAGATGATCTTTTGCATAGAGAGAGACCTCGTTGAATTTCCTATAGCTAGGAAAGCCGGGGTTGAACCAACTGCCAGTCACGTCATGGGCACGGAGTGCATCAGCAGCACCATGAACGATCAACCAGTCCTTCTCACTGAAGACCTTGCGGCGTTCCGTAGGTGCGCCATCCGGAAAGACGACAGCCATGAGGTCAGCCTTCCTTGAAAGACCCTTTATGTCGATGTCTTGCTCTTTAGCTAATTCCTTGAGCTCAGGGATGGTGTGATCGCCATTGGTATCGGACTTACTGACGTAGTGCTTACCGAAGCTCTCAGGCTCAAGCACTCGGTGATGTATTGCTGTACCAATTTGCATCGCCGGAGTCGGGAAGAAAGCCTCCGCATCTGGGCCATACCTGGAGCGGTAGTGAGCAGGTGACTGAAGAAGCTCTTTAAGTTCAGATTGAGATCTGGCATCAACTGCGCGATATTCAGCATCGGGTTGACGGTGAATCAATACCGGTTCAGTGATTGCTTCAGTCGCTTGGTCTGTGGTCATGACATTCGAGCGGCGTCTCGTCATCCTAGCCCACAAAGGTCGTGCTGTCACATAAAAGCGAGTTTAACGTCCAAAGCAGTGCGTCGCGGTCGTCTTCATCTACCACCGCTTGCCAATTAGACGGAAGCTCAAATAGGGGTTCGTGAACCAGCTCAGGATCTGGTGCGGTGTATTCCAGAACTCGTGCGAGCTGATCGCCGCCCTTCCCGTGGAGAAATTTGAGACCCTTGACGACGTTAGGGGTGCGACGGTTAATGATGAATTCATCAACAATCGCCTGACCTACGGTCGCCGGATCTTCAGGCCCATATAGAAAATCTTGTGACGCGAAGATCGTGAAGGCTTCATAGTGCAGAGCTGGACCGGGGAAAGCGCTTTCGATATTGATTAATGCCGTGATAGTACCGTGATCTATGCACATGAAAGGCTCAACAAAATCGAGGACTTCAGAGATCTGAGGCATCCGCAAATTTGCTATTGATGGCGTGTACTCACCCCAAGGGCGAAAGGGGTTGATTTCATCTAGAAGGGCAACGGCCTCGCACATAAATGAATCGACATTAATGAAGCAGATAGTCTTGGCGTCTTCCTGATCTCTACGCAGTGAAAGGGGCTTCCAACTGCCGTCCCTATAAAGAGCATCGATACCATGTGAGTTAGTGAGAACGATGAGAACGGAGTCGTTCATGATCCTGGGATTGATATGTAAAAAAACGCTTGTAACTTCGAGAACCACTGTCAAATCATCGGGTCAATTTTCAGCAACCAAAACTGCTCAGAACTTTTGACCCATTCGAAACACACCCACGGGATGACGGTCACGCGGTCATCAGACCAGCAACCAGTCCAACCAGACTTCTTAGGGAGGCCTGCATCAAGCAGAGCGCCTAGGAGATTGTCGCTGTCGCAGCGTCCAGGGCCGTGAGCCTCAACCATAAGTTTGATTGGCGTCGACTTGTCGTACGTCGGGAGCTCATGTTCAGACCACAACGTCTCTAGTTTCGCTTGGGCTTCCTTCTTCCAGTCCATATATGGAGCTGGCATGTAGGCCCTACCACGGGCCACACGTGGCCTGGCCTTAGACATCAACGGCATGTCCAAGCGAAGTTGCGTCACAGCTGTCCCCGCTCTGATGCCTGTAAAATTTGCGCGTAGAGGTCTTCATCTGGATGAAAATCATCGATCAGCTCAAAGGGAACCTCTTGGCAGTATTTGTGAGCAATACGCCGCTGATCTTCGATGCATGTACTGATCATGCGTTGGATCTCCAAGGACTCATTCAGTAGGCGTGCGGCCTGAACCTGCAGTTCTTCGAGTTGCTCTTGAGTCATCGTTCAGAAATGGGGTAGATGTTCCGGGCGTCGTAGACGACAACCTCTCGACGTAGCTGCGGCAGGTAGACCTGACATTTGTTCCGTTCTGATCGGGTCACTAAACCCTTCAACCAACCACTGCCCATGTAGACCCGGACCTCGGTCTGCTTTCGAAAGATGGAGAAGGGGAGAGGAGATCTCGACCACCTCTCTTTTTCCTGCTTCTTGGTCATAAGGCTTCGTAGCCTGACTGGGTAAGGATGTCATGACTAAATTTCATTAAGGAGATGATCGGGGAGTTGAGCGTTGAGAGCGCATGTCCACGCGACGAGCTTCTGCAGTCCTTTAGGGGTCACGACGTAGAGACCGTCATCGCGAAAACGAATCAAGCCATCAGCCACATATTCAGCGAGTGTCTGATTGACAATCGATTCGAGACGGGTGATGTTCTCGAAATCGAAGAAGGTTTCAGGACAGCCGCCAACAAGAATGTCTTCATGTTGAACATGAGAAGAAAGACAAGCCTCCACCTCGCAGCATCTAACAGCGCCCCTAAGCAGCAATAGAGCGGCTACAAAGGGGCGAACACGGCTAATAGTTACGACTGGGTATTCATCAAACAAAAGCCCGCTGAGCTCTTCCTGAGAGGAGATGGTGGCTTGGTCGATCATTGATCAGGGTAAGAAGGCTGATAGTTGATGGTCAGAAAGGAATTTCATCCGATAGCTCTGCCCCTCCTCCAGCAGATGTGTCAGCTTTTTCGATGTATTGAAAATCACTGACGTTCACGATCTGCTTACTGCGGTTTTTCCCTGATGTTTGGTCAACCCAGGCCTCAGTTTTAATGTTCCCGCTGACCATTAAGCGTTGACCCTTGGAAACCGTGTCGCCCAGCAGCTGAGCACGTTTTCCCCAGATCTCGCACTCGAACCAGTTGGTCGGGTCATCCCGTCGGCCTGCGATATCTCCGAGGCTGAACTTGGCGACACAATTGCCTGAATCGAAGAACTTAACCTCAGGATCTTTTCCAAGCCGACCGAGGATGTTGATGCTTGCCATTTAGTGAAGGGCTATTTAATTGTACCTCTTTATCTTAGGGGCTCTTTGTCATCCTCTATCAGGCTTGCAAGGGTCACACCTTCTTCCCTGAGTTTTCGGCTTATCTTATTCACCATGGAAGTAATTCTGCCCCGATCTACCTTGGTGCAGTGCGAAGCTTCATTGCTCCAGCCTTTAGCCGTCTTTCGCACGGTATAGCGAGCCATTATTAATTCACGCAGGCGGGGCTCCACCTCAAAGCGATCGAATATGCCAACGGCGAGTCTGTATGCATTGGGGACATCAGTCTCAATCTCTACAGAGTTTGAATCTGCAATTCGCTCATGCATAGAATCCTTATTATCGTCATCGATATCAAGCGACATTGCTGCCGTTACAACAAAAAGCCGAGCTAACTCCAGTGCCTTATCCATAGGCATCTTTAGGGCCTCCTCTATCTCTTCAGGCGAGTGTCGTTCATCTAAATTGCGGTTGGTCATCCGAACTGCTTTCAATGCTTTCCAATGCATTTCAGATTTAAATCGGACAAGTCGTTCCTTATCTCGCTGGAATTCCTTCATACTCTTGACTATCCAATTATTTGCATACGTTGAGAAGCGGTAGCCCTTGGTTGGATCGAAACGAATAGCGGCGTCATAAAGGCCAATAGCCCCCTCTTGAAGAAGTTCTAGAGAATGCAGACTCGCAACACCCCTCTTTAGATACCGTCGTTTCCAAATGGCACCCACTAGCAGGAGGTTGCCTCTGACAAGCCTCGTGACAGCGGCTTGATATCTGGCTTTAGAGACAAGACCTTGCTTCCCGTCTTGAATAGTACGGGAGAGGATTATCACCTCTTCCTCTGTTGGGACAGGATGCTGGGCCGCATTCGCGAGCCAGTCGTTGATCTGCATCACTTGCATTTTATTGGGGTTCGAAGGGTGATCATTTTTTGCTGATGCGGTTCATTCGACGCTCTGCCGTAAGCAGTTTTTGAAGGTTCTTGCAATGAGCTCGTAGGCTCGCTAGCTCCAAATTGGTGGCGGCTCTAGAGGCCTTTGAGACGTACTCACGTTTGCTAGGCTCTGGTTTCTCGAGACGTAGAGCCCTCCAAGAAATCTCCGCCAGCTGTTCGTCCACGAGTCTCGCAGGGCTTTTCCTCCAAGACTGTGATGTTGAAGCCATGGCCGCTAAATGATCAGACAGTTCAAGTATCCTACCCTCTAGGCGCCTTGTCGATAACTAAATTAGATCGTCTTGTCCTGGCATGTCGTGACTGTGGTGTCACCGCAGTATCTACCTGTCTGTGCGTAGCTGGTGTTAGGTGTATTTGCTAATTGATTGAACTGAAGCTGCAGCAACTGAATACCGGGATAAATAGGTAGCGAATGGAAGTGGCGCTGATTAATGAGCTCCAGTGTCAAGCAGCCTTCGTATCCGGGATCAACGTACAAAGCTGTTGCGTGGTTCCAGCCTCGACGGGCTGCGCTACTACGCAGATGACCTTTGGCGTCCATGTCATTGGGCATGTGGATATATTCAGAAACTTCGGAGAGCAGCCATTGACGAGGCGCTATGTAGAGAGGTTGCTCCTCCGTGGCGTTACTGATGTCTAGCTGTACTAGACCATCAGACAGGAATGTACGCTCATGATTCTCAAACCTTCCTTTATCGGCGATAATCTCACCGGCCTCAATTACAACGTGCTCCCCTACGGTGAGGTTGTAGGTGGCTTGGTTAACTCGACTTGCATCGAAGCCTTCAATCAACGTTGCCCCAAGCTGTCTGAGCTGCCAATCAACTAGGGGACCAGGCGCCCAAAATGATCTACTCATCCTCGTCGGTCTCGAGCAGAGCGACCGCGTTATCAGTCAATCCCTCTAGGTAGTCGATAGCTCTGTCCGTTTCCCAGCCGATAGAAATAAATTTGTAGTAGAAATTACAAACGTCGTCGACGTGCTTCTGTTGCCAACCCTTCGAGGTGGCCTCAACTTTCTTTTTGAATTTCTGGGTTTCGTGAACCAATTCCAGCTCAGTCAGTACCTCCCCTTGCTCTTCGACAATCATGTTGTGTTCGAAACGAACAGGATCTAAACGCTCGAGCGCGAAGCGAGTGGCCGATAGAAGGCCGTCTTGGATCTGGACTGCTAGCCAGCAAATGGCCTGCACCAAATAATGGACGCCTCTTCCCAGTACAAAGACCATCCACGAGCCGACCGTTTCAACTGCGTTGTAGAGAGTCGACTTCATCGCGAGCAACCGTCAAACCCATTCTACCGTGATCACTATTCGAAGCCTGACAGGCCTCGGACAAAAGGACATCCATCGCCCCTTGCAATTCATTCAAGGGGTTGGCCGTGATGACGCGGAGCACCTCAGGGATCGGACGAACGAGAGATCGACAGGCATCCATGACTGCCTCAGGAGCCCCTTGAATCACTACAGAGAAACTGGATGCGAGCAATCCGCTCTCAGGGGGAAGTGTCCCCTCTATCGCAAGAATTAAACCCCAAGCTTGAATCATTAACGGATCCGTGTAGTCCAGGTCGGACAGAGCAGGCCGGGAGCCGGTGTCATGTAGATAGAGGCGAAGGGCTCTTCGCTCAGCCCAGTGACATCGATTGATCTGCTTCTGAGTCTGGACCTTGGCGGGTTGAATATCGGGCACGGCCTTGAGAACTTCTTGAGCGCGACGATGAACGAATTCACGAAGGGCACCTGTAGGAAGAACCCGTAGGATCCGTTTGACGCCAGCCTCAGCAGCAACAATCTGACGAGGATCATTCAGGTCGATCTGACCAACCTCCCGATCGAACCACCACTCAACCCAGTGCGGAGCATCGGCGATCAATTCAGGCATCGCGTCAGCCAGGTCTGCTGGATCACAACCCTCCGGCAAGGTGAGAATTTTGAGGGTGATGTCGCCGGTCAGGGCGAGATTCTGCAGCGAGCGAAGTGCTCTGTCTGCTGCCTTAAGACCGCCAAGATCGCCGTCGAAGCAGAGGGTGATCTCTTTGGCGTGGGTCTGCTTGATGATCCGATCGATCATCTCTTGAGTAAGGGATGAGCCAGAAACCGCAACCATGTTGCGAACGCCTTCCTGCCAGCAAGAGATCACATCCATCTGCCCTTCGCAGATCACGATCCTAGTGGTCTTGGTGATTTCGCTGCGTGCCCTGGATAGACCAAAGACCATCTCGGCCTTCTGATACAGAGCATCATTTTGTGAGTTCTTATATTTGGGCTTAGAGTCATCCAGAACCCGACCAGTGAAAGCCACGACCCTCCCCTGGGGATCGTCCAGAGGGAACATCACCCTTGACCCGTTCCAGCCGATACGCCACTCGGCGATGGTTTCATCGGTCAAGCCACGGTCATGCAAATACTCCTCGCCAGGAGATCCGGCCAACATCTCAACGAACTGAGTCCGCTGCTTTTCGCGTTGGCTAAAGATTGCCTGACGCTCAGCTTGCTCAGCTCTCCACTTTGCTTGATCCTCAGCACTATCAGCTTCAACCTGGATGCCGTAGCGCTCAGCTAAACGAATGACCGAATCAGAGAAGCTCATCCCTTCTTGATCCTGGATCCATCCGATCGAATCAACGCCTCGAGCACAGACGAAGCAGTAGGCCCTATTGGTGGCTGGACTGACGGTCAGTGATGGGCGTTTGTCGTCATGCCATGGGCATTGAGTAACGAACTCACGGCCAGCTCTTTTGAGCTTGGCTTGATTGAACTGATCAACGATGGAAGCGCGTTCGCGAACGGCCTCGATTGAGATATTGCTAAGCCTCATTAATCAGTTATCCCCACCGGTCACATAGCAATATTCTCTAGAAACCGTTAGCTCAGTTTCTTCCACATTGATTGCCGCACCGTTGTGATCCCTCTGGCCGTTACGGAATTTGGCGTGATGACAGATCAAAGAACTTGGATCAAATTGAACTCCCTCTTCGCGTTTTGGGAACTCCAGCAACCAAACAGCGGTAGCTAGCTGAGCGATTGCATCAGTGCCATTGATGTGCTCGAGGCTTGGACGCTGAGCCAAGCAGGCGTCTCTGTTCAACTGAGCCATCAAGAACAAATCAACCTTGCACGCCTTGGCTGCTTGATGCAGGTAGAGGATCCGGGCTTCCATTTCTTGGCTGCGGTTGTTGTATCCCGTCGATGGCTTGAGGGCATGGAAATGATCAAGGAACACAGCACTCAGCTGAGGGTCCTTGGCCTTCGCTGAGTACATGTACTCAATAAAATCCTCAGCGCTTGCATGAAACAACGCCTTCAACTTGAAGTCTCCAATTGATCCGCTCTGACGTTGCTGCACCCAAAGATCGCAAAGTTTTTCATATTCCACCGGGGCCTTGCGAGTTTTGCCGTGGCCTTCAAGGATCCAACTTTTGCAGGAATTCAATTTGTTGCGCTGCGCGAAGTAGGCCATTGCACGTGCGCCGATTTCTTTGCCGTCCAATTCGCACGACATGAAGAGGGTGTGAGCACCATTCAGCGTCAACCCCATTGCAGCCGCAATTCCGACGGTCGTCTTGCCCACGCCGGTGCGTGCGCCGATGACGTTCAACTTGCCTGTATTCCGAACGTTAACGCCCCCTTGGAGGTCAATGTCCAACGCACAAATCCCGGTAGAAATGGGCTCGGCCTTTTCTGCCTCCATGCCATCGAGTAGCACGTCGCGCAGGCTTTCGAAATCGTCAAACTCGAGGTCATCGCCTAAGCGACCGGAAACCAACTTTTTGGCTTCTTGAGCCGATTTGAGCAGTTCACTCACCACGTCTTCAACGGGCCGATCGGCCTTGAGTCGAAATTCAAGTTGACGTGAAGCAGTCGAAAGGATTTTGCGAGCGCTTTTAGATTGCAGGAGCTCGATCGCGATCAGAAAATCATTCTCGACGAAGGACTCGGCTTCTGTAACCAATGACTGAACAGCCATCGAGAAAGCCTGGAGAGAACCACCCTGGCCACGTTCAACACGCAGCGAGTAGGCCTGAATCAGAGCCGTTCCATTGATCTGCTTAATGTCTCTCTGACCAGTAAATGCCGCATCAATCTCCTCTGCGATGCGTCCATTTGAGACATCACTCCAGAGACTGTTGGGAATGAGCTGGTCAGGCGTCAAGCCAAGCGTCTGGCGGAATTTGGCCCAACGTGTGGAATTATCTCTAGAGCCTTTTAGGATCTGTCCGAGGATGATCCGTTCCTGCTGGGTTGCGTCATCAGAATCACTGGCTTCACTGAGCTTGTGGTTATCGCGGATACCATCCAGTCTTGCCATTGATGCCTCAGCATCAGCTGGCTGAAGGTGACCATCATCGTTGAAGACCAGATCACCAGCAGCAACGGCAGCATCGATCAGTCTGAAGCCTTGTTCCACGTGTTCGGGATCGATTTTTATCATGGTTTTGATTTTGGCTCGATTGGATTTTCGTTTTGGCGGTCGAGGTTCTGAGTGGCCTCGGCGATCTCTTGTTCAGTCATGTTGGGCTTGATGCATCTGATCTCGCCATTGACGATGTCTCGACGAACACGCCATTCCTTTTCAAACTTAGCGCTGTTCTGCTTCGTATCCTGATTGGCTAGTGCCACATCGATAAAACTTTCGAAGTTGGCCTTGCCGGTCTTGCCAGTACCCATGAATTGGTTCCACCCGATACCGGGCTTGCCCCAATATTTGTCCTTTGCAGCAGCCTGGAGGACTAAGGGCAAGTACTCAATAAATTTGTCAATGCCTCCAATTCTTGAGGAGATGTGCTCAACGGTTATATCTCTCAGACCTAGAACATACAGACTTTTCCATTTCGAATGTTTGTTCTCATTCCACAGCTGCATGATCTGCTCTCTCTGATCCGACTGAATAGGAGGATTAGAGAGAGTTTTGTTATTAGTAGTTTTTTTATAAGACTTTTTAGAAGAGTTTTTACTTGTTGACTGCTGAGCAAGCAAGGGGTTGCTTGATGAGCAAGCAAGGGGTTGACTGTTGAGCAAGCAAGGGGTTGCCTGCTCAGCAGTCAAGGGGGTAGCAATGGGGTTGCTTGCCCATCCATCAATTTTGAATGGTAGTCCGACAAGATCGATGTCCGTTCCAGAGGTATCTGTCTGAACATTGATCCAATTGTGGGACGTCAAAAGCATCAGGTCTCGTTGAATGGTTTCTCGAGTTATGTGCATTTTCTTCGCGTAGACCGATTGATTGAAGGTGCTCGCTCTTCCCATCTCACCCATGTGCTCTAGAAATCCATAGAGCTGAGCGCAGCGCAGCGCTTGTGAGCCTGAACAACCTGCGGTTTGAGCTATGTACTCGACAGCATCGGGGTGGCAATTGAAAACGCTTCTCATGATTTGAATCGTTATTGCCCTTTATAGTAACGTTGACAGCCACACGGTTCAGGCATTAGAAACATAACAAGCGATACGGATATCAACTCCACCAGGCCAACCACTACCATTCGGACTCGAACAGCATGACCATCAAGCAACTCCTCGACAAGAACCTCATAGCCGACAACGCCCTTCGCAGAGAACTAGGCCGCCAGCACATGTCCTCCGTGATGATCTACATGCTGAACGTCAATGAGTGGAGCCATCCTAACTTCGAATTTTTAGCTGAATTCGCACTCAACGAGAAGGGCGCTCTTCATTCCTCGCAGGCCTCTCATATTCGTCGAGGCCGGATGCGCATGCTCGGTGTCAAGTCCATCGACGCATTCGGCACTATCAACCTGGCGGTCTGGGCCTACAACAACGACAAGCCCAGCTTCAGGAGGATGGGCTGTCAGACAGTGACCGAAAAGGTCGAACTTCTAATCAAGGGCAAAACTGCCATTTGCGACCCGGAGACCGGCGTCCCTCTCGATGCAGGCGGCTGGATGAACCTCTATCTGGGTTATCTCAAAATCCCACAGGTTCTAGAACTCCCCAGCGCAGCCACAACCAAGATCACCAAAAAACTTGCAGAATCCGTTCGGGCTTACATGTCACGTGAAATACAGAAGAGTGGCCAACCTGTGCATGAAGTCGCCCCAATTGCACGGAAGCTCATCGCAGATCAAGAGACAATGACCACGATCATGCAGGCCGTTGTCGGGCTAGGAACTCTCGACGCAGCAGATCTGCCCGAGATGCTCCCAGATATCTGTAAACTGCTCAACCGGCTCGACAACCGCGAGCGAACTCCAGATTCCATCCTCCAGGAAACTGCGGGCTAGATCCTTACCTCCTTACCTCCTTACCGCTTAACATTTTTTAAAGCCCCCTCGAAGGGGTTTTTTAATGCCTAATCTTCTTAACAGAACGACCCTTGGTCATGCAAGAAGTGATCACGGTTGACAGAACTACGCTAGGATAAGGACGATGACGAATTAACCATGATAGAACAACCCTTTCAGAGCTGGGACAGCCACACGAAGAAGCTGGTCTCCGCCACCGTCGGCAAGGGCCTCGACGCCGCCGCGCTTGCACAGCTCGAGCACATCTCGATCAGTCGCGGCCTGGACCCGTTGAATAACGAGCTGTACGCGATCCCGAAGGGCGGACGCTGCACCTTCATTACTTCGATCAATGGGATGCTAAAGGTCGCTGCTACTCAGCTTGACGGCGTCGACACTGTCTTTTACGACGAGAACGCGAACATGTTCGATGTCTGGCTGCCGAGCGCTCCCCCCGCTGCTTGCGGCGTGACCGTCTACCGCAAGGGCTGCTCCCGTGGCTTCACTGCGACCGTCCGTTTCGACGACTACAAGGGCGGGAACCTCTGGCAGAAGATGCCGAGCACGATGATCAAGAAGGTTGCGCTGGCTTCCGCCCTGAGGCTCTCGTTCTCCGACCTTCTGGCAGGGCTGTACGCCTCAGAAGAAATGGATCAAGCCGGCTTCTCTCGTCCCGAGCCTGTAGCAGAAGCTCCTGCACCTGCTCCTCCGGCAGAAAAACCCCGCAAGAAGATGGCGCCTGCCGAACCTATTCATGAAGTTATCGACCGCCCAACTGATGACCTCCACCATGGCGGCGTGACTGAAGTACAGAAGAAAATACCTGCTCGAGCAGTTGCAGTAATGGAGAAGCCTGTTGAAGAAGGACTGCCTGTCCGTGCTGATCTCACGGGCGCAATCAGCAAGCTGTATGAGGTAGCTCGCATTAAAGGATTGACCGTCAAAGGCTGGGCAACTCTTGGCCTGCAGATGGGTGGTCTGACTCCTGGGGCTGCAGCCAAGTTCTTAACACCGATGAGTTCAATCTCTGAAGAGAAGGTTGCCAACCTGAATGCAGGCAAGTCGACGACCGGGGAGGTCCTTAGATGAGACTTAAATGGCAGGCCCGCAAGCAGCGGGCTCTGTGGGATTGGATTCTTAAATTTCGTTCTTACCGGAACACAGCCCCCATATAGGGGGCTTTTTTATTGGCCGATGCTCTGATTTTTATCAGCTGATCTAAGGCCACCTCTTTCCCCTTAAACCACATCATTGCAACAACCTGTTAGACTCCTTACAGCTTACCCTATCAGACTTCGAAGCCCGAACGATCAGGAAACGGATCTTCCGTCTCACCCGTTCCAGATGCTATGCTCCATGCAGGCGTGGTGTCGTCTACGAAGGCTTCTTCTGGCAACGCCACGTATCTCTCATCCATTCTCTTCCGTTCAAAATATGGAACGTTTGGACTTGATCCACGTTGAGTGAACCAGCCACGCACTTTAATGAGTCTCCGCCCAGTAAACGGATTCCTATCGGGCATTGAAAAATTTAGGTATTCCT
>MPLX02371921.1_pt1 | contig 15419 bp, 23 predicted proteins | sample 1617341 | NCBI WGS metagenome assembly MPLX02 (sample SAMN05944804, study PRJNA350692) | marine metagenome | biome: marine; feature: ODZ; material: water; isolation source: 120 m water sample filtered on 0.2 um supor filter | place: Pacific Ocean | collected 2012-04-08 | depth 120m m | reverse complement strand
TTATCTTCGTCTTTAAGTGCATTTGTTATACGAGCGTCTGCTCTTGCATTTGTGAAATATAAATTTGATGAACCTTCTGAAACTGCGTCTGTACTTAAAGTAGCAGAATCAGTTTTCCATTTGAATGATGTTGATGCGTGTTCGTAGTATAATATTTTTCCATCATCACTTGCCGCCGGTGTTGCCACGTCTGATAATGTTGTAAAGTCTTGTCCAGTTAAATCTGTTAGATAACTTGATAGGCTTGGTCCTGATATAGTTAATGTATCACCTGATATTCCTGTTGTAACTCCTGATGCACCAACCACTGTCAATGTGTCTGTTACTGTGTTTGCTGTTGTTGAACCTGAATCACTTGATACTGTTGCCCAAAGATTTTGATTTGCAGGTATAGATACAAATGATAAAACACCTGAACCGTTTGTTGTTAATACTTGTCCGTTACTTCCGTCTGCTGTAGGATGTATAATTCCTGATATTGAAACTTTACCTGATGCGTTTGCAGTTAGTTCTAAATTAGAATTCGAAGAAGTTGTTGAGATTTTATTATCTCTAATTTTTACTCCATCTAAAACAATGTGTCCTGTTCCGCCTTGGAATATGTTTACGTCGGCATTCGAAGGTCCTGAGATTGTTGATCCTATAATAGATAAGTCACCTGTAGATCCTCCTCCACCTCCTGCATTGTTAACCCAACTTAAAACACCTGAACCATTTGTTTGTAAAACTTGCCCATTAGCACCATCTGTGCTTGGATATTTTAATCCTGATATTGAAACTTTACCTGTACCGTTTCCTGTGAGTACTAAATCTGTATTTGCAATATTTGATGTAATTGAAGAGTCGATTATTTTAATAGTATCTAAAAGAACGTGTCCTGTTCCATCTGGAGATATTAAAATATTTCCATTTGATGTAGAAACTATTGATTTGCTATTAACATCTAGACTGCCACCTAGTTGAGGTGTTATGTCACCAACAATGTCAGTTAGTCCTGTACTTCTTCCGTACAGTTCAGAAAAGTTATCGTTTACTTTACTAAATGCTGTTCGTATGGCATCACCCGTACCATCGTTTCCTGCTGAACCTAGATTTATTTTTTGTATTGCCATAAAATCCTACTTTACTTTATGGTATTTATTACTATCAATAATGATTAAGGATGTGTTTTGTAGTCTATTAGACACTTATTTTGACAGTTGTACCGTCTCTCCACAATCTACCTGCAACTCCTGGATCTGAAGTTGGAAGTGCTGTGAAGTCTACCTGTGCGCCTGTTACCGACAAGTTACCTTGTGCGGCTACGTTGGCACCTGTGAATATCAATGCCTGTGTACCACTTGATGCAATCGTTAAATCGTCTGATCCGGATCTTATAAATGCTCCAAAAGTAGTTCCACCATCTTTAATGAATATATCTCCACCATCAGCATCAAGAATAATATCGCCTGATACATCAAGAAAAAAATCACCTGTTCTTGATATTGTGCTAGTCTCCAATACAATTTTTCCTGTTCCGTTAGCATCTAATAGTAAGTTCTCGTTTGTGTTTGCTGTTGTAATTTTATTTCCTACAAATCCAACATCATTACACTGAACTAAACCAGTACCGATTGTTGAAATTCTAAGATCTGAGTTCGTAGTTAATTTTTTAATATGTGATTGAGGTCCAAGTTCGATTGCATCGTTAACATATAATTCTTGTCCAACTTGTAGATAGTTAGCAACCTGAGCCATTATACCACCAATTGTTACAACACCTGTTCCATTTGGATTTATGTTAATACCACCGCCGGAATTAGTTGCCGCAATACCGTTTCCGTTAATACCTATGTTGTCTACGTTTAATTCTCCAGTAACTGTAACAAGACCAGTTGCAGTTTGACCTAATGTTGTCATTGCACTTGATACGTTTACTGTTCCTGTACCTGCCGCACCAATTTCTAATATAGAGTTTGAAGCATTTGTGGCAATTTTATTATCTTTAATTGTAATACCTTCAGCATCTAATTGTCCGTTAATTGTTGTTGTTCCAGTAACCGCCAAACCTGCTGAGAACGTTCCATTACCTGTTACTGCAAGTGTAGTACCATCAAACGTTAAGTTTGCTTCGCCTTGTACTGCGTTAGCACCTGTGACAGTTGTAATTGTGTTGTTTGTTGAACCTGTTAATACTGATTTTGTATCTGCGTATGCTTTGATTGATTGTTGAGTAGCAAGTTGTGTTGCAGAATTTGTTGCCATGTTATCTTCATCTAAAATTCCTGTAACCGTTGCACCTGTTGCCAATGCTAAACTTGTATTAGATTTCAATGCTCCTGTTACATCTAATGCTTCTGCAATAGTAACCTTAGCAGAATCATCTGAACTAATTGTATTTCCACTAATTTTTACAGGACCAATTGTAACTGCTCCTGTGCCTGAACCGCTTAATTGTAAGTTTGCATTTGAACTTGATGCTGAAATTGTGTTATCGTTGATTGTAACATCTGCAACATTAACTCCACCTGTTCCATTACCTTGGATTGTGACTGCACCATTTGTAACTGTGCTTGTTAATGTTGTTCCGTCGATCTGTAATTGGTCTGCTTCGAACACACCAACAACTTTTGTTTGATCTCCTGATGCATTACCTAAATTAATATTTCCGTTTGCAAAAATGTTTCCAGTTGCTGTAATATTTCCTGATGCTGTTAAGTTTCCAGTAACATTAGTATTTGCATTTAATTCAACTGTACCTGTTCCTGCAGGATCTAAAACAATTTGTTCATTTGATCTAGCAGTAATAATCTTTTGTCCATTAACGTCTAAGTCTCCACCTAACTGAGGAGTAGAGTCGTCTTTGATGTCATTTGCTTCAGCAGTATCACCGTATAATTCTGAGAAGTTTGCGTTAATTTTATTAAATGCTGTTCTTAACGGATCACCTGTTCCGTCATTTGCATTAGTTCCAATATTAATGTTTTGTTGTGCCATATGTTAAATCTCTCTTATGTGATTATTTAGCGGAAATTTTATAAACCTAATGTAAAATTATACTTTTACTAGGTTACGATACGTTTTATATACGACACTATTAGCGCCGCCATTTACGACTCTCAGTCTAAAATCAGAACCGCTTATATCAACACTGAAAGTACAAAGATCCGAGCCTGTGTGTGATTTTACAGAGTTTTGCGTAAAGAATCCATTAGTTCCATCATGAGTAATAAGCAAGTCGTGTGTTTCGTATTTGACATCACCACCGCCATGGTCCGCTGTTAATGATACAACGTATCTTCCACCTCTGAATGTTGCATGAGCAAACGAATCAATAGTTGTTAGAGTAGAATTACCTACAGTTGTTGTTGAATCTGCGTTTGCAGAGTTTGTTAAAGTTGCTCCAGATACTGTCGTCCATGACATATTACCTGAACCATCTGTTTTTAATAGTTGGTTTGCTGAACCATCTGCTGTTGGAAATGAATACTGATTGTAGAAATTAACTTTACCTGTACCATGTCCATACAATTCTAAGTTATCGTTTGAAGTATTGGCTCTAACTTCGTTTTCTTTAATACTTACTTTGTCAAGAATAACATAACCAGTACCGTTTGGTGTTAAATTAATATTTTGATTTGTGTTTAAAGATTCTATTGAACCATCTGTGTTAATTCTTAATGAACCGATTGTAACATGGCCATTAACATCAACAGACAATCTTGTTTGTAAATTTGTTGTATTTGCACCAACTGTTGAAAGATTAAATCTTGTTCCATGTTTTGAACCTGTCCAAGTTTCTCCAGCCGTGAATGATAATTGTCCACCACTTTCAAAAGTCTTATAGTTAGCAGTTGTTTTGTGGCCGTTAATATTCATTTTAAATAATGATTCACCGTTTGTTGGAAAAGCCGCTGTACCTGTACCCAGGTAACTGTTTACTCCATTAGCAACGTGAAGTATTTCCCAACTTCCTGATGAGTGTTGTTCCCAAATATTTTGTGTACCGTTTAGTGCATAGTGATAAATGTCGCCTGACCCGGATAATGGAGCCATTATAACACTCTTCTGCGGAGAAAGGTGAATATCGTCTGATGCTGTCAGTGTAATATCATCACCACCTGTGATTTCAACGTTACCTGTACCATTTGCTGTAAGCACTAAATTATCATTTGATCTATTTGAACTAATTTCGTTATCGTGAATTGTAATTTCACCTAATACAATATTTCCGTTTCCGCTAGTGTCTAAAACAAGATCGGCATTTGAAACATTTGTTGTAATTTTATTTCCTGAGAAAGAAATCTGCGAATTTACAGCAGTACCTGAAATTAGATCGTTAACGTTGGTATAAAGATCTGTAAAGTTCTCTTGAACTTTAGTCATTGCTGATCTTAGATCATCACCTGTCCCGTCATTTGCATTAGTTCCTAAATTTAAACTTTTTTGTGCCATATTTTTTTATTATCCTTGACTAATTTTTAAATCAGTTCCTGATCTCCATAGTTGACCTGCTACACTTGGATCACTAGTTGGTAGTGTTCCTGTTACCATTACTTTATCTCCTTTAATTTCAACGTATCCAGTTCCGTTAGGATCAATGATAATGTTGCCATTTGTGTCAGCACTTAACAAAGTGTTGCCGGATAAGTTTAGGTTGCCAGATAACTCACTAAAGTTGCTGTTAACCTTAGTAAATGCGGTACGTAAAGTATCGCCTGTTGCTGAATTCCCGTCAGTTCCTGTGTCAATTGTAAGTCTGGTCATATTATGTTCTCTACGTATTTATTAAATAGTTTTGAGTTCAATTATGTTCATAGAAACACTAAAAACTTTGAGACTGTACGAGCGCCAGAGCAAACTTGGCATATACCACACTTTCCACCGAAAAAATACCATATATTCGTTTAGTTGCGACTCATGTGGTGTAGCATTTTTTAGACCTAGATCTAAAGTAGATACTCAAAGAGCATCAAACGATTATAAACACGTTTGTTCGTATTGTGATACTAAAAAATATGCACAAAAAATAGGTGTAAAGATGAGAAAAATTTATAAGATGGATGCTAGTTCTACAAAAACACTTTAGTATCTACGCCAGTTAATTTTTACAGTACTCTCTTCAATCGCTTTTTTAAGATCGGCGTATATTCCATAATGAAAATTTTTAACATCTTCTAGTCCTTGATGCAGGTAGATGTTCTCTTCTAAATATTCTAATCTATTAATAAAGTAAAATTTTCTATCTGTATAATGTCTTGCAAGTTGTCTTATCTGATATATCCATTCAAATTTTAAATATGCTTTCATGCTAACTCTAGTAGGATAGTTGATTGTATTCTTATAGATATTATTTTGTCGTCTACTTAAAATACCGTCTGCCATTTCCCATTGTCTAGACCCTAATATATCAAATCCAATTATAAAAATATCTTTGTGTCCATCATTACAAGCCACTTGTATAGCAGAACAACCTGAACCTCTGTTTTTTGAAAAGTCATGTTCTTTAGTTGTTCCTTTTTTTGGATCATTGCCATGCCAAACTCTGTGAGGGTCGTTGTCGTTGTCATTTAATGCATAATCAAATTTTGGAAGATTCTGTGCTGTGTATATAGATGTGTCTGCAGATATTTTATTGTTTTTTTGTGCCTCTATTAATTCTTCAGACATTTCTGGATTTACAGAAATAATATTATCACACAAATTTGGATAGTCTCGATAGATGGCATTACAACCATATATGGTTCCGTGACCTTTTAGTTTTTCTATAGGAAAAATTGTTCGACTTTCGCCGTTGCCAATTATAAATGCTCTTGACATTTATGCACCAAAACTCTCTCCACATCCGCAACTTGAAGTAGCATTAGGATTTGATATTTCAAAATGAGATCCAAATGCTTCTTCTTTCCAATCAACTTTAGTACCTGCAATATAAAGTAAACTTGTTCCGTCTACAACAAATTTTCCAGTGTCCCAAGTTTCGATTGTATCAGTTTCTTGTATTTCATCGTTTTTAACAAATCCCCATTCGTATTTGAAGCCTGCACAACCTCCACCTTTTACTTGTAGGTGTACTGCATCTTTATCTGCGTTCTTTGACAATAGATGTGTCATTTGTGCTTTTGCTGAATCTGTTAATGTAAATGGTGTCATACTATTAATTATCTAATTTTTTAATCATTATTTCTATCATTTGATAAAAGCCAGTTTTCCTGTTCATTGTAAGCATTTCGTCTAATTTTATTTTTTTAAAATCTTCAACTGTAACTTTTTTTGCTTCTTCTAATGATAGTGAATTAAAAACATCAACAAGTATATAAGCATAGCCACCTGCCACCATTGCTTTACTCCATGCTTTAAATTTGTTATCTTCTCGATCAACATATAAATCATACTGACATTTTGTTACTTTATTTTCCATTAAATGTTTGCTTTCACTTAACGGATCGTCGTTTAGTTTTTGCCCTAAACCCATGAGCCAATTATAAACTTCTAAACTGTCTATTTGTTTTAAATCTTCTATATAATCTTTATATTCGGTTAGTTTTTGATCTAATTTTTCTTCCATAATGCCTCAGGATTTTTCATTGTTTTTATTTCCAGTGCGTTTCCGTTTGGATCAGCAAGGAACATTGTTTCTTGTTCGTATTCTGTACCAGCAAATCTAACATATGGTGGATCAATATATTCTATTTTATGTTCAGCAATTCTTTCTTTTAATTTTTCAAAGTCTTCTTGTGATATGTGAACACCAAAATGAGGAACAGTAACATTACCCATATCTACATTGTGTCTTTCTGCTTTAATTTGTTCTTCAGGGTCTGATGCATGAAGGGTTAATTCATTACCCCAAAGGTTTATATCGCACCATGCATCTGGATACTTAAATTCGCTGTTTCCTTTTTTGCAACCTAATACATTCACGTAGAAATCGATTGCAGTTTTTAAATCACCTGCAGGAATGGCAAGGTGAAATCTATTTGAATTAATGTTCATCGGGGTCGTTATCTCCATAATGTTTATGTCCTATTTCAAACCAAAAGCGAAATGCTTCTCTCTTACTGTTAAAACTCATATATGCTTCGTTGGTTTCGTAGTTCCAGTCATTGTACCAACTGTTGTCATTTTTAAACCACCAACCCCATAAACATTTACAATTTTTTAAGCACCAGTGTAACAGTTCTGCTGGAACGCCATATGTTCCTAAACTCATATTGTATCTAAACTTTTTCTCATATCCACATTTAGGAGGGTACTTAAATTTGTAGTATTCATCTTCTCCTGGCTTAGGCATCCTTCCTTTAATCCATCTTCGCCTTTTAGGTTTTGGTTTTTTAATCTGCAATCTCTTCTTGCTCATATAAGCAAGTTTATATGAAATTACTTCCAGTTGTCAATTATTAACTTGTCACCACAATTAAATGGTTTTGGTTCTCCGTGGAAAACAGCGGTATGACAATCATCTGGTATTGTAGGTGGATTTTGAAAAACATATTTTTTACCATTTCTTATTTTGGTATCTTTCTTACCAACTAGTTCCCACTTGTATGATTGTATCCATGTAACAGGCCATCGTATTGCAGTTTTGCCTTCTTTAGCAGTAATAAAATCTTGGTCTCCATGATTATTACCCTGCACTCTTTGGAAGTGTTCAGAATAGATATCCCATAAATGATTTAATGATCCTGCCTCCCAACGCATAACTGAACTGTTGCATATGTGCCAGTTTTCAATTCTACATCTGTTAAAATCTTGTATTATACAAAACTTACCTGGCTCATGATCCCACAGGTTATCAATATTTCTAAATAAAACTACATCTAGGTCAAAATATAAAATAGTTCCTTCAAGAGGTAAATCTTTTGAGAACATCCATAGTTTACTCCACCATGTTTTTATTCCAGAATGTTTAGGAAACTTTATAACATTAATATCACTGTCAAGACCGGACTCGTCGTCGGTTATACAAGTAAATTTGTATTCAACTGTTGATTGTCTTTTACACATATTCTTAAGAATATTAACATATTCCGGAATATATTTAGGACCCCATTTTACGCAAACTATGTTCTTCATTATGCGTATTTAATTAATTTTTACAACCAACCTTTAAAACCTGCGTTTGGATTTGTATAGATTGAACTGTTTTTATCATTCTCTCTTGCTTCAACACTAATAACCCAAGCACGTCCCCGTGTTTTTTTACGTAACCAGTCGTCAGTCCATTCACAAAGATAATGTGCTGTTCCTTCCATACCTGGTCCCATAGGATGAGTTCTAATTTGGCATACACCTGCTTGTTCTAATTCTTTAAACTTGTCCATATATGGATCTTCTTCATCAAGTACCAAAGTATGGTCATACATATGATCTAAATGTGCTTTTAATTCTTTTAAGTCACCATAGTCTACTGCAAAGCCTTCTTTTGTAAATGATTTAATGCCAAATACAAAATGAAAACTTCTACTGTATCCATGAATTAAATGGCAATTGCCATCGTGTCTGTATTGTCTATGAGCACAAGGAAAGTTATAATAACTTTTCGTTGACGTAAAACATTCTTCTGTTATGTTTTCGCTTATGTCTATATCGGCCATCTGTTTCTCCTTTTAGTTCGATAACTTGCAGAGTTTTTATAGAGGGATGAAAGTCTTTGAGTCCTCTTTGGTTAATAACTTATTATATTATAAATTATCTATGATGTCAAGTCAAACATTAATGTAATTTCTTCTCCTTGTGAAATTCCAATTCTAAATCTCCAACTTTTTCTTTTAAAGATTCAGTTAATTCATTGTATATGTTTAACTCGTCATCTAAAATACTTTTTAATAAATGTACTAAAACTGCAAATTCTGGTTTCTTTGTAATTTGCTCTGGAATAATATTATTTTTTTCCATAGCATGAAGCATCGCTTCTGTAACGTCAATTAACGTTTGCACAGATTGTTTGTGTTCTGATATTTTAGCCACTAACAACTCCTACAACCCATAGTGTACCAAAAATCAATAAGGCGATTGTTGCCGGTTCCATATACTCTCCTATGTAATAATCTTAGGCTTAGGTGCTTGTACAACATTAGAAGTAACTCTAACATATTCGTCTTTTACTTTATCTCCTGTCAAATCATGTGCAATGATTTGTTGACTAGAAATTGTAACACCGTTTGCTTGTTTAGATGTTGCAAAAAAGTTTCCAAAAGCAAGTCCTTGTGGACCTTGCATCATTACTAATGGTTTTTCAATTGTGATAAGATCACCGTCGCCTGATTTAAATTTTCCAAGGACTTCTTCCCCGGATACTAGTTTTAATGATACTATATCATTTTCATTATAATTGTTCATATCCTTATTATAAACTTTATTTAGACTTTGTCAACTGCTTATTAATAAACTTTGCCATACCTTCGTATGTTTCTTGAAATACGTTTTTGTGTTTTTTCCAATCATCTGGCATATTCCAATCTGCTTTATTAACCACTACCCATCTGCAATTAGACAGTTCCATTAGTTTGTCAAATTGATGAATCCAATATGAAGGATCTACTGCTTTTTTAATGTATTCGTATCCTTTTGTGTTTTTATAGATATTGTTTACACCTTGCTTTGGTAAACCATGTAGATCAAATCCTAACATAAAAATTACTTTAGGTTTAAACATTGTTGCTACTAGTCCAGCATATGGTCCTGTCCCCCAGTGAAAAGGTTGATCCCATCTTTTATCATTGTCGTAAGGTAGAGGTGGTAATACTTTAACATTTGGCCACATAGCAAATTGTCCTACCCAATCTTTTCTAGTGTAGATTGTTGTGCCTTTTCCACAAGTGTTTGCGGCTTCTTGGCACATATGTTTGTCTACAGATATTATGTAATCTAGGTTATAATCTCTGAACATAGCATTACAGCCAATGACAGTAGAGAACTGTTTTAATGGTGTTATGTCAAACCCAAAACGACTTTCTCCATTTCCTATAATACTTACAAACTTGGTCATAACACTATTTAATCACCCCTTTAAACCGTCTTAGAGCGGCGTACAGCACTGGTAACTCACTTTCGTATACTTGCATCACCCACCTTAAATTTAGGTCCTGTTTTAACTACAGAATCATTATCGATTACCAAAATTCCTTCATTAAACATATCCATTATTCTTTTATGCACTTTGTTTTTTGGTAAATCTTTATTTTTATCTTTTAGTTCATTTACAAATTTATTTCTTTTAAGATTACTTCTGCATAGGCTCTGCGAATCATGAGACAACTTGTCAACAAGGTACTCATCAGTCTTCATATGCTTTTCCCATTCTTTGTCCTTCTTGGCTCTTTCTTTGAGTTGATCTCTATCGTTGTGGACCTCCGTGACCCCAAATTTCTTTTCTACTTGCTTGGCAGTTTTTGCATGACAATAATAACTGATTCCATTATAGATAAATGATGGAATTTTTTTATCACATTTATAGCCGTAGTCTATAAGATGCTTTTCGCAGAAGTTAACAAACTCTTTATCCTTTTTTGGATTGTCTGTTCCGCATATAGCATCAGGAAATCCGCTACACCAATTCTCTTCAATTAAAAAATATTTTACCCAAGGCATATCTGTAATTAGTCTTCGTTAACAATATGCCATACAGTTTTGTATCTATCCCATGCTTTTTGCAGGGTAGGATACTTACGTCTTAGTTTGATTGCTTCAGTACCAACCATGTCCTGATCATCATAAGATGCTTCTGTGTCCTTTGCTAGTTGTGATTGTGAAACCATTCTACCTCGGTCACCATTTTTCTTTTGGATATAAACAGTTTCTCCTCCATCTGGTGAAATATAAATTGCCATTAATAATAATTAGTGTGATCTCCTTTTGGGTGTGATCTTCTTATTCCGTTGTGTGATTTAGGCTCACAGTCTCCATCGTGTCTAGGTATAAAATGTACGTGAGGCCAAAAAATACTTTGTCCAGCCGCGGCACCTATGTTTTGCCCAATATTAAATCCATCTATTTTGCCTTCTTTAATCCATTCTTCTCCGCAGTAGAAAGCAAGTTTATAGGCTTCTCCTACATGATCAACATCGTTTTTCTTTGGTACAAATAAAAGGTGTCCTTTAGTTACTGGATATTTGTCATAGAATACAGATACTTTGTCATTTTCAAACATTGGTGGTACGTTTGTTGGATCAAGCCAAGTACATTCTTCGTAATATTCTATTACTTCACGAGGTTTCTTGTATGTAGGTTCTTTTGATGGCATTGGTTTTAATTATTCCTATTTTCATATTAGTTGAATTTGGCCTATATCGCAACCTAATTTCTTCCCAATACTTTGTTTTAGGAACGGAAGTATTATCTTCAGTTAGGTTCAACAGATTAACAATCGCTTTCCTGACTTTTTCTGCACCGCCGTGCTTTTTGCAAGTGTCTGATCTACCTACGTGTACTATTGTTGTATCAATTTTAATTTTATATACACAAGGTAATTTTATCCATTTGTAAGGTGGATCTTTTCTATGCCTGCATTTTTTCTTGTCGAATGTGTAGAAATCAGTGATTGTATGCCATTGTATTTCAGCCATGTTGTATATTAACATTAAATACGTACATATGCTACCAAAAAATAAAAAATTCGAATTACCAAAAGACTATCAAGGTTACTGCCCGGCTCTATGGAAAGAAGTATATGTAAACACTCGTGGTGATATAGGTCCTTGCTGTGTGTGGCAAGATGTTAATTGGTCAGGATACGGATGGAAAGAAGATGAGCCATTACCACCCAGAGGCTCTGGATGGAAAGAAGAAAACAATAACACTAAAACTATTGGAAGCGCCTTACAAAACACTAGATATCTACAACGTCAAAGACAAACAGTTTTAAACAAAAAAATTCCAAAAGGTTGTGCTTATTGTGTAAAACAAGAAGAGATGGGAATATCATCTCAAAGAAAACAACTCATAGAAAAATTAGGACCATTGGACGATAAAATACTTGAAAGCACAGAAGTATCAGATGACGAAATTGAATACTTAGATATCAGACCAGGTAATACTTGCAACTATATGTGTAACTTTTGTGGTCCACAAGCAAGTCACCTAATAGGAAAAGAGTGGCAGAAATCAGACGCATTAGGAGAAACTGATTTTGGAAATATTGAAAACAAAGAAACTCCATGGCATTATAAGGTTAAAAAATCACTAACATTTAATAGTTCACAAGTTAAGATGGAGTTTGTAGATAGTTTCTCAAAATATAAAAATTTAAAATTTGTACACGTCGCGGGTGGTGAACCATTCCACATGAAAAAAGAACTAAGACAAATAATAGATTGTATTCCAAATAAAGATAAAGTTACTATGAGAGTAATCACAAATCTTTCTCTTTACGACGACGCAATTATGGAGAGTCTCTCTGAATTTAAAAAAATACATTTCTTGTTGAGTGTCGACGGAGTTGGTAGGGCGATTGAAATATCTCGTTGGAAAAGTGATTGGAATAATATCCAGAGTAATATTAAAAAATATATTGCTTACGGCCGTAGGCATAACCAATTTAAAACCCATATGGTGCCTGCAATAAGTGTTTATACATTATTAACTTTGCCTAGACTTTTACAATATGGTCATGATAATAAAATTGAGGCAGATGTGCTGTTTGTACAAGATCCAATACAACAAAGAATTAATCTTTTGCCAACTCATGTATTGCAGAATATAAAAGATAAAATTGAACATCTATATCTAACAGGAGATATCACTGAAAGATTCTGTAACTATAAAGAAATTATACAGCAATTGACTTATTATATTGAAAACAATAAAATTAAAAACGAAACTATTGAATCTTTTTGGCATTGGCAAAAGTATTGGGAAAAAAATAGAAACTATTCCTTAAAAGAAGAACTACCTGAATTATATCCTTTAATTAAAACTGTTTAACGTTTAAGTGTTTGTATACTGCTTGAACTTTCTTTGCTTGATAATAACAGTCTGCTAGGGCATTATGAGCCTGTTTTCTTTCATCACCAAAGTCTCTTGGCACTAATCCAAATAACGTTCTTGAATCTCTAATTTGCCAATACTGCCATGGACATGGATGTCCTAATTGTGCGTATAAATTTTGTAGAATAGCATAATCAAATAGAGGACCTTGGCACCAAAAAACATCTACACCTACTGCAAATTTATTAAGTTGTTTAATTGTACTGTCTAAAGATTCTCTGTTGTCTTCGCCTAGTGCTTCTTCTTGAATTTCCTTAGGTTGTGTTGTCCACCAATTAATTGTGTCGTCCATTACGTGTCTGCCCATACTAGTTTGAGCATCAACATCTACTTTAAAATATAAAGGCTGTGATGGTTCGTCTTGTGTGTAAGGATTAAACTTTATTGCACCAATAGTTAATATTACCGAATCTGGGTTAGTGCTTAAAGTTTCCAGATCTATCATAGCATGAATCATAGTGTTATTATACTATGGTAATGTTATTTTGTCAATTAGGCAGGATCAGCCGGAGTAGGTGTTTCTTGTCTTTGTTTACTGTATTCTTCAAACTGTTCTTGAGTCATGCAATATATTTCTCCTGATGATCCCGGGTAAACATCCATCATATATTGTTTTACCGGTTGTGTTGCCGCTAAACAATCTTCTTTGCTATTATAATAAGTCTTTTCCCAAATTGTTTGGCAGTTTGCACCAAAACAAATTAGTATAACCATCAGATATTGCATATTTTTCTCCCTTGCCTTGCAGATATTTAAGGATTGTAACTTTTAAATTAAGTGCAACTATTTTTTCTTTTTGGAAATAGTTCTTACTTTTGTTTGAAGTCTAATTAAATCATTGTCTAGCATACGTACTCTATCAATTAGTTTAATAAGTGTTGCAGACGTAGTCCCTAACTTGGGTGTAATTTCTTTTGTTATAAAATTATATAGATAGTATATAAAATATGCTAAAAAGAAAACTGCTACAATAGGAAAGCCGTAATCTTGTATCACTGTTATGATAGTAGTTGTTGGTCCTGTTAATTGCATTAGTCCTTTCTAGCATCTTCCTTGCCATTTGCTCTAGCAATTCGATCTGTATCAACTGGTATGCCTAGTTGTTCGGACACCTCTTGATCAATTTTTAAAATATCGTTGTTCATTGTTTTTACTCTGTTGTCTAATTGTGTGATAACACTTTCAATAAATTTAATTGAATTAACAATACCGCCTAGGATGTATTTTATAATAATCATTACAAATGCACCCATACCTATTGTGGCTACAATTGGTAATCCTAATTCTGCAACTAATTTCCAAAATGAATTCATTATATGTGTATTTAACTCTGAATTGTGTACACCTGTACAGGTTCAGTTTTTCCTTTTACTGTAATACTATCAATGTATTCAAATGGGTAACTTGTTTCTATTGTGTGTCTTGTATCCTCACCAATTACTATTGTTTTACCTAATGTTTTGGATGAACTTTCTAATCTAGATGCTAAATTAACAGCATCACCAATTACAGAATAATCAAATCTTTGTGCTGATCCCATATTACCGACTAGTGCGGCACCTGTGTTGATTCCTATTCCTATATTAATAGTAGGAAGTCCTTCTGCGGCAAGATGCATATTAAGTTCTTTTAATGCTACTGTCATTTCCAACGCACTTTTAACTGCTAACTCTCTGTGCTTTGGATTGTCAACAGGTGCGTTCCAAAACGCCATTATACAATCTCCCATAAATTTGTCAACAGTACCACCATTAGCAATAATAACATCAGTCATACGTGTTAAGAATCTATTAATTAATTTTGTAAGTCCTGCAGGGTTAGATTTAAATTTTTCACTAATAGGTGTAAATCCTCTAATATCAGAAAACATAAATGTCATTGTTTTTGTTTCGCCACCAAGTTTTAATAACGATGGATTTTTTTGTAGTTTTTTAACCATTCTAGGATCAAGGTAATGTTCAAATTGTTTTTTAATTTGTTTTCTTAATCTACTTTGTGTTGCAAAATTATTGTATGTACTATGCGACCAAATTAAAAATATATAAAGTACTGCAAATGATGGATCAATTAAAAATCCTTTGTTTGCATAAGCCATAAACGATCCATAACTTATTCCACCTAATACAAAAACTAATAATGGAATAGAAAATAATACTGATACCCTAGGAATTAATATAATCATTAACAATCCTAGTAAACCCATAAACAAAATCTCATATGTATCTGCCTGTGGAAGTCTAGTCAAATACTTTCCTGTTAATAAAGTATCTAATGCTTGAGCAGTAATTTCTTGGTCTGTTGTTAATCCAAATGGTGTATATTTTAATACACTTAATCCTGCGGCATCTAAACCAACAACTACTATTTTTCCTTTAACTGTATTTGCATCAAATTCAGAACTTAAAACATAGTCAGCAGATACGTGATTATATTTTTTTGGATCTGCATAATTT
>MPLX02167120.1_pt1 | contig 15433 bp, 12 predicted proteins | sample 1617341 | NCBI WGS metagenome assembly MPLX02 (sample SAMN05944804, study PRJNA350692) | marine metagenome | biome: marine; feature: ODZ; material: water; isolation source: 120 m water sample filtered on 0.2 um supor filter | place: Pacific Ocean | collected 2012-04-08 | depth 120m m | reverse complement strand
ATTAGATTATCCAGGTCTTATTGGGGTAGTTTCATCTGTAAAAGATCAAAATATACAATATGAGTTGGACATTTATCCTAATCCTGCTACTTATAAAATTAATGTGCTCTTACCATCTTCAACAGCTTTGCCAGTTAAAGTAGAAGTTTACAATATAATGGGTGAAATAGTAAACAGTCATCTCGCTACTAAAAAAGCATTTACTATAGAAACAGATCAGTTTGAAAAAGGCATCTATTTTGTAAAAGCAGAAACTACTAATTATAAGATAACAAGAAAATTAATTGTAAAATGAAAAAGTTATTATTAGCTACATTAATTGCATTTTCCACTACTGTTTTTGCACAGACACCTTCAGTAAGTGCACTTACGTTTAGTTTGGATAATTATGGGCTTTATAACAATTGGCACAATCAAAACGACACTTTCTTTGTAGTCCCAATTAGAATGGATTCCTTTATCACAGGAATAGATTCCTTTGCATTTAATATTACTTATGATGCAGCTTTACTTACGCCTATAATGAATCTTACATCAATTAATTCTCCAGGGTTTATTTTGCTTATGAATTATTTAGGAGGAGCTGAATTTGCAATGGTAGATGGAGGCGTTATTCATACAGATACTTTTGATTTAGCAATGGGAAATACGAATAAAATGCTAAGCATTTCTTTCAAAGCGCAAAATGCATTTACACAAGGAATGTACAGCAATTGTTGGGGCACACTTATGTATGTGGCTTTTAAAAGAAATAATGTTTGTGCTGGCGGAACATACGATTTGAATTTTATAAGTGGGCTAATTGGCGCAGTATATCTTAATCCAATGCAAACAAATACATTTCTTTTGAGTGGAACTCAAAATTATAGTGTGGACAATAATACTCTTGTTGCCAATAATGGACAAGTCAGTAAGCAAGCAATGGAAGTTACAATTGTGCAAAATGGCATGACTTTTGAAGCTACTGTAAATTATGGATTAGCACCTTATACCTTTTTGTGGAATACTGGGGAAATAACTCAAAATATAATTCCGACCGGTCAGGGAGGGCCGCCCTGGTATGTAGTAGTTACTGATGCTAACAGTTGCACAGATACTTCCAATTATTTAATTGCTATTGCAACTACTCAGGTTGAACAGCAGAATCATAACAAAAAGATTATTTCTGTGTTTGATTTTTATGGGAGAAAAACTAAAATTTCCACCCAGCCTCTTCTGTATATCTATGATGATGGAACAGTAGAGAAAAGAATAGTAATTGAATAAAACATCAGCAACTGAAAAAACTACTACTCATATTACTTTGCTTTCCTATGATTGGATTTTCTCAAGTTAACTTATTACCTTCTATTGGTTTAAGTAATCAACCTTTGGATACGGATTCCGTTTGCACTATTATTCCAAGAAATCAAGGGAACTCTTGGGTTCCAGTAAGCGTTGGTGATACAATGGCAGATTTTACGCTTTGGGATATTAATGGAGATTCTATTACACTTTCTTCAGTATTAAATAGTGGGAAAAGAGTATTGATGGTTGCTGGAAGTTATACTTGTCCTATTTTCCGTAATCATATGCCAGATTTAAATGCAGTTGTTGCTCAATTCGGAAACCAGATTGAATGTTTTGCTGTGTATGAAGTTGAAGCGCATCCTACAGGAAGTCCAATGCCTAGTAGTGGAGTTATTAACCCATCTAACCCACCATACAATCAACCTGCTACTTACGGAGAAAGAAAAGCAATAATTCAGGATTTATTAAATGGAGCTAATGGTCCTCCTTCAGGGAATTACATTCCAGTTCCTGTCAGTGTTCCTATTTATATTGATGGGCCTTGTAATGAGTGGTGGCAATACTATAATGCGCCTAACAATGCGTACTTAATAGACACAAATGGTATTTTGTTTGCTTATCATAATTGGTTTAATAATTCTAATCCTCCAAATAGTCAACCAACAAATATTTGGTGTGATATAGATAGTTTATTAGGAGTAAATTCTGGCGGATGTTCACAAGTTACTTCTTTAAATGGAACTTTTGATTTTCAACTAAAAAGCACTTCTACTATGACGGCATATGGCAATCCTGGAAATGTTATTGATATTTTTGGAGAACTCATTAATACGAGTAATGATGGAGTGCGAGTGAATATTCAAAGAATTATAAATAATTTACCATCTAATACATGGGAGAGCTCTATGTGTGTTACTTCTTGCCTTCCTTCAATTCAAGATACAACTTCAGCCATAATAGCTGCTAATGATACTATAGATTTTTCATTTCATTTTTTTACTGATCCGCTAATGGTTGGGACTGACACAGGAAGATCAAGAGTGCGATTTTCTAATGCAAATGGAAGCCAACAAGCAATTATGCAACCCTATAAAGGGATCACTTATGCTTCTACTTCTACTGTAGACGAAACATTTACTAAAGTTTTGGTTTATCCGAATCCTTCTGATGGAATACTTTTTATAGAGACGGATTTTAAAGAGAATTCTGTCGTTCAAATTATTGATTTAATTGGGAATATAATAAAAGAAATAGCTGTCAATAAAGGGAGAAATAAAATTCAAATCTCAAATTTACCCTCTGCTTTTTACTTTGTAAAAATTAATGAAAAAGCATGTAAGAAAATTGTAATGAGGTAATCTTAATAATATAAGTTATATTTTCGCCATTCATGATAAAACTGCAACTCATTATTCGGTATTTAAAGTATTTTCTTACTGCAAAAGGAAAGCACTCTGCACAAGCACCTTTTCTATATCACTTTATTACTAAAGTGCTAAATGCAAATAAAGAAGGTGAGAATTGTAAAAAAATTGAAGCTTTAAGAAAAGAGTTATGTAAGTCGGAACAAATTATTCAAATTACTGATTTTGGAGCTGGAAGTAGTATTAATAATCAGAAAGAAAGAAAGATAAAAGATGTTGCAAAAAATTCTGCTAAAAATGCAAAATCCGGACAATTACTTTATAGAATTTGTAAATTTTACAAACCACAAAAAATTATTGAACTCGGTACTTCCTTAGGGATCAGCACTTGCTATTTGGCAAAAGCAAATACTAATGCGAATATTTTTACTCTTGAGGGTTGTCCGGAAACAGCCGAAATTGCTAGGGAAAATTTCAACAATTTAAATTTAGAAAATATCAATATTACTCTTGGAAATTTTAACAATACTTTAACTTCCAAATTGGAAGAGGTTGGTAAAGTTGACCTTGCATTTATTGATGGAAATCATCAAGAAAAACCTACTATAAAGTATTTTGAAGAAATCCTAAAATTTGCTAATAATGGTACTATTTTTATCTTTGATGATATCCATTGGTCAAGCGGAATGGAAAATGCTTGGAATTACATAAAATCACATCAGCAAACTACTCTTACAATCGATTTGTTTTTTATGGGAATTGTATTTATAAAAACGGAATTAAGCAAAGAACATTTTACAATTCGGTTTTAATTATAACTTTGTAATATGGGAAATACTATTATTTCATCTGAGAGGTTAAGCCGACAATTTAAGGTTGGTTCAGTAACTATTAATGCTCTAAATAAAGTAAGCTTTATCGTGAAAAAGAATGAATTTGTTGCACTTATGGGAGCTTCCGGATCTGGTAAATCTACCATTATGAATTTAATTGGCTGTTTGGATACAGCAACTTCTGGCTCTTATAATTTGAACGGAACCAATGTAAAGGATATGGATGAAAATGCCTTAGCAAATGTCCGCAACAAAGAAATTGGATTTATTTTCCAAACATTCAATTTACTTCCCCGCTATACTGCTTTGGAAAATGTGATGCTTCCCCTTGTTTATGCTGGAATTAAAAAACAGGAGAGAATAGAAATGGCAAAAAAAACATTGGAAAGTGTAGGGTTATCAGATAGAATCATGCACACGCCCAATGAGCTTTCTGGTGGACAAAGACAAAGGGTGGCTATTGCAAGAGCGCTTGTAAATAACCCTTCCATTATTTTAGCAGATGAGCCAACTGGTAATTTGGATTCAGGAACTTCTATCGATATTATGAAACTTTTTCAGAAAATTCATAAAAAAGGAAATACCATTATTGTGGTAACCCATGAAGAGGATATTGCCAATTATGCTGGGCGAATTATTCGCCTTAAAGATGGAATAATTGAATTGGACACACTAAATAATTAAACAATGAAAATTTATACAAAAAAAGGTGATAAAGGAGAAACTTCCCTTTTAGGCGGAAGCAAGGTGAATAAAGATAATATTCGCCTGGAAGCTTATGGTACAGTGGATGAGCTTAATGCTTTTATTGGGCATATTCACGACCAGGAAATAAGCGAAAATCATAAGACTATTTTACTTAAAATTCAAAATCAGCTTTTTAATTTAGGTAGTGTTTTATCTTTTGATGGGAAGAAATCACAAATAAACTTACCTGAAATTACAAAGACAAATATTCAAATGTTAGAAGCTGAAATCGATAGAATAGAGGAGATGCTATCACCATTAAAAGATTTTATTTTGCCCTCTGGACATACAATTGCATCCTTATGTCATATTGCTCGTACTGTTTGTCGTAGGGCAGAAAGAAGAGTGGTAGAACTTCAAATTAAGGAGAGAATTAGCCCTAATTGCTTGGAATATCTCAATCGTTTGTCCGACTATTTATTTGTTTTAGCTAGAGGAATTTTGAAAGAAAAAAACTGTTCTGAAATTACTTGGATTAAGTTTTGATAATTCGGTAAAAAAATTACTTTTGCAAAATCAAATAAGTGAGATTATGTATTGGACATTAGAGTTAGCATCAAAATTAGAAGACGCCCCTTGGCCAGCAACAAAAGATGAATTAATCGATTTTGCAATTCGTTCAGGGGCCCCATTGGAAGTAGTTGAAAATCTTCAAGAGTTAAGCATTGAAGCTGAAATATACGAATCCATTGAGGAGATTTGGCCTGACTACCCTACAAAAGAAGATTTCTTCTTTAATGAAGAGGAATATTAAAAAAAGCTTGATTGCTTTTTTCTATTGAAATATCTTCTTTTGACTACCTTTGCCACTTTCTATAAAGAATTATTATGGCAAACTTCTTAAGTTTAGTAAATAAAATTTTTGGCAACAAATACGATAAGGACATAAAAAGTATTGAGCCAATTATTAAACAGATTCATTTGGAATATGAAAAAATCATTACTATTTCAAATGATGAGTTGCGCGAAAAAACAACCGACTTAAAAACTAAAATAGAAGAAAGTGTTCGTCCTGAAAAAGAAGAAATAAAATCCTTACAAAGTAAGTCAGAAGAAAAAGGAATTGATAAGGATGAAAAAGAGAAAATCTATAACAAAATAGATGAAATAGAGAAAAGTGTTATTGATAAAATAGAAGTCAGCCTAAATGAAATTCTTCCAGAAGCTTTTGCAGTAATAAAAGAAACTGCAACACGATTTAAAAACAACCCAACTATAAAAGTTGCTGCCACTGACTTTGACAGAAATTTAGCTGCCAATAAGGACTTTTTAAGCATCGAAGGAGAGTATGCAATTTATAAAAATTCTTGGATTGCTGCCGGAAATGAAATCACTTGGGATATGATTCATTATGATGTGCAATTGGTTGGTGGAGTGGTGCTGCATCAAGGTAAAATTGCAGAGATGGCAACTGGGGAAGGAAAAACTTTAGTAGCTACTCTTCCCGTATATTTGAATGCCCTTGCTGGTTTGGGGGTACATCTGGTTACTGTGAATAATTATTTGGCAAAAAGGGATGCTGAATGGATGGGCCCCATTTTCCAATTTCATGGATTAAGTATCGATTGTATTGATAATCATCAGCCAAATTCGGATGAAAGAAAACAGGCCTATTTAGCAGATATTACTTATGGGACCAATAACGAATTTGGCTTTGATTATTTGCGAGATAATATGGCTCGTAAGCCAAAGGATCTTGTGCAAAGAAAACATCATTATACCATTGTGGATGAGGTAGATTCCGTGCTTATTGATGATGCCAGAACCCCACTTATTATTTCTGGTCCCATTCCAAAAGGGGATGTGCACGAATACAATGATCTGAAACACAAATTAGAACACCTTGTATCAGTACAAAGAAAATTTGTTACAACTGTCATTTCTGATGCTAAAAAAATGTTTACGGAAGGGAAAACGGATGATTCTGGATTTAATTTGCTAATGGCTTATAGAGGCTTACCTAAAAATAAGGCCCTTATTAAGTTTTTAAGTGAAGATGGGGTAAAAAGCCAATTACAAAAAACTGAGAATTTTTATATGCAAGACCAAAGCAAAGAAATGCATAAGGTGGATGAAGCGCTTTTCTTTGTAATTGATGAAAAACACAATACCATTGAGCTAACTGAAAAAGGCATTGATTTGATGACAACAGAAATTGAGGACAAGAATTTCTTTGTAATGCCTGATGTTGGGGCTGAGATTGCAGATTTGGAAAAAGCAGAACTTTCTGATAAAGATAAGGCAAGCAAAAAAGAAGAATTATTGAGAGATTTTGCCATTAAAAGTGAGAGAATTCATACGATAAATCAGTTATTAAAAGCATACACGCTTTTCGAAAAAGATGTGGAGTATGTGGTAATGGAGAATAAGGTAAAAATTGTGGATGAGCAAACCGGTCGTATCATGGAAGGCAGAAGGTACTCTGATGGATTACATCAGGCAATTGAAGCAAAGGAAAATGTAAAAATTGAGGAAGCTACCCAAACCTATGCTACTATTACCCTTCAAAATTATTTCAGAATGTACAACAAACTCTCTGGTATGACTGGTACTGCTGAAACGGAAGCAGGGGAATTTTGGGAAATTTACAAATTGGATGTAGTGGTAATTCCTACCAACCGCCCAATTGTTCGAGATGATAAAGACGATTTGGTTTATAAAACCAACAGAGAAAAGTACAATGCCGTAATTGAAGAAATTGATACCCTCACAAAAGCAGGAAGACCAGTTTTAGTAGGAACTACTTCTGTTGAAATTTCCGAACTTTTGGGCAGAACGCTAAAAATGAGAGGGATAAAGCACAATGTATTGAATGCAAAACTCCACCAAAGAGAAGCAGATATTGTAGCAGAAGCCGGTAAGGCATCTGTGGTAACTATTGCTACCAATATGGCTGGTAGAGGGACTGACATTAAGCTTTCGAATCAGGTGAAAGAAGATGGCGGTTTGGCAATTTTGGGGACGGAAAGACACGATTCAAGAAGGGTGGACAGGCAACTTAGAGGTCGTTCAGGAAGACAAGGTGATCCTGGCTCTTCTCAGTTTTTCGTTTCCTTAGAAGATAATTTGATGCGACTTTTTGGCTCTGAACGAATTGCAAAACTGATGGACAAGATGGGATTGGAAGAAGGGGAAGTTATCCAGCATTCTATGGTGAGTAAGTCCATTGAAAGGGCACAGAAAAAAGTGGAGGAAAATAATTTTGGCGTACGAAAAAGATTGCTGGAATATGATGATGTAATGAATCAGCAAAGGGAAGTGATTTACAAAAAAAGAAGGCATGCTCTTTTTGGCGACCGACTATCCTTAGATATTTCCAATATGATTTATGATACTTGTGAGAGCATTATTGAACAGACGCATGAAGTCAAAGATTTTGAAAATTATAAATTAGATTTGATTCGCTTTTTAGCTAGTGATAGTCCTGTTGCTGAACAGGAATTTCAAGACCTTAATATTCACGAAATAGTTGAAAAAACTTACCAATCCTGCTATAAAAGTTACCAACTGAAATCAGAGAATATAGCCAAAAAAGCATTCCCAATAATAAAAAATGTTTTTGATAATCAATCGGCTACTTATGAGAATATTGTAATTCCTTTTACAGATGGAATGAAAACATTGCAAGTGGTTACCAACTTAAAAGAATCGGCGGAACAAAAGGGAAATAATATTGGCTTGGCCATTGAAAAAAGTGTGACCCTTGCCATAATTGATGATAGTTGGAAAGAACATTTAAGAGAAATGGATGAGTTAAAACAATCCGTGCAAAATGCAGTTTATGAGCAGAAAGATCCGTTACTTATTTACAAATTTGAATCCTTCAATTTATTTAAAACCTTGATTGATAGAGTAAATAAAGAAATTGTTTCTTTCCTTTTAAAAGCGGACTTACCTACACAATCTAATGTGCAAGAAGAAAGAAGGCAAGCCGAAACTAACTTACAAACTAGCCGCCCAGAAATGGCTGCCCCTAGCAGTGGAGATCCTCAAAATCCTAATCAACCACCACAAACTCAACAAAAAACACAACCTGTAAGGGTGGGGCAAAAAGTGGGAAGAAACGAGCCATGCCCATGTGGATCGGGTAAGAAATACAAAAAATGTCACGGCAGATAAAAAGATGCAAGTGGCCTAAAAATGATGCATTCTACATAAGGTATCATGATAGGGAATGGGGCGTTCCTGTTTATGAGGATCAGAAAATATTTGAGTTTCTATTCTTGGAGACTTTCCAGGCAGGATTGAGTTGGATAACAATCCTTAGAAGAAGAGAAAATTTTCGTACTGCTTTCGATAATTTTGATTTTCAAAAAATCGCTAATTATTCGGACACAAAACAGGCTGAATTAAAGTTAGATGCTGGTATTATAAGAAATACCTTGAAGATTAAAGCGGCTACTAGTAACGCTCAAGCTTTTATTAAAGTACAACAGGAGTTTGGTACATTTTCAAAATACCTTTGGGGTTTCGTTGGCGGAAAGCCAATTCAGAATCATTTCAAAATTATAAGTGAATTGCCAGCAAACACGCCACTTTCTGATAAAATAAGTGCTGATTTAAAAAATAGAGGATTTAAATTTGTTGGTTCAACAATTATTTACGCCCACATGCAAGCGATGGGGATGGTAAATGACCATACAACAGATTGTTTCCGATATAATGAAGTTTAGTTTCTACTTCAGATACCTAAAATCCTGATCGTTTTTTATCTTTTTTAAAGATTCAAAAATCAATCGAATTACATTTTCTACATCATTTTTATGCACACTTTCCACTGTAGTATGCATATACCTTAGCGGCAGAGAAATAAGTGCAGAAGCTACTCCACCAGTGGAATAGGCAAAAGCATCTGTATCAGTTCCAGTAGAGCGAGAAGCTGCATTTCTTTGGAAAGGAATCTTATTCTTCTCAGCAGAACCAATGATTAGATTCAGTAAATTATTTTGCACGGCAGGACCATAAGTAAGCACTGGACCATCTCCACATTTTGTATCGCCTTCTTTTATTTTATCAATCATTGGAGTATTAGTATCATGGCACACATCCGTTATAATGGCAACATCTGGTTTTATGCTCTCGGTAATCATTTGAGCACCTCTCAAACCTACCTCCTCCTGAACAGAATTTGTAATATAAAGGCCAAAAGGTAATTTCACTTTATTTTCCTTCAAAAGACGAACTACTTCCGCAATCATAAAACCCCCTACTCTGTTGTCAAGGGCTCTACCTACATAAAAATTCTTATTCAGAATAATAAATTTATCTTCATAGGTAACCACACAGCCCACATGAATGCCTAATTTTTCAACCTCCTTTTTACTGTCACAACCACAATCTAAAAAGATATTTTCCACTTTTGGAGATTTCTCAGTTCCTGCCTTACGAGTATGGATTGCTGGCCAACCAAATACTGCTTTTACCATTCCTTTTTTAGTATGGATATTTACTCTTTTTGAGGGCGCAATCTGATGATCAGAACCACCATTACGCACCAAATAAATAAAACCATCTTTGGTGATATAATGCACAAACCATGAAATTTCATCAGCATGCGCTTCAATCACAACTTTATATTTTTCTTTTGGGTTTATTACTCCAACAACAGAGCCGTAAGTATCTACAAAATACTCATCAATATAGGGCTTAATGTAGTTTAACCACATTTTTTGCCCTTCACTCTCAAAACCAGTTGGAGAGCAATTATTTAGGTAATCCTCTAAAAATTGTTCCGATTTTTTAGTAATAATTTTCTTCTTTGCCATAATTTTTTTGAATTAAAGGTGCGAATATAAGGATTTTATCCTGCCCAACTCTCTCTATCTAAGGAGCGATACTGAATGGCCTCTGCAATATGAGCTGAACTAATATTTTCAGCATTATCCAAATCGGCAATGGTTCGAGCAACTTTCAATATTCTATCATACGCCCTGGCGGAAAGGTCTAGTTTTTCCATTGCCGTTTTTAGTAGATCTTGGCTCTGTGGATTTAATTTGCAATGGCTTTGAATTTGCTTTGTATTCATTTGAGAATTAGCGTGAATTTTTTCGTTTTCAACAAATCTATTTTCTTGAATATCTCTTGCTTTTATTACTCTTTCCCTAATTTGCTGACTGCTTTCTCCCTTTTCTTTTTTGGTCAATTCATCAAAATTTACAGGCGTAACTTCCACATGCAAATCAATTCTGTCAAGTAAGGGTCCTGATATTTTATTCAGATATTTTTGCACCATTCCAGGAGGACACATACAAGCTTTATCAGGATGATTATAATATCCACATGGGCAAGGATTCATAGAGGTAACCAACATAAAGCTAGCCGGATAATCTATTGAAAATTTAGCGCGAGAAATAGTTACTACCCTATCCTCAATGGGTTGTCGCATTACTTCTAAAACCGTTCGTTTGAACTCTGGTAATTCATCTAAAAACAAAACGCCATTATGAGCCAATGAAATTTCCCCTGGTTGAGGATGCGTACCTCCCCCAACTAATGCTACATCTGAAATAGTATGGTGAGGAGAGCGAAAAGGGCGAGAAGTCATAAGCGTATCATTTGCAGCTAATTTCCCTGAAACAGAGTGAATCTTTGTAGTTTCTAGTGCTTCTTGTAATGATAGTGGCGGCAGAATCCCTGGCATTCGTTTTGCCAACATGGTTTTCCCTGCCCCAGGCGGACCTATCATAATTACATTATGCCCACCGGCAGCAGCAATTTCCAATGCTCGTTTTATATTTTCTTGCCCCTTTACATCCGAAAAATCAGAAGCAACATTATTCAATCCTTCATAAAACTCTTTTCTTGTATCAACAATGGTGTGGCTTATTTTTATTTCCTCTTTGAAAAAATCAATTACTTCCCGAACATTCGACACAGCTAACACTTGCAAATCATTTACAATAGCCGCCTCTCTTGCATTTTCCTTTGGCAAAAATATTCCTTTAAACCCTTCTTCTTTTGCTTGTATGGCAATGGGCAAGGCTCCTTTTATTGGTAAGATACTTCCATCTAAGGAAAGTTCCCCCATTATTACATAGTATGCTAATTTAGCATTTTCAAATTCTTTATTAGCAGCTAAAATTCCTATGGCAAGTGGTAAATCATAAGCTGATCCTTCCTTTCTAATATCAGCTGGCGCCATATTAATTACAACTTGTTTTCCAGGAACTCGATAGCCATTATTTTTTAGTGCTGCACGAATTCTTTGCTCACTTTCTTTTACTGCATTGTCTGGCAATCCAACCAAATAAAATTTTATTCCTCTTGTAATATCCACCTCAATGGTAATCGTTTTGGCATCAATACCGCTTACTGCACTACCATAGGTTTTAACTAACATATTTTTATTTATTGAATTCCGTTAAGCCACATTTTAGCCATTTTTGAAATTCGCTAACATCAGGAGTGTAGCCAATAGGATTGGTTAAAAGTCCGTTTTTTGGACTATACAGCACATAGTATGGCTGTGATGAACTAGCATAAGTTACCGCTTGCAAAGTGCTCCATTTATTCCCAACAGTAGTTAAAGTTTTCTTTTTTGTTCCTCCATCAGAAGTTGGAGCGACTACCGTTTCACTGCTGTCTAATAATGTTTGCTCATCTACATAAAGTTGGCAAAGCACAAATTCCCCCAACAAATCTTCCACTTCAGGAAATACATTTTCTTCCATTTTTCTACAGTTGACACAAGCCCAACCCGTAAAATCGATAAATACTGCTTTGCCCTCTTGTTCTGCATATTCTATCGCTTCCCAATAGTCAAAAAATACTTCTTTTCCTTCTTGCTGATAAGTGTAGCTATAACTCAGTGGCGGAGGGAATCCGCTTAATGCTTCATGCTCCCACCAATTTAAATGCGAACCAAACATCCCTGGAATTAGGTAAATAGTAAAAAATAAAAAAGACAATATAAACCCATAACGCATTTTGGAAATCTTTGCTAGTTTAGAATCGTGGGGGAACTGAATTTTTCCAATTAAATACAATACCGTTAGTGCGCCAATAATAAACCAAAGCACAAAGAAGGTCTCCCTTTTTATCAAGCCCCATTGCTCAACCATATCGGCATTAGAAAGGAACTTTATGGCTAGTGCAACTTCTAAAAACCCTAACACTACTTTTACTGAATTTAGCCATCCTCCAGATTGTGGTAGTACATCTAACAATTTTGGGAAAAGAGCAAATAAAGCAAACGGAAAGCCTAATGCTAATCCGAAACCTGTCATTCCTGCCGTTAATTTGGTGGCAACCATTTTGAATTCCATTCCTAAAATAACAACAATGCTTACATCTCCACCTAAAGTTCCTGCCAGAAGTGAGCCTAAAATAGGACCAGTGCAAGAGAAAGAAACAATAGCTAAAGTTAGCGCCATGAAAAAGATGCCAATTAATCCGCCAATATTGGATCCTGAATCCGATTTATTGCCCCATTTGCTGGGTAATGCTAATTCAAAATATCCAAAAAAGGAAAGGGCAAAAGCAATGAAAATGGCAAAAAAGAATAAATTAAGCCAACTATTTGTAGAAATCTGATTTAAAATTTCAGGGTCAATATTAGGCATTATATGAAAAGGAATACTCAATAAAAAGTAAATAAGCATAATGAAAAAACCATACATAATCGCATTGAACATGCCTTTGCCTTTTTCTCCCTTTGTAAAAAAACTAACTGTGAGGGGAATCATAGGAAAAACACAAGGCGTTATAAGGGCAATAAGCCCGCCCAAAAGACCCAAAATAAAAATGGCCCACAAACTATTTTCTTCTGATTTCTTTTCCCCACAATCAGTAGATAGATTGTTTAATTCTACTAATTTGTCATTGTATTTTTGGGTGTTTTCAATTTCTTCTATAGTACTTTTTTCTTCCGCTTTTTCCACTACTACTCTCCCGTCTGAATTAATTTGGAAGGAAAAAGGAACTGGCATTGGAAAAACACATTGGGCCTCATCACATAACATAAAATTAATCTCTCCTGTTATATTAAATGGATCTTTAGTTAGTAATCTTATTCTCTGTCGAAAAGTAACTTCCCCTTCATAGTATTTTAATGTTTCTTCCCAAATAGGATCATAATCTTGTATAGGCGGCTCTTCTAAAACACTGTCCTGTTTGATAAAAAAATCTGATTCATTAAAAGTAAAGGATGTAGGTATAGGTCCCTCATCACTAAAATATTGCCCGGTAAATTGAGAATACAAATGCCAATGCTCTTCAATGCTCGCTTTAAACTGTAGTTCGACTTCTGACTCAGAAATTTTGTTTTGCGAAAATCCCCAAATTACAGGATCTATAATTTGAGCATTTGAAAATATGCCTGCAAATAAAAATGCAAGTACAAAAAATATTTTTTTCATTCTTCTATTGGTTTAATTCTTGATTTATAACCCTAGCTAATTCTTCCGATTTTTGGCTCCCAATCAAATAGATTAAGCCATCTTTATCGGTAAGCTCAACCGCATCAACACCTCTTGTGTAAAAACGAATGGTGCCTTTTAGATGCAGATTATAAACGGATCGATTCAAAATATATTTGCTGTACATTACTTTTTTGACTGATTTAATACTACTTAACCCAATCTTTATTTTTCTAGATGTCCATAGTCCATCTAATATGATACTTTTGTTTTGTACTTTGGTTTCAAAGTGTAATACAAACACAAGCAAAACCGAAATTACTAAAATAGCTATTCCTAAAAAGAAGAAAAGTTCGCCCGATTTTTCGTGATTTTCTTTCCAATAATAAGCCACAAAACAAAACAATGCCAATGCTATCCTTCTGGAAAGCGACATTTTATTTAATCCCAAATACTGTTTTTCTTCAAATCTTATTTCTGACATCTTATTCTTTTAAAAGTTGCACAATATACGCCTTTTTAGTGTTTTCTAATATTTTGAATCTTTCGTCTAATCTTAACCCAACAATCCATATAATTTCATTGTCAGAGCATAGCACCCAAACTTGTTCCTTTTCAGGAATTGAAATTTTATTGTCAATAAAAAAGTCACTTAATTTCTTTTTACCTTTCATCCCAAGCGGAAAGAAAAAATCTCCTTTTTTCCACTTTCTTAAAACTAGTGGAAATTTCAATTTATCAAAGTCAAGCATTGCAATATTTACATCATTTTTAATAGTAAGATTTCCGGACAATGAGAACCTTAAATGAACTGGGGAAAAACATTCTTTATCATTTTTGTTAATTTGTATTTCAAGCTTTTCATTTTTCCTAATGGCTTGAATAATTATTTGCTTTCTATCGATAATTAAGTGGTGAGTAGCAGAAAAAAATTGCTTCCCGGATTGCTTTTGCAAAGCGATAGAAATATCGTTCACACTGAAAAAACCAAATGGTTTCAAAAGCTCATAAAGATATGTTGGCATGGGATTTAGCTTTTCTAATTCTACAATTGAAATGGTAAAATAACTACCTTCTTGTTTTAGCAATCGCCCTTTTTGTTTATTAATTTGGGTATCGTATATTTCAGAAATACCCCTTAAATAATCCATATCCTTTGTTATTGTTTCTTTAATTGAAGGATTAATCTCTTCCAGTAAAGGAATGAGATGAAGCCGTATTTTATTTCTAAGATATTTATCGTCTTTATTAGAACTGTCTTCACGATATTCAATTTTATTTTCTTTAAGGAAATCATAAATTTCATCTTTTCTTGCAAACAAAAGAGGTCTAATTATATTCCTTCTTTTCGGATGAATCCCCAACATTCCTTTTATTCCCGTTCCTCTTAGAAGGTTGATAAAAAAAGTTTCAATATCATCATCCTGATGATGAGCCGTAATAATAAAATTGTAATCCAATTTTAATCTCAAGGCTTCAGCCCATTTATACCTCAATTCTCTTGCAGCCATCTGAATGGAAAGCTTATTTTGTGTTGCAAAATTTTGAGTGTCAAAGTCGCTTGTAACACATTCTACATTTAGCTTCTTAGCCAACTTTTTTACAAAAACTTCATCCGAATCCGATTCCTCTTTTCGTAAACCAAAATTGCAATGTGCCATTATAAAATTGCAATTCAATGCCTTTAAAAGACAGGCTAATGCAACACTGTCTGCGCCACCACTAATAGCAAGTATTAGTTTGTCCTCCCTCTTAAAAAGATGATGTTGTTTTATGTATTTATCTAACTTTTCTTTCATTCTGCATTTACTTTCTCTCCAGATGAAATTTCTAAAATTGTTTT
>MPLX02020368.1_pt1 | contig 15483 bp, 36 predicted proteins | sample 1617341 | NCBI WGS metagenome assembly MPLX02 (sample SAMN05944804, study PRJNA350692) | marine metagenome | biome: marine; feature: ODZ; material: water; isolation source: 120 m water sample filtered on 0.2 um supor filter | place: Pacific Ocean | collected 2012-04-08 | depth 120m m | reverse complement strand
GCATTCTCATTTAGATTTACATTCACATTCCAACAGCGCCGACCATAGAACGCGTGTTATAATTAAATACTCTCTGCGCCGACCATAGAACACGTGTTATAAATAAACGGGGAGGAAGCCCCCCGGGGCCGACCATAGAACATGTGTTATAATTTAGATGCCGCCCTGGCGCTGCCATATGATAGGTGTTAGGGATCCCATATGATAGGTGTTAGGCGTCCTGGGCCCGGATCCTGGATGCGAATGATTCTCATTAGCATTTAAAACTACCATATAAAAAGAACAAATTTATTGATCTAGATCAATGATTTCGGTGCAGAAATATGAGACAATAGCTTTATTAAATCAGGAAAACATTATGATTAGAACAGAATTTTCAGACTACCTAACCCGCCGATTTGCCTCAGCAACTCGGTTCCTGACCGTGCCAGCTCTCAAGCGCATGGTTGTAGCTATTGATGATGTATATGCCGGGTATGCTGAAACCGCAACCCGCGCTCAACTTCTCAATATCGTGGTAGACGATAGACTGGCTGAGATGGCTCAATATGGTCAGCTCGCTGACTGGTTTGGAGGCTGCAGCTGGCTGACCAGTGAACGCGATGAAGCGACAGAAAAACGCGATTAAATGACTTGTTTTCTCTGTAAAATAGGCGTATAATCTGTACTATGAAATCAACTAATTCAATCAACCCGTCAAACTGCATAGAGGTGCTTATGACAAAGACCGTGAACTACTCGCCAGAAATGGTGAGCAAAATGGTGGAGATGGCTCCACTGAATCTGGAGAAGGCGAAAATCCTTGCTCCTAAAATTGGGCGTTCTGTACGCTCAATCATCGCAAAGGCGAAGCGGGAAGGTATCGAATACGTTTCTGTGAAACCCGTTGCAAAACGTGTCAAAGGACAGACCAAAGCCGAGATGGTGAAAGCTATCGCGGAAAAGTTAAACGCGGACTCTTTCGAGGGGCTAGAAAAAACACCCGCAATAACTCTCGGAAAATTGCTGGAATGTCTCTAGCAATTCTCAACTGGATTGGAGCCGCCGCACTTTGTGCGGCTCCATTCATTATCGAAACTCCAGAAGGTCAAGCTCTAGCAATAACCGGACTTCTGTTACTAACTCGCCAAGCTATAGCAAATCGGTTATGGAACTTGGTCACATTAAACCTAATCGGTGTCATCGGATACCTAACAACTTTAATAGGATGAAAATGAAAATTATTACATCAAAAACAATTCCCGCAACCACAGATGAGGTATATTTGACGCTCTCAGACGAGGGCTACAACTATCTGTGGCAGCTAACTAACTTGGGTTCTGTGATTCCCGCATTTAAGGGGATGACCATTATCAAAGACGGCTTTGCTCGAAGCGTATATGCTGGACAAAAAGACGGCGTAGAATCTCGCGTTAAGAATACCCTCGCTGATTTTGAGCGAAAAATGGGCATCGAACGCGGTACGCTGAAAGCGAAAATTCTCGCTAAACGATATGGCGATTATGATACTACGCAATCGGCTGAAAAGTTCTTTCACAGTCGAAATGCCGACTACTGCATCAAGGGCTTAATTTACGGTTTCACTAATGGCCTGCGAATGGGTCAGGAATGGGATTGGAAAGCGGGTAAAACTGTAGGCGGTACTTCTGAATTCTACAATATGCCGGTCAAAACCGCAAAAGCAAAATTCGCAAATGCTTGGCGCAAAATGAATCGCAAGCTCGGTCTTAAAGGCGTTCGAGCTGCTAGGGCTAACGGTCAATTCGGTTATCCCGAAGGCGGTTCTGGAATTGGTGATGAGGAGCCTAGCTTGTGAAATATGTAATTTTCGATCTTGATGCAACTGTGATCGATTCGAGCCATCGCCAAATTACTTTGGCTGATGGTTCGCTCGACCTCAGAGCATGGAAGAAAAATTCCACTTATGATAAGGTAATGCGTGATTCACTTCTCCCATTAGCTAATCATTGGAAAAAGATACAGGAAATGAGAAACGTATTCATCGCTGTTTTAACGGCTCGCGTTATGGCTGATGCTGATTACGATTACCTCAGATTCAAAGGATTGAAAGCCGACAAAATTATGTCTCGCGCTTTTTTCGATCACAGACCAGATCACATAATGAAACGCCAGAAAATTCTGACCTTTCTATTTGATAACAATATCAAAAACTGGTCAAATGTCACATTTTATGATGACAATAAAAACGTCTTACAAATGCTTTTAGATTTGGGCATTAATGCAAAAGATTCAATTAAAATCAATCAGGAACTATCAGCATGACACCATTACAAAACATTCAAGCGGCGATTAATATCGCGCTTCAAACCGCAAATTACCCTCTAGCAATTGTTCTCGAAGGGCGCGATGGCGCGGGTAAAACTGGCGCTATCCGTCAAGCTACCGAATACCTACCGTTTAGCCAATACAAGATAATCCACTCTCGAAAGCCTAGCGGCTCAGCTATGGCTCAATGGTTGCAATATTGGAAATGGCAACTACCGACCGAGAAGGGTCAGATATTCTTTTTCGACCGTTCATGGTATTCTCGCGCATTATGTCAGGCGCTTAATGGATGGGCAACTGATAGGCAGGTTGACAATTTTCTGCGAAGCGTTGAGGGTTGGGAAATCAATCAGCAGCTAGACGGTTTAAGGATTCTTAAATTCTGGCTTTCTATTTCCGAGGAAACTCAGAAAATGAGACTGACTACTCGCATCGGTTGCCCGTTGCGCGGCTGGAAATTCTCGAAGAATGATGCGAACGCGCTAAAAACGTATGGTGAAATGTCTGATTTGAAATCTGACGTTATGGCCTGCTCTAATGATTGGATTGAATTAGATTTTGACAATAAAACTGCGGGACAACTCCAAATGCTCCGCGAAATTCAGAAATTTATAACTGAGGGAAATTAAGATGAGACTATATCAACAAATTGCACGTTGGCACAATTTGCGCGGCATTTATAACTATTGTTGCGCTTATTGTGGCGCGACAGATGGACAGATAATTTATTTGGGGAATTGGAATTCATCGGGGCGCACTTTAATTTTATGCGTCGATCACGTCCAAACGCAATATAACGGCGGAAGCTGTAACATTGAAAATTTGCAAATTTTATGCAATCGTTGTAATGGCATCAAGGGAGCATACTATTTGCCTAAGTTAGAGCCACGACAACCCGAATATTCAATGCTACAAATTATTAGGTCACAAATAAAATTACAAAGCACAATGGGCCGGCGTCGTAGGACATTACCGGATAACTATATTTCAAAACTACAACTAGGATATTAAAATGATTAAATATTTAGAAAGATATCTAGGAAAATGGATAGGCTGGCGCGAATTTGGGCGCGGCTTTGGCTATGGCATGATGATGACTTTCGCGGCTGCGGGCGGCGTTGCATTTTTCTACACAATCTGCGTCATGATTCTGCTCTGGAATTAAAAAGGGGCGCGTCGCCCACTTTCACACTTGTCATATGGGCGGCGCGGCCAGGAAAAAAACGCGGCGCGGCGGCCTCCCCTTCCGCCGCCTCACAACAATCATATGGTCCGGCGCAAATCTGCACTGCAGAAAAAAAGGGGAGCCAGCCGCGCGGCGCGAATGCGAATCATTATCATTTAGGTTCGCGCTACCATTCGCATTTGGAGCGATTTTCATTTAAATTGCCCCCAAATGCGCTCCTGCGCCAAAGTGCTAAATTGAAGTAGTATTTAAATGGTGCCCTGCACCGAAGTGCAAAATTGAAGTGTAAAAGTGGTGGTCTGCCTGGCGGCGCCGATTATACCACACCGCAGCGGGTGTGTCAAGTGTTATTTCAAGCTTTGGTGCAATTAATGCGATTTGGCCTGGTCTGCTCAGCCCCTGACCCACCCCGGTATTATAGCACGTCTCAGCGGGTGTGTCAAGTGTTAATTGAGGCAAACCTGGAATAATTTTGGAAAATTCGGCCACCAGGAAGCAAATAAGACTTGACAACCCCGCGCGGGCCGCCCCGGAGTTCTTTTGCGGTTTTTTATGACAGCTCCTGAAAATAAGTGTTGACTTGAAGGTTAAATTTTGTCATAATATACGCATATTTTGGAAATCCGACCTAACTTTTTAAATTAAACCGCTGAAAGTACAAAATAGTAAAAACACTACCCTGGAGACCAATCACAGAACGGTGTAGAGGTGTCGCGCGTTTACATTTACTCCTAAAGGCTAGTCAAGTTTTTATCGAAGCCCGTATCTTGTTGTAACGGGCTTTTTTTGTGGTTTTTTATAACTAATCTTTGAAAAGTTCTTGACATCGCGGCGTAGTTATGATATTATAGTAGTATGAGAATGAAATTTAACGTCAAGAAAACATGGTGGGCACCTGAAGATGTGACCCTGGTTAAGAAAGCAATTCGGTTTGCGGCGGGTGCGCTGGGCTTAAAAAACTTAGACCTCACCATCTATCTGGGTAAGCCTAATAAAAAGTACTTTGGCTTTTCTGGCTACGATGACGCTAACGGCTATGAAATTTGGATATACCCTAGCGATGCAGTAATGCTGACTATATTCCATGAAATGACTCATGTTAAACAACAGTGGTGCGGTGAGCTAGATTTAGAATACTTCGTACCCCGTTGGAAAGGCAGGAAGTGCAAAGCTAAGTATAAAAACCAACCATGGGAGATAGAAGCCCATAAAATGGAAGTTATTTTATACGAGGACTGGATAGGCTGAACATAGGAGAGTTCCGCAGACTGTAAATCTGTCGCGAAAGCTGTGATGGTTCGAATCCATCTCTATCCACCAATGCTTAAACTAATTCTTGACATTTAAGTAAATTTAGTAATATAATAGTTTTTTAAATCACAGTAAAGCAACAATATTTGGGAGAACAATATGGCTGCTGTAAACTATACCCCCGATCAGGTGGAAACAATGGTCGAAATGTATACCAACGGTGACCCCGTTGTTGAGATAGCTGACGTAGTTGGTAAATCCACTCGCTCAGTAATTGCCAAACTCTCACGCGAAGGTGTGTATGTGGCAAAACCCCGTAAAGTCGCAACGGGTGCAGTCCGCAAGGCGGACATTGTAAGAAGCATCGCCACTCATATTGGTTCAGACCTTGAGTCTCTAACCAAAGCTAGCAAAGAAGACCTTGTCATCCTTGCTACCGCGATAAAATCATGGGCGAAGTAGTATCACTTGTTAAAACACCCGTTGCAATTCGTAGACGTTTAAACGAGTTGCAGCGGGTTCTCGAAGAACGCAATGCAACGATTGACTCGTTACTTAATCAAGTACATGAGGAATCGTTGCATGGCGCTGCTGTGCAAACGAATTATAATGATTTATTGATTGAATACATTGAAACAGCTGGTATAGATAATGTTTCGCTGGGGGATCTAGAATACAGTAGTAATTTAGCTCTTAAAATTGGAAAGAACGGTAAAATAGAAGTTGGTGATGACGAGGAGTGATATGTCAAACTACACAGAAGAAATGACCAAAAAATTAATATCTGAATACTTGGATTCTCCTTGTAGAAATACTGTGGAGTCTCTTTCCCAGGAATACAATCGTAGTTTGAAATCTATTATTGGTAAGCTATCTAGGGAAGGAGTATACCAGCGAGAGAGTTATAAAACGAAGGGTGGAGAAAAACCCGTTACAAAAATTGAGTTAGTCCATGAAATAGCTGATAAACTAAATGTACTACCAGAAGATTTATTTGGACTAGACAAAGCCCCTAAACAAGCCCTAAAGTTCCTAAAAGACCACCTCTAGTATCATATTAAAAAAATTTTAATAATATAACCAAATCATTATGTTGTGTTGTGATTTGGTTTTTTATTGTCTTGTATTTGTTATAAATAGACGAGTTAGAGTATTACGAATTGCGTCCAATTGGGGTGGTTTTTGAAAAGTAGAGTATCTCAAATTAATTGGTTGTGGTTTCAATTAGTTAATGAGTGTATTGAATTATCACAAGATTAGAATCATTGTCCGCTTAATCGAGTATGTGCGGGTTCTACGTGACCTGTATATTGACTGCAAATAATATTATGGGGCACCCGCTCTCTCCCTTTAATTCCGAGAGCGGAGACGCATAAATATTCTTGTTCTATTTCGCTCACGACGGTTATTCAAATGACTTTATTAACTAATCAAATTTAGTATTTATTATACCATACGTTATGGCAGAAGTAAAGTTTTATTTTTGAGCAGGGGATTGTACCCTGGGTTTTAGTAGGGTTTCAGTAACTAAAATTTACTTTATATATGCTTTAGCTGATACCATTAGCATTACGAAAAATAGGTCTGCCCAGGTGCTAGTTAATAAAGTAAGTCCAAATCCTATCATAGTCCAAAAAACGATTTCTCCTAATATATCATCCATCGAATAACTCCTCAGCCGTGCATATGTGTTGAGTTCTGCACGCTCTTAGATCGTGTTGAAAAATTACTGGCTCTACCCAGTCAAATTCTTGCTTATCGGAGTAGAGAATTGGTGCTTCACAGCTAACCAGGAAAACTGCTGATATAAGTAACAATCTCATATCATAAACCAGTATACAGCCGCTACTAATGCAATGCTATATGCTATCATGTATAAAGTAACGATCTTCATAGCACATAAACCCAAAAAAACTTCACCAGCTCTAAAGTAAGTACTAAAGTAAGTAAGGCAGTCATTGCTACTATCATTATAACTTCTTTCGGATTCATAATCTCACCGCTAGGATAACTAAAATTGCCAGTAGTAAAAAGTTTGTCATTAAAATTTCTAGTGCGAGTATGATATGATACCAAACCCACCTAGTTTTGTACGCGTTCTCAATAGTAATTTCAGAAGGATTGATGTCATCCCTCATCACATCAATAGTATTAGTATTTTCAGAGTGCTCCACAGATGTTCCTCCAAATCTGATTAGATTCTTTAACCATTTCATCACTATTCTCCCCAGTTACTTTTTTTCTTTATTTGATCCGCAGTTACCTGCTCATAAAGGTTAAGTACAGTTTGTAAACAGAGTTTCATCTCTTTAGCGGCTTCGTTGTCCTTATCAAAAGTGTCACAAAGCTCCATGCTCTTACGTAGTGATTGGGTTACTACATAATTGACTTGAAGCCCATTTAGTGTTACGGGTATTTTCATATTAATCAAAGTTCCCATAAGCTGTTATAGTTTTGACATCTTCTATGTCATCAGACTCATCATGCTCAGTGGGATGAAGTTCCATTGTGAACCTAAGGGGCTCAGGAATTACGCTAAAAATATTAATTTTCTCGCCTTCCTCAACAACTAGGCAATCCTGGATAGCTTTTTGTATCCAGTCAACCTTGGTTTCATTATCCGTAACTTCTAATTGTATCTTTAAGTTGACTGTTTTCATATTCCTCATACTTCTTCTCTAACCAATCCTCTTCATCCATCTCGTAGTAGGCCCCTGTTTCCATAAACTCAATATAGAGTTCATCTTCGTGGAGACCTAACCACTCATCGTACGAAAGTTCCGTGAACTTCCCAGGATTCTTTAATTCTGTCGATTCGTTCTTGGTCATAAGTTTCCATCCCAATAGTGTGAATGTGAATGCCATTCTCATAAAGAACAGCCCCGTAATACCTACCTAATGGAGTGCTATTAACTCTAATATAGACACGCCTAGCCGGATTTGTTAAACACCCGACCTTCTGCAACCCATAATCTCGCAGTCTTTTTAGCCATAACATAATAGTTCTCCCTTAATTCGTGTATTAAAATGCCTTGCTCGTCAAAAAGCTTGATACGTGTGATTGTATCGGGGCCTCTAAGCCCCGCCTCATTATTTATTTCCTTTTTGAGTATGGCTTCTCTCACTTCCAGACTAAACCTTTCTGCTTTAGTAACAAAGTTGCTATCTTAGGCTTAAAATAGTTTGGCCCTTTCATTACTTTGCCAATTTTATTATAAATGGGGTTTCCATCCTCATCTAGTTTGCTCATATTACTATCGTGTACCTCATCGAATATTTCATCAATTCCGATACCAAAAGCTGCAGCAGCTCCATAAACAACATAAAGTATATCAGCTAATGCATCTGCTGTGCCTACTAGATCATCGTTTACTAGAGCGTCTTGCAGCTCTCCTATTTCTTCGTCTATGAGTGCTAAGCGCAGCCTACAAGTGCTAAGATTGCTCAATTTTGGCTTATCTTTAACCTCTTGGCCGAACGTAACCATAAACTGTCTAACTTTCTCGTAATTAGTCACAAAGACTGCTCCATTTTTTTAATTTATCACGTTTAGTAATTATACGTCTTTTGATATCTTTCAGATTCAACAGACCGTGTTCTACCATTAAATCTATTAAACATTGTACATCGCCTACCTCTTCAAGTAGTGCATCAACTTTAGGTTTTTCTAGCCCATATCTCACAACCTTCATACAGGCTTGTACTAATTCTCCACATTCTTCGGAAGTACAAGTCATAAGTTCACGAGTCTTCTGGTCAAGTTTATCCATCCTTGCTTTGTCTCCTTTGTTCCCTAACTACGGCAGCTCTTTTATTGCGGTTAAGCCTAGCGGACTTCTTCTCAAAGTATTGCCTATCTTTGTAGTCCATTAATATTCCGCTATCAGTAACCTTTCGTTTGAATACACGAATGGCGGCATCAATATTATTATTTCGTACTAATACTTTTGGCATTTTTTTCCTTATTACGCTTCTCTTTTCTAGCCAAATTAATAAAGTACATAGGGTCTATATTACCAGCTTTGTCAGTAATTCGATAATTACCGCTTTCTGTGAACAGCTTTGTGTTTTTGCCCTGTTCGTGAGCTTGTAACTGTTTTAATGCGCGACCCATTCCATCGTGTAAGCCGTTCCCACCATGTGGGCGGCCTTCTCTGCCCAGGCTTTTCTTGGAAGCCCTTCGTCTCTTTTTCGTTGTCATAGTTCGGTTGTCCTTTAAAAAATTTTTCGTTAAATTTGTGCTTGTCCAAACGTCCATCCTCTTTGTCGTAGGTATGAAACTTGTTTATAAATAGAATTTTCTGTGCGACTTGGAAGTAGTTCTAATAAGTCCTTTAGGGGTAAAACTCCATAGTTATCTTTCAGTATTTGTTTTTCTTCTACTGTCCACGGTCTTTTTTTCATTATGGGATAATTATACTAAATTTCACCTGTATTGTCAAGAAATTATTTTAGTTAGGCGTTAAAAAATTATTTTAACCCTGGCTTAAAAAAATTATTGACATCTTGCTTATTTTTCCGTATAATATATGAACTTTCTGGGAGAAACAACGATGACAAAAAACCAATTCGAAATACTTATGATATACTCAGGTATGTTGCAAGAAGGCTGTAGTAAAGAAGGAGCCATCGCATACATAATGCTGATGAACGATTCACCTCCTGCAGACATCGCTTGGTTAATAAAAAAAGTTGGAGCAGCCAAGAAGAGTGAACTCTACAAGGATGCTGAAAGAAAGCTCCAGGCACAGAATGTATTAGACAATATTTTATTAGGCACTTGATTAATCAGGTGCTAGGCAAGTGGCCCCATACCGCTAACATGGGCTTCGGCCGAACGCTAGAAGATGTTCGCCACTTGCCGACTTACTTAACCATCCCCAACCAATCATACGTTGGGCGAAGGAATCAAGTGGTGGCACACCGGTTGCTTTTTCTTCTGCTTCGTTTGAAAAAACGGGAAGGTTAAGGACTCAGCATGGCAGAAATCTGAGTATAAACTCTGGTGCTGCCCGGCTCATCTGACGGAGGCGTATTGTACAGTCTGAAATCTATACATGGCTACTTGCAAATAGCGGACAATAGTGGTGGGTTAAACCTCCGACCCTCGTACTCATTCTTTCCTAGGGTGAAGATGATAGGGTCAAAAACGTCTAACTCCTATCGGGGGGACGCTAAAGATAAGCGATAGGTACTTTGAGATAAGTGGCATAATCTCTGGTCTTCTGAATACACCACTCTGCTAGGAACGTAGATCTGCGAGAAAAAATTCAGTAGTGAAGCAAACACACTATACCTACCCCCTTAATATAATTAAGTGGGGATGAAACAAAGGCTGTGTTGGAACACGCATTAGAAGGGACACTTGACCTTCAGTTCCTCTTTAATCCCCTTAATAGCTCCCGCTGTTAGGGGGATTTTCTATTCTTCTAAAAAAATTTCTTGACTTTTTATCTCTATAGTTGTATAATAGTATATCTGAAAATTGAAAAAAGAGGACACTATGTTTGAAATACTATTTATATTAGTTGTATTGGGCTGCGGAATTTCTAGCTACGCCTTGGGCAGGAAAACAGGTATTGTAGCAACCATAGGGTACCTTATAGAACAACAAATTATTGAAGTAGATGATGTACCTTCTAATTGAATTTTTTAAATTCGTTGATAGGTAGTATAATATTAGTGTGGACTCGGGTGCAAATCCCGACACCTCCACCAACCAAATTCTAATGATAGTGTGCAACTGAGCACAAAGATTATGGGGGGTGATCTAGGTTCGACAGGCTAAGAAAGGCTATCAGGAGAATCGTGGGGAAGCAACGTTACTGCAACAACACAACTGCAAACGATGAAGTGTTTGCGTTAGCTGCGTAAGTAGTTAACTGGGGGTGGCTACTTTCCTTATCACCCAATAAGTAGCATTTTGATAATCTGCCACCGAAAGGGGCAAAGAGGCTTACCGAAAGGGAGCTAGAGGAGAAGAAAAATGATTACAAGATCATTATTGGCAGACCTGCCTAAATTTTTTGTAGGGTTTGACCGCTTAGAACAAGATTTCTTTGCAAGTACAGTAGACGGAAGTTATCCTAGATATAACATCGTACAAACAGGAGAGCATGGCTATAGAATTGAAATGGCCCTTCCTGGGTGGGATAGAAAGGACATCGAAATTTCTCTATTTAAGAATGTACTTAGCGTTAAAGGTATTCGGAAGCAAGTAGAAAATCCAGAAGAAACATACGCCTATAAAGGGTTGAGTGGTAAACAATTTACACGAGACTTCAAAGTAGGAGATTATATTAAAATTGAAAAAGCGTATTTGGAACGCGGATTACTTTGCTTGAATTTAGTTCAGGATTTACCTGAATCAGAAAGACCCGTTACCATTGCCATAGACTAGGAGAAGTCGTGGAAAATAAGTGTAAACAAAATGCGGAAGTCGCAGAAGCTATAGCAGTTAGTGTCGGAATAACATGGTTCGCCACTAGATTACCTTGGTGGATAATAATACTTGCGTAAAACAAAAAACCGGATAGGGGCTTCGGCCCCTATTCGTTTACTTATTAACTAACTAATGAGGAAACATTATGTGCAAAACAAACCGCCCACGACGCGACATGCTGTACGCCGGCATGCCGAAAGACCACGACATAATCGAGCAGGAGCTACTTGAGCAGATCGAAGAGGATTGTAGACTAAACGGGTGTGTATGGTCACCGCCATGCGCGAACGTTGAGAGCTGTGCTTTACTGTGGCACCCTGACAGCGACGACAAGTAAGAGGTATGAACCATGGATTCCATATTATTTGAAGCTTATCTCCCCGTATTTGCGATACTCACGGGTATAGTCCTTGCTGTGGCATTACTCAGTCACTTCAGGGATGCCTCGGCCAAGCGTATGACGCGCATGATGGAGCGTGTTGGCTTGGATCCTAGAATTGCTACACGTACTTATCCGCAAACCCTATCCTACCCGCAAACTGAGGCCACTATGAAACAAGTGCGCAAACGATGTCGCGGTTGTCAAAGTGAAGATTTATGCGAGCGATGGCTCGTCGGCGCTGTCAAGGGAGAGAATTCTTTCTGCCCCAACGCACAAACATTTCTCAATCTTGATACTGATGAAACATAGATATGAGTAGAATTTTAATAGGCATGATATTAATACTGGGAATAGGCTTTGCTACTTACTATTTTCTCACTTCCAGGGCGCTCAAAAACCTTACAGAAACTAACACAGAATTAAAAATCACTTCCGGTATCAATCAAGCCACAATAACTCAGTTAGAAATCGATATAGTACAATTTGAACGGTTAAATTCAGAGTTAACCTCTAACTTACAAAGCGCTGAAAGATACAGGGATAGACTATCACAAACATTGAGAGAACATGATTTAACTCGAAATGCCTACGAAAAGCCAGGATTAATAGAAGGAATAGTAAATGATGCAACTGCACAAGTCTTTAGCGATCTTGAGTCTATTACTGCTAACTAGCTGTAATTGGTTATGGCCACGAGAAGTAGTAGTTCAAACTGAATATGTAGATCGTACTATACCAATACAAGTTAGACCAAAGGGTATTGTTACTTATCCTGTAAAATTTTTTGTAGTAACAGAAGAGAATTTCGAAGAGTTTAAAGCCACATTTGAAGACGAGTACTCAAGCTTTGTATTTTTTGCATTAGGAGTACCAGATTATGAAAACTTATCTCTAAATATGGCAGAGATAAGGCGCTACATAGAACAACAACGAACTTTAATACTTTACTATGAAGATAGTATTAAACCTAATGAAATGATAGACGATCAAGCAGAACTGACCGATGAGCAGAATTCGCAGAGTGCAACTTCGGTTGCCGGCCAGCTTATGCAGATAGTATATAGCCTAACGAGATGATAAACGATGAAACGTGATTTAGTAGAACTAATATTTATTGTAGCAGGAGTCTTTTTATTTTTTACATGGGTTTTTGCCGAAGCAAAAGAGCCGGACCACTGGCTACACCCTCCTACCCCCGAATGGAAACAGTACGAAACACTGGGGTAGTACTAATTATAATTCATAGGCTTAAACAATGAAACACGTAGTAAAAAATCTAAAACTTTCCATAATTATTCTATTTATAGTTATTATAGCTGTAATACCCCTTATATCAATAACTGGTTTCGAACTATACAATAGACTTCGTGCAGTAGAGCACACAATAAATCTTATAGAACCCCCTAAGTGGGCGTTGCAAGATGTAACTATGCAGTTAGATAGACTAACAGATACTGTCAACGCAGTTAGAGAAGAGTTGCGAAGTGATATTGATGCAGTAAGTAGAAGAACTGATTATAATGCAACAATAGTAACTCGTGCTAATGATCAGCTTGGCAGGCTTACTCGTCTTACAGAACGAATGGCTGCAACAGAAATAATGGAAGAAATTAATGAACTAGAGGATTAAGTATCAATGAATAGAAATAGATTGTACAGACAACTAAAAGAAGATGAGGGTAAAGTTTGTAGAGTTTACAGAGACCATTTAGGTTATTTAACTTTTGGAATTGGACATTTAATAACACAGAAAGATCCAGAAGCAGACTGGGCTTTAGGAACCGCTGTAAGCGAAGAAAGAATAAGAGAATGTTTCGACAGGGACGTTGAAACTTCTATCGCAGAGATAAAATGTTTGGTATATGATTTTAATAATAAGCCCGACACAGTACAAGAAGTATTAATAAATATGCATTTCAATCTAGGACACTATAGGTTATCATTATTTAGAAGGTTTCTAAAAGCTATTGAAGAAAATGATTGGAATGAGGCCGCTTTAGAAGGTAGAGATTCCAGGTGGTACACACAAGTGCCATTACGAGCAGAAAGATTAATGAGTAGTTTGGAGAGCCTTCAAACTATTCAGAACAGTTTAGAGGAATTAGTATGAAAATGAAAGAGTTACAAATCGAACGAATGAATTATGAATTTTTAGCACAATGTATAAGATCTGATCAACTATCTGCCGCACAAGTACAGAAAGAATTTAAGTACAATCCTGACTTTGAGGCATGGTATAAAAATAAGTATAAACTTGAGGAATAATTATGGATAAGGAATTAAACAATTGTTATAATGAAATATTTACAAAAGTTTTAGAGCTTCAAGGAGAGTATTCCGACCTAATGATTGCAGGAAATATGGCAGCACAGGCTCTAAGAATTTATAGAACTGTTCTTAATGATGAAGACTATAACAATATGATGAAAACTATTATTAGAACAACAGACGAAATCAAACCTTACAATAGAGAAGTTTCACATTAGGGGGTAAAATGACCGAAGAAATTAAATGCGTTATAGCAAATACAATTCCCTCTATACCCGATCAGAGGGACATCCCTTATCGCTCTCCTTATAAACCAGAAGATTTACCTAGTTCTGTGGATATGCGAAACGATGTTTATGAAGTAGAAAATCAAGGCCCACTAGGAAGTTGTGTTGCGAATGGAGTAGCTAGTTCTTGCGAACTTATAGCTAATAGAAACGAGAAACCTATTGATTTAAGTCGGCTATTTCTCTATAACGCCACTAAGGTTTATGAAAATAGAATAGGAGAAGTGGGCCTATACACTAGAGATGCTTATCATGTTGCGTATAAACAAGGAATGCCAACAGAAGAGTACTATCCTTACGATATAGCATTTGACGATACAATCCCCACCTCAGAAGATTATAAAGAGGCTTTCAATAATAGAATAGACAGATATGAAAGTGTAGTTCGATGGGGTAGTGCAAATCATTATCAAGAAATACATGATATTAAGTCCGCACTCCATGAAGGAATGCCAGTTGGCTTTGCTATGATGATTACTACCTCTTTAATGGGCTTAGAGGGTTCTTGGAAAGAACATAAGTATACAAGAGTTAGTAAGGATAATACAGGGGTTGGCGGACACTATATGCTGATCGTAGGATATGATGATGAGGCCCATAAATTCTTAGTACAAAATAGTTGGGGAACTTCTTGGGGCGATGGAGGTTATTGTGGCCTTCCTTATAATATAGTGAGCGAGCCTTTCTTCGAGGCCTGGATAGCTAGAAGTTTTAAGGGTATGGAAGTGCCGGAAACTACTGGTTCTAAAGTAGACTTCGTAAGTAAATATAGGCTTGAGGCCAGGATTGTACCAGAGAAAGAAGACATAGGTAAGACTGTTAAGGTCTGGATGGGAGGGATAGATACAGAAGATAATGTTTATATTAAACAGCCTGTCCCCAGTATCGAAGGCAGTATTAGTGATATGCCGGATGTATGGTTACCTGTAGAAGAATCAGGCTTAGTTCCTGTACAAGAAAACTATGTATTAGATAATGACAACCATATTAAAGTAGTTAATTGGCTAGACTTATCTAAATTTAAAGGTGCTGAAATCTATATTGGTTTCGGAGAAAATGAATTTGACATGAGAGTAGATAAGATAGTTACACTTTAGGAATAAGTATGAAATTAAAAGAGAAATTAAAAGGATTAAATAAATTTAAGATCGCATTATTTATAGTTGGATTCTGTGGGGCAGCCTTTTATATTACAATTCCTGCAACGATAGTTTCATTTATATTATATTTTGGATTAGCTTGTTTAATGCTTCCTTTAGTTTGGGATTTACTAGAATAATGATAACTCCGCACGAAGAAGAACTACTTGTCTTAATTGAAAAAATTAAAAACGAAGTTAAATGTTGCTGCAGTTGGCATCGTTACAAAGATATAACGATAT
>MPLX02069310.1_pt1 | contig 15513 bp, 19 predicted proteins | sample 1617341 | NCBI WGS metagenome assembly MPLX02 (sample SAMN05944804, study PRJNA350692) | marine metagenome | biome: marine; feature: ODZ; material: water; isolation source: 120 m water sample filtered on 0.2 um supor filter | place: Pacific Ocean | collected 2012-04-08 | depth 120m m | reverse complement strand
ATCTTGTGTTAAAGCACCTTCACTCTCAAAATAAATTACAAGATTATCTTTATCTTGTTCAAGAAAATTCTTTGCAATACTTAATGTGATAAAAGTTTTACCGACAGCTTCAGAACCAGCAAAACAAGTAATTTTATTTGATGGAACACCACCATACATCGAACCAGATGTCAATGCATTTAAGGAATAAGATCCAGTATCCACAAAAGTGCTGCAATCCCCAACAATACCGCTGGATACAACCGACGCCATATCATTTTCTGACTCCTTGATTAATTGTTTAATAAAATCTTTAACTGCCATTATTTACCTCCTCAAAAAAAAGATTCCAAACTACCGACATTCTCATTTTTCCATCCAATCGCATTCAAGATATTCTTAACTGGTTGAAGAAACGATTTATCAAATTGCGTATCATAATCTATATATTTTTCTAAATTAAATTCGGTTGGCAATACAGATGAAATAGCAATAACATTTTCACCAATCTTATTAGGTTCTTTCAGATAGGCAAATTTAATCTTATCCCCATCCCGAATTAATTCGTATTTATTTGTGAGATTTTGTTCTCTTAAGAAATGATTATAGAGAAGAACACCTCTTACATGAATTGGTGTTGCTTTAATATAAATGTCTTTTGAAGATTTATACTTATCTAGACCACGAACTGATCTTGGAAATGCTATATTAGCAAAACTTAATTTCTTAAATTTACTACGATAATCATCAAGGGCAACTTGAACAGTTTTTTCATCCGTATTAATAATAGTTTCTATTAATGAATGAAGATTCTCACGACACCATTCAGGTGTAGAACTTCTAACACTTTCAATACCCATTATTTTTAATTTGGGTTCTTTATATGCTACACCTTCGTTATTATATACATTAAGTATATATCTTTTTTTAGCAGTCCAAATACCTTTGTCTGCTATTACCTCACGCTCCATGAACATTTTCTGTTCATAGCCATTTACATATGTATGAAGATTTTTATAACTCGTGTCAATATATGATTCAATTTTATCTTTACAGATCGTATCCAAGAAGGATACGATTTTTGTAGTATCACTTCCCTCTGGTAACACATTATTAACCAATTTATCAAACGTGACATAAATGCTGTCCGTATCGATTGCAACGACATAATCTGCGCCTTCTGTTGAGAGTAATGTATTTATATATTTATTTATACTCTTCTCAATCCATCTTATAGATAACTGACCTGATGTTGTAATAGCCTCCGCTTGTTCTGGTGAATAATAAAGAAAATATTGATTAGCCAATGCACCATAGGCACTATTTAATAAAATCTTTTTTGACATTTGAATATTATTATACTTCGCTATATCATTAATCACTTCTTGTGATTTATTTCCACTTTCTTTTTTTTGTTGTTCTTCCAACATTTTCTTTTTAAAAACAACTCTATCATTATACATCTTACTCATTAACTTAGGAAGAAACCCTTGAACGTTAGTTCTAAAATGTTCCCCGTTAGGTGTAAGTGTCATATCTTTCTGTTTAAGATAATCAGTATCAAGCTCTTGGCCAACTAACTTATCAACATTAACGTCTGCCTTAGGATAATCTTTAATAATTGTTTCTGGACTAATATTATATTGCTGTATCAAATGAGGATATAGACTAGCCAAGTCAAAACTAACTACCCATTTATGTAGACCTATATGTGGATCTTTAACATAACCTCCCTCAATTTGTCTACTTGAACTTTGTTCTTTCTTGGCTGGTGTAGCTATTTTTTGATCTTTAAGAAATCGATAGATAATAGCTTCCCAAGTCCTTACTGGTGAAAATACATCTTCAAAATTAATACCAGAATCATATGCCATCGTAATTATCAAATCTAGCAATTTCATCTTATCATCAAGCTTCTTTACAATCTCAACATCCCTTATATTATAACTAATAAACTTCTGATAATCAGTTTTATATAGTTCATAACCCGGTATTTCATCCTGATCTTTCCTTAATCCTAATTCAACCTTACCAATATAATCCAACTTATATGATTCTCTAACTTTATAAGTATATTTTTTATATAGGTCAAGATAATCAAGAACCGAAACACCAGTAATCAAATAGGTTTGGTTTTCTTTACCAGCAATTTTTATATTCTTCTCGTATATATTCTTTATTGGTGATAAAGCTTTTGCTTCTAATCCATATCTATTCAACCGATTTATTATATAAGGAATATCAAAAAACTTACAATTCCAACCTGTAATAATATCTGGAATATTATCCTGCCACCAGCTAATGAATAACTCTAACATTGCCTGTTCATTATCACTTTGAAAATAATGAATAACTTTATCTGGCTGGTCAGGAGTATATTCTCCTGTCCCAAAAGCCACATACTTATCTTCAATATTATCATAACAAGTAATGGATGTTATAGCAGAATTAGCCATACGGATATCGGGGAATCCATTTTCAATGGATGTTTCAATATCAATATTAGTTATTTTAATTTTCGTTGAGTCGTACTGAACATCAGGATATGTTTCCGTTATATATTGAGAAACATAATTGCGATTGCCAAAGATAGAATAATTAACCGTGCCCTCATACGTTTCAAGAAATTCTCTACAGTCTTTCATTGAATCAAAAGTATGAGAGCCAAGAGGCTCATTATCTAAACTTCTGTAATTGGATTTATCTTCCGGAGCTGGAAGATATAAGGTTGGTTTAAAATGTGTATAACCAGAATACCTTTCACCTTTATTATCTATCTCACGACGATAGATACGATTACCTATTTTAGTCACATATGTATAAAATTTCATTATATAATTATACCAAAAAAGAATCAAAAAAACAAGGAAGATTTAGGGTACTACAATACCGCTCCCAAAGGCCTTATTATATTCATTTGCAATATGTTTACTTGGATCAGCTATTACTAGTATTTGATCTTCTTTCAATTGATACTCTTTATTTTCTGCATATGGCATCCATGGATTAAAACCAATACGTTTCTCATCTAATGGAATCATTACTACAGGGTTTTTAATAATATGCTTACTGTCATCGTATTCACCTATTAATTCTTCACCATTTGTTAATTTTACAATTTTTACATTCACTGGACCGGGCTCCTTTAAGTCAACATTGTTATAAATATAATCTCCTGCGATATTGCCAGCCGCACCTATTGCAAATGTTTCGAAACCAGTACAACTGCTTACAAACATAAAACTTAATACAATTACTATTTTACTTAAAAATATCTTTCGGAATTTCCGTTGTTCTTTCATCTGTCCCTTGTGTAGTTGTTTTCATACCTACATTACCTATGCTATACTTTGCCTGTAAGTCCCATTCAGATTTTTCTCCAAATGGCAGGATTTTCATCTGTCTAATCGAAACAGTTGGTTGTGCTTTATCGGGATGTAAAATTTCAACTAAGTCCCATTCATGCAAAAGATTCACAACTGTATTTCTTCGTTCAATATCATTCTCAGAAAGATTAGTTGGCTTACCATCAAGCGCAAATAATTCTTTAAAATGAACTATGTAATATTTACCTTGTTTGTGAAGAATGTGGCAAGATTGGTATAACTTTTTTTCTCTGCGAGATGCTATTCCAATTCGTGTGAGCGTTTCTTTAACTTTGAGGAAATCATCATCTTCTTTCAACCTCACCTCAATCATATCTTCAATAGACCATTCTATATTGTCTGTTGTCATCGTCCCATTCCTTTCAATTCAAAAAATGCTTAATTTATAAAACCATTATATATATTTATAATATTAGGACAGACCACCCTTATTGAGCTTATTCTTGATATATTCTATATCACCTTCAGTAAGAACCGATAAAGCAGTACTTGCCTTAGAATTACTATATTTAAAAAATTCCTTTACTAATGCTAAATTTTCCAGTTTCTTTCCCTTCGCCCAAAACTTTCTTGGTCTTTTCTTTTTGGGTATAATATTATAAAGAAAGTCATAATGTATTTTATTAGCAATATCAGGAAATCTATTTACTTCATTAATTATATAAATTAAATCCGATTGATAAGATAGGGAACGATTAATAAGAAATTTTTTATAATCTTTCCTATCCTTAATCTCTGAATCATAACTTTCCTTTGTCATCAAATCATTCGCATATTCAAATGGATTCATTATTCTTCCTCATCAGGTGGTGGATAATCTAATCTAAACTGACCTTTATGTGTCACTAAAGATTTATCGTATGGATTCCATGCTGCATTACTTAACCTATCAAGTGGATTTACTTTCTTTTTTTTCATTCTTCTTAAACCATCCGGATGTGGATGTAAACCTGTAGGATCAGGAAACTCCTGCATCGGATCTCTATTTTTAAAATCTTCCATTTCTTGTCTCATATCATCAATCAACCTTTTTCTTTCATTTTCTAGATAATGTCTTTCCTGATCACTCATACTTTGACGGAACCGATTAATCCTCTGTTCTCTCTCTTTAACCTCATCATCAGAAAGTTGTGCTCTTTTCTTTTCTCGAATTTTCATAATATCATCTTTTTTTCCATCCTCCAAACTATCCCACTGTCTCATTAGAACACGATTTAAATTATCAAAAATCATATTATATAATTGTTCATCTTCTAATGAAGCCGCAAGTGCTAATACCAAAGAAAAGGTTTTATTTAAATCTTCAATATCTCCAAGATAACCACCTTCATTATTCGCCATTTCTCTACTAATAATTTCAACAGAACCATCAGTATGAACAATTAGTGCTGAATCATCAGGATCTAATTTTATATGAAGATAACCATCCTTATCAATATCTGGATTTTCATCTTTTTTCTTTTCGCCAGCCATTTGGTCCTCCTTATTTACTTACACTTAATATTTATAAGGTTAAACCGTCGCAATACATAACCATATAAGGGTAGAAACAATATAATCCCTATCACTATTTTATAAATAACCAATGATGTGGCCATTTCTACCCAATGTGTTGCCATATAAACATCCTCTGAACCCTTAAAAGCAATAATAAAGAATGTATATGTATCGATAACATTAGCTATTACTGTCGAAAGCATTGGTGCAATCCACCAAGCATTATAGTGTTCTCTTATCTTTTGAAAAATATGTACGTCTATTAATGTCCCTATCCCATAAGCACAGGCACTTGCTAATCCAATTATAAGGGCAAAGTCAAGACCTTTACCTTCTAAATTAACCACCAAAATAGAAACAAGAACCGCTATTGGAAATGCTCTATATATTGTTTTTGCTGCTATATCCTTACCTAATGCCCTCACCGTTAAATCAGTAATAACCACTATAAACGGATAAGTAAATGCAGCCCATGTTAATTTTATTCCAAACACATCTACTGGAATATGGACTAATGCATTTGATAATGCAATAATAACAATATGTGCTAATGATAATTTATATATCATTAAGTTATAATTAGAAAATTTATATGCCATAATAAGGATTATTCACAGTTAAAAATTTCCTTTCTTCACTTAATTGCCTATATTTAATATCAAAAAAATACATAGTATTAGCTTCAGTGGACTTCGCACCTTTAAATTTAGTCGAAGAAATATTAAAATCATCGTCAATAAACATTGGACTTATTTCATTGCGGAATAGCATTAATTCAGGACCCCGCATCCATAGACAAGAAAAACTTCCATCTATAGATTCTAAAGGATCATGGAATTTATCTAAACTATATAACATTAACTTAGTATCCCATGTTTCATCGGTTTTATGCAATTCTTTTAATCTCTTAACCGTCGGTGCCTTAATTATACCATTATGCCATAATAAATTATTATTCCATTCAGCTGGATGAATATTATTATTCCATTTCTTAGTAGTCGGTGCTTGCTGATGTGCAACCATATATCCTGATGGCAATTCATGTTCATTAAAATTTAATGAACCAAGAGCTTTATGTTGAAATTTGATGGCATAAGTCTCGGGACAAAATACATATAATGAATGTGAATGTTCACCGCGATATCTATTAAGATCCGCTAATTCTATTAACTTGTTTTTATCAAAAGAACCAATTATAGAACACATTATACATTACTCCAGTCAAATGCCATTTGGCGCCATGGAATCTCTACCTGATAATCAATCGGATCTACAAGATTCAATTTCATAAAAGCGTTAATCCTCTCTGAGCATGATGGACACTTACCACAACTTTTCCCATCTTTAGGATTATAACATGTTAAGCTATGTTTAAGCAAGGAAATAGCATCCATTCCCTCACATATTTTTAACTCATCAATCTTTGAAAGTTGTAAGAATGGTGCATGTATATCCAAACAATGTGTTCTATTTTGTTTAGCAACAGCATTCAATGAATCAACAAATGCACCAGTTGTATCCCAATAACCATATTCATCATGTACTTGTAAACCGGTAAATACATCATTTGAATCTATAGTTTCCGCATATGACATAGCTAAGGTTAACAAAATCATATTACGAAAAGGAACATATGTAACTGGTTGTGGATCTCCTAATACATCTTTGATGGTGGGCATTTCAACATCTGTACCCGCAATGTTAGCACACATTGGTTTGGCTATTTCGCCTAATACAGATAAATCAAATGTTTTATGTTCTGCGGTTTTAATTTCTTTACATAATGCCTTTGCTCTATCTACCTCTACGACTTGCTTTTGATTATAATCAAAAGATATAGGATAAACATTTTCAGCACCATAATATTTTACCAACAGAATGGTCATAATTGAAGAATCCATTCCACCAGATAAAATCGAAACAACTTTATCCGCCTCTGGTAATTTAATTACTCTATTGTCTAAAAATTTAATACTATCATGTGTAAATTCGACCATCACTTTTCTCCATTATATAGGTAATACTGCAATTGTATTTTTTTCTACATCCTCCAATGTTTTACATCTTATAATAGGGTTTGAAGGCATAACATTTTTAAACCCCTTAAACCATCTTACGAAATCTTCTTTTGTTTTAACATTAATTAAATCATTCATTGCTGGTATACCAGAATCAAATTTTCCTTCCCTCATATCCTGTCGTACTTCTACTAATTCTTTACCAAAACGAAAACATGATTCAAATGCCTTTAACCATCTATGGTATAAATTAGTAGTAACTTGTCTTTTACATGATAAATTATATCGTTCAGAAGTATAAACATCCTTCTTAGCTACAATCTCATAAAATTCTTCAAAATCCATATTATAATATTGTTTCAAAATATGACCATACTTCTTATATAAAAATTTATTACCCAGCAGAATATCCCATTGAACGGTATTACCCTGCTGACATCGAGGTTCGGGCACGGCATCTGGTTTTTTGCCAAATTTATAGTCGATTCCATCCTCATCGCGAAACTCTCCTAATATTGGTTTAATAGCATGTGAAGATGAATCAAAGGTAATATCCCTATCGATATAACCAGATTCTTTTAAAAGTAATAATGGCCATAAACGTTTTATAGATCCAAATCCTAATACATGTAATTTATTACCAATTTCTTTTGGTATGTCCATAAACCGATAAGAACCTAACATCTGTATAGCTTCTAATCTACCAAGACCAGTACAAGCGGCAGATAAGGCAATTCCAGCCATTGACGAATAATATTCTTTAGGAATAACAGACATTGCAGTATTATAAAAATCTACAAAATCAGCTGTATTATTACCTTGACAAATTAAAAATACCTTTGAATCTGATTTCATTTCACGAAATAATTCAATCTGTCTTTTAACATTATTACCCGTATTAAGTGCTCTTTGTTCTGCCCATTCTTCTATATAAAGTCTACCGGATAAATCAATTCGAGATTGCTTTCCTTTCAGCTCACCAATTACATGAATAGGTAATTCATCAAAACACATTGCGTAAGATGAATATTGTGCCTGTACTTTATATACTTCATCTTTCAATTCCTCTGTAATCTCTTTACCTAAAGTAATCATCTGGAGTCCGCCAGAATCGGCATGCCACTTAGTTCCAAAATAATTATGTTTAGCGAAATAATTTTTCATAGCATTTACTTCATTATATGCATTAAACATTATTTCATAATTCACACCAGAATCAAATTCTTTAATAGTATCAGCAACCATACCAGAAAAGATATCATCATCTTGTAGAGGTAAATATGTACCATCATCTTGTTTAGTTCCCATGCCCGGTTTCAATGCCATCGAGGCACCAGACATAATATAAGTCATATCATTCATCGCATATTCTCTATATAATTAAAATTAATTATAATACGTCTCTTATTATCAGAACAACTTACACCCGAATGTTCTTTTAATGTTGGAAACTTTACTAACCTATTTGCTACACTTTCTACTTTTTTTCCATCTGGGAATACCGTATAACCATCATTACTATTAAGATAAAAAACGGCAGTAGTTGCATCATATTCCATGTCACAATGAAATCCACTTGGTATATTCTCCTTAGGTGTACATGTTGTTAAATTAGCTTTACATCTCAATAAGCAAAACATTTTTAACCGCTGCAATATAGGATGTATAAGTTCCATATATGCGCTACAGATTTCTTGATAACCATATTGTCTATTTAAATGATAAAAAACATGAATAAATTGAAAATCATTCCAATCAGACTTTCCGGGTGGTACAAACATATTCTTTTCATCAGGATCATAGGCAATATAATCATTATAGAACCATGGAAATTCATTGCCTAACATCGTACTTTGTATAGGCAAGAGTTCCTCAGCTGGTAAAAAATTATCTATTATCTCCATTATTTCATACCTTTCATATTACTCAATAAAGAAAAGAATTCAGATTTCAAATGATCTATCTTTAAAAAATCTCCACGAAGTACAGAAGTCATCATATCACTCTCGTGTTCTTTAACACCTCTTGCTGTCATACAAAAATGTTCTGCCTTTACAATAACAGCTATGCCTTTTGCTTCAGTTTCAACCTCAATCATATCTGCAATTTGTTCAGTCATCTCCTCTTGTATTTGCGGTCTTGATACAACCCAATCAACCATTCTATTAAACTTGGATAAACCAATTACCTTCTTACCCGGAAATATTCCAATATAACACTTACCAGAGATTGGCTGGAAATGATGCGCACATGTTGAATCAACGCTAATAGGACCCGTCATATATAATTGATCATATTGTTTTGCATTTGGAAATGCAGTTATGTCAGGCGGAGGGCTATAACGGCCTTTAAAAATCTCACGCACATACATCTTAGCAACTCTACGAGCTGTGTCTAGTGAATTATGATCGTCATCAATATTAATAATTAATGCTTTTAATACACCCTGAAATGCTTCTGTAACTTCATCTTCAATCTTTTGCACATCATCCTCATCGAGATATGTATAGATAGTATCATTTGCAAAATGCTTGTGCTTTATTGTTTCCATTCTTTGTCTAACTTCATCACTAAATTTAGTATTCATATATAATCATCCTCTATAAGTTGAAACACTCTTTGGTGTTTCATGCCAAGTTACACTTGAAACCTCACAAAGTGGTTTCATTTTAATTTTTGCAAATTCATAAATCCATTTAGAAAGATTTTCTGAGGTAGGAGGAAAATCTACAATAAAAAATCCTTCATAATATTCTGACAAATAACCTTCTTCTTTATCCCTCTTTTCAAAAACATATCCTACACATCCCTGAACATTAACAGGGATCATTGAAACATCATCTCTGTTTAATTTAAACATTGTAGCAAATAAAGGATCATTTTTATCCATGATAAACTTATGATCCACATAGTTATCTAACCACTGCTTTAACCAATTCAAATGTTTAAAATCTGTAACCATACCAGACTTATCTAATTCATTTGATCTTAAAGTAACATCAACTGTGGCTTCATGACCGTGAAGATGTCGGCACTTACATTGACTATCTAAACTAAACTCTTTATTTAGTTTCTGTGTCCAGACTCTATGACCATAACAAAAATTAAACGATTTACTTATCTCCCACATCACATACCTCCTTTAACACGTTCCCAAGGAAAAACAATCCACCTATATAATTGTTCATGCTGATAATGAACCTTATCATCGTTTGCATTACCAAATAATGCTGTCAAAGAATAAGCTGGATTATTTTGAAATTCTGGCAATTCTTTAATAGCTCTAAATGTATTTCCAGTATCATAGATATCATCTATGACAATCAAATAAGGAAAAAATTGTGGTTTATCACGAATACTTTTATCTTCTGTTAAATTCAAAAGCCATTCTGCTTTCTTATCATCACCATCATATGATTGAAACTTAATAATACTCATTGGACATTCTAAAACATTACTAAGGTGTGCCGCGATGGGTAACGAACCCCTATAGACCCCAACCACATGAGGATTGACTCTATTAACATACCTATCATATAAAGCTGCCATGTCGTTATAATATTCGTCATAATAATAATTATATTTTGGAGTATTCATATTAATTTATGCGTAAGGTTCATCATTCTAGCCAAGAGATTAATTTGCTGTGATAAAAATTTTACTTCCGGAGACTTAGTGTTCTCATTAATTGTTTTATTCAATTTTTCAATTTCCAATAAAGTGTTCATAATATCCATCCGCTCACTAACCCACATTTCAAATGTTTTTGGTGTTGAATAGAATCTATTCTTGCCAAATGCTTTCGCATCCTCCTGATATCTACAAAAAGATGTTAATGCTTTTCTTATTACTTCACTTCTTGAAATTTTTAAATCAGCTGCACATTTTTCTAATGAACTGACTAAATCATTTGTGCATTTAAAAATCCCCTTGCGACTATTTGGATTATCATCCACATACATTGTTCTATCTAAATGTTTATCTGTTTGAGGAATGCCCCTCATACCGGTTTTACCGGTTCTGCTTTTTTTATTATCTACCATTAAGTCCCCCATGCATTACCGAATAAATCAATATGAAGTCTCGGACTATATCTATATCCATGTTGCAAACAAAGTTTTACTACATCTTCACTTGTCAATTTCATACTTTCCACTCTACCTCCCTCTGGCATTAAATAAACTGAATCTATCTTAACACCTGCATCCCTATATGCTATAATTGCTTCTTGAACCTCTTGCATATCATGTTTGTCTCTAACTACAAATTTAAGATATAGATAAGAATCTGGCCATGAATTATAAGTCAATAAAGCATCAGGAACAATTGCCGCATTCCAACTCTCACCTGAAAGAGAAAGTTTTGGAGACACCGACCACGTTATACCGTTAGACAAGCAATAAGATGAATCGCCTTTAAAAGGATTGCGTTCTAATGTACCAAATCTTTCACAATACCATTGATACTTGTCATGTGTATCAGTTAAATCATCAAATGGATATGCTTGTGTTCCATTAGTTTCAAATGTTATATTTTTTATGCGGAGTTTTCTATGAAGAACAATATCACTCATAACTGGCTGGAAACCACGAAGAAGTGGTTCACCGCCGGTCAAAACTAAATGAACTGGATTATCATTCACAAAGTTATTTACTTTATCTACTATGGTAGTAGCATCCTCATAATCAGCTAAATGTCCCCATTTTTTTCCCCAACTAAATGAACTATCACAACCAACATGAGGTACTGGCAAATCTTTAATTGATGTTATAGGTCCATTGGTGTTTTGATTATGAGGCATTTCTTCTGGAGTTAACCAAAGATCAGGATTTCGAGCTTGACCAAAACCAGTACATTCAAAATTACAACCAAATGCTCTAACAAAGACCGAAGGTACTCCAATATACCTACCCTCACCTTGAATCGAATAAAACATCTCGCTATATCTTAATTTATTCATAATATTATTATACCAAAAAAAGATTTGTAATACAAGGAAGATTATACTAATTCACATTCCATCATTATTTCTGTCAAACATGCTACCATATTTACTTCCTGATCTGCAACAAAAGCAGACTTATAAGAATAATCTGCAATAATTAATATTGCTGGTGGAATACTTTTCTTTTGAAATTTTCCATTTAAATTATCATAGATTTGACGAAATAACCTCACGTGATCATTATCAATATTTTGTGCTACCCATTTCCTCATTCCCGAAAAGTCTTTTCCTTTTAAAGCTACAAACAATTCTGTAAAATTTTCATCAGAGGATTGTTGAAGAATTCCACTATCAATAATACCATTTAAAGAATATTTTTGTAACTCATTAATTACTCTTCGAAAATCTGGAAAATACTTCAATACTAAATCTACTAAAATCCTTTCTTCATATTTAACAGATTCATTGTCTAACATTTTTTTAATGTTAGTTAACATCTCCATAGCAATTGTTGGCTTATCATCTTTACCAATCGCAAAATCTACAACTGAACATCTAGAATGTAATGCTGGTATGATTCGATTCTTAAAATTACATGTAAAGATAAAGCGACAGTTTTTGGAAAATTCTTCAATTACTCCGCGGAGGGCAGGCTGTACAGAATCTTTATTCATGTAATCAGCCTCATCAATAATAATAACCTTCTTCCCACCAGAAAGAGATACCGTGCTGGCATAATTCACAACGGTAGTCCGTAACGTATCTATCATACGCCCTTCGTCACTACCGTTAATCATCAACCAATCAATTCCGAGTTGATTGCATAATGCCTTTGCTACAGTTGTCTTTCCGGAACCCGGACTTCCCGTGAGAAGAAGGTTAGGAATTTCATCATTGTCAACAATACTTAAAAATACGTTCTTAGTTAAAGCTGGTAAAACACAATCATCAATTGTTTCTGGTCTATACTTTTCTACCCATAATGTATTATTCATATTTCAGCTAGCCATCCCATGATATATATTAAAAAAATAATCAGCAACATTCCTCCCATCATACTTTTAATTTTTTCCCAATCACTCATACCAAATTTGGTCCTAATATCCATGAAACTAACGAATAACGAACACCTTTTGTTATTGGGGTTACCCTATGCCAATCTCTACTACAAAATACTAATACAGTTCCTTTTGACCATGCTAAGTCTCTAACTTTTTCTTCCTCAATAGTTTTTCCATCAATAAATACTGATGAAAACCCCGAAGCCTTACCATGACTTTCAAAAAATTCCAAGTGGCCGCCTTCATAGTCTTTACAGTCTGATAAACTTACTACAAATGTTAATTTACGTGATATGCCATTATCTGTCTGGCGATAATCTTGATGCCAATGATAATATTCACCTACCTCATATTTGGCAAACTGAACTGGTTCAAGCGTTCTGATATTATAATTAAAATAATTATCATTAGCATTTGTAATACAATCATCTATTGTCTCATGTAGAAAATCGCGTGCTGGTTCTATAAAAGCAACCTTACAACGACGGTATGAAGCATCAGGAACTTGATGCGACTCCTTTTTAATTTTCGCTTCTTCAAATGTATGTTTCTTTAAATAACCCTCAAGGAGTTCATCACATTTTTCAGAAGAAATTTTATTTGGGTATATATAAAACATTACTCACTACCGTATTCACTAGCAGGTTCCAATGCAATCCAATATTCTAAATCAGATTTAGCATTCTTAAAATGGGAAATACCTTTAGATGAAATAGATATATTATAATCACCCGGTACTAATTTAAGATTCTCTTTCTTCATAACAACATTAAACTTCTTTTTTGCTCCACCATCGATAACTTCAGAAAGTCCATGTTCTGAATCATTCTTTTTATTAGTTGCTCCCATAATAACATTACCTGACTTCTCACATCCTCTAAAGTAAAAATCATTTAATTGAAGTACAGTTGCCTGTTGATTAATCCAATCAAAAACATCCTCTTTAAGAGTAAAATTAATTTCACATTCCGGCATATCAATATCCTTTTCTGGCTTTACAATATAATCCAAATCAGCACAACGATATTTAATTTTTCTTGTCCCACCATCAGAAATGGTAACAGACTTATTATCAGAAGCAAAATCTAATTCTGGTTCAGTCATATTAGATAATACACCTAAAAATTTAATCAAATCATAAATAGCAAATGAATTTGGAAAGTCCTCTTTAACAGTTGCATGTGCTAGAATATTCTTTAACGAATTAACCGTTTTAAGTTTAGTGCCCGGTATTATAGCAATCGACTGATTAATACTTGAAAAGTTCTTAAGAACTTCAATCGTTTCATTACTTAGTATCATTCTCTACTCCTTCTTCAATAGTTGCGGTTCCTACATCTTTATCTTTTACTGCTTCTTCCATTTTACGAAAATCAGTTTTCGCCTCCTCGCCAAAGTATCCATCACGAACACAATTCTTAAAATTTAAAATCAAATTATTCATCAAATTCGGATCTTTCTTTGCCCAAGCGGCTGAAAATAAAATAACAGGATTAATGTTTCCGCCAGAATCCATCATTGGCTTATCACCAACACCAGCCAATTCCATAGACCCATCACTTCTAATTTTTAACGCAACATCACCTTTTCTCAACTTCAACATTTCTCTTGGCATATTACCATCCTATTCTAACATTAATATTACCCTTAAATCCTCGTCGGTTTGCTTTCCACCTATCTATAAAAAATGGTCTTCGTAAAGGACCCAAACCAATATCATTCTTATAAAAACGATTATTAAAAGATTTAAACTTTACTGGTTGTTGATGTTCTCTTTGTACTGGCACAACCTTCCGCTTTGCTTTAAAAGAAACATTAAGTAATTCTAATCGACCAAAAAACCTCTTTTTTATCTGATGATTAAAATGTCTTTCAAATGTCGGCAAATCAACTTGTGCTTTCACAACAATATCAGATTCATCTGCATGTACAATGCGGGTAATTTTAGGACTAACGCTACAAACACCGGATCGATTACAAAGTATTTTTTCATTGTAGCGATTATAATTACTAGAGAATTTAATAGGAAAATTTCTAATACCTTCTCCATTATATAAAACACGAACATTTAAATTATAATTAGACACAGTTATTGAATGATCAATCTTTTCAAGATAAATATTACCTACAATTTGTTGTATCTTTTCTTTAAATATAATTACGTGATCAATTTTATATTCATTAACCATTATAACACTATTATAGGTCTGAATACAAGGAAGAAGTTTTTCATTCTCTTTATATCCATCATAATAATGTACTAATGCATTCATAATATCACCATCAGCCTTATATGAATCTCCTTGTCTCAATGACAATTCAATACTTGCTTGGATATGTTCTATCATCACCTTGAGCGTTTCAAGAATATATTTCCTTTCAATAACAACAAACGAATAAAATACATTATTCCTACTATCATACCAACCATCCTTTACTTGTGAACCTTCAAGTAGGAAATCTGTTTCCGAAACAATAGATGATTCAGAAACAGATTTTTCTCTACTATTATAATCTGTTACCACAGAATTAACTTTAACCCTAATAGTTTTAATCAATTCTGCTCGAGCAGATTCTGATGCCAATATGGGGCTCTTTTCAGAAACCCCGACACCGACTAGGTACTT
>MPLX02027047.1_pt1 | contig 15522 bp, 10 predicted proteins | sample 1617341 | NCBI WGS metagenome assembly MPLX02 (sample SAMN05944804, study PRJNA350692) | marine metagenome | biome: marine; feature: ODZ; material: water; isolation source: 120 m water sample filtered on 0.2 um supor filter | place: Pacific Ocean | collected 2012-04-08 | depth 120m m | reverse complement strand
GCCTGTATCATCTCCTGAACAGAATGCTGATGGTTTACTGAAACCACGTCCTGTTCAATAATAGGGCCTTCATCCAGGTCGGCTGTGACATAATGGGCTGTAGCTCCAATCATCTTAACACCTCTCTCCCATGCTTTTCTATAAGGATTATTTCCCTTAAATGCTGGTAGAAATCCATGATGGATGTTAATTATTCTGCCTTGGTAATCCGTCACAAACGCACTGGATAAAATCTGCATATAGCGTGCCAGGACCAGCAGATCAATATTTTCCTTTTTAATTATTTCACGAACTGCATTTTCCTGATCTGGCTTTGTTTTAGGTGATATAGGAAGATGATGAAAGGGAATATTAAACTGCTTTGCTGTATTTTTAAGATCCTGGTGGTTGCTGAGAATACAGGGGATTTCACAGGGGAGTTCTCCGGACTGATGTTTAATCAAGAGGTCATAGAGCGGGGCAGCCTCTCTGGTTACAAAAATGGCCATTTTCTGGCGATTTTCAGGGTAGTAAAACTGAATCTTCGCATTCATCTTTTTCACCTGTGCCATGAGAATTTCATGGAGGGCATCTTCTGAAATTTCCATATTAGAAAGGTCTGCATGAATGCGCATGAAAAAGAGCTTTGCATCAGGTTCCACATGCTGTTCCAGATTCAGTACATTGGCTCCATGATCATACAAAACGCCTGTAAACTGGGCAATGATGCCCCGCTGATCCGGGCAGTTAATGTGTAATATCAAATCTCTCATAGGAAAAAATTAGGGAATTGAATTAATGGGATGAAACAATTATTTATTATGTGTCAATTATTAATCTGAATAGGGGAACATTACATCGTGTCCCTCTTGACCAATGTTTGTATATTTATTCCCTTACTATCAATTTTAAAAATAACTGCCCCACTTTCATCAGTCCGGAATACCTCCGTTCCGGAATCTACCCATCTCTGTACTATTTTTTTCGATGGATGTCCGTAACGATTATTTTTCCCTACTGATATAACAGCAAACTCTGGAGAAACATGTTTTACCATACTCCCAATTGAACTGGTGCTGGAGCCATGATGCCCCACCTTCACAACATCTGCCTGTAACAGACTGTCAAGATTTGAGAGTATCCGTTCGGCTTGGATTTCGGCATCGCCTGTAAACAGAAAACTATAATTATAATAATCCAACCGGAAAACAATGGAGGCATTATTAATATTTTCCATTTTATCTGCAATAAGTGAATCGGGGAATAACACGGTGAGCTTCATTTCTCCCAACTGATAAATATTCCCCGGTTGTGGATATTGAATGGTATTTTTGTTCTCCTCTGATCCCTTTAAAATTCGTTTATAAATAGAGGATTCGAAATCATTATGGGTATCCCAAATTTCATTTATAGGGAAATTTTTCAAGACAGATTCTAATCCCCCAATATGATCCGCATGGGGATGGGTCATTACTGCTAAATTAATTTCACTGATTCCTTTATATTTTAAAAATGGTACCACCGTCTTCTTCCCATAATCTTTACCGAATCCTGCATATCCCGCATCCACCAAAATAGTATGCTCTCCATCTTCAATAACACAGGCATCCCCCTGTCCCACATCCAAAAAAGTAACTATGAGTTTAGGAGAATTTAGATTTTCTTTCCATATGAAAAAGTTACCCAGCAATAAACAAATAACAAAAGCACGAAACCTATACTTAACTTGTGATACAGTTGCCAGAAATATCATACCTACAAATAAAACGAAAAGCGAGGGTTTATCCCATCCTTGAAAAGAAATTAATTGATAAGGAAATTCATTTAAAAGCATGGCCAGTTTATCCATAAGAAACAATTGTCCCCATAGTGCTTCGCCATAGAATATCCCAAATTGTGCTGAAAATGGCATTAATAGTGAAATAATGAGGGAGGTTATGACTGATAATCCTGCCAGGGGAATTATTACCAAATTAGCTACAAATGCCCAAACCGGGATTTCTCCAAATGTAATAGCGATGGGAAGAAACGTACCCAACTGTGCTCCAAAAGATACCACTAATGCATCCATAAGCCAGCGGAGTGACCTATACTTTCGCAACGATACTAACCACTCATTATTAGCTGTTAATTGTTTGAATTGAGCCAGGAGAAATAGAATCCCAAATACTGCACCGAATGATAGTTGAAAGCTAAGACTGAACAGTTGTGGTGGGTCAACAAGGAGAAAAATAAATGCTGTAAACCCTACGATACTCCAGGGTATTATTTCTTTTTCCCTTAAATTTCCATATACATAAAGAATCGCCATAGTGACTGCCCGCATTACACTAATGGCACCTCCACTAATCCCTAAATAAAATAATAGTCCTGCAGAAATAAATAAAAATCTGTTTAATCTGGAGAAAACTGCAATCTTTGCTATAACCGTAAGAACCAAAAGTACAAAACCCACATGCAACCCACTCACTGCCAATATGTGAATTATACCAAGTCGTCGAAATTGCTCTTTCATCTTGGGTTCAATACCTGATTTTTCTCCCAGCAATAATCCAGATGCCAATCCATCATAAGGGTGTCCTACAGCTTCTGTCAATCGCTGATGAATCCCCTGCCGCATTTCAAAGAACCAACGTTTTACACTTGGTTCACCTTCAATAATTGCAATTACAGAAAAATTACGGTGAATGACAGCCTGAATGCCCTGAGATCGTAAATAACTACCGTAATTAAACTCTCCGTGATTTCTAGGGGGTTGGGGCATTTTTAATTCCCCCCTCAAAATGATGGTATCAGCAGGCAGAATGTTAAGAGAATCTGATGTTTGTAATAGTACCCGTTTATCTCCAGCATCGAGAATGATGTAATCCGAATTGCGTTTTTTCTGAATATCGGAAACCGTTGCCTGAATTAATACTTCGCCTGATGGAAAATCTGAAATATTATGTGAATTCCCAGTCTGTAATACCAAAATTGGCATGAGGAGAACAATTATAGGCAAAGTAATCTGAAAATACCGGGTAAACATAATGAGGAACAGGACACCTGAAAAGATCAAAAGAAAAGTTGACGGAAAAGTATAGTGAGTTCCTATAAATATTCCCAAAATTTGTATGGGAAGAAACTTAAATACTGGGTACCGTTGGACGAAACGGATAAGGGACGACATTATTTATTCTATTTTTTACATGGTAAATTGATTAATTATTGGATATCTCCTTCCCACTCCAAATGCTTTTGATGAAATTCTGATGCCCGGGGGAGCCTGCCGGCGCTTATATTCTGCTAATCTTATTTTTTTGATTAAATCACTAATTAGCGCTGGATCATAACCTTCTTCCTTTAATTCATCAGCACGCTCCGGCTCCGTTATGAGGATATCAACCAACGGACTCACTACATCATAATCAAAGGGATCAACCTGATCAGGTTTCAGTTCTGCTGAAGGAGACTTAGTTAATGTATTCTGGGGAATAATATCCTTTTTGAAATGAGTATTTATCCATCTGGAAACATCATACACCTGAGATTTATTCAAATCACTAATAACCGCTAAAGCCCCTGCCATATCTCCATACATGGTGCAGTATCCCAGAGCAATTTCCGTTTTATTGCCTGTATTAAGCAGAAGGGCTCCCTGCTTATTGGCAGCTGCCATGAGAATATTTCCTCGGATTCGCGCTTGCAGGTTCTCTTCAGCCAATCCAGCTGCCGATCCATTAAATATGGGAGATAGTTCCTCAAGCATTTGTTCATTAATCTTTTTAATAGAAATAATCTCAAATTGAATTCCCAGGTTTTCAGCCAATGCCTGGGCATCACTTATACTGTGGTCTGATGAAAAAATGGACGGCATGGAGATTCCAAGTACATTTTCTCTGCCCAGAGCATTTTGGGCAATGGCTGCAGTAAGGGCCGAATCAACACCCCCGCTGGTTCCGATGACTGCTTGGGTATGACCTGTTTTCTGGAAATAATCTTTTACTCCCAGGGAAAGTGCTCTGAATATCTGCTCTTCTTCGGAAAGTTCTAATACCTTTATTTGCTTACATTTATCTAAATCAACCAACTGAACATTTTCTTCAAAGGCGGCAGAAAGAAATATTACTTCACCAGCAGAATTGACAATACAGGACTGACCATCAAACACCAGCTCATCCTGAGCACCAACCAAGTTGCAGTATATAAAGCTACACTTTAAGTCTTTTGCCTTATCGCATATTAATTCAATACGTTCGTTATGCTTATTAATATGAAAAGGTGAAGCAGAAATGTTAATTAATAATTCAGCGCCCTGATTACAAAGGGACTTACTTACTTTTGTTTCGTACTCCTCATCCCACAGATCTTCACAGATTTGAAGTCCTAATTTGACTGATTTTCCATTTACACTGACCTCCACCGGTTCTACAAATTCAGAAGGGGTAAAATAGCGAACTTCATCAAACACATCATAGGTAGGCAAGTGCATTTTATCTCGGTAAGCGATAACAGAACCACTCTGAATTACGGCGACGGTATTATATATATTATGGTTCTCTTTGCGGATAGACCCAATAATTACGGCCGTAGAATTAACAGACGATGCTATACCATTAAGGACTTCCTGCGTCTTCTGAATGAAGGATTTATCTAATAATAGATCTTGAGGCGGATAGCCTGTAAGTGCCATTTCTGGAAATATTATAAGATCGCACTTTGGAGTGTGCTCACGGATTATTTCAATAATTTTCTGCGCATTGTTTTTCAATGCACCTACTGTGGGATTAATTTGAGCTAAAACAACTTTCACAGCTAGGGATTCAGCCTTCCAATGGTTCGTGGAAAGGGAATGGTTTCCCGCACATGAGGGAGATTACAAATCCATGCTACAACCCGTTCTATCCCCATACCGAATCCCGAATGTGGAACGGAGCCATAGCGTCTCAAATCTAGAAACCATTCATAATCAGCCTGATTTAGCTCTTCGTCCTTTATACGGTCTTCCAGTAAATTAATTTCGGTTTCCCGCTCGGAGCCACCAATTATTTCGCCAAATCCTTCAGGAGCCAATACATCCATTCCCAGAACCACCTTTTCATTTTCGGGATCACGCTTCATATAAAAGGCTTTAATGGCAGTAGGGAACCTATGAACCATAACGGGCTGATTAAATTGTTCCCCAATGAATGTTTCTTCTGGAGCACCGAAATCATCTCCCCATATAAAATCAATACCCCCTTTGTTGAGCAATTCTACACACTCTGTATAACTCAATCGAGGGAAGGGTGCTTTAATATGTTCTAATTTCCCAAGGTCTCTTTCTAACACGTCTAATTCATTTTTTCTATTTTCTAAAACACGTTCAATTATGAATAATATTAGACGCTCAGCCCAATCCATATTTTCATCAATTTCACAGTAAGCAATTTCAGGCTCTACCATCCAGAATTCAGTGAGATGGCGTCGGGTCTTACTCTTTTCCGCCCGGAAGGTTGGACCAAAATTGTAATGCCGACCCACAGCCATAGCTACCGCCTCCCCATACAACTGCCCCGTTTGAGCCAAATAAGCTGTATTACCAAAATAATCAGTACCAAATAGAGTTGATGTTCCTTCTGCGGCATTTGGGGTAAATATGGGCGAATCGCAAAGTGTGAAATCGTTGGAGTCAAAGAAATCCCGAACTGCTTTAATGATTTCATGTCTCACTTTTAAAATGGCATGTTGGCGTTTACTCCGCAGCCATAAATGACGGTGATTCATAAGAAAATCTGTACCATGTTCTTTGGGTGTAATAGGATATTCACTGCTTAACTGGTGCACCGTCAATTCTGAGACAACCATTTCAAATCCACCCGGCGCCCTGTCATTTTTCACAACCTCTCCAACTACTGAAAGAGATGACTCTTGTGTGAGGCTTTTGAATACTTCGAATGCTTCTTCGCCCACATCATTTTTTGCTACAATGCATTGCATGATGCCAAAACCATCCCTGAACATTAAAAATCCAATCTTACCACTCCGCCGGGAATTATATACCCATCCATTCAATTGAACGGTTTTACCTTCAAACTCAGAAATTCTATTTATTCGTGCTACTGTCATATACTCCTCAATTTACCATGTATTTGTTATTTCGTTTACTATATCTTCCGTGAGACGGCGAACAGAAATACTTAGAGCCGATTCTCGAGGAGAACCAGTTTCGTCACTATCCTTATCGTCTATTAAATTATCACCATCATTATCAAGCCCATCAGTACTGATATCTACTCCGGGAGTATAGGACCCCCAGCTACTCATTTTCTTTTCAAAAAGTATTTCATCACGCTTTAGGTCAAGCCATTGAATAGACGTTTTAATGGTTAACTTCCACTCTTCCACTTCTTCCATTCCCAAATCTTCTGAAAGGGTTACCGTGTAAGGTTTGTCAGTAACTGATAATATTACAACTTCCAGTCGACTGTCTGCTTGCTCAGGAAGCACAATATCCAACACATTTTCATTGACCATGAGCTCATTCAATTCTTCATTTAAAATTTCAGCAGCTGAAAATTCTGCTGATTCATTGACAACAGGTGCTAAGGAAATACTATTGATATGTACCGGCAAAGAGCCTCTGGTTGAATAAAACAAACATCCTTGGAATAGTAAAATGGGAATGATGATTTTGGTAATTATCTGATTCATGATTCTTTAATTTTTTTCTGAATTCCATAATCATTAATTTTCCGATATAGGGTACGCTCAGAGATATCCAACGCTCGAGCTGTTTTTCTTCGGTTTCCTCTAAACTTTTCTAAAGCCCGCTCTATCATCTCCTGCTCTAATTCACTCATAGTGATTTCACCGACGACATCATCCTGAATGGCATGCAGAGCTCCATCTTCTACATGGGCAAGTGTATCCGGGGCATTAGATGTTGATGGGGAAGGTGGCAGAAATAATGCCGGATTGGATGGTTGTACTTCATTAACGGGCACTCCCCTGCTTCCCACCATCATTTGTTTAATTTCATTCACATCCTGGCGAAGAAATAATAACTGTTTCAGTATGAGCTCCCGTTCGACCTTATCAGCATCCGCATCAACCAACACTGGCAGGTTGGGGCTCGCCTGGAAAGTATCCAGTTTTAACTGTTTGGCAACCATCACATCCGTTATACGCTCACCCCGGTTCATCACCAAGAGGCTTTCCACTACATTTTTAAGTTCTCTAACATTTCCCGGCCAGGCATATCGCTTCATCACCGTAAGCGCTTCAGAGGAAAAGCCTTTAAAGGGAATATCATTTTTTGCTGTGAAAAGCAGCCCAAATCTTTCAATAAATAAATGCATGTCATTGATGTGATTTCTAAGGGGAGCTGCTTCAATATTAATAGTTTTCAGTCTAAAATATAGGTCTTGGCGAAAATTTCCCTTCTTCACTTCTTCTGCCAATTCTCTATTTGTGGCGGCTATTATCCGTACGTCAGTTTTCATGATATTAGTATCACCTACTTTCATAAATTCGCCCTGCTCAATTACCCGAAGAAGTTTTGCCTGTGTTTCAAGGGGTAGTTCCCCAATCTCATCCAGGAAAATGGTGCCCTTGTGAGCCGCCTCAAAATATCCGGCTCGCGCCTCGGATGCACCGGTAAATGACCCTTTTTTATGTCCAAATAGTTCACTTTCAATAATTCCTGCTGGTATAGCAGCACAGTTAACGGTAATCATTTTTTCAAATTTCCGCCTGCTATTTTTATGGATAGCCTTTGCAACCACTTCCTTTCCTGAGCCAGATTCTCCTGTAATTAAAACAGAAATATCCGTATTTGCCACTTGACCGATAAGTGCGATCATTTCCTGAATTTCTACAGATTCACCGATGATATCTGCGGACCTACGGATTTTATCTATATCAATCATTTTTTAGACCCTTTCTTTAAATATTGCATCCCTCGCTTACCAATATCTTTACGATAATACTTCCCGCTAAATTCAATTGATTTAGCAATATCATAGGCATCATCTATTGCAGATTTAAGATCTTTTCCAAATCCAACCACATTAAGAATTCGGCCTCCATTGGAAATTATATCATGATCTTTCTGTAAGGTTCCAGCATGAAATACGAGGCGGTCTTGCACTTTTTCTAATCCTTTAATTTTCATACCCTTTTCATATTTTCCCGGATACCCATCTGCCGCCAGCACTACTGTCACTGCTACTTTGGACGATACCGCCACCTTAGACTTGTTTAAATTCCCTTCAGTTGCATCCCATAATAGCTCAAAAAGACTGGACTCCAACAAGGGTAGTACCACTTGTGTCTCAGGATCTCCCATACGAACATTAAACTCAATCACATAGGGATCTCCATCGACAATCATAAGCCCTACATATAAAAATCCAGTATAAGGATGTCCCCTATCTTTCATAGCATCTAATGTGGGCTGAATTATTTCAACTCCCACTCTATCAATGAGCCCTGGAGTAGAAAGTGGCGTTGGTGAATAGGCACCCATACCTCCTGTATTTGGACCACTATCACCATCAAAGGCACGTTTATGATCCTGGGCTGTATTCAGGATTATAAAATTTTCGCCATCACAAACTGCAAATACAGACAATTCCTCACCTACCAGGCACCTTTCCAGAGATATTCTACGTGCTGCTTCTCCAAATTCTCCATCTTCAAAAATGGTTTTCAAAGCCTTTTCAAATTCTTCATCTGTTTCACAGACAATCACTCCCTTTCCAGCGGCCAAACCATCAGCTTTCAGCACCAATGGTAGTTCAAGTATCACTTTAAGTGACTCTATCTCATCTCTAGTATTACATGAATAGAATGATGGTTGAAGTATCTTTTTCTCTGCCATTAAATTTCGTGCAAACAACTTACTACTTTCCAATTGAGCACCATAAGCATCAGGTCCGAATATACGCAATCCTTCCTTTTGGAAAGAATCTACAATTCCACTTGCCAATGGATTTTCAGGACCGACGACTGTGAGGTCAATTTTTTTTTCCTGAGCTAATCGTAGAATTTCCTGGCGGTTTGCAAGGTTTATGGTAATATTTTCTGCTATTTTACTTGTACCGCCATTTCCAGGAGCACAATAGACTTTGCTGACATTATCATCATTAGCAAATGCCCATGCCATGGCATGCTCCCTTCCGCCTGAACCCAAAATCAATACCTTCTTTTTCATCTAGCTTTTTTATTGACCATTTTTAATGCCCTTCATTAATCAGAATAATAATCTTTTTTTTAAACTGCCTCTTCGATAACTCTAATTTTATCCCTCAAGATTGCAGCCTGTTCAAATTGTAGATCTTTTGCACAGCGCAACATTTTTCTTTTCAGTATTTCCAATGATGCCTTGGTTTCAATTCCATCTAGAGTTGAATCATCAATAATAATTTTATCATCATTATTATAATCTGAACTCTCATCAGCAACAGCCGTTGTGAGTTTAATATCTTCTACTGATTTATAGATTGTTCGAGGTTGAATCTTATGTGTTTTGTTGTATTCAATTTGAACCTTTTTCCGCCGTTCTGTTTCGTCAATTAGATACTGCATGGAATCTGTAACTTTGTCTCCGTATAAAATCACCTTTCCATTAATATTTCGTGCTGCCCTTCCAGATACCTGCATGAGGGATGACCGAGACCTTAAAAACCCCTCCTTATCTGCATCCAACACCGCAACCAGGGACACTTCCGGAAGATCCAATCCTTCACGGAGAAGATTTATACCTACCAACACATCAAAAGCTTTCATTCGAAGTCCACGAAGAATTTGTACGCGCTCGATGGTATCAATATCACTATGCATATATTCAGCTTTAATATTTACCCCTTTGAGATAATCAGTCAAATCTTCTGCCATTCGTTTGGTGAGCGTAGTAACCAAAACTCGTTCATCCCGGGTTATAACTTCTCGAATTTCTCCAATCAAATCATCAATTTGCCCCTTAGTTTTCTTCACAATAATTTCCGGGTCTAAAAGTCCCGTTGGCCGAATTATCTGTTCAACGATAACTCCATCAGTTTTTTGCAGTTCATATTCTCCAGGAGTTGCTGAAACATATACAACCTTATTAATTGTTTTTTCAAATTCTTCAAATTTCATTGGTCGGTTATCCAAGGCTGAAGGAAGTCTAAATCCATGTTCAATCAAACTGGTTTTGCGAGACCTGTCTCCATTATACATGGCTCTTATTTGTGGAATGGAAACATGAGACTCATCTGCAAACATCAGAAAATTATTGGGGAAAAAATCAATTAACGTGCTGGGACGCTCATCCTTTTTCCTGCCTTCTAAATGTCGGGAATAGTTTTCAATACCAGAGCAGTAACCTAACTCCGTCATCATTTCTAAATCGTACAATGTACGCTGTTCTAATCGCTGAGCTTCAAGCAACAAGCCTTCTCCCCGTAAATGCTTTAAGCGATCAGACAGCTCAACCCGTATATCATCCATGGCACTATTTAAATTTTCCCGGGTAGTTACAAAATGTTTTGCAGGGTATATCCAGAAATCATCAAATTCACTTTGCATTTTACCAGTTAGGGGATGAAAAGTATATATTTTTTCTACTTCATCACCAAAAAGTTCAATGCGCAGAGCCCATTCATCATAGGCAGGAAATACCTCAATCACATCCCCCCTCACCCTGAAGGTTCCCGGCTCTAAAACCAAATCATTACGAACATAATGAATATTTACCAGAGAATGTAGAAATTTCTTTTGATCCAGCGGCAATGATTTGTTTACATGTACCAACATAGATTTATAGGTTTCAGGCGAGCCAATACCATAAATACAGCTCACAGAGCAAATGATAATAACATCTTTCCTGCCAATGAGAGACGTGGTGGCTTTCAGTCGCAAACGATCTATTTCTTCATTCATGGACATATCTTTTTCAATGAAAGTATCTGTCACCGGTAAATACGCCTCGGGTTGATAATAATCATAATAGGATATAAAAAACTCCACCGCATTTTCAGGGAATAAACTCTTGAATTCTCCATATAATTGAGCAGCGAGTGTCTTATTATGAGACAAAATTAGCGTTGGCTTTTGTACTGCTTGAATTACGTTAGCCATAGTAAATGTTTTACCAGATCCGGTAATACCCAGTAAGACCTGATGCTTTAAATCCTTTTCAATACCTGCAACCAACTCCTCTATAGCCTGAGGTTGATCTCCAGCGGGATCATAGGATGAATGTATTTTAAATTCTGCCATAATGACCTATAATTTACAAAACTCCCTCAATATAGTAAAATGACATTTTTACCACAATTGAATTGATTAATGGATTTTAAAGTTCATGAGTCAGCATGCTTTCTTCATTTTAATTATTCATCTTATAGTAAAAAACCAAGTAACTTTCATTCATCACAGCTAAATAGATTTATCATTTATTTTAATCATAATTACGTCTACTTTACTTTTAAATATCACAATCATCTAGCAGAAAATTAATATATACTATTTTTATTTATGAAACCTGAAACATTCATTATTGTAAACCCCACTGCTGGAGATGGCCAGGCTAAGAAACGTTGGCAGAAATTTGAAAATGACTTAATAAATAATCAAATTCCCTACTGTGCTGAAAAAACGAAATACCAAAACCATGCTACAGAACTTGTATCTGAAGCGGTTTCTTCCGGCTATAATCGCATTGGTGTTTTTAGTGGAGATGGCACCCTAAATGAAGTCCTTCAGGGGATGTTCATTGAAGACCAAATAATATCCAGCGAAATAAAACTTATTTTTTTACCCGCTGGGAGCAGCTGTGACTTTGAAAAGAAATTTAAAAATAAACGGAACTTGCTGGACCGTATTCAAGCAGATGATTCTGTTTCAATTGATATTTTCAAGGTTGAGTGCCAGAATTTTTCGGGGAAACCCATCAGCCGCTATGTTATCAATAATTCTAGCATAGGCATTATTAGCTTTGCCAATGAAAAGTTCAACTCCGTTACCGGGCTTACAAAAATACTGAAGCAGATGAGTGTGGATATTGGCGCAGTAATCTGCGGGTTGCAGGCTATTACTCAGTTCGATCCCTTTAATGCTGAAATGTCAATAGACGGAGAAAAAATTCCGTTGCGAAGCCTATCTAATACAAGCGTTTTTAAAACCTCAAATTTTGGAGGTGATATGAGCTACGGCGTTGATACGGTTCAGGATGATGGGCAACTGTCTGTAGTTTGGTTGGATGGGACCTCAAAATTTGGATTAGCTGCAATGATGCCATCCCTTTTTACCGGAACAGTCTTAAATAAAAAGCTGGCACATTATAAAACCTGCCACAAATTTAAATTGAGTACTTCAGATACTGTTATCGTTGAAACAGATGGTGAAAATATTGGTACTCCACCAATAAAATATTCCATTCTTCCTAAAGCATTACAGGTGATTATCTAATGACTAACATGGATCAAATGATTGAGAAAGTAAAATGGATGCCAAATGGACTTATCCATTTTATGGAGAAGTGGATACGTAAACTACCTTCAGTGAGGAAAGAGATTAATAAGCAAACAGAATCTATGGCCAGTGACCTGGAATCAATGGTCAAACCTTATTCGGGAGAATTTCAATCCCATGCTAAACTGCCTGAATCGGGTATTGATCGAAGCGTAATTTTGGATGAATTGAAAAATATCTCAGCTTTGGAAGAAAAACGCTGGAAGGATGGACTGGTATCCGGTGCAGTGTATCATGGGGATTCTGATCACATTCATTTCTTAAATGAAGTATATGCCCTACAGTCACAGAATAACCCTCTACATTCTGATCTATTCCCCAGTGCCAGTAAATTTGAAGCCGAGATAGTATCCATGACTGCCCATATGCTAGGTGCAGATAAAACCGATAATGAGGTATGTGGAGTGGTCACATCAGGTGGGACAGAGAGTATTCTGCTGGCCATGAAAACTTATCGAGACAGAGCCCAGGTGGTAAACGGAATTCGACGACCCAATATTGTGCTACCTGTGACAGCCCACGCTGCTTTTGATAAGGCGGGCGAATACTTCAAAATTAAAATTAAACGAGTCCCTATTGATGAAAATTACCAAGCAGATATTAATGCAGTGCGAAAAGCTGCTAATGGAAATACCATTTGTATAGTGGGGTCAGCACCCAATTTCCCTCATGGTATTGTAGACCCCATAAAAGAGATGTCTGAAATTGCCCGTGAAAGAGGAATTTGTTTTCATGTAGATGCTTGTCTAGGCGGATTCGTTCTTCCCTGGGCTGAGAGGCTGGGGTATCCTGTTCCAGAATTTGATTTCCGATTACCGGGAGTAACCTCTATTTCTGCTGATACCCATAAATTTGGCTATGCCGCCAAAGGGACATCGGTAATTCTCTATCGCACTCCAGAACTGAGGCGTTACCAGTATTATACTATTGCAGATTGGCCCGGAGGGTTGTATTTCTCCCCCACTTTTGCCGGAAGCCGCCCTGGAGCCCTAAGCGCCGCCTGTTGGGCTGCATTGCTTTCTATGGGAGAAGATGGATATCTGGAATCGGTGAAACAAATCTTGACAACAGCAGAAGTAATTAAACAAGGCATCAATGAAATCTCAGAACTAAAACTGATGGGTGATCCTCTCTGGGTAATAGCTTTCGGATCCAAGGAGCTTGATATATATAAAATAATGGATCAGATGACTCATAGAGGTTGGAACTTAAACGGACTGCATAAGCCATCCTGTGCGCATATTTGCCTCACCCTTCGGCATACCAAACAAGGGGTAGCTGAGCAATTTCTGTCCCATTTGAAAGATGCTGTTGACTTTGTGAAAGAAAATCCATCAGAATCAGGGGAAATGGCTCCGGTTTACGGCATGGCGGCCACTCTCCCCTTTAGAGGTGTAGTGAGAGATTTCTTAAAGCAGTATTTAGATATATATTATAAAGTATAACAAATAATTATTTATTTTTCAATCAGAAAGAATATAAAAAAATGATCATAGATATTTTTCTTCCCCTTTCACTGGTATTTATTATGTTCACCCTGGGGCTTGGCCTAACCACAGCCGATTTCACCCAAATTATCCGGGAACCTAAAGCATTTACTGTGGGAATCCTTAACCAAATGATCATCCTTCCAATTGTTGCTTTTTTAATTGTGAGTTTTTTGGGATTGACAGAAGAAATGGCTGTGGGAATGATGATTCTTGCCTGCTGTCCCGGCGGGGTAACCTCCAATATGATTACTAAGCTAGCAAAGGGAGATACGGCACTTTCTATTTCTTATACTGCTGTCATGAGTATTGCAACAGTAATAACATTACCTTTTATTACAGGATTCTCAATAACTCATTTCATGGGAGCAGATGCACCTCCAATGAATATTCTGTCATTGGGTATTGCCATGTGCCTCATTACAGCACTTCCCGTTGGATTGGGTTTGCTATTGAATACAAAATATAAGCGTTTTTCAGACTCCTTTGAACCCAAAGCGAGTAAAATATCAACTGTCCTGTTTATGGTAATTGTTGTGGGAGCACTGGCCAGTGAATGGGATGCATTTATTGCCAATGTAGGCACACTTGGACCATCAATTATTATTTTGATTTTAACAATGTTATTTATTGGTTATAACAGTGCCCAATGGTTTAAAATGAGCTCAAAAAGAGCTGTGACCATTGCCATAGAATCAGGTATACAGAATGCAACCATAGGAATCACCGTCGGCAATATTATAATGAATCAAGATGCGGGATTATCACCCTTAAGCCTCCCTTCAGGAGTTTATGGAATATTGATGTATCTGGTTTGTCTGCCCTTTGTATTCTGGTTTATAAGAAAAAATAGATAATACTGATTATTTATTATTATCTTGTTCTTTTATCTTTGGCTATTTTTTAATAAAAACGTCCTTTAAAGAACCTTTATGATTTCTCAGCCTATCACGGGCAGCCTCTACCCCCACATTTAATTTTTCCATCACTACTGCTGTTTTTACTTCTCCATCTGCAGACTTTAATATGTTCAGGGCTTCATCATAATTTAAATCAGTAAGATGTTCAATAATACGGGTGCCTCTATCCCACAGCTTGTCATTTGATGCTTTCAGATCCACCATGAGATTTCCATAGGTTTTATTGAGCTTAATCATTAGGGTAGTAGTAATCATATTGAGTACCATTTTGGTGGCTGTTCCAGCTTTCATACGGGTAGAGCCAGTGATGACTTCAGGTCCTACAATTACAGAAATTATATGATCTACATATTCCAATTTTGGCGGATCATTACACAGCAACAGACCTGTCAGTGCTCCAATTGCTTTGGCTTTTTCCAAGGCACCTAATACATATGAGGTAGAACTACTGGCTGTAATTCCCAATACTACATCCTCTGCTTTAATTTCATAATTTAAAATTGCCGCCGCACCATCATCAGGGATATCCTCAGCACCTTCAATCGATTTTACCAGAGCATCATACCCACCAGCAATAATTCCCTGCACCATATCTGGATTCGTACTAAAAGTTGGTGGACATTCAGCTGCATCCAACACTCCCAACCTACCACTGGTTC
>MPLX02388755.1_pt1 | contig 15527 bp, 17 predicted proteins | sample 1617341 | NCBI WGS metagenome assembly MPLX02 (sample SAMN05944804, study PRJNA350692) | marine metagenome | biome: marine; feature: ODZ; material: water; isolation source: 120 m water sample filtered on 0.2 um supor filter | place: Pacific Ocean | collected 2012-04-08 | depth 120m m | reverse complement strand
TTAGATAAGGGTATAAGGAATTTTGATAAAGTTGCTAAGGATGCTAAAAGAATTGATGGTAGGAGTGCATTTTTATTGTATCAAAGTTATGGGTTTCCAATTGAAATGATTTTGGAGTTGGCTAAGGAGAAAGGGATTAAAGTTAATGAGAAAGGATTTGAAAAAGAAAGTAAGAAGCATCAGGAATTATCTAGGACTGCTAGTAAGGGGAAGTTTGCAAGTGGATTGGCTGATAGTGGTTTAGAAACTACTAGATTACATACTACTACACATTTGTTGCATACGGCTTTGAGGAAGGTTTTGGGAGATAGTGTTCAACAAAAGGGAAGTAATATTACTCCTGATAGATTGAGGTTTGATTTTTCTTTTGATAGGAAGATGACGGATAATGAGAAGAAGAAAGTTGAAGATTTGGTTAATGGCGCTATTAGTAAGAAGTTAGATGTTAGTAGTGAGGAGATGAGTCCGAAAGAAGCTAAGAAAAGTGGAGCTTTAGGGTTTTTTGGTGAAAAATATGGGGATAAGGTAAGTGTTTATACTGTTGGAAATTTCTCTAAAGAGATTTGTACTGGGCCTCATGTTAAGAATACTTCTGAATTAGGAAAGTTTAAGATTAAGAAAGAGGAATCAAGTAGTGCTGGAGTTAGGCGGATAAAGGGTGTTTTAGGATAATGTTTAAATAGGGTTAATAGTAAGTTAAATTGTGATGGAGGTTTTTAAGAATGGCGGAAAATAATTGTATATTTCCTGGATGCCCGGAATGTGGTGAGGGATATTTATTACCATTTTCATTCAAGGAAGACGTTTTCGAGAAATGGAAATGTAGCAATCCTAAGTGTGATTTTTTGGTTAAGAAGCGTGAAGATAATTATAGATAATTATTCAATGTAGATTCCAGGCTTTCCTGGTTTAGCTTTTTTTGATTTGTTTTCTGGATCATGTTTATCTTTATCATTAACTGCAAAGATTTTTGTGGAGATTCCTATCTTTTTTGATAGTTGTTCTTGATTGAAGATAGATAGTTCATTAGGCATTACATAAACGCAGATATTTTTTATTTCTTTATTTTTTTCTTTCATAATTGAAAGAATGTTGTTAATATCTGATAGAGTATTACTTATTGTTTGTTCTTGTTTTTCTAGATTTTCATCTATAAGTTTCTCAGAATAAATTGGCCAGCTTTCTAGAGAAATAAATGGTTTATTGCCAATAAGTTCCCAAAGTTCTTCTGATAGATGTGGGCAGAAAGGATTGATAAGTTTTATTAAGTTTTCAAGATCTTGTTTGCTTGCTGTTTCTTCTTCTATGAGGATATCAATAATATTTCTTAATTTGATAACTGCAAGATTGTATTTAAAATTAGTAATGTCTGTAGTTATTTCTTTGATAGAACGATGTAATTTGCTTTGAAATCTTTTTGTTGATTTTGAAGGTTTGATGGATTTTATTGTTTCAAATATTTTTTTGGTTAGTTTGAACATTGCTTTCATTCCTTTTTCACTCCAGTTAAAATCACTATCTGGGCTTGCAACTGATATTAGATAAATTCTAAGTGCATCTGCAGAATATTTTTTAGATATTTCCATTGGATCAATTACATTGCCTGCAGATTTTGACATTTTGCTTCCATCTTCAGCATGTAACATTCCTTGATTGAATAATTTTTTAAAGGGTTCATCGAAATTTAATAGTTTTAAATCTCTAAGTGCTTTAGTGAAGAATCTTGCATAAATTAGGTGCATGCAGGCATGTTCTGCTCCACCAATGTATTGGTCTACTGGCATCCAAAAATTGGCTAGTTTCTGATTGAAAGGAATTTTTTCATTATAGGAGTCTGTGTATCTTAGATAATACCAACTTGAATCGAAGAAGGTATCCATGGTGTCTGTTTCTCTTCTAGATTCTTTGTTACATTTTGGGCAAGGTGTTTCTAGGAACTTTTTGTTTGTTGTTAGAGGATTTCCTTTTCCAAATTCAATTTTTTCTGGTAGTATTATTGGTAGATCTTTTTCAGGTACTGGGACTGCGCCACAACTTTCACAGTATATTATAGGTATTGGGGTTCCCCAATATCTTTGTCTACTGATAAGCCAATCTCTTAATTTGTATTGTCTGATTTTTATTCCTATTTTTAATTTTGCTAGATGTTTGGTGATATTATCAATAGCTTCTTTATTATTTTGATTATTGAATTTATCTGAATTAATTAGTTTACCTTCTCCAACGTAAGCTTTAGATAAATTATTTGAATTTATTTTAAGATCTTCAGGTTGGATAACTACTTTTACAGGGATGTTATATTTTTTAGCAAATTCAAAGTCTCTTTTATCGTGTGCAGGTACTGCCATCACCATTCCAGCACCGTAATCTGCAACTACAAAGTTTCCTGTATAAACCGGTATTTTTTCATTAGTTAATGGATGTATAGCATATGTTCCTGTAAATGCCCCCTCTTTTTCTAAATCTTGCTGTTTTTCTGAAACTGTTTTAATTTTTTTTAGAAATTTATCTACAATTGGTTTTTGTTCTTTTGTTATTAATTCATTTAGTTTAGGGTGTTGAGCAGAGATAACCATGAATGTAACTCCATAGATTGTATCTGGCCTTGTAGTAAATATTTTCCAAGATTCATTATTTATTTTAAATATTATTTCAGTACCTTGAGATTTTCCTATCCAGTTTTTTTGCATAGATTTTATTCTATCTGGCCAGTCTAAATCTTCTAGCTTTAGAAGTTCATCTGCATAATCTGTTGTTTTAAGAAACCATTGTTCTAATGGTTTGATGGTTACTTCAGTATCTGAATGTCTCCAGCACATTCCATTATGGACTTGCTCATTAGCTAGAACTGTGTTACATTTCTTACACCAATTAACTGATGATTTTTTTCTGTATGCTAAACCTTTTTCCAAGAATTTTAGGAAGAAGTATTGATTCCATTTGTAGTATTCTTTTCTAGAGGTTGCTAGAGTTTTATTCCAATCATAACTTAATCCTAGAGATTTTTGTTGTTTGACGAAATTCTTTATTGCAGTCTCAGTATATTTTTTTGGATGAGTTTTTGCTTTTATTGCTGCATTTTCTGCTGGAAGTCCAAATGAATCATAACCCATGGGGTATAGGACTGAGAATCCTTGCATTCTTTTTATTCTAGCTTGGATATCTCCAATTATATAATTAAGTGCATGACCCATATGAAGTCCTGTCCCCGAAGGATATGGGAACATTTCTAAGTTATAAAATTTCTTTCCAGAATCTTTTGTTTTGAACGTTTGTTTAGATTCCCAGGCTTTTTGCCATTTTTGCTCTATTTTATTGAAGTTAATTGCAGGCATAGTATTGTTAGGAAATATTTATATTTAAATGTTAGGAGGTGTATTTTTTACTGTAAAATTGCTTATAAGTTTTTTGTAAGGGATTACAATAAACCTTATTAAGTTTCTGATAATTTTTATAATATGGACCTTATAAAAACTATGAATTTTTAAGGGGTCTATTTTTAAGAAGATATGAAAAAATGGATCCTGTTGAGACTCATAAAAAAATTATTGGCGTTTTAGATGAAAAAGGGCCAAGTTTACCTATAAATATAGCTAAAGCTTTGGAAATTAGTAGTTTGTTTATTTCTGCTTTTTTATCTGAATTAACTAATCAAAAAAGAATTAAAGTTAGTAGTTTGAAGGTTGGAGGGAGTCCATTGTATTATTTGAAGGGACAAGAGAAGAAATTGGAAGATTATTATAAGTATTTGCATCCAAGGGAATCTGAGGCATTTTTATTATTAAGAGAACATAGGGTTTTGAAAGATAGAGATCAAGATCCTGCAACGAGGGTTGCCTTGAGATCTATAAAAGATTTTTCAGTAGGTTTTAAGATGGATAATGAGATTTATTGGAGATTTGTTTCTGTTTCTAAAGAAGAAGTTGATGGAATTTTGAATGGAAATGTTATTGAAGAAAAGGTTGAAGAAGAGAAAAATATTGAAGAAGAAAAAGTTGAAGAAGAAAAAATTGAAGAAGAAAAAATTGAAGAAGAAAAAGTTGAAGAAGAGAAAAATATTGAAGAAGAAAAAGTTGAAGAAAGTGTACAGGAGAAAGTTAGAGAAGTGGTAGAAGAGAAAGTTGAGGAAAAAATAGAGAAAGAGAATCCAAGAATGATTGAGCCTGTTGTTAAAGAGGTTAAGATTAAATCTGAGAGTGATAATAAATTTAATAATCCTCTTGTAATGGATAAAGTAATTAAAAAGAAAGAGAAACCCAGGTCAGAATTTGTTCAACAGGTTATAAGTTTTATTAATGAAAGGGGTTTGCAGATTGTTGAGGAGAAAGACTATAAGGCAAAAGAGTATAATTGTGTTGTTCAGATTAAATCTGAACTGGGCATAATAAATTTTTTGACTCAGGCTAAAGATAAAAAGAGAATTACAGAAAGTGATTTTAAGAAATTATTGAGTAATGCTCAGTCAATTCCCTTGCCAGCATTTATGTTGTATACTGGAGAGATAGGTAATAGTGCTAAAGATTATTTGAAAGAGTATAGTAGTGTATTAAAAGCTAAAAGGATAGTATGATAAATAACAATAATGTTTATAATTGGAAGTTAATTATTAAAGATAAGCTTTAAATAGGCTTAATATGAGGATAATATATGGGAAGAATAAAATCAAAATTGATTAAAAGAACTGGGAAAAATCTTATTGAAAATGATAAGTTTAGTGGCGATTTTAATGAAAATAAGAAAGTATTGGGTAAATTGATGCCAAGTAAGAAAATTAGGAATCAAGTTGCAGGATATATTACTAGAAAGAAAAAGATTGAAAAGAAATAGAGATAAAAGTGATAATAGATTCAAGACTTATAGTTATTGAAACAGAGATGATAGTATGGTAGAAGAAAAAAAGCAGATAGATGAAGATAAGATTGTAGAAAATAGTTCTGAAGATGAAAATATTGGGGATTCTAAAAAGGATAACTCTGAAAAGTCTGAAGTAGTTGAAAAAGAGAAGTCTCGGGATAATGTAGAGAAGGGAAATGATAATGTTATTTTTGTTGGCATAAAGCCTTTTATGAACTATGTTACAGGGGTTGTTATGCAGTTTCAGAATAAAGGGCAGGATGAGGTTATTGTTAGCGCTAGGGGTAAATTTATTTCAAAAGCGGTTGATGTTGTTGAAGTGGCTAGAAGGACTTTTTTGAAAGATGAGGATATTAAGATTGAAAATATAGGTATAAATAGCGAACAATTTGAGAATAAGGAAGGAAAGAGAATATTTGTTAGTACTATTGAGATTAAATTAGTAAAAAATTAGTTTTTCTTTTTATGGTGTGATTGTTTTTTACTTAGGACTTTGTTGATTTTATGGTCTATTTGATCTAATTTTTTTTCGATTCTTTTAATGCGTTTGTTTCTTTTTATGTTTAAAATTATATTGGCTATTTGAAATAAGAAATATATTATGAAAACTACTCCTACTGTTTTTAGAATTGTTATTAGGGTGATTAATCCTGCAGATGTTTCTGGAGGAAGGTTTTGTAGTATTTCTGGATTGATTGTTAGGATATCTGGCATTTTATGTCTAAGATGAATAGGTTTTTAAATGAGTGGTTTTTGTTATCAATATGGCTCTGTAGCTTAGCAGTAAAGCGCCGCTCTCATGAGGCGGAGATCGGGAGTGCAATTCTCCTCAGAGCCATATATTTATAAAATCTAAATTATTAATGAGATTATGAAAAGAAGAGTTGATAGAACCTATTTAGGTTCGATAGTTTTGGGTTTAAATGATGCGTTGGTGGAGTTGACAGGGGTGTTGGCGGGATTGACGTTGGCCTTGCAGAATTCTGAGATAATCTTGATAAGTGGTTTTATAACGGGGTTTGCGGCTAGTCTTTCTATGGCTGGAAGTGAGTATTTGAGTACTAAAGCTGAATGTAATCATACTAAAAAGGATAAAAAGGCGGGAATTTGTAAAAGTCCGAGTAGTGCTGCAATTTATACTGGTATTGCATATTTTTTTACAGTCTTGTTTTTGTTATTTCCTTATTTAATCTTAAATAATGTGTTTTATGCACTTGGATGGACATTGATTAATGCAATTTTTGTTATAACAGGTTATACTTATTATGCATCTAGGGAAAAAGGAGAAAGTTTTTCTCGGAAATTCTTTGAAATGTTAGCAATAAGTATGGGTGTTGCTATTATTAGTTTTGGGATGGGCTATTTGATAAGATTGTTTGTTGGAGTTAGTGTTTAAAACGTAATTTTATCATTTTTCTTTCTTGGAATTATATGAGCATGCATATGGAAAACTAATTGTCCTGCAGAAGGTTCATTATTAATTAAAATGTTGGTTCCTTCAGCTTTTCCTTCTTTTATTAGTTTTAATGATATTTTTTTAGTTGCTTCTAATAATTCATTACCTAATGTGGTAGGTATATCAAGTATGTTTCTAAAATGTTTTTTTGGAATGATTAAAGTGTGTCCAGGTGCTTTTGGATTTGCATCTAAAATTCCTATGAAGTTATCATCTTCATAAACTTCTTTAGATTCAATTTCTCCATTTACAATTTTGCAAAATATGCATTCTTGGTTTGTCATATTAAATTACCTTCCCCGCTTCTTCAAATTGGATTTCTTGATTAATAAGCTTTCTTAGTGTATTTTTTAGATCTTTTGTTTTGATACGGATTTGTTTTTCTGTGTTTCTGTCTCTGATGGTTATATCTTGGTTTTTTGGCGAGTTTTCATCTATAGTTATACAGTAGGGAGTTCCAATTTCATCGTTTCTTGCATAACGTCTTCCTATTGATCCTGATTTGTCATAGTTGCAATTGAATTCAGTTCTTAGATCTTTTAGAATTTCTTTAGCCATATCTTCATATTCTGGTTTTTTAATAATTGGAAAAACTGCTGCTTTTACAGGAGACAATTTTGGATTTAATTTTAAGATGGTTGTATTTTTTTCCTTATTGAAATGATATGATTCTAGTAAGAATACAATTAGTGCTCTTCCTACCCCTAAGCTAGGCTCACATACTACGTGAGGTAGAATCTTTTTACCTTCCGGAGTTGTAATCTCCATCGAGGTTTTAGAATGTTCTTGGTGTTGTTTAAGATCAAAATCTCCCCTATTTGCAAAACCCTGAAGTTCTCTCCATCCCATTGGGAAATTGTATTCTAAGTCCCATGTGTCGATTGCATAATGGGATTTTTCTTTGGAAGTATGTTGTCTAGCTCTGAAATTGTTTGGATTAGCTCCAAGTTTAGTAAACCACTCAAATTCTTTTGCAATCCAGTAAGCATGCCAGTCTGTTTTTATTATTTTTTTCTTATAGGCCTCATATAGGTCCATAAGGATAGCTGGTTTGTTCTCCTTTTGTGAATTTTCATCTAGGATTAGAATATGCGTGTCTTTTATTTCATCTACATAAGGGCATGGTTGATTTGGTTCAATGAAATATTCTATTTCCATTTGATCAAATTCTCTTGTTCTAAAAAGGAATTCTCTTGGAGAGATTTCATTTCTGAAAGCTTTACCAATTTGCGCTATTCCAAAAGGTAGTTGTAGTCTTGCATTTTCTTGTACTAGTTTGAAGTTTGTAAATATTAGTTGAGCTGTTTCTGGTCTTAAGTAGGCCTTAGTTGAATCTTCTTTTATTGGCCCTATTTGGGTTGTGAACATTGGATTGAATTCACCTTTGTTTTCATATTCAGAACCACATTTATCACATTTTGCAGTATCTAATTCATGTTTATCAACTTTGGATTTGTGATGGCATTTTTTACATTCTACTGCAATATCTACAAAACCAGATACATGCCCTGAAGCTTCCCATACTTTAGGATTGGTGATTATAGAACCATCAATTGCTACGATATCATCTCTTTGTTGTATGTGATAATTGTGCCATGCTTTTTTTAGGTTGTTAACAAGTTCAGATCCTAGATGTCCAAAGTCCCAGAATCCTCCTAAACCTCCATAGATTTCTCCAGAGGGATATATAAATCCCTTACGTTTGCAAAAATTAGCTAATTCCTCAATTGTTATTTCTGTTGGCTCATTAATTGTTTCTTGTTTTTTTTCTATTTGTTTTGGTGATTCTTGCATTTTTATCTGTTCAGCTTTTTTTTCAGCTTCTTGTAAGTCTTTGCCTAGATAGGCAACTACCTTGCTTTTTACTTTGTCACCTTCCCTTATAGATTTTTGGAGGTAATAATATTCTTTACCTGAGATCTTTTTCTTCACTATGAATGCCATATTATTTTTTAGTTTAATTTCATTCTAAGGCCTTTAACCCCCCCACTCTCCCTTAAGAGGATAGAATGAAATTAATATTCTTAATTTAAGCACTACATTAAGGTTTAAAAATCTTTCAGATTTCTAATTGAGATAATTTGGTAATTATTTTGTAAAGACTTTTATATTGTTTTTATTTAAGTTAGTTATGAAAAAGGGTGTGAAAAAAATAGCTAGGGGTCATGATAAAAAAAAATTGATTCCTGAAAGAAGTGGGAATAGTTTTGTTAAATTAGCTTTCTTTTTGTATTTGTTTATTCTTGCAATAGAATTAATTAAGAAGGCTTCGGGATTGATTGCTCCGGATGCTAAACAATTCATATTTTCTAATTTGAATCCGTTGAAGGCTATTGCTGTTGGATGGTTTAGTACTAGTATTGCTCAGTCTTCTGGAGCTGTTGCAGGAGTTGTTGTTACTTTTGTTGGAAATAATTTGATAAACCTTCCTACTGCGGTTTATATTTTGGTTGGAGCTAGCATGGGGACCACGATAACTGCGTTGATTATTAGTTTGATTACTGTAACTACCAAGAGAAGAGATTTTAGACATGGGTTTGAAATAGCATTATGTTATTCAATTTATAGTTTACTTTTAGTTTTTATTGTATTTTTCTTGGAGTATTTTTTTGCTTTATTTTCTAGATTGTCAATGTATTTTGCGACATTGTTTCAGGGAGAATTTTCCTATCTTAATTTTCCAGATCTTGTGGAGTTTATTACTGGACCCTTGGTTAAATTAATTATGAATGTTAATAATGTTCTGGTTGTTTTTGTTATAGCATTTTTAATTTTAATTTTTGCCTTGAAGTATGTTAGTAGATCAGTTGTTGAAGTTTTTGGAGGAGAAGTTAAAGCGAAGAATTTTATTAATAGATATTTTGATTCTCCAATAAAGGTTTATCTTATTGGAGTAGTGTTGACTGCTATTGTATTTTCATCAAGTATAACTATTAGTTTGTTGGTTCCTTTGGCAGTAAGTGGTTTGATAGGATTAAGAAGGGCTATTCCATTTATCTTGGGAGCAGATTTGGGGACTTTTACTGATACATTCTTAGTTTCATTGATTGTTGGAGAAACTAATGCAATTGCTGCCGCATTTTCATATGGATTATTTGCTGTAATTGGTGCAATTATATTTTTACCTAATACTAATTTTTTGTTTAAAGCGACTAAGTTTACTTCTAAGAAATTAATTAAAATAAGTAGAGAAAAGGCGTTGTATATTTTGTTGTTGTTTGTGTTGATCCCTTTGGGAATTATAGTGTTTTTTTGAAATAACTAGATTTAAAAATGGAGATTTCTTATCAGATTTACTCAGAAATTATAAATTTCTGATTCATAAACTTCAATAGAAGTTTAAGATGCAGGGATCGCATAGTGGTATTGCGCGGGGTTGCAGACCCCGTTTTCCCGGGTTCGATTCCCGGTCCCTGCTTCCATACCTTTGTACCTATACACGGTCCCTGCTGTCTTTTTAGTTATTTTATAGTAGTCACAATACAAAGATTTATAAATGGAAAATCGCAGATAATCTAATGGCAAACAGTGTAAGAGAAATAGATGGTACTGAATTTGTATTTGGAATCCTGCCTTATAATGGTAGAAAATTTCCAAAATATTCAGAATCTAGATACTTATTGAATTTTACTGGTAAATTTTTTAAGAGTATGACTGAAGATCTCAATATTTATTCTAGTAAAGATTTAGATGAAATTTCTAAGATAATTTTAGATAATTCAGGGAATATTATTGAATCTGCAAACAAAGTCGTAAAAATTTTAGAATATTTTCCTGAAACTGTTGTTGACTTAAATGGTAATTGGGAAGGCGGAAATAGTGAAAATTTAAGATACTCTAATGGAGGACTAGTAGTATATGATAATCAAGAAATAAGACATAGAGGTTTATTAAAAAGATTAGAGGCAACATTATTTTTAGAGGCTAGAACTCAAAAAGCCTTGCTTGATTTTGATATGGAAAATTCGGTCCGAGAAAAAGATTATAAATCACTTCTAGATAATCTTAAGAGTGGAAGATCAGATTAGAAATCAATATTTCATTTTTACGCTGTTTTAATTTATGACTGACAAAAAAATATCAGACTCTTAACATAAAATCTTTATCTGTCAAAACATTTAGTACGAGTACCCGGTCCCTGCTTAATTATTTTTAAAACTGCCTAAAAGATATTCACTAACTATGATATATACAGGACCGGCTCCCAGATAAAATGCTTTCATTCCTATAGGTCCATGAAGGATTCCTAGTCCAAGTAAACTAGGATAATCACTGGCTAATTGAATATTAGTTAGATTATATCCAATATATTCAACGGCAAAAAGAACAATGAGATATAATAATACTATAAAATATAATGCTAATCTTTTATCTTTTTCTTTTATAATCTTATAAATTTGCATGGTAAAAACAAGGCCTGCTGTCCAAGCTATTAATGGGAATAGATTAATTTTTCCAAAATAATAATTTGCACTTGTATATTCATAGGTATAATATGAAGTAATAAACAAAGCAAAAAAAATAGCTATAAGTATTTCTTTATCAATCCTTTCTTTATATAATACATGACCAAGAAATAATAAATTTATTAGAGAAAGTATAGCACTAAATTTAATTTCAACTAAATACCACATTGAGAGAAATATAGCACAAGTTGATATAAGCCCATAAGCTAGTAACAATCTCTTTTTCATATTAAAGATAATATAAAATTATTAATAAAGCTATGCCCCCGACAGTTTACTCGAACAAGTTCTCATACTGTCGGTGGCTATGCGATCGCTTCGCGATACATAATCATGCCCCCGACAGTTGAAAGATCAAGGATCTTAGTACTGTCGGTTTCAATGTTATCTTATTACGTTCGATAACATATGCCCCCGACAGGATTCGAACCTGCGACCTACTGCTTAGAAGGCAGTCGCTCTATCCAGCTGAGCTACGGGAGCATCAAAAAACAATGAGTATGTCTTTGTTTTAGGATCATCTAAAATCTAAGATTTTAGAGATACTCATAAGAAAAAAGAACTATATTTAAAATTATGGTTTTATTTTAAGCGTCTAAGTTTTGGAGTTTTAGAAATTTGTTGATTAACGTTTTGTACAGCTCTTCTATGTGATTTAAATATAAAAAATATTCCTATGGCTATTATTAGTAAGAATATTGCATAAGGAAATCCCTTACCTTTAACTATCTTGAAGATTGCATTTCCTGATGTTCTTGAATTTCCTAATATCACTGATTTCTTTATGTAGTTTTCTAAATCTGAAGGGTGTGAAAAGAATATGCTATAAACTCCCTTAGGATTTTCTTCTAATTCTATATCTATATTTCTTAATATTAGGTTATCTGTTTTTATTGAAAATTTATCTCGTATTCTTTTTATTTCAAATCCTTCAGGATTTAATATCCAAATTTCTACATAAGTTGACTCTCCTATGAATTTGTTATTGTCAAATGTATATAAAATATTTAAATTTCTTTTTTCTGATTTTATTTCTTCTATTTTTATTGCATTTACTCCTTTTGTGACTGCAATACTTATTTCCTTGAAATTTGATTCTTGATCGCAAGTTAATTGGAGCGTTAATGGATGATCATCAATTTCTGTTTCTTCTGGAATTGTTATTTTTAAGTTAAAATTTATATCTGTTTGTGCTAGAATATCTTTTGTTTCCTCATTCTTTATCCAATCAGATTTTTCTCCAGTGATTAATAATATGCAGTTGGTTATATCTTCTTCTCCTATATTTTTTATATTAATAGGAATTATTTTTTCATTGCCATTACTTATAGTTATGTCTTGTATTTTTGAAAATTCTATTGAAGATATCTTTTCATTAGAAATTACATAACCTAAAATGTTTACTCCGATTAATAAAAATCCAGCAAATACTAATGTTATTAATATTATTCCTAGAATTTTTAATGTATTTTTTTTCATGAATCCTCTTTTAATTTATTATGTATTAATTAGGTTATTTTTGTTTTTAAATATTTGTTTAGATTAATTATTTAAATAGGTATTTCTAATATATATTATGGATTTGATAAATGTAATTTTCTTGGGAACTGGGAGTGCAATTCCTACACTTAGTAGGAACCATAATGCAATTATTTTTAATTATAAAAATAGAAATTTTTTAGTTGATTGTGGAGAGGGGACTCAAAGGCAAATTAGAAAAGCTAAATTAAATATGTGTAAGATTACAGATATATTGATCACCCATATTCATGGAGACCATATTTTTGGATTACCTGGATTGTTGCATACTATGAGTAAGAGTGGTTATAATCGAGAGTTAATGATTTATTGTCCAAAAGGGTCTGGAAAAAAGATAAAGGAATTTTTGGATATAACTAGGGTTCATGATATTGATTATAAAATAAAGGAAGTTAGGGGGAAGTTTATTGATAATCCTTATTTTTCAATTAGCAGTTTAGCTTTAGATCATGATGTTGCTTGTAATGGTTATATGTTTGAAGAGAAAGATAGATTGAGAATTAATAAAAAGAAATTGTCTAAGCATAATATTAAGGGTAAAGAGGTTGGGAATTTAATAAGGGGTAAGAATGTTAAAGTTGATGGTAAATTGATTAAATATAAGGATCTTACCTTTTTAGAAAAAGGTAGAAAGATTAGTTTTGTCTTTGATACTAAATATTGTAGTAATGTTGATAAGTTGATTAAGAATTCTGATCTTGCAATTATGGAGGGGGTTTTTCTTGGAAGTACTTCTGTTGGTAAAGAGATGTCTAAGAGGTATAAACACTTAACTTTAGAGGAATCTGTTAAAGCTGGAAAAAAGGGAAAGGTTAAGGAATTAATAATTAGCCATATCTCTCAAAGATATGAATTCAAGGAAAAATCTTTGTTGAGAGAGGCTAAGAAGATTTATAAGAATGTTAGAATTGCTAGTGATTTAATGAAAGTGACTATTTGATGGAAAGAGTATTCACTATCTTTAATTATTTTAGAAAACCTTACCCGTGCTAATCTAATAGGGCCAAAGCTCAATATTCTAGTTATTATTTCGCGACACTTGCTGGAGAGATGAAGATTATTGTATCTCCTCGAAGAAATGTAAGTCCCATACTTCTTCGTTCGTCTCCCTCTACTAATTCTTTTGCATTGTCTAAAACCACATTAATGTGGATGTCAAATGCCAAAAGAGTTCCAACCATTTGTCGGTTGTTTTTTAGTTGAACTAACACTTCTTTTCCTTTTGCGTTGTTCAACACGTCAAGTGGTCTTTCGATTCCATTAACCATATTCATTCTTCTTTAAACTAGTTTAAAAATGTTTTGTATGAAAAAATTTATAAAATAGAAAAAGAAATTATATCATGGAAGGGTGTTTGATTACCTTTATAGGGCCTTCGGGTGTAGGAAAGAGTGTGATTCTTAATAGGCTTATTGAAATGAGGAAGAGATAATTGCTAGGCTGAAAACTGGAGATGAGGAGCTGAAATTTTATTATGCTAATGAAAGATATTTTAATCATTATATTGTCAATGATGATTTGGATTCTGCTCTTGAACAGATATTGAACATAATTAGGGGCATATGAAGTAATTTTTAAATTATAGTTTGCGAAACACTTAAAAACCGATAATTTCTAACTAAACTATGGGATATGGAAGAAAGATATCAGGTGGAAAGTATCATAAACAAAGAAAGAAAAAGAAATATGCTTTGCCTGGTTTGGAGAATAAAGTTAAGTTGAATGAAACTAAGAAAAAGACAGTTAGAGGTATGGGTGGAAATGAAAAGTCGATTATACTCTCTACTGATTTTGCTAGTGTTACTAATCCTAAAACCCATAAGGCTAAGAAGGCAAAAATAAAGAATGTTGTTGAGACTCCTTCTAATAATTTCTTGGCAAGACAAAATATTTTAATTAAAAGTGCCATCATTGATACTGATCTTGGGAAGGCTAAAATAACTAATAGGCCTAGTCAAGATGGTAATGTTCAGGCGGTTTTGGTCGAATAATTGTTTGTTTTATCGATACCTTTAAATACCTTTAGCGATATTATTTATAAATATTACTAAACGTTTATAAAATAATTTTAAAATGGCTGTTAAAAGATGTCCGGAGTGTAGTGGAGTTAATTTGAACTCTGATGAACAAGTTGGAGAAGTTTATTGTAGTGATTGTGGAACTGTCGTAGAAGAGAAGATGGTTGATACAAGTCAAGAGTTGCAAGGTAGTTTTGATTCTGGAGAGAAAAAAGGTAGGGGAGGAGCTCCATTGTCTATGCAGAAATTTGATAAGGGATTGACAACGAATGTTGGAGAGGTTTCTGATATTTATAAGTTAGATTCTGGAAGTACTAGGAAATTTTTAAGATTGAAGAAATGGCAAGAGAGAGTAAGTACTAGTATAGAAAGAAATTTGAGATTGGCTATGACTGAATTAAGAAGAGTTGCTAGTTTTTTGAATTTACCAGAGGTTGTTAAGGATGAGGCTAGTAGGATTTATCAATTTGTATTGCAGAGAGGATTGGTTAGAGGAAGATCAATGGAATCTGTAATTGCTGCTTGTATTTATGCTGCTTGTAGAAGTTATGATATTCCTAGAACTTTAGATGAAATTAGTTCTGCTAGTGATGTTGAAAGAAAAGAAATTGGTAGAACTTATAGATTCATAGTTAGAAAGCTGAAAATAAAAGTTACTCCAAGTAGTCCTAAGGATTATATTCATAGATTTTCTAGTGTTTTGAAATTAAGTCCTAAGACACAGAATGAGGCTCTTAAGATTTTGAAGAAAGCTGAAGGAAGTGAGTTGACTAGTGGTAGAGGTCCTGCAGGAATTGCTGCTGCTGGTTTGTATGTTGCTGCTTTATTGAATAATGAAAAGAAAACTCAGAGAGAAGTTGCAGATGTTGCAGGTATTACTGAAGTTACAATTAGAAATAGATATAAGGAATTGTTAGATAAATTAGGTTTGGCAGAAAAGTTGAAGATTAAGGAAGTTGAAATTCAGAATAAAAAGAAGAAAGCTGCTAGTGCGTAATTTTGTTAATAGTTAGGTTTTTATAGGAAGTATTTTTTAGATTGTTAAGTGCGGGCGGAAAGAATCAGAGATTCTTAATGCCCTCAAATAAATTTGCGGGAATGCCAGCTGAAAGAATTTTAGATTCTTAGTGCTGTCATCCCACTAAATGCGGGAATGCCAGAGCGGTCAAATGGGCTAGGTTTAGGTCCTAGTGG
>MPLX02329036.1_pt1 | contig 15536 bp, 9 predicted proteins | sample 1617341 | NCBI WGS metagenome assembly MPLX02 (sample SAMN05944804, study PRJNA350692) | marine metagenome | biome: marine; feature: ODZ; material: water; isolation source: 120 m water sample filtered on 0.2 um supor filter | place: Pacific Ocean | collected 2012-04-08 | depth 120m m | reverse complement strand
TGCTTAAACTTGCTCAGACGGCTCTTGCGCATACTTCCCATGATAACACCAATTCGCGGTTATCTGGGACAGCCCCAAAATTAATTTCAAAGATATTCCTAAATATTTCATCGATCTCTCCATGTGATATATTTATTCGACGATGAACCATTTAATTTAAAAAGCTACTTTTCCGCGCTCTATACAACCAGCTCAAGAACTAGACTTTCATTACCCAAATTCATTTCAACGATCTTTCGCGTTGCGCTATCATGCACGATATCCAATTGATAAGGGCCACTATTTTTTTCAAATCCGTCAAATTTAAATTCACCAAATTCATCGGTTTTACTTTCCGCAACTTTTGTTCCAGATTGGGATATAGAAACGGAAATATTGGCAGCGCATTCGGTTCTACCATCGACATCCCACTCGACAGTACCCGCAACCAATACTTTGGTTAGCGAGTTGAGATTTTTGTAATAAACGCGCGGTTTTGTTCCGAGTTCCGGCTTCAGAACTTCTAACTTATCCTCCTGACAGATTCTGGCCATTTCACCATCCGAAATTCTTACGGATTTAAGGGCGCCTGTCGGACAAACATTGACGCAACGCGGTTCGACCCAACCGTCATCAATTAAATGAGCGTCAAAATTCCAATGCTGAGGAACCTGTTCCTCTTCATTCCACCAAATTGCGCCATAGGGGCAGGCCTCCATGAGTTGCTTTTGCCCTTTTGCCGCGACGGGATCGATCAGGACAATGCCGTCGCCCCGCTGTTTAACGGCGTTATTTTCTGCGGCTTCAACGCATGGTGCATTGTCACAATGGTTACACATCATAGGAACAAACGAGACCTCGACTACCGGATATTTACCCCGTTCCGCCCTGACAATATTAATCCAGTGATGCCCATGTTTTGGCATTGGCGCGTTATATCCAGGCCGAGCCATTTCAGCATACTCGTCTTGCACCGCGATGGCGCAATTGTAACAATTGATGCATTCATCGACATCGACGATGACATTCCATTTGTCACTCATTTAGCCGTCTCCATAATTTCCTGCTCTTTGGCTTGATTCTCGGCGCCGGTTTCCGTTCCCGTTTTGCCATCCCACAGCTCAACTTGAACGATCGCCGAACTGCTCGCTAAGGAATGTGATTTTTTGATTTGGGGCCGTTTTGAAGTCAGCAGATTCAAACAGCCGCCACGATCCAGTGAATTGCCCGGCGCGCCAACAGGCTCATAAATAGCACTCGCTTCATACCCATGAAGAACCCGACGCGGCAAGCGCTCTGTCAGGTCGGCGGCGCAAAGTACCGCGCCAAGATCGTTAAATACTCTAACGATATTGTGCTGTTTGATGTCCCGCTCAGCGGCGTCGTCCACGTTTATTCTTAACACCCAGTAGAAATGGCCATCGATTTCAACACGGTGATCAAGAACATCGTTAATGAAACTGTCCTTAGCGTCCGCCTGGGTATGAAAACTATAACGTGGATGCGGCGTCAGGAGTTGCAACGGATACTTGGCAGCATAATCTTCCGCATCCAATTCCCAAGCACGCCCGTATTTTGCGATCGGAGGCCGTTCCTCGTCATTCGGGTCGTAGCGTTTCAAACTGGAGCATTCGAACTCGAACTTGCTTGATTGAGTCTGGAGACCGGAAAGAAACTCCTCTGAATAATCTCCCGGCAGAGGTTGCGCTTCCGGAATATTTTTCTTTTTTCCTTCCAGGAACCAGCGGAAGGAAACGGGCGGGCGAAGTTTCTCGTCTTCAGCGGGAACGACAAAATACCCCTTCTTCATGAAATCCTTCCAGGAAACATAGTCGGGCAAATCGGAACCATCGAACATGCGCTTGACCCAATCAAGATCGCTCATCCCTTCTGAGAAATAGGAACTCATCCCCATGCGCTTCATGATCTCGACAAATATATCGTAGTCAGCCTTGGATTCACCCAAGGGCTCAATGCATTTATGTTGCAAAACCACGACCCGGTGATTCAACTGCGACTGGGAATCCTGGGTATAACCATGGGTTCCAGCCCATTCACTGATATCCCAGCGCTCCATACTGGTGCAGGCCGGTAAAATCACATCGGCGAACTTTGTCTCGCCTTCCATCCAAATAGCTTGGTTGACGACAAAGGATAATTTGTCCGATTGATACATGCGGATATATCGATTGCTATCATTGGCTGTGCCAATGATGGACCCACCGTATTTGTACAGCATTTCCACCGGCGCGAAACCGGGCGCCGGGTATTTGAAGCGGGTAAACTGTCCTTCAATTGTTGTCGCGATCCAAGGATGACCTTCCGCTGTACCATCCATTATTGCTTCCGGCAGGGACAGTTTCGGAATCCTTTGCGTAACTGTATTGACGGCCGGCAGTTGAGGCATGCGCTGGTAGAGATGGACAGAAAGAGCGGTATGAAATAGATCTCCGGCAATTCCACCTTCGGCGTAACCGGGGAAATAGAACCTTAGATTTACCGGTGCACCCCATTGCATGAAGCCATAATTGACGCCCGGCTTACCCATTCCCTGCATCGCCATCAAACAGACTGAAATACGTGCCCATTGGGTTCCGGTCGCATTCCGGCAAGCGCCGCCATGCCCATTACCGCCACCTGCGGCAAGGTAAGTTTTCTTTGCCGCCCACTTTTGAGCCAAGGCTAGGATGTCTTTGGCCGGGACACCAGATTCTTCAGCTGCCCATTCCGGTGTTTTCGGGATACCGTCTTCTTTACCTAGGATGTAGTCTTTCCATTTGTTAAATCCCAAGGTTTTATTACTGACGTAATCCTCGTCAAAGGTACCTTCCGTAATCCAGGTATAGGCGATCGCCAGTCCCAGAGCCGGCGAGGTTGTCGGCTTGGGCGCGATCCATTTTCCGCCCATATAAGCGGCGGTTTCGCAATAGTGGGGATTAATATGAACAAAATCGATGTCTAGTTCTTTGAGCCATTTTCGCCGCACCGTGCCTTCATACCCAGCGTAAATTCCATTGGTGGATTCCGGATCTGAGGACCAGAAGACAACCATCTCACAGTTTTCCAGACAATCTTCTGCGGTGCCATAATTTTCAGGCCCGCCACATCGCATGCTATGGCCATAGTGATGCATGGCTCCCCAATACCAGCCTTCCCAGCTATCGGGGTTGGGATGAACTTCGGTCATGCCAATGGCGTTGGCGAAGCGACGAAAAGCGCTTAGCTGGTAACCAATATTACCAAAAGTATGATGGGAACCATGGCTATAGGCGATTGCGCCCGGCCCAACGTCGCGTTTGAGACGTTTAATCTCACCCGCGACGATGTCCAAAGCTTCGTCCCAGCTAATCGGCTCGTATCCCGATACGCCGCGATTTTGGCAATTACGATCTCCATTCACATCGAAATCGACCCGCTTAAGTGGGGTCATTATCCGATCCGGTGAGTAGACGAGAGATTTCCACGCCAGCGCGTGCGGGCTTACGGTGGCTTTGCGTGGCGGCGTAAAAGATTTGCCACGAGCCTTAATGGTCCAGGATGGCGCATCCGAAGGATCTAGATCAATCGGCGTAACGCGAATTATTTTCTCGTCTTTAACATGGACAAAGAGCGGTCCACCATTGGTATTGGTGGTGTAACGGATAACATCATTTTCAAGCTTGGTGCCATATTCCCAGCCAATACGCCGCATGGCGATCATGATCTGGGTAAAATGATAGGTAAGTTCATCCGGACCAAGTAATTTAAGCTGAAAGTTTTTCTGTGCGTCAATTTGGCGCTGGTAATTGATCGGCGGTGTCAGAAGTCGGGCGGCAATAAAACAATCTGAAAATTCGAGCGACACATCGGCATTGTCGGTCGTCCCGGATCTTGACCGTAATTGGCCATCGCTGAAAATGATCATCCGCCCCATGCCGGTGGATTCAATTTTAATCTGCGCAGTAAAATCTTTTTCGGCGATGCGTTTGGCGAAATTTCTACTGAAAAATTTTAAGGCGACCAGGGTTAAATAGATAAAATACAGTAGTGTATAGAGATATACCCGTCTCCACCAAGCGTCGGAATGAATTGCGTTTATTTTAATCATTTTTATATTTTCCGCATTTTTACGTTTGAAGGATTGGCGTCACAGATCGTTGAGATCAAGGGCCGGGGATGTCCGGTGCACGACAAGTAGTCTGCACGCAATTGACCACACATGATGAAGAGAATGTTTTTGGCTTTAGACATTTTGGAAATTTAATCCTTATCCAGCATTGATAAAGACGCGCCGAATGTTACGAAGCGAGGCGCGCTATTTTTAACAGTGTCGTTGATGGCATTTTCAGTTAGCTGTGAATGCCTTCCTATTTACAACGCATATTTTTTTATAACAATAACAACAATCTTAAATCTTTTATACAAAATTTATTTCTTGTATAATTACTACCTATTGTGAGATGTGGGGGCATTGTCACGTTAACAGGCAATAGGCACATAAAATCCGTAGCGTTTTTTCTAGGTTTCAGCACCTGCGTTTTTCCACACACCCAAGGCTTCAAATCGATATTGTTTAAAAGTTGTTTGATTGAGCAAATGTCGCTGAAGATAGAAAGTGTTGTAGGTTGCAGATTGAAAATTCAGAAATCGTTGAGCCGACCCGGGTGATTTGAAACGCTGCATCTTTCGCTCTCGTCATCGAACAGGTTGATGAGAATTTTCCGCACGATTATTGGATCGCTTATTATCGATATGCTCTGCCGATAAACCAATAGTTCTAAATGCAACGTGATAGTATCTGATCTTGCCCGTTACAATGCGTGTTAGTGCGCAACTCTGTTCCTTCAAAAGCTTTCGCATCAATTTGATAGCCACTTTGGCGTTGCGCCAGGGCTGCACCAAAAAGTCGAGGACTTCACCTTCGTTATCTACGGCACACCACAAACAATGTTTCTTACCGCGAATGACTATTACCATTTCATCAAGATGCCAAAAGTCACTGGGAGTAGGACGGGACTTTCTTAAGTTATGTGATATCATAGCTCCAAACTTCAGAACCCATCGTCGAACCGTTTCATAAGAAACATCCAGCCCTCGCTCTGCGAGGAGATCTTCGACATCCCGAAAGCTCAGTGAGAACCGAGCATAAAGCCAAACGGAATATTGAATTATGTAGGTGGAAAGCGATGTCGACGATAAGATATTTTCTGTATAGCCAATGCTAACGCATCGAAACCGTCTTCACCACGGAGTTAACGTGACAACACCCACAATCAATTTAGAAAGTGTTAAGATTGATACGTTTATACGTGTGGGTGTTTGGAAATGATGACATAATAAAAGCTGAATTGGAGGGCCAAACGTGATCAGCGTATTTGCTTTGATGCTTATCAGTTTTGTGACAATTGACACGGCGCAAGCACAAGAATTCAGCCAGGATTAACGCCGCGCAATTATTCAAAGTCTCTCGGATGAAAAACAACAGGATAAGGCCAGTGGTGGATATGATCTTGTACTGCTTCCCGCAATCGACCTGTAGTCAAAAGGTTCGGCTTGCACTGTGGGAAAAAAACATTCCTTTTGAAGAACGGCACGTTGATCACAAAAACCGTGAACAACTGTCAGAATGGTATTTAAAGCTAAACCCAAACGGCGTGGTCCCCACCCTGATTGATGGAGACGACGTGATAATCGATTCATCCGTCATCCTTGAATATTTAGAGGAAGTCTATCCTGATCATCCAATGTCCCCCAACGATCCAGTGGGCCGCGCTCATATGCGCAAGTGGCTGCGTTACCTGGAGGAAGTTCCTACACCTGCCATCCGTATTCCGTCTTTTAACAAACACCTCTCAAAGCGATACGAAGACATGGACGACACCTCCTATCACGCGATGGCGGATAAACATCCTGTCCGGAAGCATTTCTATAAGAGGATGAACAAAACTGGTTTTGGCACGAAGGAAACAGAAGAAGCATTAGACCGCCTCGATGGCGCTGCGCAGCGAGTTGCAGACACGATGGACGGTCATGGAAAGGACTGGATTATTGGCGACATGCATAGCGTAGTAGATGCAGCATATATGCCTACCGTGGACCGTATGATTGATCTTGGCCTTGGCGACATGATCAAAAGACGGCCTTCGCTTAAATCTTGGTACGACCGATATAGCGCGCGCGATTCGTTCTTGAAAACTTTCTATCAGGGTACCCGCCTAACCGAAATATTCGGGAAAGATATAGCATAGAAAATCCGCCATTTTTTGAGAGTATTGCGTATGGCCAATAAACCGAACTTTTTGTTCATCATAACGGACCAACACAAAGCAGATCACTTGGGATGCTATGGCAACCCGATAGTGCGAACGCCAAATATTGATAGCCTGTCCCAATCGGGTCTGACATTCGATCGTTTCTACGCCGCCAGTCCGATCTGCATGCCCAACCGGGCGACGCTCATGACTGGGCGGATGCCATCCAACACAGGGGTCCGGTTTAACGGGGTGCCTCTCTCCACCGAACACGTCACCTTTGTCGAATTGCTGCGGGCTGCCGGATACAGGACTGGTCTTGTCGGAAAATGTCATCTTCAGCCGATGATGGATATTCCACTGAGCGATCCTTATTTTTGGACCGATTCACCAACCGAAACTCCGCTGTCGCCAGATCATATTATCGCCCAACGGAATAGTTTGGATGGCCCCGAATACGACCAGGAACGGGCGGGAGTATGGGCCGCCAACCCAGAACACGAGCCAATAACGCCGTACTACGGATTCGATCATCTCAGGCTCGCCAACTTCCATGCCGATCTCGTGCACGGACATTACCGGCGATGGTTGGATGAAAAACATCCCGATCCTGACACCCTTCGCGGACCCGAGAATGCACTCAAGGACCATTCATATAGCGTCAAAAAAGGTTGGCGCACGCAGATGCCGGAGGAACTCTATCCCACAACCTACGTAGCGGAAGAGACTATTTCTTTTTTGAACGACTATGCAGAAGATTCATCGGCGGAACCGTTTTTTCTACAATGTTCGTTTCCCGATCCCCATGCGCCGCTGACACCGCCGGGTCGTTACTGGGACCTTTATGATCCTGAAGAGGTCGAGCTACCGGAATCTTTCGATCATGTCGATGCTCAAGAACCATCGTTCATTCACCGCATTCGAGAAAGCCACGGTCAGCCGAAGAAGGTTCCTGCACCTATCACGCCGGACGAGAAAGAAGCGCGGGAGATGATCGCTCTAACTTACGGCTCAGTCACCATGATTGATGACGCCATTGGCAGAATACTAAATGCTCTCGACGATCTGTCCTTGTCGGAGAATACCGTCGTCATATTTACTGCTGACCACGGCGACATGGGCGGCGAACACGGGCTATTTGGCAAATTCGGGGTGCACTACGAAGCCGTTCTGAGGGTTCCCTTTATTTGGAACGATCCAGAACAGGCCTCCGAGGGCCGAACCGATATGTTGGGAGGAACGATCGACATCGGCTCCAGCATTCTGGCGCGGGCTGGCGTTGCCAATACCTATGGGGTGCAGGGAGTCGATATTGTCTCCCACGCCCGAACCGATACGTCGCCGGAGCGAACTGGTATTATTTCCGAAGAAGACCAAGTCAGCGAGCAGGTTAATGGTATGGGGGCGCAACGGATTTGGACGTATATCCACGAAAATTGGCGCCTCAGTATGTGGATCGGAGACGACACAGGTCATTTATTTGACCGGAAAATCGATCCGGAGGAAACAAACAATCTCTGGTATGACCCGGCATGTGCGACGAAAAAATCCGAACTTATGGAATTACTGCTGAGAGAGCGCATGCGAATTGATGATACTCTGCCGTTAACTACGCGCTTTGCTTGACGGCAGACTTTGTTGGACATGATGCCAAATCATTGGAAAATGTTTTAATGTCCCCTATTGGCTATGTGTCCGTCATCAAAACATTTGGGACTGTTGAGTTGGTTTTGTAGAAGAGGCACTGGCACTGGTGAATTTGATCGTGGACGGTGTTTTTGAACGGCACCCACCCATAAGCCTTTCTTCTTTGAAGCGGCAATCTTGTCTCAGATACGCTCGGCGGTTACCTCCCGCTCAAACTGGGCAAATGACAGCAGCACATAAAGAGCACCTAATTAGCCGTAGGAGCCGCCTGTCGACTATAGGCGAATTGATGCCAGGCAATATAGGCCAAGGCGATTACCGTCGCGGTCCAATGGATTCCCGGAACCGTTACCATGACCAAAATCGCAAGAGCAATCCGGAGCCCGGTTTCCAATATTGGCAGCCGCCGTTGGTCAAAGGCGATAACCGCGCTTGAGATCAAATAGATAAAGATCAGTAATCGGAACAAAACCGTCAGAAAATCGACCATCTGGAAGCTGCTTCCCTCCGGGAAAACTACTGGCACGATCAGGATTACCGGGTAATAGGCAAAGACGAACGGTATAGCGAATTTCACCAGTCCGACCCGGAGCGCCATCATGGCGGTGCGGATGGGCGGCGCTTCGGCAATCGAGGCGGCTGCATAGGCAGCGATCGCTACCGGCGGTGTTATGGAGGAAGCAACAGCGTAGTAGAGCACAAACAAGTGAGCCGCCAAAACCGTAAGCCCAAGATTCTGCATGGCAGGCCCAAGAATCAGGACGATGGTGAGGTAGGCTGGCAACGTTGGCATGCCCATGCCCAGCATGAGTGCCGCTACACCGGTGACCAGAAGGGTAAGGAAAAGGCTACCGCCGGAAACGGCGTCGATCAGAACGACGAAGTCTTTTGGCAATCCGGTTGCTCCCAACACCGCGACGACGATGCCAACGACGGCGATCGCCATCAGCAGTCGGCCGAAGGTCAGGCCAGCATAGGACAGCGCTTCAATAATAATAAAAGGCCGTTGCCGGACTTCGGGATTGAAAAAGCTCAAGGGAATAATGGCGAAGAAGGCCGTCATACCGGCGCCTGCAGCGGACAATCCCTGCAGCAGGGAAGTGATCACGACGGCGACTGGAATAATGATCATGCTGAGGTTAACAAAGTCCTGCGAATTGACTTGAAGTTCCGGACGATCAAGGTCCTCACTGCCGACTTCCACACCCAGCCTGCGGGCTTCAAAAATCACGCTGGTAAAGAGACTGGTGTAATAGGCCAGGGCGGGGACCAGAGCGGCAATAATGATCGTTAGATAACTGATGCCCGTCAAGTCGGCCATCACGAACGCAGCCGCGCCCATGATCGGGGGCATAATCTGTCCAGCGCTCGATGCCGTCGCCTCAACACCACCTGCGAAGGAAGGTGAAAAACCCCGCTGCTTAATCATCGGGATGGTGATGACGCCAGTCGCCACCACGTTGGTGACGGCGCCACCCGACATGGTACCGAACAGGCTAGATGCCAGTATGGCGGAATGGGCTGGGCCACCGCGGAATCTCTTGGTCACGTGGACAGCGAGTTTGATGAGCGAGCGTCCGCCACCGGTCCGCTCCAGCATTGTCCCCAGCATAATGAATGGAAAGACGGTGAAGATAATGATCCCCATGATCGTGCCGAGAATACCGTCCCCTTGGTTAAACCAGAGGTCCTCGGAGGTTTCGGGCAGGTCGACCCGAGCTGTCTCAAATATCCAAGGCCAATACTCTCCGGTGTAAAAATATATCAACGCGAGAATTCCAACAATCGACAGCGGCCTGCCCCAAGTTTTCCAACTCAGAATAATGAATAAACTTGCTGCGAGTAGGGATATTGAAAAGTCATACATCCCGACGTCACCAAACCCGTCGACCTCTTCGGAGATTTGAAGATCGTAATACTTCCAAAGAACCCACCAGGTGAACAGCAAAATGACAATGTCGATGACACGGCCGAGCCATTTGAAGTTTGGCCACCTTTGGGCAAACGTGCTTGTGAACGAATTGTTGGCAAGCACAAGGAACACCGCAGCGCCCACGAAAATGGGCCGAAGGATGATGGCGGGAAAGGGGCCAATGGGCGTGAAAAACCCATAAGTTGGCATTGAGTTCAGCACGCCGGTTATAGCGATGACAAGAGCAACGGCAAATGCCGCGTAGCGAATGAACCGCTGGCTTTGGTCCCGGGAAACCTGTTCATCCATGAATATCCCCGCTCTCGTGTATACAAGCCTGTTTGGAGGCTACAGTTTAGGAAATCAAACTGTACATTCTCAAAGGAGATGGCCGCGCATAGGTCGCGACCATCCCACTATTAATTTTCCAGACTAATTGTTGGCGCCTTCAGGAACGCCCTAGCTGCCAGGCACCAAGTGGGCCGGGATTTTCTTACCGGCTTCCTTATAGAACCGGATGGCACCTGGATGAAGCGGTATGTTACCAGCCGTAAACGGATCATCCAACGAAACGTCCCGCAATGTGACCGCCGATTTTTGCATCTCAGGGAGATTGTCGAAAATCGTTTTAGTGATCCGATAAACGAGGTCATCGCTCATATCTTTTCGCACGGCCAGTTGATGACGAAATCCGTCGGTGATGACGTCCTTATCATTGTCGATCTGATTATTATAGGTCCCGGCAGGGATCGTCTGAACCCGACGGCCGCTGGACGAGATGAACTTCTTCATCCCCGGCGCATTTGGGTTAATATTGAGAAGACGGAACTTCCGCTTGGCCCCTAGCTGGTCAATCGAAGCCGCCCCGATGCCGGCCGGGCGGACAAATACGTCCAGCTTGCCGTCGGACATTGCTTGAATGCCCGAGTTCCAGGGCATACGCACTTCCTTGTAATCTTTTTTGTTCACTAACCCGGAGTTTAGTTTGATCGCCTGAATGGCGACCGGTGACGCACCGCCCCGTGGTGGTCCAACAAAAACCCGTTTTCCTTTAACGTCGGCCCAAGTCTTGATGCCGGAATCAGCCCAAACCATGTAATGGCGAACTCCAGACCCATAGGCCATGATCAAACGGATGTTCTCAATAGCTTTTTTAGCGGGTCCCGGCCTTTTCTTGTAGAAGCGAGTGCCCTTATGCATCCAGGGGACCATGACGGGCGGCACAACCGACACGTCGATCTTGCCCTGGCCAAGTTTAAGGGCTGATTTTGTCAGGGTTTGGCCCTCATTCACCTGCAAATTGACGCCTATTTTTTTTTGCAGAAACGTCGACATAATGATCATGAATGTGTGGTTCACTGAACCAACACCGGCAGTGTCACCTTTCAATATGCCCTGCGCGGACGTGTTGGTCGGACTGAAGGCAATTAGGCCGGCGACGGCGCCAATTGACAAACTAGTTAATAATTTATTGGACATTTGTTCTGTTCTCCCTATTGAACGTTTATTAGCCGTTATTTCCAGTTATAGTGCATTTATTCCTACTAAAATTCTTTAATTATGTATAGTGCACTCCGCATTAGAAGTCAGCCCTGGTATCATCGCCACAAAAGAATCTACCTAAACTATGGGCATTGTCACGTTAACAGGCAATAGGCACATAAAATCGGTAGCGTTTCTTCTAGGCTTCAGCACCTGCGTTTTTCCACACATCAAAGGCTTCAGATCGATCTCGCCCTGGCAGTGGCGGTGCTGATAATTGATCCCTTAATCCACTGGCCGGCGGCAGGATTTGCCCTAGATTTCCTGGTTTGGCATTGGCTGCAATTTCGCTCGGTCAGACCGGCGCCACCGGACGCGGCTGTTTAGATGGACTTAAGTGATTAGGTCGCTTTTGGACTTTACCAACCACTCCATCCTCACTTCCAGCAGATTGCCGGCGCAGCCGAGCAAGATGCCCCTGGAAGGTCCGCGTCTTGGTTAGTGAGTTAGAGTCCGTTATCGGTATAAAACTGTTTGGCGCCTTGATGGATATAGGAATCGTCCAGGGGCGACCAGTTCCTCAACCGTTTGGCATCGAACGGCACACTGCCGGTGCTTTCGTTCCAACGGTTTCCCTCGGCGACGAATAGGCTGAGCAGTTTAGCAACTACGCCGGGAGCCGTGCCGTCCCAAGCGCTCAAACCTTCATCAAACCGGACAAGTCCCGCTTCGGGCTCAGCGCCTTGGTCAAAGGGTAGATGGGCGCGATCCTTAAGTGGAGGATGGACGCGGCGGTCAAACGTCACGCCGGTTGCAGCAGTCATCCGGTTAATTGCCTGTTCGTCAATATCGATCCAATTCATGGGTGGATAGGTACCTTCCGAAAGCGGTGCAACCAATTTATAACCCCCTTGAGTTTCGATGGTCGAGACAAGTAAGACATCGCCGTTCCCGATCGCGGAAGCTTCAGAACCCAGTGCAGGCTGGCCGTCTAGCAGTTCGACCTGATCCAGAATTCCCCATCCGTCGCGAAGCACAATCTCAGCGATTGCTCGGACTGCGCTGGGCCTGGCCAAGACGTAAATGCGCTTGCCGATGACGTCGTTTGGAGATTTTATCACCGGATCAGCCGTCAGAAACCCGATCCCGCCGCCAAAGAGATTGGCAACAAATTTCAGATCCGTATTCGCGCGATCATAAGAATGCCAGTCCGGGCCTTTCTGCTCCACGGCGCAGAGAAAGTCGAAATGATTGACCAGGACGAGCTGAGCTGCCTTGGATTCCGGCGCTACGTCGCTCAGGCGGTTTATCGAATCTGGCCAGGCAAGAGAGGTTGCGCAGGCTGTCATCGCCACATCGGATTTGGTAATCAAATCGGCCAGCGCCACATTATGCCGGTGGGTTTCAGTATGCCCGGGTGCCGGTGAATAAAGCTTGATGTGCAATGGTATTTCCTTTCAAATTATTCGCTTGAATGTACCGAATCGCATACCGCTTAACAATTCAGATTGGCACGACCTTGTAGCTTGAGACTGATGATCAACCATTCCACACTAACTTTAGACATTTTGGAAATTTAATCCTTATCCAGCATTGATAAAGACACGTCGAATGTTACGAATCGAGGCGCTGGCTTCAATCAAATTGCACTGCACTATCGCGTAGAATCAGCAGTGACGTTACGTCGGTTGGAAGCTTCTAGGCGTGCACACAATTCCTCAGTATTCTGCACATCACCGAAATGTGTATAGAAGGCAATTAGCGCGTTCGCGTGTTCCTCATCCGAAAAAGTAGCGCAACCGTCAGAAACCATCAGCGTGCGGTAATTTAGCATCATCGCGTCACGCGCGGTGGATTCGCAACAAACATTGGTAGCGACGCCACATACGAGGATGTTTTCAATTCCATTGTCCTTTAGGATTAGTTCAATATCTGATGAGCCCTGAATGAATGCGCTATACCGGCGCTTGATAACCAGATGGTCAGCGTCGCGTACATCAAGGGTTGGCCAGAGTTCAAACGGCCATTCACCGCGCGCCATCGATTTGATCCGTATTTCCGCCTTTTCCGTCGAATAGCGTTCGTGCGCGGTTTTCCACGACGTAGGAGTATCATCGGGAGCAAGATTCTGTATCCATATTACGATGCCACGCGTGCGCCTTACTGTGTCAGCAATATGGTTTACGTTGTCCACGATGGTCGTGCCAACAGGACAACCAGCTGGCTGATTTTCGTCCATGAAGTAGTTCTGCATATCAACGACGACTAGGGCGGTCTTTTCAGTATCAAACGTTTCCTGCACATGCTCGCGGCCTAACCGTTCCACCATCCGGTCAACATATTTTTTAGGCATTTGGAAATTATGAGGCATTTGATTCCTACTATTAATGATCTCAAAGATAGACCAACAGCTAAATTTTTTCAATGAAGCACGGGAGCACTAACATTCAACCTGGACCACTTAAGTCCGAATAACAGGGCTTGGCAAGATTGTTTTAGGTGCCGATAATTTCGGCTGCACGCTGATCTCTCGTGGCACCGACACAGCGGAGCTCGAAACCGTTGCCGAAGAAATCCGCCAAATGATCATCAGTCTCGGCGGTGAGCCGATCGACGAAGATCTCATCACGCCAGCAAACCACGAAATCTTGTCATTCATTTGAATTATGTACTCCCCCCATACAATTTGTGACGATGACGATTGGTTGCGCTGAACAACCAGAATTCTTACCTGAGGAGTGTAACAAAAAGTAAAATAGATACCGTTACATGGAAACACTTTCTTTGAATATCTAAATTTTTTTGACATCCCAGCCAGTCGGTAGATATAATTTTATTTGAACGGTTATCACCTACAGATAATACTTTAGATGTTCACAAAAATTAAATTCGAGCCGTTTGTCGTCAGTCAATTAGTATTTAAATTGGAAACATTTTATATGGTTTTAGAAATGAACATGAAGCAGTTCACCGAAGAACAAAGGCTTATGTGGCAGACCACTCACGATCTGATGAATGATGTGGTGATACCCTGGGTGAAACAAAATGTGAACCGTGAATGGGAAATGGATCCTAATAAGCGTTTGCCAATAGAAATGCTCAAGGCAATCGACGAAGTTGGACTTCGCACCATCGGCATCCCAGAAGAATATGGCGGAACTATCCTGGAACCTGGAACTGAAGCCCAAACGTTTGCCTTGATCATTTACGAATTGGGCCGCGCCGATCTGGGGTTGGCTGACATGGTCGGCATCGGTTGGAAGTTATGCACCTATTACCGCTTTTACATGGCCGAACATCTTCAAAAATACTGGTTTCCCAAGATTGTTGCCGATCCGACTTTCTTGTTAGCCCAGGCGGTAACTGAACAGCAGGGCACGTCCGACCGCTGGCTGCCCTATGAGGTACCGGAATCTCAATTAAAGACCACCGCCGTCAAGGATGGTGATTATTGGGTGATCAACGGCTACAAGATTTATATTACCAATGGCTATGACGCCCAACTGTTCAACGTCTATGCTCAGACCAATTTTGATAATGATCTATGGGAAGGCGCCGGTTGTTTTCTTGTACCTGCCGATACACCTGGTGTTTCGGTGGCACGCTGCGACGAAACTTTGGGTGGGCGGTTTTCGAACAATGGTGAAATCCGGTTCGATAATGTCCGAGTCCCCGAGGATCACGTGCTATTGAAAGAGGGTGCCCTAGGTAAGGCCGACGAGGTTTATTACCGGCCTGGCAAAGTGATGTTGGCAGCCAAAAACTTGGGCATCGGGATAGCCGCCTTCGAGGACACAGTCACTTGGTGTCACGACCGTGTCCAAGGCGGCGTGCCGCTGATCGAACACCAGGCAGTAGCGGTGCGGTTAGCAGACATGGCAACCAGGCTGGAAGCAGTACGCTCTTTTACTTTTCGGGTTGCTAGGGAAATCGACGAAGAAGTACCGGGAGATCATGAGCGCGCCATTATGCTCAAATCCTTCGTCGCTGATCAGATTATCGAAGTTTGCCGCCATTCGATCGAATTGTTTGGTGGGTCGGGGACTATGTTGGAATTACCGATCCAGAAATATCTACGCGATGCTTTCATGTTTCCGCACATGGACGGTGCCACGGATATTTGTTCTTTCCGTATCATCAAGGCACTGTTCCCTGACACTGCTGGAACTTATGCCAAGGATCTACAATAGTTTGGTGCTGTCAGACGAATGCGAACTCGTCTCAGTGTGGCATGAATGTTGTGGTTTTATGCAGTACAAAGTTGACGCCATTCTTTAAGAGCAGCG
>MPLX02339471.1_pt1 | contig 15612 bp, 11 predicted proteins | sample 1617341 | NCBI WGS metagenome assembly MPLX02 (sample SAMN05944804, study PRJNA350692) | marine metagenome | biome: marine; feature: ODZ; material: water; isolation source: 120 m water sample filtered on 0.2 um supor filter | place: Pacific Ocean | collected 2012-04-08 | depth 120m m | reverse complement strand
GTCCAAAGTCTTCGAGCCGAAGTTCCCTGGCGATGTTGAGGATCATCGAGTGGTCGATAGCTCCGTGCTCCAAACGGTGTCCGGTCTCAAGAGTCTCGGTCCAGATGCAGCCACCAGGGTCATTTGCTGTTTCGAGTACGAGAACGTCAAGGCCACTCTGAGCCAAAGTTACTGCCGATACAAGTCCGTTGTGGCCAGCGCCTATTACAACTACGTCGTGATCAGGCATGACCATCCTCGTTGAGCCAGGCCAGAATCCCGGGTCAGTGATTCGGCAAGAGGACGACACCGTTCGATCTGCCTGTCTTCGTCAATGGCTACAAGTTCGGATGCCTTGAGGACTTGGTGTCCGTCAATCCAGACATCACTAATGGAGCGCGGGCTAGTGCAGTAGACGAATTGCTGATAGGGGTCATGAATCACTGCCAGTTCCACAGTGCCTCCAGCGAGAATTACGTCAGCCCGTTTGCCTACTTCGAGGCTTCCGATGTCATCATGTAAGCCGAGCGCACGGGCACCCTCGATGGTGGCCATCTTGAGTGTTTCTTGAGCTGATAGGACTGCGGGATCTGTGTGGTGAACCTTTTGCAACAGGGAAGCCGCTTTTACTGCTTCCAACATGTTCTGTGAGTCGTTGGAAGCGGCGCCATCGGTACCTATACCAACTGCAAGACCGGTGTTTCGAAGTTTAGTTACGGGACACACTCCAGAACCAAGGATCATGTTGGCAACTGGATTATGAGCGATCGAGACAGAATGCTCAGCGAGTAGTTCGATGTCGGATTCGGTGACCCAAATCACATGAGCAGCTACCAGTTTTGAGGAGAGAATGCCGAGAGACTCGGCATGGTCAATCGTTCGGTGGCCCCAGCGCCTCCTGGCCTCTGATAGTTCTTCGCTAACTTCAGCTAGGTGGGTGTGGATACCCCAGTCGCGGTCGTGGCATAGGGCAGTGCCAGCTGCGAGGAGTTCATCGGACTGGCCCAGAATGGTTCCGATTCCATAGCTGAAACCCAGCAAATCATTGCTATTGGCCGCTTCAGATAGTGCTTCTTGTTCGTCGAGAATTCGTGATACCGCCAGTCCTTTGGTATCACAGAGGCCTCCTACGGCGTCCTCTGCTCCAAAACTCACAAGGGCTCGCATTCCAGCGAGAGCCAGTCCGTCCACGACTCCCAATGATGCATAGGAATCTGGATTGCCATGCACAAACATGTCATTAATACAGGTAACCCCGCTCCGGATAAGTTCTGCGGCTTTGAGCATGGTGCCTTCACGTGCCATCTCGCGTGTTAAGTAGCGTCCGGCAGGAGTGACGATCTCTTGTCCCCACGTGAAGAGTGGCAGCTCAGATCCCAATCCCGCCAGAAATGCTTCTGACAGATGGGTGTGGGTGTTCACCAAGCCAGGCAGAACTATGCCGGTCCCATCACCTACAACTGGCACGTCCGGCAGGGCAGCGGAAAGTTCATCGTAGGAGTCAACCGCAACTATTTCACCATCCCTGAGATGTACAGCCGCGTCGCGCAGAGCCCCCGCGGGGCCCATCGTCAGTACCCAGGCACCTCTCACGAGAGTGTTCTGAGGGCCAGGGCTCTCGTCGGACACCACTAGGTGTCCTCGATGCGGTTATCGAAGTGCCAAGGCGCAACTAGTCGTTCAATCAAGGAAATGAGGCCGAAGAACATCACTCCTAGTGCTGCCAGTACGGCAATGATTGCAAACACGTCGTCAGTGTTGACAGCACGGTTCTTGATGAGCAGGAGATAACCAAGCCCTCCTCGAGCTCCCACCCATTCTCCAAACACCGCGCCAAGAACACTGAATGCTGCTGCCACCTTCATACCGGTAAAGACATGGGGCAAAGCGTGAGGTATCCGGACTTCTCGAAAGATCTGGACCTTATTTGCTCCAAACGTTCGCATGAGCTGAATCATCTCGGTATCAACTGAAACCAGTCCGTCTGTTGTTGACACCGAAATTGGGAAGAATGCGATTAGCGCCACCACTATTACTTTCGGAAGGATTGAGAAGCCGAACCATGTGACGAGTACAGCTGCAACAGCTGGAATAGGGATGGTTTGGCTTATAACCAGCCAGGGATAGACGGCACGTCGTAGGGGTTTGGAATAGGTGACTAGAAGTCCCAGAGCGATACCTACGATTGCTCCAACGCCGAACCCGAGCACCATCTCGATGGCGGTGGTTTTTGCATTGCGGAGAAATAGGTAGGGGTCATTAATGAGTGCGGCGGCAACGGCGGATGGAGGTGGAAAGAGTCGGGGGTCAGAATTGGTGACAATGGTCCAGAGTTCCCAAAAGGCAATAACACAAATACCGAAAAGGAGTGGCGGCAAGGTCACCCTGGAGAGACTATTAATACGAGAATTTTTGACTATCTCAGGCATCGGGTCGCTCCGAGCCAAATAGAGCCCCAGTGCTCGTGTGAAGGTAGTTGAGTGCGTTTTTCTTATATGACGCGAACTCAGGGGTAAGTACGACCTCGTAGGGGCGGGGTCTTTTGATTGCTACTTCGAGTGTTACCGCAACTGTCGCCGGTCGTTCTGTCAGAACGTAGACACGGTCAGAGAGACGAATGGCTTCGTCTACGTCGTGAGTGATGAAAAGAATCGAAGCCGCACTGTCTTGCCAGACATCCAGAAGCCAAGATTGCATTCTTAGTCGAGTGAGATTATCGAGGGCCCCAAATGGTTCATCTAGCAACAAAATGTCTTCTGCCGCCAGAAAGGTGCGAGCAAGAGCAGCCCGTTGACGCATCCCGCCAGAGAGTTGGTTTGGATAGTGGTCGGCGTACTCTCCAAGGCCGTATCGCTCCAGAATCTTTTTAGCAGCCTCAAGTGCCTCTGTCCGGGGAGATCCTTTCACGATTCGACCGAGAGCCACGTTGGCAGCGACAGTCTTCCAAGGCATGAGGAGGTCACGCTGCATCATGTAGCCACATCTACCTACACGACTCGAATCGGATCGTCCGTCAAGTGTCACCTTGCCTTCACTTGGTTCAATGAGGCCAGCAACGATGTTGAAGAGTGTCGATTTACCGCAGCCACTAGGCCCCAGGACACTTACGAACTCATGGTGACCAACGTGGAGGTCTAGATCTCGCAATACAGGGGAGGTTCCGGTGGAGGACGAGAAACTCATCCCCAAGCCCTGAACATCGATCTTTGCTTCTTCGGTCATGGATCACAACAGATGCACCAGGGGGTGATGCCGTTTGAGATGGCACCACCCCCTGGTGTTTCTACGTCTAGGCGGACTTACTTCTAGGGAAGGAACTTCGTTGTAATGAAGTTCTCAGGCACCGACTCTAGGATTCCTACGCTTGCTGCCCAGTTCAGGTAGTCGCGAATACCTGCATCGGAAATCTCTCCAAAGGTGCCATTAGGACCGAGGAAGAATGGCTCGACCTTGTCAAATTCAGCATTGCTGAAGAATGTGTCGATCCCTTCGGCGTTGTCGGCGAGGTGCTGAACAGCCGCTTCTTGATTGGCAAGAGCAAATGCGTAACCTTCGGCTAGGGAGTCATAGAAGCGCTGGACTACACCAGATCGGTTCTTGATGGTGTCAGTGCTAGCGAAAACTACTAGTTCGGGATACGGAGGTGCGCCGTATTCATCAGGACGGAAAACGAACGGGGTTTCACCCTCGAGTTCCAGAACCACCGCCTCGGCACTCCAGAATCCGATAGCCGCGTCAACGTTTTGACCCAGGAGGTTTCCGACGGCATCAAAACCTATGGTGATGAATTCGACGCTGTCCGGATCAACACCAGACGCCGCGAGGATTGTCTTCGCTACCGCTTCATCTGAGGGAATCCCTGTTACACCAATGGTTGCACCGGTGAGTTGACTCGGGTTTGTGACCCCAATGGCCTCGGTAGACATCAGAGCAGCTAGGGGCACCTGTTCAAGTGCCATGAAAACCTGGATATCTTCGCCTTGTGCAACCAGGTTGGCTACATCAGCAATCGGCGCAATTCCGAAACTCGCCTGACCGGAGAGCACAAGCCGCAGAGTATCGGCAGAGGAGGTTGGGGACTGGATATCAACATTGATCTTGTTGTCTGCGAAATAGCCTTCGCCTAGTGCGGAGTAGATACCCGCGTGAATACCGCCTGGCAGATAGTCAAGCACCAACTCGACATCAGCCTCGCTGTCGCCACAGGCACTCGGAGCCATAGTCAAAACGGCAAAAATGCTGATCAGGCCTACCAGCCGTCTAAGTCTGTTTTTCATTGGATAGCCACCCTTTCATATACGTAACTTCGCTTGACGGCCAGATGAACCTGACCGATTGGCATTTCTGACTTGATCCAGGGTGACCGAAATTGTCTGTTGTGCCTCGGTCGTCTGAAGCGGAACTGTCATCTGCCACCCACAAGCGGACAGTATCTCTTTTTCGTAGACAAGTCACGGAAAGTAGGACAGCTTGTATCAAAGCATGCTTTTTGGCTGGGACACCCGTGCATGGTGTGCCTATCAGCCGTGGTCAGTAGTTCGGTGACTGAAGGTCGACTGGGTGCCGGCATGGTCTTGTTCGGGTATGGCTAGGAAAAATACTCTTACAAAAGTTCATATCGGCAACTCGTTCTTGTTGGCCCGATTGGAACACGTCTGCTACCTAGTTTGATTTCTCTCTCTTGATAGCGGCGGCCGAGATGGCTGACCACACCTTCAACGGGGTGAGCGGCACGTCAAGATGTCTTATTCCCCATGGTGACAGGGCATCGAGTACGGCGCTCTGCACGGCGGGGGTCGACCCGATGGAGCCAGACTCGCCAATACCTTTCACCCCCAAAGGATTGTTTGGTGTGGGTGTTTCCAGCGAGGCCAACTCGAACGATGGGAGTTCGGCCATCGAAATGATTCCGTAGTCAGCAAAATTGGTGGTCAGTGGATTACCGTCGCAATCGTAGGCAATTTCCTCCATGAGAGCCTGGGCAACGCCTTGGGCGATACCTCCGTGGCGCTGCCCCTCCACGATCATTGGGTTAATAATGACTCCGGCGTCATCGCAGGTGACTATTCGTTGAAGGCGTACATGGCCCGTCTCGATGTCGACCTCTACAACGGCTACATGAGCACCAAATGGGTAGGTGCACTTTCGATTTTCTTTGGATTCCGCCTCGAGTTCTCCCTCGTTGGAGGCTGTGGCGATCTCGGCCCACGTCCGCGAGACAGTAGGCGATCCAACAACATGAAATTGGCCCGTATCGGTGTCCAACATCACGTCATCCACAGCAGCCTCCAAAAGATCAGCGGCTATCCGAAGGGCCTTGTCGACTACTACTCCGGCGGCGTCGTGGACTGCGGATCCTCCTAACTGAGTGGAGCGGGAACCGTAGGTGCCAACACCGTCGGCGACTTTGTCGGTATCACCCTGGATGAATTCGATTTCGGAGAGATCCATGCCGAGACGATCGGCAGCGATCATCGAGAAGGTCGTTCGGTGGCTTTGCCCGTGGCTAAGTGAGCCCGAAAAGACCCGGGCTCTTCCGTCAGCAGTAATCTCCACCCGTCCAAACTCGTTGCCACCAGGCGCTGGGCCGGCCGTTACTTCTACGTAGGTGGCTACGCCGATGCCTAGTTGCAGGGTTTCGCCAGCTATCCGACGTCGAGCCTGTTCATCTCGTAGGTTTGATATCCCGGCCGTCTGAAGAGCGAGGTCAAGACTGGTTTCGTAGTCGCCGCTGTCGTACTCAGTACCCACGGCGGTGGTAGCCGGGAAGGTTTCAGCGGCAATTAGGTTGCGGCGCCGCACATCAATGGGGTCCATGCCGACTTCGTGGGCGAATAAGTCGACAGCGCGTTCGATGGTCAAGGTGGCTTCGGGTCGCCCTGCCCCTCGGTAGGCCTCCAGCGGGGTGGTATTGGTAACCACTGACCGGGCCGCCGTTTCAACGTTGGGGATTTCGTACACCCCAACGGTCATAGGGAGGGTGAACATCGGCAGGAATGCACCGATACGGGTATAGGCACCACTGTCAACTAGAACATCGAGCTGGTAGTGGGTGAGGTCGCCACTTCGGGTGCCTCCAATGGTGAACCGGTGGATATGTCCTCGGCCAGGCCCCATAGCCACCATGTTCTCAGTACGGGTTTCAAACCACCGCACGGGTCGTCCAGATTCTGAAGCCAGCCATGGCAGTAGAGCCTCTTCTGGGTATAGGTCGATTTTGGATCCAAAGCCGCCCCCAACGTCTCCAACGACAACCCGGATCCCCTCAACTGCCTTCTCGCCATACAGCCCTTCTAGCGATCGTTTCGCACCGTGCGGGCTCTGATTGGATATCCACACAGAGAGCGAATCGCCATCCCAAGCCGCTGCGGCTGATCGAACCTCAATGGGGGCAGGATGGACACGCGGATGAGCAACTCGCCCATGGACGACGATCTCGCACTCGTCGAAGAAGGCGGTGTCTGTCAATCCAGTAGCCATGTCGAGGCTGGAAAAGTCGATTGCCAGATTGCTCCCGACTTCTTCATACAGGACAACTTCGTCGGCTAGTGCCAACTCGGGGTCTACCACTGCTGGAAGTGGGTCGTAATCTACGAGGACTGCTTCCGCTGCGTCTACTCCTTGGAAGGGATGCTCTGCAAGTACTACTGCTACTGGCTCCCCTACAAAACGAACCCGGTTGTTCGCCAACAGGGGTCGATTCAGCATCGGATCTGGGAAGACCGGTATAGCGCCGGGTAGGACCATCGACACGTCAAGGTCACTACCCGTATAGATGGCTAGAACCCCGGGCATAGTCTTGGCGTTGCTGGTGTCCACAACGATCCTTGCATGGGCCATCGTGGACCTCACGTAGGTGGCGTGGAGGCTACCGAACAGATCGGGTTCTTTGAGATCTGCTGTGTAAGTGGCACCGTGGGTGAGAAATCCTCGATCTTCTCGCCGGAGCACCCGTGTCCCGAGGAGGCTACTCACGCGAGTTGTCGTGTCAATTGTCCAGTGCGAGAGGTGCTGCCCTGACACACAGTTGGCATCCAACGCAGTCCGGCGGTCGCGTTGATTCTGGCTACAAACGAGTCATGGTGCGGTTCGAGTAGTTCATCGAGAGCGATAGTCGCTTCTCCACCCATAGCTATCCAAGCAGGTGTCGTGAGGGCATCAGTACGAGATTCAAGATCAAGACGGAAGGGGTGGACCCTGTTGTTCAGCACACCACGGGAGGCTAGGCCTTTAGTCTCCAGTTTGTGTCTATGAAGTCTCCGCCAGACCAACTGATGTCAGTCGGGGAAGGGAATCTTCACCGAAATGCCTGCTTCGGTGCAAGGGTCGTGCCCTTCGGGATGGGTTTCCCTGAGCATCTCTCCGAAATCACTTGTTGTCACGTGGCAAAGCAAGTACAGCCCTGCTTCTTCCAGAAACTTCATGACGTCATGGTGGATATCCCTGCCCCCAGGACCTCTTGTGAGATCGAAGATGCCCTGTCGCCCGTAGTAGTTGTCTTTGGGTGTTGGCCCTGAGATAGAAGTTGTTTCTTTGATGTCTCGCCGTTTGAGCTCGTCCACGAGTAGGTCCCATTTGGTCTGGGTTAGCTCAGCGATGTCGTACATGAGGGCATTGCGGATAGGGAACATGACTGCCATGACCCTGTGGAAGGCCTTCTCGTCTTCACTCAGTCCATCTTGCGGGGACCTCTGGAGGTCATCTCCGTCAAAGGCAGGTGTTCCTCGCGCAGGGAGTAAGTTGCCCTGGGCGTTCACTGCTACTGCTTCGACTGCTGGAAACAGGAAGTTGCCGTCACGGTCGACAATGTCATCGGTCCCAGGATCAAGACCGGCCTGGTGGGGTGTCCCCGTGAAAATGCAGTAACCCAAGGAATCGATATTGCAGACGTATCTGTCAACCGGCCGGGTCCTCCCGATACCACTGCCACCTGAATGGCCATCGGTTCCAGCAACACTGGTAGTTGGCTGAAGCAATGCCGTCGTGGGTGAAGCGGTCCCGGTAGCCGTAGTTGTAGTAGTGGCACCACCAAAGATCGCGTCACAGTCTTCCAACATTGTCTGCAAGGCGATCATCTCAGTGCTGGTGACCGTGAGCCCCCATCGGACCTTGATATCAGCCCATGTGTGCGCGTACTGGCACCAATACGTCTCATCTGGTGGCTTCCACTCATCGGGACCTTTGGCGCCTTTGGAGCGGTTTGTTGAAGCAGTTACCGCGATGAGGTGCTGGGGGTTTGTCAGGTCGTTGTAATAGTTGCGTTTGGTGTCAGTAGACCATGCCCATCCGCCAGAAGCGTGTGCGTTCGCGAGTGGCACGAAGTGGTCGATGTCTAGTGCGGAGGGATCGTTTACGTAGGTTCCAGTGAAGGCAGCGAACCATCGGCCTCCAATGACGGTGCAGGCAGATGAATCCAGGGTTGTACCGGCGATGGACTCAGAGAGAAGAACTTCATGGCGTGTGTTGATGCAGTCATCGTCATCGTCAGACCAGCTTGATCCCCAGTCGTCGCGGTCATAGTTGGAATCAGGGACTGCATCGTTCACCTCTAGGGAGTCGATGATTTCGACAATCCGTTCGCCCTCGATCTCAACAAAGGCAACTAGTGATGCCACAGTGGTTGAGGACGTAGAAGCAGTGGGAGTATTAGTGGTAGCTGGCAGCGCCGAGGTGAGAGGGACTGTCGTAGCAGGCAAGGCAGTTGTTGTCGGAATGACGATGGTAGATGTCACCGGGGTGCTGGTGACTGGAGTGGCCACTTCTGTGCCACTACCGCACCCCACAGCTGTCAGCAGGAACATCAGAGCAGTCGCACATCTCCGCACAGGTGCAGTCTGACACCCCTAGGGGACTGGGAGTGGTGAGCGACTTCAAAGCTGAGGTCATGGAGGCGGGGGAGGCGGACATGTAGTCAGCGGAGCTACCAGTCCGACCAGACAACAGTGACTACCGGGCTGCAGTCCCTCTGGGCGGCATATCATCCAAGCACGCCAGTGCATCCTGGGTCATCTGTCGGACCACCTCGGCTGCTGGCACTACTTCCTTCACAAGGCCGACAATGTTGCCGGCGCCGTTCATGGAGACCCCTTCCTTGCCACCGCTGTCAGTCGCCCAGGAACCGAGAGTCAACTCGGTGAGGACCGGTTGCAATGGCATGGGAAGTGGGTCCAGGTCAGCAGCTTCCCAGGCCTCAGTCCACTGGTTCGGGAGGAGTCGAAACCGCTTTCCCGTATAGGCGCGACTGATGACAGGTGACTGGTCAGCGGCGTCAACCAGTCCAGCCTTTTGCCAGCCGGCGATACCTGCTTCTTCGGTGGCTAGGAATCGAGTTCCAATCCAAACGGCTTCACAACCCATTACAAGGGCAGCCGCAAGGCCGCGACCGTCACCAATCCCACCAGCGGCAACGACAGGAACCTCAACAGCATCAAGTACCTGGGGTAGAAGGGCGAGAGTTCCGACATGCCCAGTGTGGCCACCACCTTCGGTGCCTTGTGCGATGACAACATCGGCACCATCCCTTGCGACACTCACAGCCTGTTTCGTATTGCCAACCACCGACATCACTACCGCACCGGCTTCGTGGAAGCGGTCCACCACGAAGCCAGGTGAGCCGAGGGCACCGACGAATACCGGGACTCCTTCCTCTAGGACGACCTGGATTTGAGCTTCGGCGTCAGTCCCTAGAGCATTTCTATCGGGTTCATGTTTTGTGCTTCGCTCCGATCGGTCAACTCCTAGATCGGTGGCGATACGTGCCGCTATTTCGCTGTGGGCAGAAGGAATCTGCGCGGCGACGTCTGTGATCGTCGCACCGTCCTGGTCGATACGGGCAGGCAAGATGAGGTCGACTCCGAATGGTCGATTGGTCATCTCGCGGGTGATTCGGATGACAGTCCGCACCTGTTCCGGGGACATCGTGGTGCAACCGAGCACCCCAAGGCCTCCTGCGTTGGATACAGCTGCTACGAGTTCAGGTCCAGCGATTGGTCCCATGCCGGCTGAGAAGATCGGGAGGTCGATCTCCAACCGTTCGCACAGCGGGGTCTTCAATGATCTACCCATGTTCGCTCTCCAAGGACTTTGGTCGGGTCGCCAGGCATATTGAAATTTCTCCAACGATATGTTGCGATAGGGAAAGGCAACGTGCCGAAGCAGAGATGGCCGGTCAGTAAACAGCACTCAGCTGGAGTCAAATAGACCAAGGGAATACAAATACATGGAGACAGTCCGAACGCCTGAAGATCGATTCATCGATCTGCCCGACTACCCGTTTGAACCGCACTACGCCAAAATACCCGATTGCGAGGGTGACACGCTAAGGGTCCACTACCTCGATGAAGGCCGATCTGATGGCTCCACTGTGTTGTTGATTCACGGTGAGCCAACGTGGAGCTACCTCTACCGCGACATGATCCCACCACTGGTTTCTGCCGGCCACAGGGTGATTGTCCCTGATCTCGTGGGCTTTGGCCGAAGTGACAAGCCAACGGAGACGACTGACTACAGCTACGCCCGTCACGTTGTTTGGGCCTCGTCACTTATCTTTGATCATCTTGACCTGCAAGACATCACCTTCTTCGGCCAGGACTGGGGTGGCCTCATCGGCCTACGCCTGGTGGCCGACCAGCCCGACAGATATGAACGAGTGGCTATCGCCAACACCGCCCTACCAACTGGAGAAGGCTGGACGGAAGCCTTCGTGGCCTGGCAGAAGTTCTCCCAGGACTCGCCAACATTCCCAATAGGCAAGATTGTCAACGGTGGGTGTGCCACTGACCTGCCAGTTGAAGTCATTGCCGCCTACGACGCACCTTTCCCAGATGACTCCTACAAGGCCGGAGCTCGGATCTTCCCATCGTTGGTGCCGATCGCCGCCGATGACCCGGAAGTGTCCGCCAACAAGGCGGCATGGAAGGTCCTCGAGCAGTTTGAAAAGCCGTTCTTGGTCGCGTTCAGTGACCTTGATCCGGTGACCAATGGCAGCGATGCGCCCTTCTTGGCCAGAGTTCCCGGGACTCAAGGTCAACCGCATACGACAATCGAAGGTGCACACCACTTCCTTCAAGAAGATCAGGGGCCGGTGTTGGCTGCGCTGCTTGCCGACTTTATGGCCACATGACCGCTGTTGAGCGGTCTCGTCTAGTTGACGCCACACCAGTCGAGGTCTGGAAGGTGTTGTCCGAGTTTGAGACCATCAGCTCGTGGGCGCCCAACGTAGAACACTCGTGTGTTCTCACTGGGAAAACATCAGGTGTCGGAACGGCCCGTCGTGTGCAAGTTGGACGGTCAGCACTCCTAGAGACAATCATCGAATGGGAGGAAATGCGCACGTTGTCATACTCCATTGGAGGTCTCCCACCGGTGATCCGTTCGGTCACCAACACCTGGCGACTCGAACCAACAGAGAACGGAACCAAGGTGAGGCTGACTACTGATGTCGACGCTGGTCCGCGACCGCCACAGAAATTGATCGCACACATCGTTGGGCGAAAACTTGGCGCAGCGTCTGATGAGATGCTTTTAGGGCTTGCCGCTCACCTAAGTAGAGGAAGGCAGCGACCGTGACATTTCAACCTGATGTTATTGTCATCATGACCGACGAAGAGCGTGCCGCCCCACCATACGAGAGTTCAGATATCACCCAATGGAGAGCCAAAACTCTCAGAGGCAGAGCCTGGTTTGACGAAAACGCACTGAACTTCAATCGTCACTACACCGGCTCATTGGCATGCGTTCCCAGTCGACCAACGATCTTTACGGGGCACTATCCCGATGTTCATGGCGTAACCCAGACCGACGGGCTCGGAAAAATGGCCGATGATTCGCGCCAGCGTTGGCTTCGGGTCGGCGAGGTACCCACACTTGGCCACTGGTTCAGGGCCAGCGGTTACGACACTCACTACGACGGCAAATGGCACATGTCCCATGCTGACCTAATCGATGAGAGCACCGGTCAAATTCTTGCAACCAACGACGCCGCCGGTGTTGTTGACCAGGAGGCAGTCGATTCATATCACACCGCCAACCCACTCGACCCATTTGGATTTTCTGGATGGGTGGGCCCCGAACCTCATGGTGGCCTGCTTGCCAATAGCGGCTTTCGACGCGATCCACTTATCGCAGATCGGGTAGTCGCATGGCTAGAGGATCGCTATAGCCGTCGGGCGACAGGTGACCCAAGTGCCTTACGTCCGTTCCTGCTCGTAGCGAGTTTCGTGAACCCTCACGACATAGTCCTGTTCCCAGCGTGGGTTCAGCGCGGGATGCCATTCGAAAAACAAGTGGAACTAGACCCACCCTCAATACCGCCATCGCCGACAGATGATGAAGACCTCGCTACAAAACCTGCAGCTCAGGTCGCATATCGAGCTAGTTATCCGACGGGGTATGGGCCAGCAGCAGTAGTTGCTCGTACCTACATGAAGAACGCTCAGAAATACCGGGACCTTTACTATCGATTGCATGCAGAAGTTGACGGTCCGACAGATCGAGTACGTCAAGCGGTGACAGACGGTGGGTCTGAACACGCCGTGATCGTGCGTACCTCCGACCACGGCGAATTGCTGGGTTCCCATGGCGGTCTTCACCAGAAGTGGTTCAACCTCTACGACGAAGCCACCCGTGTTCCATTTTCAGTTGCCCGAATCGGTACCAATGCCACCACCGGTGCAACCATCAATAGTGCTCCGACATCTCACATCGACATTGTGCCTACCCTCTTGGCGGTAGCAGGAATTGACGAAGAAGCGACCGCTGAAGTGCTCCGAGAATCATTTACCGAAGTCCATCGGTTGCCGGGTACGAACCTTATGCCTGTGGTCGATGGTGTTGAAAAGATAGATCCCGACCGTGCCGTCTACCTGATGACACGCGACAACATGCTCGAGGGTGATTCCAGCGCTTCTGCCGTAGCTCGTGCCACGGGCCGTGCATCCAATCCTCCGAGACTGCTGAGAATCCAGGTCCCACCCCATGTTGGCTCGAACTTTGAAGGCCTCGTCGCAAGGGTCGATCATTCTGTGCAAGGCGCCAAAGGACACCTATGGAAGGTTGTTCGCACTTTCGATGATCCTGCGACGTGGACCAACCCAGGGGTTCGCCATCTCGCCTCAAGTGGTCCAGCTGGCGAAGTGACCCGAACCGTTCCACTTCCGGACCAGTGGGAGCTCTATGACCTCAGTGCCGATCCGAACGAAGCCATCAACCTGTGGAAGAACGATTCGGTCACAGACGTGTTTGAGCACCTCCGCACTCTTCTAGTAGAAGAGCGATCTCGCGCCGTTCCGCAACGGAACAACCCGTGGCCCTATGAGCAGCGCAAGCCAACGAAGGGACCAGCAATGAAACGCCTACCCCCACCTGCGAGGGCGCTTCGGGGACTTGTGCAAAAGATGGGTATGCACCCTAAAGACCTGGACGCTGTGGAGTTCAGGCTTACTGGGAAGAGTGCCCTCGTGGTTGCAACGAACACGGCGGTACTAGATATCGGTAGGCCGACTGGTGTATTTGCCAGCGAAATGACAGTTCCTTACTACGCGTTCCTGGATGCGGGCATGGTGGTGGATGTGGCTAGCCCTCTAGGCGGCCTGGTCCCACTCGACCCACAGTCGTTAAAGCCGGTCCTTCGAACTCAGGATGATGATCGGTTCCTCGTTGACGATGACTTCCGGGACCAGGTAAGCCACTCTTTAGCCATCGGCCAGCTAGACATGACCGACTACGACTTAGTGTTTCTCTCCGGCGGTTGGGGTGCAGCCTTCGACTTCGGATTCTCAGAGGATCTCGCAGCCAAGATCACCGAGGCGAACTCGCATGGCAAGATCATTGGTGGCGTGTGCCACGGTCCACTCGGACTCCTCAATGCAAGGGACTCAAGCGGGAAGCTGCTAGTTGAGGAACGCCGGATTTCTGCTGTCACCGACAAGCAGGTGAGAGAACTCGGTATCCAATCGACTCCTCACCACCCAGAGAGAGAGTTGTGCCGAGCTGGGGCTATCTTCCAGTGCAGCACCAGATTCCGCGATGCTTTTGCTAACCACTGGGTGGTTGACGGCAACCTTGTCACCGGCCAGAACCAGAATGCGGGCCCGATGGTTGCAAGGGAAATGATGGAGATCCTTGCCGCCCAGTAGCCAAGGATCCTCTTTGCTGTCCGATAACTCGGAATTGAAAGATGTATCCCATGAGTATTGATACACCCCGCTATGGAGTCGTTGACCGCGACTACGCAATGCAGTTGGCTGCCGCCTCACCAGGCGAGGACGGCCCGGTCTGGATGGTCAACTTGATGAAGTACAGGCAGATGGCGGATTATGCAGATGGTCGCGAGACAACCATTAGTGGCCGTGATGCCGACGACATCTATGCGCCACTCAAATCGTTGGCGACGGTCGGCGCTGAGATCGTTTTCGTTGGTGATGTGGACCAACAACTTCTTGGCGACAACACCACCTGGGATCGCATCGCTGTGGTGAAGTATCCCACCCGTAGGTCCTTCATCGCCATGCAGACACTTCCCGAGTTCCAAGAGTCCCATAAGCACAAAGACGCTGGGATGGATCAGACCATTGTCATGGGATGCCAACCCTTGACTGTGCCGAGTACATCTGACCTGCGATTCACTGATTGGTCCAATGTCCCACATCCCTCAACCGACGTTGATGGACCGGTGGCAGCGCTGCATGTACTCCAGTTTGACAATATGGAATCCGAGACACAGACGCCCACCTATATGCAGTCCTGCCAGTCGGTCGTAGCAAGAGTTGCTTTGAAGCACGGCTTGAGGATCTCCGGCTGGTTCTATGTTGAGGGAACAATCGTCGGTGATCAACGGCGATGGAACCAGGTCAGATTCAACCTTTTCCCTAGCAAAGCAGCGTTTCTGGCCTTCGATTCTGACCCAGACCGCCTCCAAGCGCAGAAGGTTCATTGCACACAGACGATTGGTGATATCTACACGATGATCGTTCGACCGACGATCAATCGGCTCGACGAATCTGTACAGATCTAGGTCCCGCCCGAACCTCGGGGAAACGCTATTAGGTGTCCTGGCGGGCCCCATACCAAGGTCATCGGAGTCCGTATATTGGGGCCACTGTGGCAGTCCCGCGGGGGTTTTCCTACGATCTAGCCATGACTAGCAACGATCGTCGATCTTTTTGGGCTTGGTGCATGGAGTCAGAGGAACCCACCGATGGTGAGCGGAAGGTGCTGGCCCAGAAGCTTTCGGAGCAGTACGGCACGGCGATCACGGCTGGGCCCATACCTCGTGCCGAAGATGCTGACCTGCGACCTCCCCGGATCCTGCCGCCAGATGCTCTTGCCGAATGGTGCTCGACTAGTACCTATGAGCGGGCTAGCCACGCCTATGGAGCTCACTTCACCGAACGGATTCGGGCATTCAACTTGGACTTTCCCAACCCGCCGGATGTGGTGGCGCACCCGCGAAATGAGAACGAGGTTGTCACGACCCTCGATTGGTGCAACGAGCACAGCTACGTGGTCGTTCCCTACGGTGGTGGGTCGTCGGTGGTTTGGGGTCTAGCACCGCCTGAAGACCTTGGACCGACGGTGATCGTCTCTCTTGACCGCCTCGACCAGGTTCTTGAGATTGACGAGGTATCGCGGGCG
>MPLX02035810.1_pt1 | contig 15648 bp, 15 predicted proteins | sample 1617341 | NCBI WGS metagenome assembly MPLX02 (sample SAMN05944804, study PRJNA350692) | marine metagenome | biome: marine; feature: ODZ; material: water; isolation source: 120 m water sample filtered on 0.2 um supor filter | place: Pacific Ocean | collected 2012-04-08 | depth 120m m | reverse complement strand
CTTGCTCATCGCGATCGCTTTGGCCGTGTCGTGAACGATGATCGGGCAAATTGCCGTTGGTGAGTCGAGCACTTCAAAGCCCACGCCGCAAATGCCTTCACGGGCCTTTGCAGTATTGGCACGCAACTTCGCAACCCGCTCGGGCTCACGATCAAGCACCTCAATCGCCCTCTTGGCAGATGCAGCCACCGTACATGGCAATGCATTGCTAAAGAGCGTTGGTCGCGCTCGCTGCACGATCATCTCCATGGCTGTCTTCGAACCCGCGAGATACCCACCAGCGCCGCCGCCGAGCGCCTTGCCAAGCGTGCCAGTAAAGACATCGATCTGCGAACCGTCCATGCCCCAGTACTCATGCGTGCCGCGGCCAGTGTCGCCCATCACGCCCGTCCCGTGCGAGTCGTCGACGACCAGCATGGCGCCGAACTCGTCACATAGTGCGCGAAGCCCAGGAAGATTACCCAGATCGCCCTCCATCGAGAAGACGCCGTCAGTCACCAGCCAAATCACGCCGCTGTCGCCTGCGGTTTCGCGGGCCTTCACGAGCACCTCGCGGCAGTGATCCATATCAGAGTGCTTGAAGACGGCCTTGTTGACGCCCTTCTTGATGGCAGTCGTCAGTCGCATCGCGTCGATGATGCACGCGTGATTGAGTTCGTCGCTGACGATGACGTCGCCCGGCTCGCACAGCGTTGCAAAGCATGCCTCGGTCGCGGTCCAGCAGGACACGAAGGTATAGGCTGCTTCGACACCGAGAAATGACGCAATCGTGTGCTCGAGTTGTTCATGGGCGGCAAAGGTGCCACAGATGAAACGGACCGAAGCAGTGCCGCCCCCCCACTTCCTGAGCCCTTCGATGCCCGCTTCCACAACCTCGGGATGGTTGGCAAGGCCAAGGTAATTGTTCGAGCAAAAACAGTCGACCGTGCCCACGCCGCGGATGTCGATGCTCGGGCCCATCGGGCCTTCGATCATCTGGAGGTGCTTGTACTGACCGCCGGCTTCAAGTTCGTCCAGAACCGCGCGGGTTCGCCGGTCAAAGAGCGCGGCGCCTGTTGCATTGGTCGTCGTCACGGGGCGGCTCCTTCGGGGGTCGAGGCGCCTCCGTACCGGGCTCGTACGGTGGGCACGATGTACTCGCTCATCGCCTGCTCCAGATTCCAGCGTGGCTCGTAGCCCCAGTCCTCTCGGGCTCGCAGGCAGTCCACATCGGCCGGCCATGTATCAACCAGCAACTGCCGGGCTGCGTGCGGCTCGAAGGTGATATCGGCCTCAGGGAAGTGCTGCCGAACGGCGGTCGCGAATTCGCCGGCCGTCGCCGAGAAAGAGGCGACGTTGTACACGCAGCGGGAGATCACCGGAGCTTCGGCAAGTTTGAGGATCGCCTCGACACACTCGGGCATCATCATCCAGGGCATGCATGTCTCCTCGCGGACGAAGCACACGCAGGATTCACCCCGAGCTGAAGCGTGGATCATCTCAGGCACGTAGTCGCTGGTCCCGCCGACGGGCAGCGTGTCAGCGGAAATGATGCCCGGAAGCCGAAGACAGCGGAAATCGATGGGTGGGCGTCGATCGCCTCGCGTAATCGAGCGGTAGTACCGGCCGTAGTAGCGGCCCATGGCCTCGCAGTAGAGTTTGTTCGCCCCGTACATCGTGATCGGCCGCAGGGCCTGGTATTCGCGGATCGGGGGAAGGTCGTCCTTCTCCCTCGGCTCCACACCGTAAATGGCGATCGTACTCGGGAAGATGAACCGAATCGGCTCGTCATAGGCCTGCGCGTGCTCGGCGGCGGTACGCAAGAGGTTGAAGGTTCCCTGCACGTTCACTTCGTGGGCCTGCTCGGGAGCCCGCTCGGCGGAGGTACTCAGCAGGGCCGCCAGATGCATCACCTCATTGACCCGGTGCAGCGAAATCACATGCTCGATGAAGGCTCGATCGCAGATGTCGCCCACGTGGACCGAATCAACCTTGTGCTGGAGTTCCTCAGGGATTTCCCGAAGATCCATCGCGATCAGACGAACGCCGGGCTGCCCGGAGAGGGCGTGAATCAAGCCGTGGCCAATCTCACCCGCGGCGCCGGTAATAAGGATGGTTCGGTCGGACATCGGCAGACTCCTTCTTTCCTCAGGAAGCGCATAGTGTACCGCCGGCAGAAGTGCTATCTTCCCTCCATGCTCGATCCGGACCGACTGCTGGGCGCGACGCTTGAGCGGTGGCTCACCCACCCCGAAGCTCCCGGATCCATCGAGGCCGCCGACATCTATCGCCACTTCCACCGCTACGGGTCGCACCGGGCCGTTGCAGCGGGTGAGCGGACCATTGAAGACATCGCAGAAGAGGACGGCACTCGAAAATTCCTGCTCCGGCACGCGGACGGATGCGAAACCGAATCGGTCATCATGCCCATCGAGGGACGATCGGGGCGGGTGCGGCAGACGCTCTGCCTCTCAAGCCAGATTGGTTGCGCCATGGGCTGCACCTTCTGTCAGACGGCAAACATGGGCCGCGTGCGGAACCTCACCACGGCCGAGATCGTCGCGCAGTGGCACCACGCCGAGCACGACCTTCACGCCGAAATCACCAACATCGTGTTCATGGGCATGGGCGAGCCCATGGACAACCTCGACTCGGTGCTCGCGGCAATCGAAATTCTGACCGACCACAACGCCGCGGCCGTGCCGCCAAGCCGCATCGGCGTCTCAACCGTCGGACACGTCGAGGGCATCCGCCGCTTCACCGAGTTCATGCAGCGAGACGGAATGCACCAGGTTCGCCTCGCGGTCTCGGTCAACGCGCCCAATGATGCGATCCGCGGCGAACTCATGCCGATCACCCGGGCGGTTTCCATGAAAGCACTCCATGAAGCCATGTCTGAATGGATCGCCGCAGGCGGAAGGCCGGTACTCATCGAGTATGTCCTGATTCCAGGAGTCAACGATGACCCGGCGGGCGCCGAAGAACTCGCCCAGTGGCTCGATGCGCTCCCCTGCCGCCTCAACGTCATCCCCTACAACCCGAAGGTCGATTCACCGTGGCCTGCGCCGGATGAAGACTGCGTCGAACAGTTCATCGAGGCGGCTGCCACAGCCGGGCTGACCGTCAACCGCCGCCAGACTCGCGGGCGACAGGTGATGGCGGCCTGTGGTCAACTCGGCGGAGTCTGATCTCGCGCTGGTTCGGTCCGCGTTCCAGGGATCCGTTGCCACTGCGCATCGGTGAGAATTCCACGAAGTCTCGCCATCGTGTCGTCCGAGAGCGTCCGACGCTCGCTTCCCGATGCGTCGAGCATGGGCGTGCCGCGGGGCGTGAATTCGGCGCCGCGGAAGAATACGAGCGCCCGCTGCACGTCCTGATCGGCCAGTTGCCGGCCTTCTTCGGCGCGGATGGCGTCTAAATGCCGCAGCCGCAGCTCCTCACGCAGTTGCTGGTGCTCCAACCGCAGGGCTGCGAGCATGCCCCGCTGCGCCTCATCAAGTGTTGGCAACTGCGAAGCGGCGTTGAGCGCCCGCAAGGCGCGGTCGACTTGCCAGATGCCGGGAAAGGCCCGCTTCTGTGAGGCACGCAGATAGGAGGACGCCGCGGCACCATCCAGAAGCAGCGCCACCGCCTCGAAGCCTTCGATGGCATGCTCTCGCACGGCCTCCCGCGCGGCCATCGCCTCGGCGACGGCGTTCCTATAGGAGCGAATGCTGCCGCGAGCGATGGCGTCTGCTGCGAGCAGTGGAATATGCCGCAGCGCCGCGTCACGATCGTCGATGAGTTCGATGTGCTCCCCCTGCCACACCTCGCGGATGAGGTCGGTTGCGTCGCTCCGCTCAAATGCGACCCCAAACGGATCGTGCCGCTCGCCAGAGAGTCGACTCCGCTTCATCGCGTGATCGAGTTTCGCCTCTTGCCACCAACGATTCAACTCGGCTTCCTGCGGCTCGCCGGCGTACGTCATCAGTTCAGCACGCAGCGCCGCTTCGAGGGCGACCTTCGATTCATACCACGCAGCGAGGGCATCTGCCTGCTCCCGGAATGCCTCACCCCATCCATCAACCTCGGCCGCGTCGCGACGAGCGCGTTGGAGTTCTCGCTCAGCCTCGTCCATGGCCTCCTGCAAGGCCTCCTTCAGCCCGCCGGGATTGTCTCTGAATTCGCCGTTTCTCCGGCGAGACTCGATGCGATCCCGCACCTGTTCGACCATCGCGACCCGCTCCTGCTCGCGGCGGCTTGCCGCTACCGCGTCCGCTGGTTCCATCGCCGTCATGGCGGCGATGAGTTCTCGGCTGCCATTCTCAACTGCGAGTTGGTATCGCTTCATCGCCTCGTGGGCCAGCATGAGTTCGCCGGCTTCCAGCGTTACCGCCGCGTTGAGCTGACGGATGTCGGATGGAGCGATGACAAGCCGGCCGAGTTCCGTTGGTTGCAGCCCGGGCAAGCGAGTCGCAGCCGCCGCATGCGAAGTCACAATGCCGCTCGCGGCGACAGCAAGGAGCGTACATCGCAGGCTCATGGCAGCAGGATGAGCCGCAGCGGCTTCCCCTCTTGATCCACGAGTTGCTCCCGCAGCGGCTTGGGGGGGAGTTTCACATTCGTCGGCAAGTCCGCCCACCGCTGCGTCCCAATCAGGTTTTGTACATGTTTCAACCACGCAGCATCGATCGACCGGCGGCGACTGCTGAGCCTTGTCACCTGCGAGAGCGGATCTACCTCGGTGGGTTTCTCCAACTGGAAGAGTGCGGTCGGACCGAAGACATCGGCCATCGCCCGCTGCTCGGCCCGCGCTACCAGTCGCCGCGGCGCCGCCTGGCGGCTGGCGGACCGCTCGTTGGCCGCCACGGACAGCCGTGGAGCACCGAATTGCATGCGCGACTGCACGAGCGCCGAGCGCAGGCCAGAATCTAATGCGGGGTCTTCGAGCAATTGATCCAGCACCCGCTCAGGAAGTGACGGTAGAAAGATGTCGGGATGGACTCGCTCGTTGACCGCCCGCTGAAACGCATTGATCCGCTCGGACAGCAGGGCTTCCGTGAACCGCTTGTACCAGTCGAGGTTGGCATCGACCAGAGTTCGCCGCGCCGCTGCCTCGCGGCGAGCGATCTGGAGTTGCCCAAGCATGTCCTTCCGCTCGACCGCGTCGAGCCGCCGTGGCAACAGGGCGGCGAGTTCGGCATCCCGCGCCGCGGACGCCTCGCCCCATGCTCGCTCGTAGTCGCCGATCAGTCCCTCCAGATTCAAGGGAAGCGGATCGTCTCGGGTGAACTGCGATCGAAGCACCCGCCCAAGATCGAGCGACTCGCCAGGAAGCACCTCCCCGAACGGCGTTCGCTGCCGGGCGATGGCGGCCTCGACCATGTTCCACCGCGAAGCCCGCTGCGGATCCAGCACCAAGCCGAGATCATGGATGAGCCCATCACGAAGGGCCTCTCGCCGAGTGAGCCACCCGTTCAGGATCTGCGTCCGCGGCGATGGCGACGGATCGGGGCGATCTCGAAGCAGTCCCTCCATCTCGCGGCGGGCCCAGCCCTGCTGCGACTCCAGATAGGCCCGCGCCTCGGCGGCATCTTCGAGTTCCGCAGCTTCGCCGCGGACACTTCGCCAGGCGCTCCGCTGATCGGTCCAATCGGGCGGAATCCACGCATCGTGCAGCGTGTCCGGATCGACGGCGGCCAAGGCCGCCTCGACCTCCGACTGCTCGGCGTCAAACCGCGTCAGGTACTCAGCCAGCAGGTCATCGAGAATGGCGGACTGCTGCTTATCGAGATCCATCGCCTCGATGATGACCGGCAAGTCGCGGCTCATCAATTGCGGCGCAAGCAACGGCCCAACCCCGCTCGCCGAAGCGAACGAGGTGCCGATGAGCGTCAACACGCCGAGAATGGGTATCAAACCTGATGCTCCTTTGGGCCCGGTAGTCTACGGGCATGGAACGCATCAAGGTGCTCATTATTGGGGCTGGTCCGATCGGTTTGGAAGTCGGTTTCTTCCTGCGAGAAGCCGGCATCGAGGCCATCAACGTCGACGCTGGGGGGATCGGGCACACCATCTCCCGGCTCTTCCCGCCGGCGACGCGGTTCTTCAGCTCGCCCGAGCGGCTGGCAATCGCAGGAATGGACTGCCCGGTGCCGACGCAGGAGAAGATCACAGGCGAGGAGTATCTGGCCTACCTTCGCAGCGTCGCAGTGACCCGGAACCTCGCTGTCCGCACCTTTCATCGGGTGACGGACACGGCGGCGGTCGATGGTGGATTCGAGGTCACGCTCATCGAGCCGTCCGGGCTCGAACACCGCATACAGGCGGACAAAATCGTCATCGCCTGCGGAGGCACGCACCGCCCCCGAACGCTTGGAATTCCCGGCGAGGAACTGGGGCATGTCTCCAGCGAACTCGGTGATCCGCACCGCTTCTTCCAGCGACGAGTGTTGATTGTCGGTGGGAAGAACTCGGCAGTCGAGTCGGCGCTGCGATGCTGGCGAGCACATGCCGAGGTTTCACTTTCCTACCGCGGCGAGTCGATCAGCGAGCGGGTGAAATATTGGCTGCGACCGGAGGTTGCCTCACTTATCGAGGAAGGCCGGATTACAGGGTTGATGCCGACACGTCCGATCGCGATCGAACCTGGGCGTGTCATGCTAGAGCGGATTGATTCTGGCGAAACGTTCGATATCGAGGTCGATGATGTGCTGCTTCAGATCGGCTACGAACAGGACGACACGCTCTTTCGGATGTTCGGCGTTCGATGCACCGGCGAGCAAGACGCGCCGTTCTTCAACCCGGAGACGATGGAGACGAATGTTCCTGGGGTCTTCGTCGCCGGCACTGCGGTTGCTGGAACGCAGCAGCGGTTCAAGGCCTATATCGAAACGAGTCACGGCCATGGACCTCGGATCGCGGCGGCACTCACCGGCGCGCCGCCGCCGAAAGTGGATGAAGCCAGAGTGCTGCCCGAAGGGTAAAAATGCCAAATGCCGGCCCCGCTGGCAGGAGTTTGGGTTCTGCAATGGTCCCGGAGCGACACCCGACCCGCTACGGGCACGGCTGCACGACATCCATGTTCCAACTAAGCGATCGAGTCATCAGCGCGTGGATCATCAAATGCCGCAGGAGCGTGCGTGACGCGGCATCTCCATGTGCCGACCTGGACCGTGGCTACATCAAATCGCATCATTCGCCCCTCACGCCAGTGCTGCGGCAGCCGCTCGGCGGCGCGGGCGATGCGGCATTGCTTGGTGTCATCGACACGGCTCCCGATCGGCCAGTGCCCTCTCGTGGCTTTGACCTCAACGATGGCGAGGATCGACTTGCCCGGATGAACAAGCACCAAGTCGAGTTCATCGACGCCAATGCGGACATTTCGGCCGAGCAATCGCCAGCCGCGAAGCCGGAGATGCCATCGCACGGCCCGCTCCCCTCGCCGCCAAGTAGATCGCCGCTCGGACCAGCCGATCACCGTGGCGGAAAACGCGAATCGGCAATCTCAAAGGCACGGGTGACCATGAGGTCAATCTCGTCATGGATCCCCCGCTGGAGCAAGTCGAATATGTACTTTCCCTGCGCTTGCTCGCTGCGGGCTCTGGCGAGTTGCTGCTGCAGCATCCGCTGCACGTCCGGATCGTCCAGTGTGCGAATCGGCGGGTGCGTCACCTCGAGCAGACTGATCCAGTACGTCCGCGATCCCTCCTCAAACGCCTTGGAGGTCCCACCATCGCGGATCTCTTCGAGGTGCGGTTTATAGAAGGCCGCCAGTGAAATCCCGCTCAAGCCGTCCGCGGGCAACTCGAAGGTCTGCCATGCGCCATCATCGGGCATTCCTGCTTGGGCCGCGACCACTTCAAATGGCTCGCCCGCGGCAAGTCCCTCGTTGATGAGGGCAATTCGTTCCTCATTACCCACCGTTTTCAGGCGAATGCGTCCGAGTGTGACGGTCGGCGAAGGTTGAAATACTCGGATCCCCGCACGATAGGCACGTTCGATGTCCCGCCAGGACACCAGCGTCTTTGGCGCAACCTTTTCACGCAGCAGTTCCGAGATAAGCACCTTCTGCCGTTCGGCGTCGATGTACTCGTCGATGGTCTTGCCTTCCTCTTCAAGCAGACGTCGCTCGGCTTCGCGTTCGACGCCGCCCCGCTTCCGAACCGCGTCCTCACGAATTTTCTGCATGAAGGCCAGCAGACCAGTCTGTTCATCGGAACTGAGTTCCGCCCGAGATTCGGCCACAACAAGTTCATTCTCAACATAGCCGCGGAGTTCTTGGCTGACGAGCATGTACATCTGCTCTCTGAATACTGAATACGGCTGATCTTCATACGTCGCCCGAAGGCGGTCCATGAGCGGAGCGAGTACTTCATCGGCGTAGATGGGCTGACCATTGACCTGCCCGATCAGACTATCAACGATCACAGCACGACCGGGAGTCGCTTCAACCTCAAAGAACGCAGTGAACTCGGTTTGCGGTTTCAGCACGGCCTTCGGTTGAGGAATGGGAGACAGTCCCGCCTGAACGAGGGCCAGATCGGTCGCGGACAGACTCGGCCGCTGCTGCGAGGCACGGTCCGGATTGGAGAAGTCTGCCAAGGCCAGCGCTGGCCCGCCGCTGGGCAAGTCACCGCATCCGACGAGCGAAAGCGTCAGCGGAGCGGTTGCCAGCATCATCCATGCGCGTGGGCTCATTGGCAGCCATCATACCGCGGGCTGGCACCTATACTGCACGGCTCGGCCAAACCGCCGCACACCCCCCAAAGGAGCCCCCCCATGAGCACCGACGAAACCCCCAAAATTCACGTGGACTCCGACTGGAAGGCCGAGGCTCAGGCCGAGAAGGAACGTCTCGCGGAAACCGAAGCAGCCGAGGCCGAGAACCCGACGCCAGGTCGTGGGGAGTTGCCCCCGGCCGACTTCAAGGGCCTCGTCGGGCTGCTGGCCTCGCAGGCCATCATGGGGCTCGGGGCCATGCCTGATAAATCTGGCAAAGGCGTCATGATCGACCTGGAAGGGTCGAAGTTTGCCATCGATCTGTTGGCGATGATCGAGGAGAAGACTTCTGGGAATCTCGACGAAGAGGAATCCAAAGAACTCGGCGCGGTGCTGACCGAGTTGCGAAGTCGGTTTGTGCAAATTACGCAACTGCTGGCAGAACAAGCGGCGAAGCCTGCCGAGGGTGAGGGTGCCCAAGCAGAGGCTCCCAAGATTATCGTGCCGGAATGAGTTGATCACAGCGGGGTGAACAACAGAGGATCAGGAGGCCACGACGAGAGCCGGCCCTCCTGTTCTGTTGACACAGGCATGCCGCGTCAATACAGCCACGTATATGTGAACCAGACGAAGGCTGCCAGCAGCGGCACGATCTGGATCGCCACGAGCACCCGCGGTAGCAGCAGCACCCATGCGATCGGCAACGCGACACACCAGACCAGCAAGTACCGATCAAAGACGAATCCGCGTGTGATCGCATACATCAACCATCCACAGGTGATGGCAAAGGACTGGATCTGAAGCACCAACCCGGCCACAGTCCGCGCCGGCTGTTCCAACGAAGCGGCCAGCAACGCGCCGAGACCGCCAAGTCCAACCACCGCCATCAGGCCGAGAACAATCGCTCGCCCAACGCCCTCGCCGCCCAGCATGGAGGCTGCCGTGGCAGCGGTTCCCAGATACCAATCCTGAAGAAGTTGCAAATCCAGCGCCTCCGGCACGGTGAAGTCAATCGGAGCCGCCACACCAAGTACGGCCCCCACACCCATCCCAGCCAGCGGCAACCACCACCATCGCCCCGATTTCCGTTTCAGACACCAAGCAAGCAGAAAGATCCCCAGTGGAAGCACCATCGCGGCAGCGAGGTAGGTCAGGCTCTCCAGTCGCAGACCAACGCCATGCAGTTGCTGAAAATCACTACTCACCGGGCCGCCCCATCTGACCCACAGCGGAAGCCGGAGCAGACCACCAGCAAGCGATGCAACCCACCACGGCCAACTTCGCCATGACTCCCGCTGGAAGGTCGCCAACGCCAAAGCCACCGCAAATGGCGCGGCGTGGACGCGGCTGTGCAGCAGCACAGCCAGCAGGATCGCGTACAACACTGGGCCCGCCACCGGATGCCGCGTGCCATTGCCCACGCCACATCCCCATGCCACCACGGCCAGCATCACAAGGGCGATGAGAACGAATGAAATCTCGCCCATGACCAGTTGCCCGAGTATGGCCAGCTGCGGCAGCAGCGCAAAGAGAACAGTGACCAACAACAGCGGCGGCCCACGGATACCACAGGCCGATGCCAATATGAGCAGGGGAATAACCGCGAGCGCAAAGCACAGGATGGAAATAAGCCGCAACGCCGAGAGCATTTGCGGAGGTGCCGGCACCGGTCCACCGATGATCGGCGGATCCCATGCTTCCGGTGCTCGGCCACGTTTGCCGCCTGCCGGAGCATCCGGCCCCGCGACTTCTTTTGGATCATCGATCAACATGGCTCCGCCAACTGCATAGGGCCAGATGAGCGCCGGCCCCTTCGTTTCTTGAAAATCGATGGCCCGGTCGATGCTCCAGCCGTTGCGAATCAGGTCGGCAATCGGTCGAGTGATCCACCGCTCGTCGAAGATCGGCCCCCGGGCGGTGATGTTGGTGACTCCGCGAAGCACAAAGGCGAATACCACGATGAACAACAAGCTGAGCATGCCCCACTTGCGATCAGCGGCAGTGGTATTCAAGCCTGTTCGCATCAACCTGCACCTCGAACACAGTGAAGATTGACGTAGGAACGCGAAGGACACGCCGCCATGACAGCCTCGGCATCTGATGCCACCGAGCCGCCACGCCGCTCGTCGATGATGGCAATCTCGAACCCGGCTTCTTCAAGATCCCGAAGCATGCTTCCGGGATCGGCACCTGATGCGCGAAGCATCGCAGGCGCAAACTCGAGGAAGAGTTGCAGCGGAGAATCTCCCTTCAGGAGCAACCGCATGCCGCGAAGAACCAGCGGCTCTGCGCCCTGCACATCCATCTTGATGACGTCCGGCTTGACCTGATGCTCGCTGAGCCAATCGTCCATCGCCACCATCGGCACCTGCACGCCGCGGGCACTGCTGCGAGTGTCGATACGATGATCTCCCGTATTAAATGGCGAGCGTTTGAGCGTAATTTCACCTCCGCGGTCGGCAACGGCAGCATTGATGATCTGCACATGCTCAAGCCCGTGCCGCGCGACGTTCCGCTCCAGAAGCCGCCGATTGTCGGGATCTGGCTCAAATGCGATGACCCGCCCTTCCGCCCCAACCGCCATCGCGGCTGGCACCGTGAACAGACCCACATGCGCGCCGATATCAAGAAATGTCATCCCCACATGCAGCGCCGCAACGCAGGCCGCCCGGGTGACCGGCTCGTAGTCGCCGGTCGAGGCAATTTCGAAGGTCACGCCGAAATCGGCCGGGTGCACCTCGTACGTCAGTCCCCCCACTTCCATTTCGGCAGGCTGACGGCAGGCCAATACCTTGAGTGCCGCCCAGCGAACCGGTGGGACGTACTGGAGCACCGGCCGGATGGCCGGTGCCAAAGCGGATCTCAGGCGGCAGAAGGTGGTAACGCGGTTCATGAGTGTGCAGTCAGGGCCAATTCCTTATCGGGGAAGCCCATTGGCGGCATGAAGAATATCGATCAAAGGAGATCGCCGATCACGGTGTCGGCGAGCAGGCGACCGCGGGATGAGAGGATCAGCCGATCGGCCTGCCACACAAGCAAACCGGCCGCGAGATGTCGATCGATTGCATCCTTGCGGCCCGGTCCTCGATCCGGGGTCAAAACGGCCTCCTCAACCTGCTTGGATGGCACCCCCTCATTCAGCCGAAGCCCGAGCATCAGTATCTCACCAAAACGGCCATCCAGATCCAGTTGCTCGAACGAGTCTATCGGCGAAAGTCCCTTACCCTCCAGCCACGGCCCCAAGCGAGGCACGTTCCGCCAGCGGCGAGCGTCCACATGGCCGGAACCGCTCGGACCGAGAGGCCACCAGTTGGCATTCCGCCAGTAGCCGAGGTTGTGCCGGCATTGATATCCCGGGCGGGCCCAGTTGCTGATCTCGTACTGCTCGAAACCCGCCGCGGCAAGCCGGTCCATGGCCTGCTCATACAAGCGGGCTTCGATGTCCTCACAGACACTGGTGATGTCGCCCACATCGAGTCGCCGCCGCAGGGGCGTACCAGCCTCATAGGTCAATCCGTAGCAGCTCAGGTGCGTAGGCGACAATGCAATGGCAGCATCAAGGTCGCCATCCCAGATATCCAGAGGGGCGGCCTGCCCGGGAATCCCGAAGATCAAATCCAGTGACAGATCTTCGATGCCCGCGTCTCGCAGGAATTCCATGGCGCGGCCCACGTTCGAAGGCTGATGGTGTCGCTGAAGTACTCGGAGCGAATCAAGGTCAAATGACTGTGCCCCGAGGCTGACTCGCGTGACACCCGACTCGGCAAGTATTGCTGCGAGTTGCGGCGTAATCGTGTCCGGGTTGGCCTCGATGGTCCACTCCTTGAGCGAGTGCCCCCCCGCAGCCAACAATGTTCGCAAGCCCAGGAGCAGTCGCGACAGATCACGCGGGGGAAGGTGCGTGGGCGTTCCCCCACCGATAAAGATGGTTTCGATTCCCTGTCTAAGCCGGGGCACCGCCGCAGCCGCCTCGCTGAGCACACGGTCTACGTATCGTCCCCGGTACTCATCCCGACCCGCGATCGTGAAGAAGTCACAGTAGTGACACCTGTGGACACAAAAAGGAACGTGGACATAAATCCCTTGCACAACTGCACCTACGCGCTCCACATGCCTGAGGACATCCTCGGCTGAGCCAGATTCCACTGGGGAATCGCCCGGATGCTTGGTACCATCGAACACGTTCAGGTGGGGCATGTGAGTGTCCTGCTGCGACCCGCACCGGCGGTATGAATCCCAGGGTCGAACGCACATCCTACGAGGGCGAGCCTGTGAAGTTGGCCTTGATCATGCAGACCGGCACCGAAGGCGATCGGATCTTCCCGATCGAGGACGGACGTACGGTGATTGGCCGCGATGGCCGGTGCGACCTGCGGATCCCCATGCCCAGCGTGTCTGCTCGCCACTGCGAAATCGCCCTTGAGAACAGGAAGGCCGTCCTACTCAGCCGCGACCCGGAGTGCGAAACGCTGCTCAATGGCGAACCGATCAGCAAGGCCGATCTTTCCGACGCCGACGAAGTCCGCATCGGGCCGGTCACCTTCCTCGTCTCCATCACACGGACCACAGCCGACGGATCGACTGCCATGAGCATCGAGCGGTAAACGGAGGCCGCCCCTGGCCCCGCAGCACCCCAACTGGTTCTCGTCAATCCACGGGGCTGCGGTTGAGTGCCTACCATTCCAACCATGATGACACCTTCCGCCACAGCCGTCGTTGGCCTGCAATGGGGCGACGAGGGCAAGGGCAAGATCGTCGACCTCCTCGCTGCCGATCATGATGTGATCGTCCGCTACAACGGCGGCGCCAATGCCGGACACACCGTCGTGATCGACGGCGATCGATATGCCTTGCACCTCCTGCCATCGGGCATTCTCTCGCCCGACCGTGTATGCGTCGTCGGCAACGGCGTCGTAGTCGATCCGCAGCAACTGCTCATCGAAATCAAATCACTGCGAGAACGGGGCCGCGAGGTCCAGCCACATCAGTTGCTTGTTTCCGACCGAAGCCATGTCGTCATGCCCTATCACAAGGAACACGACGGCGCGTTGGAAACGGTGCTCGCCCGCGCCGCCGATCATGGCGACGAGAACCTCTCGATCGGCACCACCCGCCGCGGCATTGGGCCGACCTATGCCGACAAGGTGCACCGCTCGCTCGCAATTCGCATGGGCGATCTGCTCGACAAGGCGGTGCTGCGGCGGCGTCTGGACATCGTGTGCGCCATTCGCTCACGCGAGCTGGAAGCCCTTGGCGTCGATGCTCCCCCACTCGATGCTGCAGCCCTCGCCACCGAGTACCACGCGCTGGGTGAGCAACTCGCTCCGTACATCACCGACACGGTCTATGCGCTGCACGATGCTGTCCGTGCCGGCAAGCGGCTGCTCTTCGAGGGTGCCAACGCGTGTCTGCTGGACATCGACCATGGCACCTTCCCTTACGTCACCAGCAGCAACTGCTCGACCCTGGGCATCCCCCCAGGCACCGGATTACCCGGCAGCGTGATCGCGGAGACCGTCGGCATCGTGAAGGCCTACGGCACGCGGGTCGGCGAAGGCCCGTTCCCGACCGAGGATCTCGGGGCGAGCGGCGAGCGGATTCGAGAACGCGGACACGAATACGGCACCACAACCGGCCGGCCGCGACGGTGCGGCTGGCTCGACCTCGTCGCCGTGCGGTACTCGGCCATGGTGTGCGGATGTACCTCGCTGGCAGTCATGCTGCTTGATGTACTGAGCGGATTCGAGACCCTGAAACTCTGCACCGGCTACCGACTGAGTGACGGCACCGTCACGGACAGATTCTTCCCCGATGCGAGGAAACTGGCGATGGTGGAGCCGATCTGGGAGACCGTGCCAGGCTGGGCCGAAGAGATCGACTCGATAACGAGTGAGGATCAACTTCCAGCAGCGGCCCGCGACTATCTCGACCGCATCGCGGACTTCGTGGGGTGCCCGGTCCAGATCGCCAGCGTCGGCCCGGACCGAGTGCAGACCATTCGCATGACCGAAGCAGTCGGCGCGTGAGCGAGGGCGTACGCATCAGCGAGCATACCGAGAGCCCGGAATGCGATCTCGATGTGCCGCCGGAGCAGCGGCCGAGGCACGTCGCCATCATCATGGACGGCAATGGACGCTGGGCCGAAGGGCGTGGACTCACGCGAACTGAGGGGCACGTCGCGGGAACGGATGCAGCACGAACGGCCATCGAGACCTGCGGACGACTCGGCATCGAGGCGCTCACGCTGTACTCCTTCTCGACCGAGAACTGGAAGCGTCCACCGGATGAAGTGGCGGCACTCATGGACTTGGTGCTGCAAATGCTCCCACTCGAGTACGAGACCATGATGGAAAATGGCGTCCGCTTTCGCATGATCGGTGAGCGAGAAGGCCTTCCTGCGGATGTCCTCTCTGAAATCGAAACCGCTGAAGCCAAGACGAAAGGCAATACCCGTCTCAGTCTCAACATCGCCATGAATTATGGTGCTCGTCAGGAGATCATCAACGCAGCGCGCACGCTTGCCGAGCAGGTGGCTGCTGGAACCATCGACCCTACCGACATCGACGAATCCAAACTCGATGATGCCCTCTGGACTGCCGGACTTCCCGACGCCGGACCTCGCGGAGCACTGTGTCGTCGAGTTCGGCCAGGGCGTAGTCCCCGGCGAGCCGGGCGGCGTGCCGGGCGACGAAGCGGTGGCTCTGGAGGGTATTGAGCGGGGCCTTCCGGTCGAGGAAGGCCCGCTGGATCAGCCCGCCCCGCAGGGCCTCGCCGACACTGGGATCGGAAGTCAGCGGCGGTAGGGGCTGGAGCCCTCCCTTGAGCTTGAAGTGCATCCCGGCCCGGCGCTGGCGGAACAGGGTCCGCAGGCCGGAGGTGGCCAGAGGATCGGTAAGGCAGGGCAGCGCGTCTAAGCCGAGCGGCTTCGGCGCGGTCATCTCCCCTCCCCTAGTCGTGCCAAGGCCTGGG
>MPLX02145713.1_pt1 | contig 15672 bp, 15 predicted proteins | sample 1617341 | NCBI WGS metagenome assembly MPLX02 (sample SAMN05944804, study PRJNA350692) | marine metagenome | biome: marine; feature: ODZ; material: water; isolation source: 120 m water sample filtered on 0.2 um supor filter | place: Pacific Ocean | collected 2012-04-08 | depth 120m m | reverse complement strand
GTGCGAGGTCCCAGATCTTGTTGAGCACCGAGCAGAAGGCAGCGAGGTAGACAGTCGCCCTGTGCTCGCTGAGGTGCCAGAGCAGCCTCATCAGAGGATGCCGGGCCTCTGACATGGCGCCCGCTCAGGCAAAATGCGTTTCAATGTGCTCGTGCCGGGAGATGAGCCCGTTTCCTCCGGAAACGAAGGGTTCAGACTCACGAGGAAATACGTTCCCAACGATGAGGAAGAGTAGCCGATTCTTTTGACCGAGTCCACGAGGACAAAACCCATCTTACGCATTACTTCGTAGGGTTATTACGTCTATCTGTGTTCCGATTACTGTGAGCGAGGAGTCCGAGAAACAGTCTCTGGACACAAGGCTCAGAGGTGCCTTGGACAAATTGGACGAAGGGTCGAAGAAGGTTGCTGAGTCGACAAAGGAAGGCTTCAACAAAGCAAAGGGCAAGGTCAAGGAGAAGTCCGATTCCATTGATGCCAAGGAAATGATGAATAGGACTAGGAAAGGGATTTCCAGCATGAACGAGCGCATCTCCTCGGCTGCCGAAAGGGCCGATGTGAAGGGCAAGGCTACCAAGTCAGCCTCATCCATGTTCTGGCTCGGAAGTAGGTTGGAAGCGTTAGTCTACTGGCTAATGGGGTCCATGCAGTACCTAATCCCGGCCACGATAATCTTCCAATCTTGTGTTTGGCTAGCGTATCTCTCAGAGGGGTCATCGTCACACGACTTCGTATCGCAGTTCTCAGATGGGATGGCCGAATCAGACCAACTGATATGGACAGTCATCTCATTGTTCGGTGCGGCTGCAGGATACTTGATGGTAGTTAATTTCGACTCCACAGGAGAACTGATCGAGCCAGTCGGTATCGCTCCCGTCTACGACATCCTAGTCATTTTGCTTCTAACTTCATCAGTCCTGTATCTATTGAAGAGCTCCAAGTCCCTTTACTACCTGTCACTGGCCTTCGGTGGATCAGTGGTAGTCAGATTGCTGGAGACTAGCATTTTCGACTATAACTGGCTTCTGATGGTGTTGTCAGTTGTCGGCCTAGTTGGATTCTTCTCGACACTATCGCTGCCGTTCCTGAGGAATAGGTTCTCCCCAGCCGAAGAAGCAGCGGTCCCGTTTTCCGATTCAATCGACCTTTCGGGAATAATTTCTCACGAATTCGGCGAACCCTCATATCCGACCCTCTCGCTCGGCGATTTGGACCTGAACATGGAAGATATACCACTACTCCCCCCAAAGAGACCTAGCAGGAGATCAGAGTACGAGTTGTACGAATGGGTTTGCTTGATGGCCAACTTCATCCTGTGGCCTACCACCCTAGTAATCTCAGTGGTTCTCGGATCTGGGGTGGAGATGTACGGGACCGCGTTCTCCATGGAAAGCAACTCGATGATGCTATTCGGACCCGCGGCAATGACGGCCTTCTTCTTCATCATGCTGTACAGGATGGATGCCAACGCGAGGGATGGCAGCCTCTACGCAGCGCAGAAGCAGGCCTATCTCGATGAAATGGAGAAATTCACCGAGGCTAAGCGCGCCTACTTGGAACTCGTGACCTTGCAGGCCGAAATCAGGAAAGAGCAGCTCAGGGAGGAGAACCCCGACCTGAGTCCCACGGCCTCGGATAGTTGAATTGGAAGGAAATTGCGGATAATCCCTCGTGGTCTCGGTCAAAAGAATCGGCGAATCCTCGCGAGTTCGAACCTACCCAGTCGTCGAACCAACCGTTCAAGGCAGGCACCTCCCTTCGCAATCATGGAGAATGAGGGACTCCCCCCGTTTCGACGACCCGGCCCATTCCGTCGATTCTTCATGATCGATGACAGATCTTTGACGGCGAATTGGCACTGGCCAATTTCCAGGGGGTTGTGGCTCTGCCTCTTCCTGTTCATGGCTCTGGACCTCTTGGCGACCATTCTCTATGCAGAGGACTTCCTGAATGGAGAGGAGTCTTATTGGTCGTTGATGGCCACCCCCGGGGTTTGGCTGCTCTGGTTCGTGGGCATCCTCTTCCTGGCTTTCGGCATCTATGTCCAAGTCTGGGCCAACGACTAGCCGAGTCATAGCCCCGGAACGTGGTGCTCGTGCCCACCTCCGGGCGCTGGGAATAGAATCGCATCAAGTTAGGGTCAATTCGGACAGTACCTCGAAGATGAGGCTGCAGCGGGTCAGCGCGCCCTCGACCCTCTGCTCTCGGGACTCATGAGGTGGACTCATCATTCGACTGCATGCTTCTCGAGGAGGTCCAAGGGGACGATCTGGAGAGTCTCCTCGTGGGTAGCCGAGAGTATCACGGGGCAAGCCACCCCCTCGTCGGCAGCGTCTTTCCACGTCTGGGCGCAGACGCACCACCTGTCGCCCGGCGAGAGGCCGGGGAACCCGTGCTCGGACATCGGCGTGATCAGGTCGTTGCCCTGGGAGCGCGCGAACTCGAGGAACCCCTTGGAGACCATGCAGCAAACGGTATGCAAGCCCCGGTCGTTGCGGTCAGTATTGCAGCAGCCATCCCTATACCATCCCGTCAGGGGGTCGGCAGAGCAAGTCTGCAACTCGCCACCAAGGACGTTGAACGAAGGTAGCAACGAAGCCAACTCGGGAATTTGGTTGATTAACCCATGGATGCGGTCATTCGCCGGTGCCTGCCCCCAATCGCCTACCGATTCGTTCAAAGGCAGGACTGGGTGCGAAGCACGCCCCGGAGAAACCGGGGGAAGAGGTCCTCCGGGGACCGGGTTTTGTTGTTATTTCCCGGCCCAGGCCCTTCTCCCACAAACAGAGCTGTCACTGGCGCCCGTATCGTGACACTGCGCGGACAATTTCACTGCGCAGACACTATAGGGAATGGGTCGGTCCCGGCGCACATGTTCAACAAGCTGAACAAGAGAAATGCTGCACTGCTAGGATGTCTTGGCCTTCTGACCATGACGGTTTTCGCGGGTGCCGGAAGCGCGGTCGCCCAGGACGGCGGGGCTGCCGTCCACGAGGTGACCGTCACCGGTTCCGACGTGGTCTTCACCCCAGCCGACCTCACTGTGGATATCGGCGATACGGTCTACTTCCACTGGGAGGACACCGGCATGGACCACAACGTGGCCGAGTCCGACTCAGCTGGTTCCGACGAGTACAAGGAAGGCGGGTTCCGCAGCGGGGATGTCGCTGCAACCGTTCACTTCAACGTCACCTTCGATGAGGCGGGGACCTTCTACTACATCTGCGAGCCTCACACCTCGATGGACATGAAGGGGACCGTCACCGTGGTCGATCCCGATGCCGTCGAGCCCGAGGCCACGCCCGGATTCGCCCCCTTGCTGGCCGTCATCGGCCTGGTCGGGGCCGCCATCGCTGGTCGCCGAGCCGATTGAAGCGGCACCCCAGTAAACGAGCCTAGCGTACTGAGATGCGTCAAACTTGATGGCCATCTCCTTCTGCCGGGTTCGTGGGAAACCCGAAGATAGAAGCCGCGACACAGGGGCATTTGATCGATGTCCTGTCAACCCTCCATCCCCGGGCAAAGAGAAACTCGCTGCGACGGATGATCGATCATGGGCGTGTTCTGGTAGACGGCAACAAGGCGTCTCGGGCCAAGGAGATTGTTCCCGCCGGGTCAATCGTTGAGACGCTCTCCCGCACTGAGGGCGATGGAGCTGCCAAGAAGAAGGTGGATGGCCCCCCAGACCCAGTTATCCTACACGATGACCGAGAGCTACTCGTCGTCGACAAGCCCGCAGGCCTCCTTTCCGTGGCGACCCCGAGGGGCGAGTCGGACACGATGTTCGACCGTGCATTGAATTGGCTTTCGAGTAACCAGTCCACTCGGGCTCATCTTGTTCATCGCCTCGACAGGGAGACCTCTGGATGCTTGCTCCTCGCCAAGTCCCCAGAAGTCAGGAGTATGCTGCAAAGGCAATTCAAAGACCGCACCGTCGAGAGAATCTACCATGCGGTTGTCTTCGGGAAGCCCCCTGCTGATTCGGGTGTGGCAAATACCCGTATCCAGGAGACCAGGGACAAGCGAGTGCGGCTTGTGCCGAAGGGAGGGAGGGGCGGCAAGGAAGCGATAACCAACTGGAGGGTCGAGCAGTCGGCGCCGATTCACAGCCTCGTCAGAGTAAAGATCGACACAGGGAGGAGGGCCCAGATCAGACTCCACATGGGCGAGATTGGTTGTCCGGTTGCTGGCGATACCCGGTATGGCCGGGGAAAGGCCAGCGTGAACAGATTGTGCTTACACGCGTCAGCACTCGAGTTTGAACACCCCAATGGGAACAGGATTCGGGTTGAGAGCGAGATACCAACCAAGCTGTACTCCGAATTGAAGCGCAAGTCGCTATGAGGAACGCATCGTATTCCCTAGGGAGGTTGATTCCTACGACATGGCGGAATAGAGGCAGATTGCGATAAGCATCGGCAGAATAACCATCGGGAGGACAGGGAAGTGGTCCACGTACCCCCTCAACTTGGCCCCAGCAACTGTTGAGAAGAATACCCCCAACCCAATAGCGGTTCCAATCAGGATGGCTTCACTGGATGCTGCATCATCTACATTGAAGCTACACCATAGAAGGATTGATCCAATCCCCATCGGACCCCCTCCGATTGCCATCCTCATGGCGGAAGAAGGGCCGGTGTCCAATCCCTCGACATCTCCGAAAATTCTCTGGTTGAACCCAACAGGATCGGCATTCATTGCTAGTCCAATCATTACGGCCACTAGGCCAACTATTTGCATGGCTAATTCATGTTCCATGTTTTTCATCAAATCTTCAGGCGGCCCTTCATGGTACGGGTGAGAGTATTGGCAGGGAAGTTGATGTATGCGTGAAATAGAGAAATATTAGCCATTGTAATAACTGATTTAACTTGAGGGGCCTCCGGGAGGTCATGTCAATCATAGCAGCGTACAACGAAGCCTGGCAAACTGGAAACCTAGAAGCACTCGCAGAAGTCATTCATGACGACTTTGTCTTCAACCCACATGTTGGCGGCGTGACCATGAGCAAGTCTGATCTGATGGGTTTTGCTGGCAATGATTTAGCCCGTTCTGAAAACGATCGGATACTGTTCGAAAACGACGAAGTTGGCGTTGCTCACTCCTTGGTGCACTTTGCCACCGGCTCCGCCTCTGAAGCCGTGTTGTCTTTCCTCCGATTCAAGGACGGTAAGATCATCTCAATGGAAACCGGCGCTACACCACTCTCTGATGATTACACATTGATTGGAAGCGACATGTGAGGTCCCGTACCCCTCCCTAGTGGACGAGCCATCCTCGCCAGTGTCCAAGGGCACCCGAGGGTCAGTTGATGATTAGCCCGATCTTCCTCAGTAGCCACAAGTAGAACCTGCCGCCCTCCAAGCCAAGTAGTTGGTTTCCTTCTTCCATCTAGTGTAATTAGTAAAGTACTTCCATTTCTACATTTCCCCTTCCTGCATCACTGAGCGGCTCGTTGGCTTTCCCCGAAGTCCGAACCACTGCCCCAATGCCATTGCACTAGGGTAATATAGTCCCCGAAGGAGGGCTGCGCTGTTGATAATCGTAAAAGCAGGCGGTTCGGCAATTACCCACAAAAGCGAGCTGTACTCGCCCAATGAGGGCATCATTGCCAGCGTTGCCGAGCAGCTCTCGCAGACGACTCTGGCCGACCAGGGGGTGATACTGGTCCATGGGGTAGGCTCCTTCGGCCACCCCCTCGCCAAGGAGCACGGTCTCGGCCACGGGTACGATGGCACTGAGGAGGGGCTGATGGGTGCGATGTTCACGCACTACTGGGTCGACGAGCTCTCCCAGATCTTCATCAAGGCCATTATCGACCACGGGGTTGCCGCACTGAGGTGCAGGCCGACCACCTCCTTCGTCACCAAGAGCAGGCGGATCGTCGACTTCTACTCGGAGCCAATAGAGAAATACCTCGAAATGGGCATCATCCCAGTCTTTCACGGGGATGTTCCCGCAGACCGGGACCAGGGGTTCTCAGTCCTGTCCAGCGATCAGATCGCCGTCTTCCTCGCTCGGCACTTCGGTGCCAAGAAGGTCATCTTCGGGATGGACGTCCCTGGGCTGCTCAGGAAGGGGGAGGCGCTACCCGAGCTGGGCTTCGGCGGGATTCCCGACTTCATGGAGTTCGTCTCCGACAACCACGATGCCAGCGGGGGCCTGCAGAAGAAGCTGCAGGAGATCCAGACTCTGGAGGGCTCGGGCATCGAAGTCCAGCTGATCGGCTTGGGCGAGCCAGGGGCCCTATTGCAGGCCATCGAGGGAGAGGCCGTTGGCACCCTCATCAGATAGCCGTGAGCGACGTCAGTTGGAAGTCAGACCGTCTGGTCGGTCCACGCCTCCGCCCACAGGTCGTAGAAGGAGGCTGTGAACTCGGAGGTGGAGTTGGTCCGCACGTAGTATGCGTCCTGGGCCGAGAACAGCCCCTGGGGGGCCACGTCGACCCAGATGAAGCTCCACCAGGTGCCATCGGCGGCAGTGTGGTTGAGCTCGTCGAAATCCAGGCGCATGCTCGCAGCGGACTGCCCGTCAGGGAGCATGGCGTGCATCTCGATCTCGGACAGGGCGACCTCCGAGGTGAAGCCCTCGGGCACGCTGCCCACTAGGAGGCGAGTGTCCTCGTACACAGTCAGCAGGTCGGGCTGCGGGGGCACGAAGGCGAGGTGCATTCGGGGCAGCCCCTGCTGGAGCTCTATGTCGACCTCATCGCCGATGCTCACCCTCAGGGTGAACTCGTAGGAATCCCCCGAATAGACCTCGATGCCTATGATGGAGGGCGGCAGGCCCATCAGCTCGATGATGAAGTCGTGCGTGCCGTTGCTCGCGCTGGCGACCTGCTGCGAGGAGAAGGCATCACCGGTGATGGTCCAGCTCAAGTCGGACAGTTTGGCAGTGTCGAAGGCGAATGGCGGCCATGTGCCGTCGGGGTCCTCGGTCGCCTTCTGTGCTAGGTCGAAGAAGGGGTCCGCGTAGGCCGGGTTGGCGTCGCGTCCCTCGTACCAAGTGCCACCGACCCTGACGTTGGTCGTCTCCTGCCCCTCGATGAGCTGGCTGTCGATTATCGGGTTGCCACCCAGAATCACTCGGGTCGCAATCGATCTCAGGTCGGAGATATCGTCCTTGGCCACATCCCAGTGGATCTCCCCCCTCTGTCCCTGCTGCTCGTGTATCATGGTGGTCCGGACCCTCAGTCGCTCGTTCTGAGTTGCCATCGCTAGCACATCGAAAACCTCGTCCTGTGACATCAGGTCGTTGAAGGCCTCGCTGGTAAGGGGGAAGCAGGTGTTGTCGGGGCACGGGCGCACGGTGGGGACCTCGAGGCAGCCCGCGGCCAGGGGGCAGAGCAGGACTAGGGCCAGCAGGAGGGATCGTCTCACGGCCTCTCGCGGGAGCGCTTGGGTCATGAGGCTATGCCACAGGCGTCACTCGGGCTCTTCGATGCGCTGCGTCGCGCCTATATGGGAAGGCCGAGGAGGGATTGCTGCCAAGGGGGGCTGCGAGTGAGCGAGGACGTCCTGGTCGTCTACAAGAAGAACTTCGAGGAGGTTCACGACAAGGCTCTGAGCGAGGTACGCTCCGCGCTCGACGTCGTTGCCGAGGAGCGTGGTGCGAGCATCGGCTACACGGCGCGCGAGACTGTGTCCCGCGACGACTTCGCAAGCCCCGACCTGGTCATAGTTCTGGGAGGCGACGGGACGCTGACCTCGATTGCCCACTCGGTCGATGGCCAGACTCCGGTGATGGGCGTCAACAGCCATCCGCGCAGCGGGGGCGACGGGGGCTCGTACGGGTTCTACATGGGCAGCGATCCCGGTCACTTCCCCCAAGACGTCAGGGCGGCCCTCGACGGGGGGGCCATGGTCAACGTCCTGCCGCGCCTGCAGGCCGAGATCGTGACCACCAGCGGCAACCGCACGCGCTGCGACCCCGCTCTGAACGACCTGCTGGTGGCCAATACGCACCAGTACCAGCCATCCAAGTACCGCCTCCAACGAGGGGGGATCGACGTGGCCCAGCACTCTTCGGGGTGCCTGTTCTCGACCTTCCTTGGCCAGGGCGCGTGGTTCCGCCACGTCGCGGACATAGAGGGCTCGGCCTTCCCGAGGGGGGAGATCGACGACCACTACCTCTTCGTGGCTCGTGACCTGCCTCGCTCGGATCGCTCGGATGACGGCTCGTACTGGGAGTGGGCCGGCCAGCCCACCGTGATCACGAGCGACATGCACCGGGGCTACGTGGTCAGCGACGGCTGGGACGAGACTCACTTCACCCGCGGCGCCACGCTGACTGTCGGACTGGATGGTCCCGCCCTGCGGCTTCTGACCTTCAGAGGCACCATCCTCGACCGCGTCTCCCACTGGTTGCAGACCTGATCATCCGCCGTCCTGCTTGACGGTGATGTGCGGGTAGGGGATGCCGAAGCCGGCCCCGTATCACAGGATCTGCTCGAGGAACAGCTTGGTCCTCTCGTGCTTGGGATTTGAGAAGAACGCGTCGGGCGTGTTCTCCTCGACCAGCTCTCCCTCGTCGAACAGGATGCAGCGGTCTGCGACCTCCTTGGCGAACCCCATCTCGTGGGTGACCACGATCATGGTGATGTCCCGTTGGGCGAGGTCGATCATAACGTCGAGGACCTCCTTGATCATCTCGGGGTCGAGGGCCGAGGTCGGCTCGTCGAACAGCATGATCTTGGGGTCCATGGCCAGCGCGCGAGCGATGGCGACTCTCTGCTGCTGGCCACCTGAGAGCCCACTGGGGTACTTGTAGGCCTGCTCGGGGATGCCGACCTTCTCGAGCAGTGCCATCGCCTGGTCCTCGGCCTCCCTCTTGGGTATCCCCTTGACCTTCATCGGGGCTAGGGTGATGTTCTCCATGATGGTGAGGTGCGGGAAGAGGTTGAACTGCTGGAAGACGAATCCTATCTCGGCCCTGATGCGCTTCATGTCGGCCACGGTCGTCTCGTCGTCCACGGTAATCCCGTCGATCACGACTGTACCGCCACTGTGCGGCTGCAGGCGATTGAGCGTCCTGATGAAGGTCGACTTGCCCGAACCCGAAGGGCCTAGGATGACGATGATCTCGCCCTTCCTCACGCTGATGTCTATTCCCTTCAATGCCCAGAAGTCCCCGAAGTTCACTTTCACTCCCTTAGTATCAATAATCGTCTCATCACTGCCGGTTCTCATTCTTTCGTCTCTGTCGTATTCACTCATGCTGCTTCTCCTCCACCTTCTATGCCCAGTCCAAGACCCTTCTCGATCTTCATCGAGATCCTGGATAGGTAGAATGCGAACACCCAGAAGACAAAGGCGGTGACGTACAGCGGCTCTAGGAAGTTACCGAGGAAGCGCAAGTCTGTGGCAGGTAGGTCCTTGGCCAGTTTGAAGAAGTCTAGTATGTTGATGATGAATAGCAGCGTCGTGTCCTTCCAAAGTCCGATGAAGACGCTGACGATCGAGGGCAGCGTGGTTCTGACTGCATTGGGGAGCTCGACTTGCATCTTGGTCTGGAACGGCGACAGCCCGAGTGCGACGGCTGCTTCCTTCTGGCCCGAGTCGACGGCTTGGAGTCCGCCTCTGAGGACCTCGGCGATGTAGCATCCGCCGAATATCCCGAACATCAGGAGCATTCGGATGATGTCCTCTGCGTCATAGAAAGGATCCATCATATCCGGCATCAGGAAGACGGCGAACCAGAGCCAGCAAATCAGGGGGCCCGAACGGACCAGTTCGATAACGGCGATTGATGGCATGCTGAAGAATGGCTGTTTGCTCTGGCGGCCGAAGGCGAGGACCACTCCGATTCCGAACCCGAGGACGCAGCCTGCGGTCGCCACAATCAGGTTGACGAAGAGCCCACCCCACTGGGATGCCTCGATACCGTCTCCGGCGAGTTTGTCCAGAGTGCTTGGGATCACTTCTCCGGCGATTATGGCCTCGCGCATCCCTTGGGCGGGTGTGCCTCCTAGGGCGGCCGCTAGGTCCTTCACGATCCCCGGGGGATTCATTATCATAATCGCGAAGAAGAACGTGGCCACGGCCCCCATTGCGATGTATGACCGCAGTCTGTTGGCCTTGTACTCCTCCGAGATTGAGCAGTAATAGAACGAAGCCCCGTAGGCCAGCCAGCCAATCACCAAGGCCTTGGCCAGATTCGTCATCGGGACCTCCCTGTGGTAGTTGATTTCGCTAGGGGTCCATGCTACGGCCATCAGGCCGAATACCACGAGGGAGAAAGGAACTAGGAATCTTGCCGGCTTTTCGGCGGCGGTGCCGTAGGCGCTAGCTACGACTGCGAATGTGGGGTAGAGCACCCACCACAGGCGCCAGTTCTGATTGATTCCGTAGCACGTCGATATGCAGGATTCGGAGCCAGGGGCTTGCGTCATCTGCTCGGTCATCTGCTGGCCGATGACTAGCAGCACCCTGTTGGCCCAGACGACGTCCCAATCTGCCTCCACTAGTACGAAGTGGCTGAAACCGCGCACGGCCACGACGATGATCCAGGCGGTTGCGATGCCGAGCATTGCGGTGGCACGGGTCTTGCCCGGGGTCCACTTGATCAGCGCGGTAAAGGTCACCCACCATGCGAAGACGATGACAAGCGCGGAAATGGCGCTGAAGACCAGGGCATACTGAGAGCTTGCTCCCTCTGACTCTGCCTTAGCCACCAGCTCGAAGAAGCCGTTAGGGAGGTATCCCTCCCACATGCCTCCAAGGAGACCGCAGGCCAGAGCCAGGGATATCGCCAAGAGGGAGAGTTGTGTGTTGTTGCTGGGAGTGACCCAAGGGCCGCCCGGCTTGCCGGCTATGGACTCCTCCAATTCGATGAGCGAATCCATGCCAATAATTCTCGAACTCATATCTTCACGCTCGTTACCCTTGTGTTGTACCAGTTCATTACGGCTGATATTGCGAGACTCCCTGCCTGGTAGGTGATGAGCAGCAGGATGAACAGCGGGATCAGTTTGCCGACGTTGTTCATCATCACCAGTATGACGTAGAATATGTCGCTGTAGGCCACAATGACGGCTAGGCTGGAGTTCTTCCAGACATTCATGAACTGGTTGTTGAACAGTGGGACCATGCTCCTCAGGGCCTGAGGCAGGATGACCAGCCTGAGCCTCTGGTAGGGATTCAGGGACAGGGAGATGGCGGCCTCGACCTGTCCCCTAGGGAGGGCTTGGATGCTTCCTCGCACGATCTCGGCCACTGTCGATGCGGTGAACAGCGTCAGTCCGAGCATCATGGCGAGGAAGAAGGGCGTGATCTCGAAGCCAGTGCCCTCGGCTATGTCCCATGACCCGGGCGAGTCTATGACCCCGTCCCCGTTCCAGTCCTTGACGTAATCTGGCCACGACAGGCCCTTCGACAGGGCGATTCCCGCTGCTACGGCGAAGGCGGCGACCCATATCGTGAATCTCTTCCTGAGGCCGGATTCCGAGTCATCGATCTGCAGCGAGTTCATACCGTCGTCATCGATCCTGCTGGTGACCGACAGAGCGTAGACGAGCAGGGCCATTGCGAGGGCTGCCTCGTAGCCACCTCCGTGTGTCGAGACGAATGGCACCAAGAAATCGATGAAGGCCACTGCTGCGGCTATCAGGAGGATGTCCGCGGCGAGTGCCTCGAGCCTCCATCCCAAAGTGCTGAAGGGCCGCCTGAGATGCTCAAAGGGAGTGTTTGGAGTGATTATGAATCGTGGCTCGATCCTGTCCATGTGACGCAGTCCGGCCCTGAGCAGGGCAAGAGCGACTATGCCCATGACCAATCTCTGGTATGACCCCACGGTCACGAACCATATTCCCTGGTTGCTGTAGAACACAGCCCCCCCGAAAAGGAACCTCTCCTCTATGAACAGCGGGGCCTGGATCCCGTACTGGGTTGCGATTAGGAACAGGAGGACAGCGAGAGGGAGGTTTCGGAAGATCTCAACGTAAACCGTCGCCATGGTCGAGGCCAGCTTGTTGGAGGAGAGCCTAGTGACGCCGACAATGGTCCCGAGGATGACGCACAGCACTATGCTGAGCAGGGTCACCCTCGCCGAGTTGATGATAGCGGCCTTCAGGAACAGCCATCTGGAGTCGGAGTTCGCAACTACCTCCATCGGCCATGGATTGATCTTGAAGGTGTTCACCTTGTCCATGAAGTCGAACTTGACCTCCCAGCGGTTCTGCATCACCGGGTCGGGGTCGTGCTGCAGGTAGAGCACCCTCAGCAGCAAGAACATGATGAAGGGCAGAAGTGCGAGGTAGGCCAGAGCGGCAGTCCTCCTGTCCTGCACAGAGGGCTTCATCCCCTCCTGTGAGATTCTCAGGTACCAGTAGGAGGTCGTGATGAGGATAACCAAAGAGAGGAATCGGGGGATGTCCTGGGAGATGGCAGGGATCATCGAGATGTTGAGCGTCAGGACGACGAAGAGGGCGATTGAGCCTACCGAGATGATTGCGTCCGCGTTGTCCTGCGCACGGAAGGAGGCGAGGGTTCTCGGTTTCAAAATCTCGCTCAGGTTGTCCTGCAGCAGGAGCACTCCGGAAACAACAGCCCCTCCGAAGAAGAAGAACGGGATCTGGTCCCCGGGTGACAGTTCGAGGACACTGGTCAGTAGGACGTAGGAGACAGCGAAGCACACGATGGCGAATATCGAGCTCGAGCACTCGGAGATGGTGCCGGGATCCCGTCGCCGCAGCCCCCCGAGGAGGGCCGGGATCTCGTTCTGCACCAGCAGGAAGCAGGCCAGGATGACCCCGCCGACGATCAGGACCAGTTTTTCCATGGCGTAGTACGAGGGGTTCATCTGGGTGTCAGCGATTGTGATGTCCCTCGCCATCGCAGAGAGGTAATCGGCGGACATCCCGAGGAACTTGTTGGAGTACTCCCAGAACAGGTAGGCGGCCAGAACTGGCAGAACGTATCCCGTGATGAAGTCACGACGTGAGCTCAGACGGGGCAACGAATTGATGAGAGCCCGGACGTCCATGCTCCCCTTTGGGGTGCATGGGGCGTAAAAGGGTAGTGAGGCCCCCGGGGGAGATTACCCCTCCCGGGGGCTTTCGTAACTCCGTGTGCTGATTGTTAATTAGCGATCAGCGCATTGCGGGCGCGTACTGGATCCCGCCCTCTGAGACGAGGGCATTCAGGGTCCCAACACGCGAGATCAGGCAGCCGGTCATTGCGGCGGATCCGCTGACACCGTCGTAGGTGCCGTCGCAGAACGCGTCGTCATAGGCCTCGCCGTAGTTGCCAGCGGCACCTAGGACGGCCTGCATCCACGTGTCCGCAAGCGGGTTGTCGGTGGTGCCCAGACCGAGGTTGTCGGTGAGCAGTCGGCACATTCCGGGGTCGCTTCCATCGCAGGCAGCGGTGGCGGATGCAGCTGCGTTAGCAGCGGTCACGCCCATCTCCTCGGCGGTCACCATCCCGTACCAGACCCAAGCCACGACGTCCTTGAAGTCGGAGTCCATGTCGCGGGTTGCCGCTCCTAGAGGCTCCTTGGACATCAGCTCGGATGCGATCCAGATGTCGACTCCGCTCATTGAGCCGTCACCATCAAGTTGCCACTTCTTGGCCACCATCGCGGACATGTCGCCAGTGAAGGCGTCGCACGAACCGTCGATGAACTTGGCAGTCGCCTCTGCAGCGTCAGCCACGGCGACGGAGGTGAAGGCTATGTTCCTTGAGGAGAACCAGTCCACCATGTTGCCCTCGGTCGTGGTGCCGATTCCGACGCAGATGTTAGCGCCGTCAAGCCCAGCAGCCGAGTTACCAGCAGTTGCAGCCGGGAACGCGTCCTCGCGTACCAGGATGCCCTGCCCATCGAAGAAGTTCATCCCGGCGAAGTCGGCGTTCAGGTCCGCGTCACGGCTGGTCGTCCAGGTCGTGGTGCGGATCAGCACGTCGATCGTGCCGGAGGCCAGCTTGTCGAAGCGGTCCGAGCCCGAGGCCGGGATGTACTCGACATCCGTGTCCGGGTTCAGCCCTAGAGCAGCGGCAACGGCCCGGCAGTAGGAGATGTCCAGACCAGAGCGAACTCCGGTTCCAGCATCCAGGTATCCCATTCCGTACTGGGACTCCTTTACTCCGCACTTCATGGAGCCACGATCGACGATCGTGTCCAGAGTGCTCACGGGTGTAGCCTCTGCTATTCCAGCAGCCCTACCTTCCTCTCGCGCAGCATCGACATCTTCCTGGGTGATATCGCTACCAGCACAGCCCGCTAGGGCTGCAGTCATCATTAACAGCATCATTGTTGAAGCGAGCAAGCGTCGCATGTGCCTTTTGACACGGTGTTGAGGGTATATACCTTCTCCTGAATGCGGAAAGCGCACCGCTTTGGAGCGTTGGAGCAGTGTATCGGTATTGAGGTTGGAAGACGGGGCGGCCGAAGCCGCCCCGCCCCCCGGGTTCCGAGTTTCGTAGGAGGTGATCCATCTGCAGGTTCCCCTACAGATACCTTGTTACGACTTAACCCTCCTTGTCGAAGGCAGGCTCGAATACCCCATTCAAAGGTAGCCTCACCCACCCCCAACTAAGATGGTTTGACGGGCGGTGTGTGCAAGGAGCAGGGGCATATTCACCGCGCCCTGTTGAGACGCGATTACTACCTAATCCAGCTTCATGAGGGCGAGTTACAGCCCTCAATCCGAACTACGAACGGGTTTCGGGATAGCGTCGTTCCTCTCGGAGTTGCAGCCCATTGTCCCGTCCTTTGTATTGCGCGTGTAGCCCATAGCATTCGGATCATACTGACCTACCGTTGCCCTCCCCTTCATCCCACTTAGCGCGGGCAGTCTCCCTATAGTGCGCCAGATCCGGGGACCTGGTTGGCAAATAGGGACGAGGGTCTCGTTCGTTATCTGACTTAACAGAACGCCTTACGGTACGAACTGACGACGGCCATGCAATACCTCTCGAACAATCCAGCAAGCTCGTTACGCTGGCCTTCATTTGTCCGTCGGCTATGGTGAGTTTTCCGGCGTTGAATCCAATTAAACCGCACAATCCTCAGGTTGCAGTGCTCCCCCGCCAATTCCTTTAAGTTTCAGCCTTGCGACCGTACTCCCCAGGCAGTGGACTTATCACCTTCGCTTCGACACTGAGAGTGCTCGGAGCACCCCCAACATCAAGTCCACAGCGTTTACACCTAGGACTACCCGGGTATCTAATCCGGTTCGTGCCCCTAGGTTTCGTCCCTGACCGTCGAATCCGTTCTAGTGTGGCGCCTTCGCAACAGGTGGTCCTCTCAGGATGACAGGATTTTACCCCTACCCTGAGAGTACCCCACACCTCTCCCGGTCCCAAGTCTGGCCGTGCTCGCAGAATTCAACCCGTTGAGCGGGTTGATTTACCCACGAATGCACCAGACCGGCTACGGACGTTTTAGGCCCAATAAAAGCGACTACCACTTGAGGCGCCGGTATTACCGCGGCGGCTGGCACCGTCCTTACCCACCCCTTATTCCAAGACCTTTGAAGAGTCAAGAAAAAACTGGGTATTACCCCAGCCACTTGGAGTTCCCTGGTCACGATTGCTCGCATTGCCAAGTTTTCGCGCCTGCTGCACCCCGTAGGGTCTGGATTCGTGTCTCAGAATCCATCTCCGGGCTATGTCTCCCAACACCCGTACGCGTTGATGGCTAGAGGGTACGTTACACCCCCTACAACCTGATACG
>MPLX02077317.1_pt1 | contig 15678 bp, 16 predicted proteins | sample 1617341 | NCBI WGS metagenome assembly MPLX02 (sample SAMN05944804, study PRJNA350692) | marine metagenome | biome: marine; feature: ODZ; material: water; isolation source: 120 m water sample filtered on 0.2 um supor filter | place: Pacific Ocean | collected 2012-04-08 | depth 120m m | reverse complement strand
CACAAATGACAAGTTCACCAATAACAGGGCCATCGCCTTGTCTATATAAATCAAAGCTCAAGCATTGCACCTAATTGGCCAATAGTTATTTATCGCCAATCGGAAACCAGCAGATGACAACAAAAGGCGCAGTAAATAGATGTCTTGCAAAGTTATGCGAAAAAGTAGTCAAGCACCTATAGCCAGTTGCATAGTGTCGACAAGGCCAAGCTTGTTGGCCACCTCAAAACATCTACCTATAAAATAAAAGCCTTCAATTCAGTCAAAATTAAACCATTGAAAAGCTAAAGCCAGAAACCACATAAGCAAATAAGACTGATCAACTAACAAGAAAAAGCAAACGAGTGGCGACCTTTATTGGCAGAGAAAGCAATGGCAAAGCATTTACCTAAACACTGAATAAGCAAGCTTTATGATCAATTCGATACATATGATTCCAATTAAACCACGGATCCCACAAACAACAATGGAAGCAGCAAGCAACTAAACCAGGAAGCAAATAACAAAGCATCTGCGCACTCAGCAATACATCGCGCATCGCTCTAACCCATATCTTGAATGCCTTGAGCGCCTGATGAAACTGTTCCTAGAGAATCACAACTCTGCTCAAATCAAGGCACTTAGTGATATCGAAGCCAGGGGAAAAGACTTGTCCCTTCAAATAGGTCACGATCGCATTAGGAGGCATGAACGACTTGCGACAAGCAAGCCCTATCAATTTTTGAACATCCCTAGAGGCAGAGATCTTTTCTGCCGCGAAGGCCAACTAGCTGCAGAAGCCTTGCTGCAAGCAACAACTAGTTGATAACTGCTAACTATTAAGTCGGGACCAAGTAGGCGATGAGATCTCAGGGAGACTGAGTCAAGTTGGCAATATGCGATCCCAGGCATACAAGTGATACAGCCACAAAGCCAAAACAAGGAGCGAGCTCTACTAAATAGGCGTTACAAGCTATAATATAGTTGTCGGCAATGGCGACTTGCTCTACTGATCTCTTATCGACAAGACATCTATCGGAAACCCACAATGGCAAAGGCCCAAGAAGAGCAATCGACAAAGGCTCCAGACGAGAAAATTACAACCGATACAATTATCTTGCTTTTCGTAAGGATTGGATTAATTTTATTTGACGCATTAAAGAAGTTTTTCTCAATCCTTGATGCAGGAATAACAAAAACCGATCCAGCTGAAAACAACCAAATACTGCCGAACAAAAATTCCAATGACAAACTTAAAACAATGCTCAAGAAAGATTTAGTAGAACTAGTAATCGCCTACGAAAAGGAAACAGGGATTGACCATGAGAAAGTTAAATAACTAACCATTTTGGCAATCAATAGCAAAGCCAATCAAGAAGAAAGTTGGCTTACCGAACAGGCCCTACACCTCTTCGGGAGCATTCATCAACAACTACTAATAAGAAACCCTTAGCTCACCCATCGTTTAAAAACAAGTGAACTCAAAAGCAGAAAACCTTGCTAAGTCAATAAGGGAATCCTCTCCTTTATATGATTACTGGAAATCGGAACAAAACGAAGCCGACGAAAAAGAACGATTGTTGAAGGCAAACAGCGAAAGCCCAGCATCATATCTGTTCAAGGCAGAGCCATATAAATGGGAGAACCTATACCAAAGCATCACAAGAGAAATCATCAAAGGCGATAAAGACTCAATAAAAGGGCTGAAAGTATTACTTAGTACAATCAATACCGAAGAAAAAGGCAAATTACTTAAAATACTTGGCAGCAATAAAATCCTTGACGGAGAAACACTTGACCTGATAAGGCACGAGGACATAAAAAAAGCAACAACGAAGAAAAATATATTTAGATTCGCAAGAATACTATTTACAATATTTGTTAATCCATATGGCATCAAATTAAAAGGTGAAAAAAAGCACATTTATGAACGAACTGGCACGATCATGGCTACATTGAAAAAAACAAAATACTAAAGAACTACTACCTACAAGGCTTTGCATAAAACACAATCTTCAAATTAATTCTCCACAATTAATTCTCAAATCTCAACCATCAAATTCAACCATAAGCACCCTATTTGATCAGCAGCAGCCGGTCTAAATTGCATTGCTCAATCTGCTTACTTAGCCTTCTCCAGCTAATAAAAAACGCCCTTTGAGGGCGCCTTTAGATATTTTCGACGAATATCGGGACCGCGAACAGTCCCGATGTTTTGATCAGTAGTCGAAGTCACCACCCATGCCGCCGCCGCCAGCAGGAGCAGCCTCCTTCTTCTCTGGCATATCAGCAACGATGCACTCAGTGGTAAGCACCATGCCTGCAATCGAAGCAGCATTCTGCAAGCCCGAACGTGTGACCTTGGCGGGATCAACGATGCCTGCAGCCAACATATCGACGTAGTCACCAGTGGCAGCGTTGTAGCCATCACTGATCGGTTTGCTCTTTACGTTCTCAGCGACAACTGCTCCATTTGCACCAGCATTCTCAGCGATGCGCATCAAGGGGGCAGCAAGTGAAGCCTCCACGATGTTGGAGCCGATCAGCTCCTCACCACTGAGGTTGCTATTCGACCATTTCTGCAAAGCAGAAGCAAGATGAGCAAGAGTTGTGCCACCGCCGGGAACGATGCCTTCCTCGACAGCTGCCTTAGTGGCGTTAATGGCGTCCTCAAGACGAAGCTTCTTATCCTTCATCTCTGTTTCGGTGGCTGCACCCACCTTCACAACGGCAACACCACCGGCCAGTTTGGCCAAACGCTCTTGCAGCTTCTCCTTGTCGTAGGTCGAGTCGGTCTCGTCCATCTGCTTCTTGATCTGCTCGCAACGCCCCTTCACAGCCATCTCGTTGCCTTCGGCGACGATGGTGGTGGTGTCCTTATTAATAGTGACGCGACGGGCGGTGCCGAGCATTTCAAGCTTGGCGTTATCCAGCTTGAGACCGGCGTCTTCGGTAATTAACTGACCATTGGTCAGCACTGCCATATCTTCGAGCATGGCCTTACGGCGATCGCCAAAGCCAGGGGCCTTAACTGCCGCAACGTTCAGCACACCACGCAGGCGGTTTACCACCAAAGTGGCGAGAGCTTCCTTCTCAATATCCTCAGCAATGATCAGCAGAGGCTTGCCGGTGCGGGCAATTTGCTCGAGCACGGGCACCAGATCCTGAACCAAGCCGATCTTTTTATCAGTAAGCAGGATGTAGGGCTCATCGAGTACAGCCTCCATTCGCTCGGTGTCGGTGGCGAAATAAGGAGAGATGTAGCCCTTGTCGAAGCGCATACCCTCGGTGACCTCCAGTTCGGTGGTCATCGACTTGCCCTCCTCGAGGGAAATCACACCTTCCTTGCCCACCTTGTCCATAGCGTCGGCAATCATCCGACCTACTTCCTCGTCATTACCAGCAGCGATGGTTCCACACTGAGCAATGGCGTTGCTATCACTAATCGGCTTAGCTAACTCCTCAATCTTCGTAACCAGAAAGTCAGAGGCCTTATCAATACCCTTCTTTAGGGAGATTGCATTGGCACCGGCAGCCACATTGCGTAAACCGGCCTTCACCATGGCGTGTGCCAAAACAGTAGCCGTGGTTGTGCCATCACCAGCAGCGTCATTGGTCTTGGAAGCAGCCTGACGAATCAAGGCAACACCAGTGTTCTCAATGTGATCCTCAAGCTCAATCTCCTTAGCGATGGTGACGCCGTCGTTGATGATTTGAGGTGCACCGAACTTTTTCTCAAGCACCACGTTGCGGCCTTTGGGCCCCAATGTCACGGCCACAGATTCGGCCAGGATGTCGATGCCGCGTTCAAGGGCTCTTCGAGCTTGCTCGTTGTAGATAATGCGCTTAGCCATGGGAGGCGTTGTCCTTTAAAGGTGATTGGTTTGGTCGATTGAAAGTCAGCGTCAGCTCAGTTGACGACAGCCAAGATGTCCTTCTCGGACAACAGCACATACTCATCTGCACCAAGCTTGATATCTGTGCCGGCGTACTTGCTGTAGAGAACGTTGTCGCCAACACCCACTTCAGGAGCCTGACGAGATCCATCGTCATTGCGCTTTCCGGGGCCAACTTGAACCACCTCACCAACCTGGGGCTTTTCTTTGGCGGTATCAGGCAGCAAAATGCCGCCGGCGGTTTTCTCCTCTGATTCAGAGACTTTCACGAAAACGCGATCTCCGAGAGGCTTAACTGTGGAGACGCTGAGAGAAACAGCTGCCATGGGTGTATGCAAGAGCAAGAACAGGGCGCCGAAGCACCACATAACGGCCTGAAGTAGCACTCGAGGCCATTGAGTGCCAACCTATGCGTATTGATGGTGTGCCGACTAGTGGATAGCTGTGCGGGTGACCGAACCCTTGTCAGCTTTAACCATTGCAGTGGTAATGTTGCGCCGCTCTGGAAGGGCATGCGTTCGTAACGCACCCCCTGCAAACCTCTTACTTTCTTATGGCCGCTGCTGCTACCGCCTCCGCCGGCACCAAGGGCGTTGTACGTCAGGTGATTGGTCCGGTTTTGGATGTGGAATTCCCTGCCGGCAAGCTGCCCAAAATTCTCAATGCTCTACGCATTGAAGGCTCGAACGCATCCGGGCAAAACATTGCCATCACAGCCGAAGTACAACAGCTGCTTGGCGACCATCGAGTGCGTGCTGTGGCAATGAGCGGCACCGACGGCCTAGTTCGTGGCATGGAAGCTCTCGATACCGGCGCTCCGATTTCAGTGCCCGTCGGAGAAGCCACTCTGGGCCGCATTTTCAACGTGCTCGGCGAACCCGTTGATGAGCAGGGACCCGTACAAACATCCGATACTGCACCGATCCATCGACCAGCTCCAAAACTTACTGAGCTTGAAACCAAGCCAACAGTTTTTGAAACTGGCATCAAGGTGATCGATCTGCTTGCTCCCTACCGTCAAGGCGGCAAGGTTGGCCTCTTCGGTGGTGCCGGTGTCGGCAAAACCGTGCTTATTCAAGAACTAATCAACAACATCGCCAAAGAGCACGGTGGTGTTTCAGTTTTTGGTGGGGTAGGCGAGCGCACCCGTGAAGGCAACGACCTCTACGAGGAATTCAAAGAATCAGGAGTGATCAATTCCAACGATCTCTCCAAGTCGAAAGTTGCCCTTTGCTTCGGGCAAATGAATGAGCCCCCTGGCGCCCGTATGCGCGTGGGTCTATCTGCCCTGACCATGGCTGAGCACTTCCGCGACGTCAACAAACAGGACGTGCTGCTATTCGTCGACAACATCTTCCGTTTTGTGCAGGCCGGATCCGAAGTATCTGCACTATTAGGGCGCATGCCTTCAGCTGTGGGTTACCAGCCCACCCTTGGCACCGACGTTGGTGAGCTTCAAGAACGCATCACATCAACCCTTGAAGGATCAATTACCTCAATTCAGGCCGTCTACGTTCCAGCTGACGACCTCACCGACCCAGCTCCGGCAACAACTTTTGCCCACCTAGACGCCACAACGGTGCTGGCTCGTGCCTTGGCCGCCAAGGGCATCTACCCCGCCGTGGATCCTCTGGATTCCACCAGCACCATGCTTCAGCCATCAGTTGTTGGCGATGAGCACTACCGCACAGCACGCAGCGTTCAGGCCACTCTGCAGCGCTACAAGGAACTGCAAGACATCATCGCCATTCTTGGTCTAGACGAACTTTCAGAAGAAGATCGCCGCACAGTGGATCGTGCCCGCAAGATCGAGAAGTTCCTATCCCAGCCTTTCTTTGTCGCCGAGATTTTCACCGGCATGTCTGGCAAATACGTCAAACTGGAAGAAACCATCGCCGGCTTCAACATGATCCTGGCCGGTGAACTTGACCATCTACCTGAGCAAGCCTTTTACCTGGTTGGCAACATCGATGAGGTAAAAGCTAAAGCCGAAAAGATGGCTTCAGAAGCAAAGGGTTGAAACCCTGCGGGGTGAGAGGCATCTCCCCGCTAATCACTTTCACTCCCATTCCGTTTCTTTCTATCAAACCCAAGCCCCCGAACCATGTCTCTCACCCTGCGCGTGCTGTCACCTGACCAGAGCGTCTTCGACGGCACAGCTGAAGAGGTGATTCTTCCCAGCACCACAGGCCTAATCGGCATCCTGCCTGGCCACATTTCGCTCGTAACAGCCCTAGACACCGGAGTGATGCGTGTTCGAGCTAATGGGGACTGGAACTCCATTGCCCTAATGGGTGGATTCGCCGAAGTTGAAGCAGACGATGTCACCGTATTGGTGAATGGTGCTGAACTCGGCAGCAGCATTGATGCAACCACTGCCGAAGCAGAACTGGAAAAGGCCAAAGCCGAAGTAAGCCAAATGGAAGGGCAGGCACCCTCGCCCGAAAAAATAAAGGCACAACAGAAATTCACTCGCGCCCGGGCACGAGTTCAAGCCACTAAGTAAGCAAATAAATCGGCAGCAGCTGAGGAAGTTGAATTGACTCTGCAGCTCTTACTCGACAGCGCAGATCCGATGGCCTGGCAAAGATGGTTTCCCACAGGCATTTTTGCTGGCATCACAACCAATCCCACCCTGCTAAGAAGAGCCGATCAACCCTGCCAGCTTGATCATCTCAAACGTTTGGCTCTCAAAGCCGAACAACTTGGATGTAGAGAACTACATCTACAAGCTTGGGGCAAAAATGCCAACGAGCTGAGCGAATGTGGCACCGCCTTGGCCCAATTAACGACTACAGCCCTAACCATTCAGATCAAACTGCCAATTACCCAAACAGGAAGCCAAGCGGCACAAAAGCTCATCGCCGCAGAAATACCCGTAACATTCACCGCCTGTTATGAGCCCCCCCAGGTGCTAATCGCTGCGGCCCTAGGCGCAAAATACATCGCCCCTTACTTAGGACGCATTAACGACCAAGGAGGCGATGGCTATGCCGAGCTAGTGGCAATGCAACGAGCCCTAGACGGAGTAAAAAGCAGCTGCAGACTTCTTGTCGCCAGCCTGCGCCAAAAACGTGATCTAAGTGATCTTGCAGCAGCAGGAATCAACAGCTTCACGATCAGCCCTGCCCTCGCTGACGAGCTATTTAACGTAACTGCCACCCTGGAAGCAAGCGAAGACTTTGAGAAGGACGCAAGAAGGCTCTAAGCAGCCTCCACCACTCACTACCACCTCCTCCTTGCTTTGGTGAGATTCAGGCTGTACCGCAGAAGGTCACGTCGGGGAACTTGAGCTTGGCTTCCTCAAGACTCTTGCCCTTGCCTTCTTCCTGCCAATAGTTGATCACTTCCGTCGCCTTGTTGAGCACCTCGACGCGCTCGTTATCAGTAATCCAGCTTTTGCCTTCTAGCTCACCTTTAAGGGTTTCCCAGGCATCTTCGCGCGGCCAAAAGAAGTAAGCAGTAAGAGGGCTTGGTCCACCACCAACGATCTGATCAACGGCCAGAGCAACGTTGTCTGGCAACCAAAGAATCTTCAACAAAAAGCGACCCTCATCAGCCTTTGGGGTGTAACCAGAAGGCACACCATCAGCATCGATAGTTGCGGTCGCAAGGGCAGCACTACCACCACGCATCACAGGGCGACCTTCTTTAGGCTCCTGCTCATCTCCAGCTTCCTTGGGCTGCTCTTGCTTGGCAACGGCTTCCGCGGTCTCTGGGGTGACCTCTGGGGCTGCCTCAGCCACTGCAGCTGCTGTAGTCGCGACCTCCTGGTCGGCGGCAGCACCTTCGGAAACCGTCATGCTCTCTGCGCTCAAGGAATCTAAACAAACAACTAACCTACCAGTCGCACAGCACTTTTGAGCCCCTGAACCTGCAAGGCCTACTGCTATTCGACATCGACGGCGTAATCCGAGATGTAGCAGCAAGCTACCGCCGTGCCATCCAGGAGACTGTGCATCACTTCAGCGGCTGGTGTCCTCCAGTCGCTGTTATCGACGCGCTCAAATCAGAAGGCAGCTGGAATAACGACTGGGACGCCAGCCTGGAACTACTACGCCGTCATCAAAAAGGCCATGATCAAGCATTGGAACTACCCAAGCGCGAGCAGCTCATAGAGGTATTCAGTCGCTTTTATTTCGGTGGTGATCCAGATGGAGACTCCAGCCATTGGCAGGGCTTTATCCGCAACGAACCGCTATTAGTCCAGCGATCATTCTTTGAAGAGCTGAGTCTGAATGGCTTGGCGTGGGGTTTTGTTAGCGGTGCTGAGCCCCCTTCTGCTCGTTTTGTGCTGGAACAACGCTTGGGTCTAAAAAATCCAGCCTTGATCGCCATGGGTGATGCACCTGACAAACCTGACCCCACAGGCCTAATGCAGTTGGCCAGCCAACTCGCTGGCAGAACATTGGGGGAAGGAGCTCCACCAATCGCCTACCTCGGCGACACCGTGGCAGATGTAAAAACAGTGATAAACGCCCGCCATCAACTGCCAAATCAGCAGTTCATCAGCATTGCTGTTGCTCCACCACATCTACAAAGCAATGATCGCCTTAAGGCGCGAAACAACTACGAGCAGCAATTGCTACTTGCTGGTGCTGATGCCCTAATCCCCAAGACAGAATCGGTGCAATCTCATCTACTCAATTGGCTTAATAACAAACACCATCAAAACTGACAGCAACAACTCCCCATCCCCTAATTAAATACTGCTATCTGCATGGGCGCGCAGTGCCCAGCTGCACCACCATGCCAACCGCTGTCGCGCCGTTACCGAGAAACGACACTGAAAAGCCAGCCACTGTCTGCGTACAGCTAACCATCGCTGCCACTTCTGCCTCAAACGGAGCCAATGAACCGGGCCGCTGGTATTGGCAGCATGACGACGGTGTTGCAGCAAAGCCTCAGGCAACTCCAGCAAACCATTGGCATGCCGCGCCACCAAGGCAAGCCACCAGTCGTACTGCACCACCTGCTCAGGTATCGGCAACGCCTGCTTCAAGCAGGCCTGATTAAGCAACATCGTGCAGCCCGTGACTCGAGGGCCTACCGCCAGTGCCGCCAATCCAGGACACGCCTTACCCACACCATGCCAATCCCAAAGGGAAAAATGAAGAGGCATTCCCTGAGCATCAATCAGGGTTGCATCCGAATGCAGCAGCATTGCAGGCTGCTTACCACAGCAACCACGCAGCAACTCCTCAGCCTGCAGAACTACCATCCCCCGCTCCAAACGCTCTGACTCCCAGACATCATCTTGATCCGCTACTGCCACATAAGCCGCCTGCGTCGTCGCCAATAGCGCCGCGAAACTGCCACAACAACCCAATCGCAAGCCATCTGGGGGCATCAACTGCAACCAGCCCGCAGTGGTCTGCGACCAGGACTTCAGCAACTCAATAGTGCCGTCGCTGGAGCCATCATCACGCACAAGTAGACGATCAGGCCGCCATGTCTGCGCCTCGATGCTGATCAGCTGCTGCTGCAGATAAGCAGCGCCATTAAAGGTAGCCATCACCACCTCCAGAGTGGGCCGCTGACTCACCACCAACGCAAACCCCACTTGCGGAAATAGAGCCAGGCACTGTGTAGGTTCACCATGGTGAGCCAAAAACTGGTGTAGCTGCCACGGCCCCAGTGATGCATCACCTCTGCCACCGGTAGATGCACCGTGCGCCCATGCCGGCCGAGGCGACGGGTGATATCAGCATCTTCAAAGTAGAGAAAAAAACGCGGATCAAAACCCTGCTCAAGTACCACTGCCCAACCCCGCATCAGTAGGCAACAGCCGCTCAGGTATGACGTGGTGAACACGCTGGCATAGTCGTGATCGCGCATCGTGAACCAACTGTCGTAACGCTTGAGCAGACTGGGCTTACACCACTTCGGGATCACACGCCGGCTAAACAATGCCAACAGAGTTGGATTGCGCTTGCAGAGATATTGCATACGGCCATTAGGGAAACGCAAGGTTGGTGCAGCTGCAGTCACATCGGGATGGGCTTCCATCCAAGCCACCAAACTCTCCATCGCCCCCATCGACCACGACAAATCAGTGTTCAATACCGCCACCAACGGCGGCGGCTCAGCATGACTGGCTAACCAAGCCTGCCAAAGCTGATTGAAACTCCGCCCGTAACCAGGGTTCTGCTGCTGCACCAAGGTGATCGCCGCCCCTGACAGCAGGGCTTCGGCAGGCTCACCAGGGCAATGGTCATTGATCACCACCCCATACACCACCCCTGGAGGCAAATCCTGCAGACACTGCTGCAAACGGATCACATGCTCTAGTGGAGGGCGATGGGCGACCACCACCAGCAGAGCACGCTCAGCGCATGGTGCGGACGGCATCGAGGCTCTGGGTAAACCGGCTAAACAACAGCTGGAAGATGGTGCGCTTCTGAAGCTTGATCTGAGCATTCACAGCCATACCGGGCTGCAAAGAGAAGCTCTGACCCTTGACTTCTAGGTTTTGACGACTGAGATCAAGAGTGATCGGGAAATGTGGGAAGTCGTACTCCTGCGTGGATGGCAAAGCATCTTCACTAACATTGCGCACACTGGCCGAAAGCGTGCCGTAAAGCGATGTGTCATAAGCAGTGATCGCAATTTCAGCCTTCTGACCAGAACGGATAAAGGCAAGGTCGCGGTTTGGCGCGAACACCACAGCCTGCAAGTCATCCACGGGCACCAACCTGAGCAGAGGCTTGTCACCATTAACAACCTGTCCAGTCTGAGCACGTAGATCCAGCACCGTGCCCTTAACGGGAGCGCGAAGGGTTACTAAATCAAGTTTGCTTCGTGCATCAACTAGAGAAGCCCGCAACTCAGCCTGCGTGCGTTCTGAGTGATAGCGGAGCGTTTGCGCGTGGCGGCGGGCTTCAGCAAGTTCACGACGGGTGACCACCAAAAGCCGCTCTTTATTCACCACTTCAAGCTGACGCGCAGCACCCTCTCCTACCAGTTGACGCCATCGAGCCAGGATGCGTTGATCAATAGCCTCCTGTCGCTCCAAACCAACAATCCGCGCCTGGATCCGATCCAACTCAGAAGCCTGACGAGACGCCTCAGCCTGCAACTGCAACATCAGTTCATTCACATCACTGCGCTGCACGCGAGGATCAAGCACAACCAAAGGCTGACCAGCATCAACACGTTCGCCTTCCTGAACCTTAACTTCTGTCACCACACCACTCTCAGAAGTGGTTAACGATTGCGTGCTGCGACGCGTGACCAACTTGCCTGGCACCGAGACAATCTGGTCAACCTTCACCACAAAAGCAGCCCCAACAGCGGTGAGCGTTAGCAGCGACAGGGTGCCGGCAAGCACCAGAGGCAACACAGGCGACGGACGACTCTCTATCCGCAGAGCCTCCTCATCCTCACCAATAGGGGCTGAAGCACTACGTACAGCACTGGCCGGCAGCTGGGGGGGAGAGGGCTTAGGCATTGATTGCACGTTGTTGTTCGGCGAGGGTGGCAAAAGAACCGCCACGATTTAGCAATTCATCCCAGTTGCCCTCTTCCAAGATCACTCCCTCATCCATCAACAAAATGCGATCGGCATCACGCAAGGTGGTCACACGGTGGGTTACCACAATCATCGTGCGACCTGAAAAACGCTGCTTCAGCCGCTCAAGCAGCAGGAATTCGGTAGTGAGATCAAGAGCTGAGGTGGCTTCATCGAGAATCACCATATTTGGATTTTGCAGCACCATTCGAGCAATGGCGATCCGCTGTTTCTGACCACCAGACAAGGCCCCACCCCGCTCTCCAACTCGGGTGTTGTAGCCATTCGGAAGCGCCATGATGAATTCATGAGCGCAGGCGATTTTTGCTGACTCAACAACTGCTTCATAAGGGGCATCGGGCAGGTTGAGACGCAAATTTTCGAGCACAGTGCCATCGAACAAAATCGATTCCTGAGGCACAAATCCCACCTGCCTACGCAAGCTACCAATTTGCACTTTGCTGATATCGGTGCCATCAACAAACAGGCGGCCTTCATTAGCGCGATAGAGGCCATCAAGTAACTGCACAACCGTGCTCTTGCCACTTCCACTACTACCCACCAAGCCAACAAAAGTGCCTGGGGCAATCGTGAGACTGAAATCATCGAGTTGGCGCCTGCCATCAAGGTCATAGGAAAAGGCCACGCGCTCGAAATCAACCCGACCCTGAATGGCTGGTAGCGGCAGCATGTTTGCAGTGCCTATCGATTCCTCAGGCTGCTGACCCAATACATCTGCCAGGGCATCCATCGCTGCCTTGGCGTCACGATATTGATCAGCAATGCTGGAAATATTTAGCAGCGGCTGAACAATGCCATTGGAAAGGATATAAACGGCAAAAAGGCTTCCCACCGAACCTTGGCCACTTACAACTAACCAGCCACCCACCATGAACAATGCCACCTTGTTGAAATTGGCAATCGCCTTGTTGAACTCGCTCACCGAAACGCGCATCTTTGTGAGGCGAAAGTCTTCACCGGTGTAGCGGCGATAACGCTCTAGCCATTGCCAGCGCGCCTGGCTAGCAAAGTTCTGACTCTTAACGGTGCGGATGGCCGTGAGCACCTCCACCAAAAACCCCTGGGCCTTGCCCCAGGCACGGTTGCGGCGAGTGAGCAAAACCTTGAGCGAATTACGACTAACACGGGTGGACAAAACCAGAATCGGTATTTGCACCATCACAACTGCGGCTAACAAGGGTTGGAGGCAGAACAACACCACCGCCACCAAGGGAATAAACAGCAGGTCAAGGCTGCTGCTAATGGCTGTATTGGTGAGGAACGTACGCACCCGCTGCAAATCGAAAAGACGACTGGCGAGATCACCCACGGTGCGGCGATCGAAGAACTTCAGCGGCAGACGAAACAAATGGCCGACGATCTGGCTACCAAGGCGCGTATCAATACGATCGGAAAGATCCGAAAGCAAATATTCCTTCAACAGTCCGAGCAAGCCCATCACCACAATCGCCACACCCATCACCACCCCAATCGGCAGAAGCAATGAAAGGTTGCGACTGCCAACAACCACATCAATGATCTGGAGAACAGCCAGAGGGAATACAAGCGCCAGAAGTTTGCCGACAAATCCAGTGATCAGAAGCAACCCCAACTGGAGGCGATAGGGCTGCATCACCGACCAGAACCAGGCCAAATCAAAACGGGTGACCTGCTCATCATCGGCAGCAGATTCGGCTGGTCGCACCAACATCAGCTCAAGGCCATCAGGCCATAGCCGAGCTAGATCCTTGAGCTCGAATTGCATCAGACCACTTATCGGATCAACCGCGATCAAGCCGCGGGGCCCAGCTGCCTCAATGAGCAAGAAGCGATTCTCTAACTGGATTAGGGCCGGAGGCTCCAAGCGATGCAAACGGTTGGCAGGAGATCGCAATGGACGCACTTCCAACCCCAAACTCTCAAGCAACTGACCGAGCTGCAGCAAAGAAATCCCGCCAAGACGGGTTTCGCAGTCCAACAACACCTGCTGAACCGTGTCGCGAGGGAAGGGAAAGTGATAACGACCAGCCAGTCGATTGAGGCAAACCATGGCGCTCTCCAATGGCCCCTCCCCCCGCTCGGTCAGGGGCGGCAATCGCAGAGAAGAATTTGATAGCCCTAAATCACGAGGATCAATGGGATCGGGCAGCTCATCAGCCTCACGAGCCTGCTGCCAAAATTCCTTAGCAGCATTCACGTCAGCCTCACCGTGCGGCATAACAGCTCGCAGCTGAAGAGCCTCTTTAAGAGCAGATCGCGACAGACCCAACAGTCTTGGCCCAAGAGGCAAAGACGCTCCCGAGTGCTCTAAAGAGTCTGGCAACCAACGCTCGATCGCAATCCCAATCGGATCAGCTGCCGCCAAAGGTGCACTTGGCAGCCATAACCATCCAGGGTCAAGGCTACTGGCTTGTTGTAGCTCCTCACCCGTCATCACACGCACGGCACCGGGTCGCCACATCTCTGCCACCAGCCCAGGTAAATCCTCATAATGCTGGGGTTGATGAGCGAGCCAAGCGAGCAGCAACTCAGCCAGTTCCGTGCGATCAGGCTCCAAACAGGCCTGCCGTAAAGCCGGATCACTAGCAAGCAAGCTGAGAAACTGTCGTGCCGGAATCGCGGCCACCAAACTGGGCTCCATCGCAATGGCCGTTTCCGTTGGCTGACCGCGCACTAAACCACACCAACCCAAAGCATCGCCTACACCAAGGCGAGCAAGGCTGAAAGGTCCTGTAGCTGGGTCATCAGCGACCAAGCGCACCGCTCCCTCAGCAATGATCATCACCTGATGGGGAAGGCGATCAGCCTGAAGCAAAGGCTGCCCAGTGCGATAACGAACCCACTGGAGATGGGCCCGAAGTGAATCCTGTAGCGAGGATGGATGGGCAGCCAGCCAGCCCTGCTTAGCTATCAGCAGGTGGGAATCGTTAGTCATGGCAGCGGTATGGAGCAAACGGCTCCCGGCAAGGGCTGGCGTTGTTGTAACTGCTTAATTACCTCACCAAGCCAGCGTCGATGAAAGCAATTGATCCATTCGTTGCGGGTTTGATCGTCCCACTGGGCGGGCTGGCGCCAATCAAGACGCAAGACGATGGAATTACCAGATGGGATGCGTAGGGGAGGCTGAATTTGCCCAGGTTTAGCTCTTGCCAACAGTCGGTCAAGAGGCGACTGGATGTCTTGCATGCGGATGGGGCCCAGGTGACCGCCATGCCGCTTTTCTTCTCCAAGCGACTGCAAGGCGAGATCATCAAAACTGACATCAGACTCGCGCAACTTGAAATACCACTCCTGAGCCAGGTAAACATCACGGGTCTGCAAAATCGAAAAGCAGACTTGATCAAGAAGAGGGCCCAACTCAAGAAACTTCTGATGTGCAGCATCGGCGAAATGCGCATGTTTCCAACCAGCAAGAGCATCGCGACGCTGAATGGCGGGCGCCAGACAATCAACATCTATGCCACGTTCTTCACACCACTGAGGCCAACTGGCTTGTTCAGATGGCAACCATGGCCGCACCAGAGCACCCAGTGAATCTGGCTGAGATAACGCTGGTGGCCAGGGCGCTAAAACAGCTGCTTCAACAGCATGGGCCAACCATGGACCAAGCAGATCACCTGCCAGCAAAGCTTCCAGCACTGCTGACTGCGGCCACACCAACATCACGCTGTCATTGTCATCAACGCGCTGCGAAAGTGGTTCCTGGGATTGCGGCTCGGCCATGACCTCGAACAAATCTCAGCAGGCCCTCAGCGATGCCCTGTGGAATCAGGTGCAGCAGGCCATTACTGATAATGCCTGGTCAGAAGCTGAAGGACTGCTGTGGCGCATCCTGCAGCTATCGCCGCAAGCACCCTGCACGATATGGGACACCCTTGGCTACACCTTGCTGATGCAAGGTGATTACAAAACCTGTGAGCAAGTTTTAAGGCCCTGGTCAGAAGCACCAGAGCGCACATTCTGGTTGAACCACAAACTGGCTGATGCCCTTCGCGGACAAAGCCAACACCAAGAAGCCGCCACGTTCTATCAACGCAGCCTGCTGGAAGGCTCTACAAGCTCGCTGACCTATCGCAACCTGCTGCAAGTGCTCTACGAGCTGAATCCCGACACAGCAACAAAGCAACTAAACCACTGGGCCAACACAGTTGGGCCAAACCAAACTGCATGGCAAGGAGCACGAGAAGCTGCCGTGCTGGTGCCAGGGCTTGAGCTGGCTCAATGGCTATGGGAACAGAAGCATGACGATGGCGAGTGCCGAAGACGGCTACTGGAAGAGCACTGCTACACACT
>MPLX02107507.1_pt1 | contig 15693 bp, 5 predicted proteins | sample 1617341 | NCBI WGS metagenome assembly MPLX02 (sample SAMN05944804, study PRJNA350692) | marine metagenome | biome: marine; feature: ODZ; material: water; isolation source: 120 m water sample filtered on 0.2 um supor filter | place: Pacific Ocean | collected 2012-04-08 | depth 120m m | reverse complement strand
TATACCGCAACGACAGCAATGCCCCCCGTATCGCTGTTAGATTGAGGGGAGATTCTCCCAACACCCAGGGTATAGGGTCGAAGGTAAAGCTTTTGGGCGGTCCCGTGGATCAGATGAAGGAGGTCATTTCAGGAGGTTCCTACCTGTCAGGATCTGATCCCCTTGTCTCATTCGCTGCGTGGGATGAGAAGAGGGAGTTTACTCTTGAGGTAACCTGGCGTTCCGGTGAAGTGAGCAGGATAGAGGGAGTAAAGGGTAACAGGCTGTATGAAGTGTATGAAAGTTCATCAAAGCCGGCCCCTCCGCCTGTTCTCGTTGAGAGCAGCCCCATGTTTGAGGATGTGAGCCATCTGATTGACCACAGTCACCATGAAGACCCTTATGACGATTTTGCCCGTCAGTCCCTTCTCCCTTCCCGCTTAAGTCAGCTTGGCCCCGGTGTAGCGTGGGGAGATGTAGACAGTGACGGGGATGATGATCTTGTTCTCCCTTCAGGCCGGGGAGGGCGGCTTTCTGTTTTTATAAACACCGGTGGCACATTCAGTGAGATAAAAAGTTCTGTTGTTGGTCACGACCAGACAGGTGTTGTTATCTATCCTTCTTCTTCCGGTCCTGAGATACTGGTAGGTCATTCCAACTTTGAGTCAACTGTGGAAGAGACGTCTTTTATACAGGGCTACAGGGTAGAGGGTAACAGGATTGTAGAGACGAGACGTATCCGTACGAACCTGTCCAGTGTGGGTGCTCTGTGTATGGCTGATATTGATGGTGACGGTGATCTGGATCTGTTTGCTGGTGGGCGCACCATTCCAGGGCGTTATCCTGAGCCGGCGTCGTCCATGCTGTTTATTAATGATAGCGGCCCCTTTGTCCCGGACAGTGAGAACAATGCAAACTTGAAGGAGATAGGTCTTATCACAGGCGCTCTGTTCTCTGACATAGACTCAGACAACGACCCTGACCTTATCCTGGCCGTGGAGTGGGGGCCAGTAACCATTCTGGAGAACAGGGGGGGCACATTCAGTGATGCCACGGCAAGTTATGGGCTGTCAGATTATGTAGGGTGGTGGAACGGTGTTACCACGGGAGATTTTAATGAGGACGGCCGTCTGGATATTGTGGCTACAAACTGGGGACTGAACACGAAGTATCACATCAGTGAGGATCATCCACTGGAGCTTTATTATGATGATTTTGACCGTAACGGAACACTCGATATTGTGGAAGGTCACTGGGATGAGGATATGGAGGCAATGGTCCCTGAAAGAGGACTGTCGTGTCTTACGAGAGGGATCCCTTACGTTAAATCCAGGAAGGAGACCTATGCTGATTTTGGAGAATCAGATCTGTACGGTATACTGGGTCATCGATTGACTGAAGCCACAAAAATTGAAGCGACAATTCTCCGGCACTCTCTCTTCCTGAATACTGATGGCGGTTTCAAACGGATTGATTTATCCACACAAGCCCAGTTTTCCCCTGCTTTTGGTGCTGTGGTAGTGGACATGGATGGTGACGGTCACGAGGATGTTTTTCTCTCTCAGAACTTTTTTGCTTACCAGATCGAGACCTCCCGCAGTGATGCGGGCCGCGGCCTCTGGCTTAAAGGTGATGGTACGGGAGTACTGAAAGCTGTTCCAGGTCATGAGTCTGGTGTAGAGGTCTACGGTGAACAGCGGGGTGTTGCCGCGGCTGATTTTGATAGTGATGGCCGTATAGATCTTGTGGTAAGCCAGAATGGGGCACCCACAAAACTGTACCGAAACATTTCAGCCGAACCGGGATTTAAATTAAAGAAGGTGATTCCAGTCGGAGGAAAAGTACGGGTGCAATATGGGGATGGCACTGTTGGTCCAATACGTGAGATTCAAGTTGGATCGGGCTATTGGAGTCAAAATGGTGCTCCAACGCTTGGTGCTGGAGAGGGTGCGAAAACAATCGTTATTAAGTGGCCCGACGGAAGTGAATTCCAACTTGCCATCGATGATGGCGAGAGTGTTTTGATTGTTCGCAGGGATTAATAAGTCTCACCTAAGGAACTGAAATGCGAATGAAATTGGGCTAATTGACTTGGTGGTGGTTGTTTATGGTATGCTCTTTTGTGCTTAGTGTTACAGGTTGTTAAGGTGACGGTGGTGGCAGGATTATCAAAAGGCCGGTTCGACTAAAGAAGACGGCAACGACGATCCTCCAAATTAGATTTTGGATCTTACCTTCTGACCCTCTCCTTTTTCCCAGTTCTTTTGCCGGTTGGATCACACCTTTGTAGTATATTCCATATTCTTTGATTCTAGGGGCAACTTTTTTTGTTTGCCAAACCTACCCATCTACCTTTAGCTTTGTTTGTTTTACAAAATCAATTTTTTGGATCCTTGTTTTTTTTGCTAGAAATGTTTAACAGGTAGGGGAAAAATACCTTAATGAAAAAAGTTAATACTTTACCGTTTCGGTTGTTTCTTTCCTTTCTGTTTCTGGTATTTATTTTAGGGTGTGGTAATAATAACAAAACAAAAGATGCTTCAACAATAATAGACTTGGTTGAGGCAAGAAATCTCGGCCTGGCTTATCTGGAGGAAAACAGGCTTGATGAAGCTGAGGCTCAGTTTATAAAAATGACTGAAAATGCTCCAAACGATGCCATGGGGCACGCCAACCTAGGGTTGATATACCTCAGGAAGAGTGATTTCACCAAAGCTGAAAAAGCTGTTCAGCAGGCACTCAGGTTGAACTCTGAAGATTCCGATATCAACCTGATCCTTGCTGAAGTGTACGATGCAATCGAGAGAGACGAAGAAGCTATAGAGATACTGCAAAAATCTCTTTCCATTTCACCGGGCCACTTAAGGAGCATTTACAAAATAATCGACATATATAGAAAAATGGCCTATGCTAGACCGGAGGATAGGGCTGTAACGGCTAAGAGAGAGAATTATCTTTTAGAGTTGGTGAAACTGGCACCGGGAAACATCCCTGTCAGATTACAACTCATCGAAAGCCTGTTAACCCATGGTGAGACAGATTCGGCACTGGCACAAATGGAGGTGTTAATCCAGCAGATTCCTGAACCACCGAAGGAGGCGTCTCGGGCTATCAGGGAAACGCTTAAACAAATGCAGGCCGGAAATAACAGTATGGCATCACGGTTTTTCAAGGTTGTACACAATGTTCTCAAGGTTACACCTCGTTATCAGTCTGGTCTTTGGTCTCTGAAAGGCCCGGGAGGAGCGATCACAGGATTTCCCATACTGGATTTCAGCGAAAATCTAGAGCAGCAGATGGACGACCAGTCGCCTGTTTTGAACACCCTCCGTTTTACAGACGTCTCATCAACAGCCGGCTTGGATGGGATAAACAGTATAGCTGAAGGATCCATATCTTCAGTCATGGCAGTAGGTGATTTTGATGGTGACAAATCTCAGGATATTTACTATTCAGTTTACAACGGGGATCAAAACCATGCTTTTCTCCTGAAGCACGGCTTTGGAGAGTTCAGAGATGTTGCCGCGGAAGCAGGCATCAGCCACAACGGCCAGGATTTGGAGGCACTTTTCGCTGACATAGACAACAACGGCCACCTAGACCTGATTGTCACCAACTCAACAGGCGCCCGTTATTACAGCAACGGCGGTGAAGAACAATTCTCCGACATTTCTTCCGAATCTGGCTTGGGAGCTTTGATTCAGGGAAACCGTATTCTCCCCGGCGATTTTGATCATGAAGGGGATCTTGATATATACATAGCCAACGCCGGCCCAAACCTGCTTTTTCGAAACAATTTGGACGGCTCGTTCAGTGAAATGGCGGAGGTGATGAAGATTGATGGCGGTAATGCCTCCGGCATAGATGCTGTATTTGGTGATTTTGATGACGATGGGGATCTGGACATTGTTGTTATAAACACTAACGATGAGAACAAACTGTTTTCCAATCTCAGGCAAGGACAATTCGAGGATATCACACAAGCCTCAGGGTTCGGGGGAGAAAAAAACAATACATCTGTGGTGGCTGGAGACTACAATAATGATGGAAGAATCGACCTGTTTATGACAGGTGAATCCGGAACCGGCGGTCTTTATAGGAATGTGGGGGAAGGAATTTTTGAAAAAGTGGAAGCGAAAATATTGGAGACAGGCTCAGATGCAGCTTTCCTTGATTTTGACAATGATGGTTATCTGGACCTGATTATTGCTAGTGTCAGTGGTGTTAGACTTTTTCACAGTAAGAGAGGAGAGCATTTTGAAGAAATGTCACATCTTTTACCGAAAGAGACTGTCGGCGCAAGACAGGTGGAGGTTATGGACTACAATATGGATGGCGACCTGGATATTCTCCTAGTCGGCACTGACGGCAAGTTGCACCTCCTGCGAAACGATGGCGGTAACGTTAATAAGTATCTTAAAGTGCGTCTTGTAGGACTGAGAGTGGGAAGTGGCAAGAACAATCATTTCGGGATTGGAGCCAAGGTAGAAGTGAGGGCCGGAGACCTTTATCAGAGCAGAACTGTAACGGAGGAAGTAATACATTTCGGCCTTGGTCAGCGACTCAAAGCTGACGTGATGCGGATAATCTGGACCAACGGTGCACCACAAAATCTCTTTTTTCCGGGCTCTGATCAGGATATTGTAGAGGAGCAGATGCTGAAAGGGTCGTGCCCTTTCCTCTATACATGGAACGGAGAACAGTTCGAGTTTGTGAAAGACATACTTTGGCGAAGTGCCTTGGGCATGCCTATGGGAATCATGGCGGGAGAGATGGCTTACGCTTTCGCTAATTCCACCGAAGAGTATATCAAAATACCGGGCGACGCTCTTGTTGCAAAAGATGGGGAGTACACGCTTCAGATCACTATGGAACTTTGGGAAACCAGTTACTATGATGATCTCAAATTGCGTGTGGTGGATCATCCAGCAGAGGCTGAGATTTACGTGGACGAAAAGTTCATCACACCGCCTTATCCGCCAGACAGGATCTACACTGTATCGGACAGACGTAAACCTCTGTCCGCTGTTGATGGAGAGGGGAATGACCTAATGGCGCTGTTGGACGAGTGGGATTATAAATATGTCTCGAATCTTATGCCGGCCCAGTTCCAGGGAGTTACCGAACCGCACGATCTGATTCTTGATCTTGGTGATCTAAGTGATGCCGAAGAGGTTATCCTTTTCCTCCACGGCTGGATTTTTCCTACAGACGCTTCCATCAATGTGAACATCAGCCAAGCCTCTAGTGTGACTGTTTTCCCACCCCGTGTCCAGGTTCCTGACGAAAATGGAGAATGGACAACGGTTATAGAAAGTATCAATTTTCCCAACGGAAAAGATAAAACGTGCATTGTGGATCTCTCAGGCAAATTCCTGACAGACGATTATCGCATTCGCATGCAGACCTCCATGCAGATTTATTGGGATCATCTATTCTTTACGGTGGATGAACCTGCTGTGGAAATTGCAGAGACGGTTTTATCGCCATCCTCCGCGGATCTGCATTATCGTGGTTTTTCCCGTATGTACCGGAAGGGAGGGCGGTATGGTCCCCACTGGTTCGATTACAGTACTGTTGAAACAGGCCCGAAATGGCGTGATCTTACGGGAGACTATACTAGGTATGGCGATGTCCTTGCTTTAGTGACAGAACCAGACAACAGGGTCGTTATCATGAACTCCGGTGATGAGATGACGGTGAAATTCTCTAATTCAGACGTCCTTCCTCTGAAAAAGGGATGGGTTAGAGACTATTTACTTTACAGTGACGGTTGGCTGAAAGATGGGGATATGAACACGGCCAGAGGGCAAACCGTAGCACCTTTGCCCTTCCACGCCTTAGAGGCTTATCCTTACGGACCCGAACAGAAAACGCTGGATGAAGGGACATATCGAGAATATTTAATGCAATATAACACACGCAGGGTGACTGGTGATGTATTCCGGGAAAAATTGTCAGTCCCGACCACTAAAAATTGATCTGGTCCGTTCGCAATAGTGTAGCCACCGGGTAAATTTTATTGTAGCATAACATCCCCCACATTGTTGACTTTTAATTAATTATGAAAAAAAGTACGCTTCTCTCTCTGACGGGGATTTTGCCTCTGGAACGCGTTAACTTCATAAGGAAAAAAAAACTTGTCTAGCTAGTCTTATGCAGTATAAAATACTATGATGCGAGAGATATGTGCGTAATTTGTGTATGAAAGTTCATATTGAGTTCAAATAGAATTGTTAATTAAAGTGAGGTAGCAATTGATGAGAAAATTAATAGCTCCAATCCTTCTTTTTTCCGTGGCTTTGTTTGGTCAGCAGGAGGCTGTAATCACAGGCCAAGTCACCAATAGTACGACAGGAGAACCACTGCCTGGTGCTAATGTAATGGTTACATTAACCAGTTATGGATCCGCAACGGACATTAATGGTGAATATACAATCACTGTCCCGGCGAGCTCGGTTCAAGGACAAGATGCCAAGGTCACAGCACGATTCATTGGTTTTAGAGATATGTCTGCTACTGTGACTATTAGCCCCGGTTCTCAATCCCAAGATTTTTCGATGATAGAAGATGTTTTGGAAATGGATGCTGTTATTGTGACAGGTGTGGCTGATGAAACACCCAGAACAAAACTTTCTGTCAGTATTGGCCATGTCAGCCAGGCGGCGTTAGAAAGTGTCCCAACCTTTTCAGCTGAAAGTGCGTTGCGGGGAAAAGTTGCAGGTGTAAAAATTGTACGAGGAAGTGGAGAGCCTGGCCGAGACGCCTCTGTTCTGCTTCGGGCCCCTACAAGTATCAATTCTTCGGGCAGATCCCAAGACCCCCTTTATATAGTTGACGGTGTGCTTGTCGATCCATCTGTTTCTGGGAGCCCCCTTTCTGATATTAATGCTGATGATATTGTTAGTATTGATGTTGTAAAAGGTGCGGCTGGAGCCTCCCTCTATGGCTCCCGTGCAGCTAATGGGGTTGTAAACATTACCACGAATCGTGGAAAAGGATTAGCCCGAAACGTAACAAACGTAAAAGTGAGAAGTGAGTATGGCTTTAATGAATTGAGGAAAGACTATCCTCTCCGTAAATCTCACTACTACCGGGTTGCTGAAAGCAGCTACACTGATGCAAACGGTGTCAAAGTGGATGCCGGCGACTTCATTGATGGTGACGGGAATTTTGTTGATCCTCGAGGCAAGGGTCTTCGAGTAGGAGACAGGTATACGGGTAACTGGGATGCCGCCAATCCTGATACGCTGGACAAAGCAACGATTTTCTTTGCTGACAAACCTTACAAATACATCTCTACTGGTGATATCCTTCTCGATGCAAATCTCCAACCCATTCTTGAAAATGGTAAGCCAAAAGGGTTGCGTACACTTCCGGGAGGAAAGCTCATTAACCAGATGGATCAGTTTTTTGATCCCGGCTCTTTTTTAACCAATAGTGCCACCATTTCACGGAACTCTGAAAATACCAATTTCAGTCTCAGTTTCAGTAACAGGGTGGAAGATGGTGTTATTGAAGGTCTCGCTGGTTATGGCCGGCAAACATTTCGTCTTGGCGTGGATCACAAGATTCGACCCAACCTAACAGCCTCAGTAAGTACTTATTACGGCAATGTTGACCGAGATGATATTTACGATGGTGTAGGTGGATCATTTTTCGGGATGGTTTTTACAGGAGGAGATGCTGACCTTAAAGCACGACATGCTCCTGTTGGGACCATCACCTATGACTATAACTCCACAACAGGTTTTCCAGATGGTCTCCCACAGGACGTTGGGGGCGAACTCTTCATTAATGCCGACCCAACATCTGAAAGGGACAACCCGGTTTATGAACCGTCGACAGCTGAGATGACAGAGCAGCGAAGCCGTATGATGGGAGGAACAACTCTCACTTACAGGCCCGTTGATTGGTTCAAGGTAGAGGGGAACCTGAGTTACGACCGCTCAAATAGGGAGCTTAATAGGTTCTTCAGGGTTGGATATCAAGATATGTTTGATACAGACATTGCTAAGGGCCGGTATATTAAGTACCCTCAGTATGATGAAGCTTTGAACGGGCACGTTACGGCAACGCTTCAGAGGTCAATACTTAACAACAACCTTACTGTTACGACCAAAGCAAGAGCCCTGTTTGAAACACTGGATCGTTTCGGTACTTACGGCCGGGGTACAGGCTTGGCAGTGCGAGGAGTTGTTGACCTTGGTGTGGCCAGCACTGATATGTTACAGGTGAATTCATACCAAGAACAAATTCGTTCTGAGGGATATTTTCTTATCTCTAGTTTCGATCTTAAGGATAAATATCTTGGTGATGTTATGGTTCGAAGGGATGTCAGTTCTCTTTTTGGCCCCGACTCCAGAGAACAGGACTATTACAGGGTAAGTGGTGCCTGGCGGATTTCTGAAGAGCCATTCTGGTTCTTGGATGCTGTCCAGGAATTCAAGTTACGTGGCTCTCTTGGTACTGCCGGTGGTCGTCCTAATTTCTATTCACGCTACGAGACGTGGACAGTATCATCAGGTAACGTTTCCAAAGGAACACTGGGCAACAAAGCATTAGTGCCTGAATATTCGGAAGAAACTGAATTTGGTCTCGACATGGCATTTTTGAACAGGTTTACTTTGGAGCTCACCAAAGCTCATAGTGAGGTTGAAAATCAGATTCTCAGTATACCACTGGCCTCCTATTACGGTTATTCAAACCAGTGGCAGAATGCTGGGACTCTTTCAACAGACACTTGGGAGTTTAGCTTGCAGGGGAATCTGGTTCGCACCAGAGACCTCTCTCTAACTTTTGGGTTCCTCTTGGACAAATCAGAACAGAAGGTCACCAAGCTGGGCCGTGCTCCTTACATCTTTGCTCCTGGCGATACTCAAGGCTTGTCAATTTTTAGGATTGAAGAAGGCGTTGAGTTTGGTGCACTGTGGGGTTCAGCCAGCATTACTGACCCCCAGGAACTCTTAGAGAGGTTAGATGGTTGGGATGCCAGCGCCTTTCCTCTGAGCGAGTTTGACATCAATGATGAAGGTTATGTTGTCTGGGTCGGTGAAGGGAACACATGGGAAGATGGTATTTCTAAAGAACTTTGGGGAACTTGGGTAGAACTCGAAACAGGTATTGTTGATGGCGACACAATTAGGGAGAAGTTTGAATGGGGCATCCCCATTGACTGGGAAAATGTAGAAACCGGTCAAACATCTCGTCAGATTGGAAGTACAGTACCGGACTTCAACTGGAGTGTCTTCAGCAACTTTGATTATAAAGGCTTTAGCGTTTACACGCTATTTGATGCCCAGGTGGGTGGAGACCTTTACAGTCAAACGATTGCTTGGGGGTACGGCATCGAGCAGAACCAAGGTAAGGCTGACCAGACAGGTAGGCCGGACAATCTCAAGAAACCGACTAAGTACTTTCAAAATTCTAACAGAAACCATTTCATATATGATGCCAGTTACGTCAAACTGAGAGAACTGGCTGTAAAGTACACATTCAAGCCTAAGCAGGCCAACCAGCCCTTATTGGGTGTCTTCAGCCAGCTTGGTATCGGTGTTATTGGCCGTAACTTGCTTACTTGGGATAATTATGATGATGGTTATGATCCTGAAGTAGGAATTGTTGAAGGTCAAGGCGGATCAGCCGTTATCGCGAAGATTGATGCGTTCCGCTATCCCAATTACAGAACCTTTACCGGTTTCATAGAAGTAAGATTCTAATAATTTCGAATAGATCTACTACACTATTAAAGTGGAGGAAAAAATGAAAAAGGACACTTTCAAGATGGTTGTAAAAATCGGCTTTACAGTAATTATACTTGCTGTAAGTGGCTGTTTGGATTTTGACGTAGAAAACAAAAATGCGCCTGATGAAGCCAGAGCTCTGGCAACGCCGAGTGATGTAGAATCACTAATCAAAGGATCATTTTTGCAATACTTTGAAGCAATTGAAAGCGGAACGCCGAATATGACTATGGCTACCATGTCAGATGCGTTTACCTGTTCCTGGGGGAATTATGGTATGGGATTGCTGTCATCCGAGCCGAGAGTAGAATATGTCAACAATACCTCTCAAGGTTACGCCGGTGCATCCCAGTTCCCCTGGTTCGGCCTTTATGGTGCGATTTCCTCAGCCAGCGACGGTGTTCGCAATGTGGAGTCGGGTGCTGTGAATCTTGGCCCCAACGCAAAGCGGGCACTTGCTTTTGGAAAGTTCGTTCAAGGCCTTGCTCTTGGATGGCAAGCGCTTTATTTTGATCAGGGGTTTCTACTTGATGAAGATACTGATCTTGCTAATGACGTTTTGGAGTTGGTTCCTTACACGGAAGTGATGGATTTTGCTATCGCCAATTTAGCGGAAGCTGCCAGTATTGCTGATGGTAATACGTTTACAATTCCTGCTGATTGGATGAATGGCAAATCCTATTCCAACACCGAGCTATCTCAGGTGGCTCATTCTCACATTGCAAGGTTCATGGCTGCTGTTTCTCGGACGACAGCTGACAGGAAAAATGTTGACTGGAATGCTGTTCTTTCTCATGTTGACAAAGGTGTTACAGAAGATTTTGCTATTACAGGCAATGGTGGTGGGCGGAGCGACCCGTGGTGGAATGCAGCCCAGTGGTATTCAGCAGAGAATAATACTTGGCAGAGAGCCGACTATATGTTGTTAGGTCCTTCAGATGATTCTACCGGTTTCAGCGACTGGTTGGCAAAAAACGTTTACGATCGCACTGAGTTTCTAATGAAAAGTGGTGATAAAAGGATTTGGTCTGGCGAATATTCTGATGATGGTGATGAAATCCCAGGACTCCTTTATGAACAACTTGGGCCCACAGTATTCCCGTTGTCTAGAGGCACATATCATGCTTCTCGTTATGGGCTTTACAGATGGGATGAGTACCGCTATGTGACTGGTACGGGCAGTCCGGCACCGATGCTTATGCTAGTTGAACACGATTACTTGAAGATGGAAGCCTATCTCCATCTCGGTCAAGCATCAGAAGTGCCCGCACTTCTTGATATATATCGCACAGATCGTGGTGGGTATCCCTCAGCCGAGGGAGAAGCAACTGGTACCATTGATGACGATCCAAGTCCTAAAGTTGGTTCCGGCTTGTGGGCCATGGTGAAGTATGATAAAATGTTGGAGCTTGCATCAAGCTATCCAGGATTGGAATATTTTGAAAAAAGAGGCTGGCATGATCTGTCTGGTTTAACTCTGCTTCATTTTCCAGTGCCCGCTCTGGACCTGGAAACACTTCAGTTAGCTCTTTATTCACACGGTGGTGGTGTTGGTGATTCAGCACCTCCCAGGGCTATGCCGGGCTATGAGTATGGTTTGGATCCGGATGATATGAGGCTCCGAAAGTAAGTTAATCACATCAACTATAAAGTAAAGGCCAGTAGATTAGATTTTTGCTGGCCTTTATTATTTTATACTAATTACTGTTCCCTTTAATTAAAGATTATTAACCACTAATGCGATTTATACTAACTTGTGTAAGCCTCCTATTTCTCAATAGTTGTTCTTCCACAATTTCCAACGGTTCTTCATCCAATTTAGTTCAGTATTCAAAACCACTTGGGGTTTCTTATAGAGCTGAATTTTCTGGTGTTATCAGAGTTATTATTGAAAATAAATACCAATATGTAATTATTCGCCAAGAAGAAACGGCCCGAGACGTCTACATAGAAACTGACTGGAAAGAGAGAAATCTTTTTGAAGATGAAAAAGAAAAAAATATTATTGCCGCAAGAACTCGTTTAATATTTCGTGCCAGGCCTCGACACGCCGGTCAGTATACCATTCATATGTTTGCGGATAATGAAGTCATTATTAAAGGAATGGGGAATTGGGAGCAAGGTTCTTTCTCTCCAATGTTTCAAGCTTCATTAGATGATCTTTCTCGGGAATTGAGAATAGAATATAAAGTTCTCTTTTAACCGTCTTTTTTTCATAACATATAGTTGACTAGGTTCTCGGTTAATTCAACAATGAATTTCCCGCAAAAGGTTGCCCAATTATCAGGTATAAAGTAGTAATAGCTATTCTACTGATTTGCAGTTTTGAAAGTGGCTGCGAAGTGAAACGACCTGAGTGGAATTCTGAGTCGGGATATAATTGGGCTTTTCTGGTTAAAGCCAAAGGGAAAGGGCCAGGCTTTTCTTTTCTTGATGTAAAACAGACGGGAATACATTTTTCAAATTCAATTTCTACCAAGACAATTAAAAAAAACCGTCATCTGCTTAACGGTTCCGGCGTAACCATGGGTGATATCGATGGAGACGGACTGCTTGATATTTACTTTGCCAGGCTGGAAGGTTCGAATTCCTTATATAAGAATCTAGGTAATTGGGAATTTAAGGATATTACTTATTCAGCCGGAGTGGCCTGTGAAGACCAGTTTTCTACAGGTGCTGTATTGGCTGACATTGATGGAGATCGAGATCTTGATCTTCTTGTGACTTCTCTTGGAGGCCCTCACAAATATTTTGCGAATGTTGGACAGGATCAATTTCTTGATATGTCTCATAAAATAGGTCTTATCCCAAACATGGGAGCAACAACAATGGCACTAGCGGATGTTGACGGGGACGCTGATCTTGATTTGTATGTAGCCAATTATAAAACACATACAGTTAAAGACCTTCACCTCCCCCAAGAAATTAGGTTTGACCAAGTTGTTCGTCAGAATGAAAATGGTTATTTCATTAAACCTGAATTCAAAGGGGATTACTCCGTAAAAATTTTGGATAATAAACTATTAATGCGTTTTGAACATGGCGAGCAGGACAACTTTTATCTCAATGATGGGAGAGGAGGATTTACACCTGTTAGTCTTTCAGAAAAGAGATTTAATCAACCTGCCAGTGAACAATTTCCTGAATTACAAGACTGGGGTCTTACTGTCAGGTTTCAAGACATGGATAATGATGGAGACCCTGATATTTATGTTTGTAATGATTTTGAAAGTCCAGACCGGATTTGGATTAATAATGGCAATGGGACATTTTTTGCAGCATCGAATATTGCTGTCCGAAATTCTAGCTGGGCTACCATGGGAATAGATTTTTCCGATATAAATAGAGATGGCAATATAGATTTTTTCATCCTCGATATGCTAAGCCGCCAGCATGATAAGAGAATGACTCAAATTTTGCATACTCCTCCCATATCAAGACCAATCGGTCAAATTGATAACAGACCGCAAAATTCTCGAAACGCACTCTTTTTAAACAGGGGGGATAATACCTACTCTGAAATTGCGCAGTTTAGTGGAATCCAGGCATCGGATTGGTCATGGTCAAATCTGTTTGTTGATATTGATCTTGATGGTTATGAGGATGTTATAATTTCAACAGGTCATTATTATGATGCGTTAGATGGTGACGCCCTTAACCAACAAAGTAACAGAAATTTTTATGATTTAGAAAATTGGCAAAATAGTCTGTTTGATTATCCCTCTTTGGAGCTTCCCAACGTAGCGTTTCGCAATCTGGGTAATTTGCGATTTGAAGATAAGAGTAGTGAGTGGGGATTTACTTCAGTGGATATCAGTCATGGTATGGCTTTAGGCGACCTGGATAATGATGGTGATTTGGATGTAGTAATGAACAGGTTAAATGATCCAGCGGCCATATACCGCAACGACAGCAATGCCCCCCGTATCGCTGTTAGATTGAGGGGAGATTCTCCCAACACCCAGGGGATAGGATCGAAGGTAAAGCTTTTGGGCGGCCCTGTGGATCAGATGAAAGAGATCATTTCAGGAGGTTCCTACCTGTCAGGTTCTGATCCTCTTGTCTCATTCGCTGCGTGGGATAAGAAGAGGGAGTTCACTCTTGAGGTAACCTGGCGTTCCGGTGAAGTGAGCAGGATAGAAGGAGTAAAGGGTAACAGGCTGTATGAAGTATATGAAAGTTTTTTGGATCCAAATCATGATTTAGATGATAGGCCGATAAATAAAAAAATAAAAAAACTAGCATCTATTATTCATGTCCAATAAAATAAAATTCGTTTCATTTCTTATCCCATCATTGATCTTGGTTTTAGTAATGTTTTTTTCATTTTCATCAAATCCAGAAAGAGAAAAGGGTTGGCAGGCAAGAGAGAACTATCGTTTTATAAATCTTGAAGTTTATTCTAATAAATTAAATGGTTTTTCACGACTTCAAGGTGAAGACACCAAAATTCTCTTTAGCAATAGGCTGACTACCAAAGAAATTGAAGGGAATCGATTTTTACTTAGTGGCTCAGGCGTGACTATAGGTGATATGGATGGAGATGGTCTCTCCGACATCTACTTTTGCAAACTTAATGGAAACAATGTTTTATATAAAAATTTGGGTAACTGGGAGTTTAAGGATGTTACTGAGAAAGCTGGTGTACCAAACACGGGTGGATATTCTACTGGTTCCGTATTTGCTGATTTAGATGGTGATGCGGATCTTGATCTAATTGTCTCAGCTTTGGGTGGACCAAACTCTTATTTTTTAAACAATGGGACAGGAACCTTCACTGACTATACTAAAGAAGGCGGTTTAGAATCATACAGGGGAAGTACTTCAATGGCTTTGTCTGATGTGGACAATGACGGTGATCTTGATCTATATGTTGCCAATTTTAAGGTGAACTCGGTTGAATCATTATTTCCCTTATCGGAAAGAATTCCTAATAAAGTAACGAAGCAAAAAGATCAAACTTTTATTGTCCGTCCTGAGTTTATGGAACACTACCGAATTGAAAATCGTGGTAGAGAACCTGTGTTAGTGGAAAAGGCAGAACTCGATATTCTTTATATTAATGATGGTTCTGGTAGATTCGAAAAATTTCCTGTAGATAGTGACCGGTTCGGGGATATTAAAGGAAATAAAATGACAAACCTCTATGATTGGGGCTTATTGGTTCGTTTTCAGGATTTGGATAATGATGGAGATCCTGACATATATGTATGTAATGATTATAATTCCCCGGATCGAATTTGGATTAATGATGGTAGGGGTTATTTTAAATCTATTGATTCATTATCTATTCGTCACACTAGCAAATTCACAATGTCAGCTGATTTCTCAGATATAGATCGGGACGGAGATTTAGACTTTATGCTAGCTGATATGCTTCCTCGAGATCATGATAGAATGTTGATGCAAAAAGGAACGGGAGATAGGTGGCAAGACCCCCGCCTTATCGGGAATTTTAATTCCCGGCCACAAATAAAAAGAAACACCCTTTTCCTCAATAGAGGAGATAACACTTATTCTGAAATTGCGCGTTTCAGCAAAGTATCAGCCACAGATTGGACATGGTCATTGCTTTTTTTTGATATGGACCTTGATGGTTATGAGGATATGCTGGTATCGAATGGCCAATTATTTGATTTTGAAGATACTGACACCAACTACCGTATTAGTAGACTTACTCAATTAGGCAATGATTATCGTCAAATGGTTTCACTATATCCTAAATATCTTACATCTAACGTAGCGTTTCGCAATCTGGGTAATTTGCGATTTGAAGATAAGAGTAGTGAGTGGGGATTTACTTCAGTGGATATCAGTCATGGCATGGCATTAGGCGACCTGGATAATGATGGTGATTTGGATGTAGTAATGAACAGGTTAAATGATCCAGCGGCCATATACCGCAACGACAGCAATGCCCCCCGTATCGCTGTTAGATTGAGGGGAGATTCTCCCAACACCCAGGGTATAG
>MPLX02377144.1_pt1 | contig 15694 bp, 15 predicted proteins | sample 1617341 | NCBI WGS metagenome assembly MPLX02 (sample SAMN05944804, study PRJNA350692) | marine metagenome | biome: marine; feature: ODZ; material: water; isolation source: 120 m water sample filtered on 0.2 um supor filter | place: Pacific Ocean | collected 2012-04-08 | depth 120m m | reverse complement strand
CTGTACCTGGTTATTAGGACCGTGGTGATACGGGAGTTTGAGATTTATAAACCACAGACTGATAGTCCATGAATAGCTACTACCATTTCGCCTTGAAACGAATGCTCAAGCGACTTGAGGGAGCCGCCTGAGTCATTCGATTTGATTTACTTCCTGCCCATCATACCTTGTAGAGCCGAGGGAATATCTGCCGGGAAGACGATAAACTTGGAATTATCAGAAGAGGATAGCTCCTGCAGTGAGTTGATGTATTTCTCGCCAAGCAGATAGACGACGGGTAATTCTTTCTCGCCTATGGCTTCGGTTACCAGGGTGATTGCTCGCTTGCTAGCCTCAGCCAATATGACCTGGGCTTCAGCCTCGCGTTTCGATGCTTCCAACTCACCTTCTGCATTCAGAATTGCAGCCTGTTTGTCACCGTCGGCTCGAGTCACCGTTGCGCGACGAGCTCGCTCGGCAGCTGCCTGCTCCTCCATCGCGCTCTGCATGGTGCCCGAGGGGTTGATGTCCTGGATCTCCACGGTCTTTAGCGTGATACCCCAGTCGGCAATATCATCAGAGATGGCCTCCTTGAGCTTTGCCTTGATGTGATCGCGGGAAGACAGGGCGTCGTCCAATGTCATTTCACCGACAATTGAACGTAAGGAAGTCTGCACTAAAGTTTGAATAGCTATCACGTAATTCTCTACTCCATACACCGCTTTCTCTGGCGATATGATATTAATATAAGCGACAGCATTGGTGACGAGTACGGCATTGTCTTTCGTGATGACTTCCTGTGAAGGAATGTCGAGAACAATATCTTTGGTTGTGACCTTAAAAGCCACGGCATCTATGTAGGGAATGATGAAGTTAAGCCCTGGCGTTAGGGAGGAGTTGTATTTTCCGAGGCGCTGTACTACCCACTTAAATCCTTGCGGTACCTGCCGCACACCTTGCGCAACAGTAATGAGTAGGAATACAGCTACGGCAATTCCTATTATAAATCCTGGTTCCATGGTGTTACTCCTTTAGGTTAAAGCTTGTCTCAATGCATCTGAGATCAAGCTTTTTTTACAATCAGTGAGTTTCCAGATAAATCCACCACACTGACTCGATCCCCGATATCAAGGTCTTCCTGCGAAATTATCAGCCATTCGTCCGAGCCTAGTAGCGGCGCAGGAAATCGGACCTTGCCTCTTTTCTCTCCATTTGGAATTTTTAACACCTGCCCAATTTCACCTAACAATGCTTCTCTGGACAATCCAGCTTTGGTTTTGTCTACATTGAGTGGTTTGATTAGCTTAAACCAGGCGAACGCGAAGGCAGTTGAAGATACTGCCCACATTATGATTTGTGCGGTTTCTGTTATGGCAGGTAATGGAATCAGCAACAATCCAACGACAACTGCAGCCGCACCAAACCAGAAAATAAAGAAGGAACCTAGAAAGATTTCGAAGAGCATCAGAGCGATGCCGAAAACAATCCAGTGCCAATAGAGAAGTGCAAAATCCATGATTCGTCTCCTTTTTAGCAATAGGCCATTATTAATCCGTTTACGCGGCCTATACAACCGATATATTGGGACGAAACTAAAATAATCAAGTGGTTCAATCAGTTAGGAGCAGATTAAGTGAATCCATCCGGCTCTGCATCGCTCATGTAGAATAGACATGTGCTGTCTCACTTATTTCTCCCAACTGCTTAATTTCTATGCAACAACTCAATCTAGGTGGCAGTGGTCCTGTATTGCATTTCTCGCATGCGAATGGCTACCCTCCCATGGCATACCGGGCCATGCTGGAGCCTTTTTTGGATAAATATGAAGTTATCGCGAGTTTGCATCGTCCTGTCTGGAAACCTCCTCCGGAGCCATCATCACTCGAGTCGTGGCGGGATTTTGGCTCCGATCTTGTGCAGTTAGTCGGCTCGATTAATGAGCCAGTAATCAGTATTGGTCATTCCATGGGAGCGGCAGCAATTGTGATGGCGGCGGTTCAAAAACCACAGCTGTTTACAAGAATAGTGCTGATCGAACCGGTGTTAATGTCTCCCAAATACTTCTATTTGCTGAAATTGTTGCGGCCAATTGTTAAGCGGAGAGTACCGCTCATCCGTAAGACTCTGGAGCGAGTTGATCAATGGGCTTCCAGGGAGGAAGCTTACGAGCATTTCAGACCCAAATCGGTTTTTAAAGAAATAAGCGATGACGTGTTGTGGGACTATGTGAATCATGGCATGAACGAAACCCAAGATGGTAGGGTGCGATTGGCCTATAGCAAGGAATGGGAAGCTCATTGTTATCTGAGAGCACATAATATTTGGAGCTTGCTTCGCAAACTCGAATTGCCAGTTTTGGCAATCAGAGGAAGCGACTCTAATACGGTGTCAGAACAGGCCTGGGAGAAATGGCAAGCCATGTCCCCACAGCACCAGTATATTGAGTTAGAGGGAGCAGGGCACCTCGTGCCGTTCGAAAGACCCGGAAAGCTTGTTGCTACAATTGGCGATTGGATAGGGAAGAACGAGCGATAGAAATTCGATTGTTGTTCTATTCAAGTTAGTGCTCAATGCGAACTGAGTTATTGATTGAATCATTGTGAGAGCGTGTTAAGTGAATTTAAGAGACAAAAAACTATTTAGTCAGCAATGCTATGTCGATGGAAAGTGGAGCGACGCCGATAGCGGGTCTACATTCGATGTAGTGAATCCAGCAACGCAAGAAGTGTTGGGTTGTGTTCCGCGCATGGGAAAATCAGAAACGCGCCGCGCTATCGAGGCTGCTCATGCTGCATTCAAAACCTGGTCTCGACTACCGGCCAAGCAGCGATCAGTCACGCTTCGCAAGTGGTTTGAGCTCATATTGGAACACCAGGAAGACCTGGCGATGCTTATGACTATGGAGCAGGGCAAGTCATTGACAGAATCGAAGGGAGAGATTACTTACGCTGCATCCTTTATTGAATGGTTTGCCGAAGAAGGGAAACGTAGTTATGGCGATGTCATTCCTCACACCCAGGAAGGCAAGCGCTATCTGACGCTAAAACAACCGATAGGTGTGGTGGCAGCTATAACACCCTGGAATTTTCCGGCGGCAATGATCACCAGGAAGGCAGGACCTGCGCTCGCAGCAGGGTGCACGGTAGTGCTGAAGCCCGCTAGCAGCACACCTTATTCGGCGCTAGCGTTGGCTGAGCTGGGAGTGCGCGCCGGCCTACCGCCTGGAGTCTTCAATGTCATTACTGGCGCGTCGGCAGAGATCGGTGCTGAATTAACCGGCAATCCACTGGTGAAAAAAATCACCTTTACCGGTTCCACAGAAATCGGTAAGCAACTCATTGCTCAATCTGCAGCGACGGTTAAAAAAGTGTCCATGGAACTCGGTGGCAATGCGCCTTTTCTGGTGTTTGACGATGCGAATCTCGATGCGGCAGTAGAAGGGGTGATGGCATCGAAATTTCGCAACTCCGGGCAGACCTGTGTGTGCGCTAACCGGATCTATGTACAGGCAACCGTAGTTGACGAATTTATTGCCAAACTGCAGATTGCAATGGAGGGACTCAGGGTAGGCAATGGTCTCGATGCTGGCACGAATCAAGGCCCGTTAATCGACCAGGCGGCCGTCGAGAAAGTCGAAGAGCACCTGGAAGACGCAGTTTCAAAAGGAGGCCAGGTATTGTGCGGAGGCCAACGGCATGAGCTCGGTGGCACTTTCTTCCAGCCAACCCTGGTGGTCGGTGCAGCCCAGAACATGAAAATAGCCCGTGAAGAGACGTTTGGACCTTTAGCGGCGGTATTCAGATTCGCTACAGAGCAGGAAGGTATCGCCATGGCCAACGAGACTGAATTCGGGCTGGCAGCGTATTTCTACGCTAATGACATGGCGCGTGTCTGGAGAATCGCCGAAGCACTGGAATCCGGGATGGTGGCGATAAACACAGGAATATTGTCGAACGAGGTGGCGCCATTTGGCGGTGTCAAAGAGTCTGGCTTGGGTCGAGAGGGTTCCAGATATGGCCTGGAAGAGTTCCTGGAAATTAAATATCTGTGTATTGGCGGTATTGACGCTTGACTGAGCATGCCTAAGCGAGGCCAGGGTTGAACGCATACCGCCCGCCCCATCTCTATTCCTGAGCTGGGGCAGGCACAGTACTTTCTCTAAAAAGTATTCAAGGCCAGGAGTTTCGCTTCCTGTTCGTTGTTCGCTGCGAAATTGACAATCATATCCGGCGTTACCGGCACTCGATTAAACAAGTGTCCATTGAGAGCATCGGATATGGCGCTGGTAATAGCAGCAACGGCGCTTCCCTGGGATGGTTCTCCCACGCCTCTGCCGCCTGCGGGATTGTAAGGATCCGGCAGATCAACGGCGCCATTGGGCATTTCTGCCGGCACATCCAGCATGGTTGGCAACTTAGCCTGGTACATTCCCAGATTGGCCGGTAATGCATTCTGGGGATCATAGACATAGTGCTCAGAGCCGGCCATCCCAAAGCCCCACACGGCGCCACCGTTTATCTGCTGTGACAATCCCTGGGGATGGATAATCGTGCCGCAGTCGGCGATACCGAGGTAATCGAGAATTTCGTATTTCCCCGTCTCCAGATCGACCTCGATCTCTGCCATTGAGACCATGAGGCCGGGTGCGATGCCGCGTTTGGGAAGATTATCCCGGGCCACTCCCACAAGACCCGACCCGGCAATTCCCTGCACGGCGCGTTGTGTTATTGGATGGATGTCATCGGGATATTCTTCGCCGTTATAACGACCTCCCAACTCGATTGCCTTGGCCGCAGCCTCCCCATAACTCAGTCCTTGACTGCTATCGGAGGTTTTGAAGACACGCTCCTCAGCGATGCTGTAGTCATCTACGGAGCCGCCAAATTCAGTCCTAGCGATCTCTTTCAGCTTCACTACCGCGTCTTCGGCCGCAACCCAGTTAGCTCGGGTATGGGTAAAGATGGTATTACTGCCACCCTGAGTGGAGCTGTTGGGCAGGTGATTGTCTGTACTGCCACGATGAATCTCACAAGACTCCCAGCTGCATTGCAATACTTCGGCTGCTGCTCGAGCGGTACTTGCGTAGGAGTAGGTGCCCAGATTTCCAACACCGCTATGCAGATGAATCCTGCCATCGGGAGTGATGCGAACCAGACCATCATAGCCACTTCCACCGGCCGAGTGATAACCCATGCCTACACCGAGACCACGCACCTTGCTGCCATCGCGTTGGCGCGGTGCCGCTTCTCTTTCAGCCCAGTTAAACATCTCCGAGGCTTTATCGATGGCCTCCGTCATGTAGGCGCTGGTTACCGGCCCCTGATTTTCATACACCGGTGACTCACTGTGGGGGGCGTTGATGCGGCGAAAACTGGCTCTGTCCATATCCAGTTGGCGTGCCGCCTTATCCATGATGGAAGCTATCGCCGCCGACATCTCATTCTGGCCTGGACCGCGCTGCGCTCCCCGTGGCGTGGTATTGGTGAATACCGGAATATTGCGCAGTCGCATAGCTGTCGGTGTATAAACCACGGAGATATGCTGTGCCGAGGAAGACGCACTGTTGCGCCCGGTGGGACCACCGTCACTGATGATGATCACATCGACCGCGGCTACCGTACCGTCGGCACGCACACCGGTCTTCACCCAGCCCTGCATACCGGGACGGCCGATACCGAGATAATATTCCTCTTCCCGGGTGATGCGCAGTTGCACCGGCCGGTTTAATAGTTGGGAGAAACGACCGGTGATCGCCATGGTTGGATAGGAGCGACCCTTCGAGCCAAATCCGCCACCAGTATTTTCGTTAATCATGCAGAGATTTTCGGGAGCAATTCCCAGCAGATCCGCCAGTGGTTCGACCACGGAACTCTGACTCTGGGTTGAGGCATAGAAATAGCATTTGCCGTTTTCCCAATAAGCCATGCTGCTGCGTGGCTCCATGCAATGATGAGGCGTACCTGCAGTGACAAAAGATTCTTCGACGATGACGTCACATTCGGCGAATGAGGTGTCGAGATCACCGTAAGTCCAGCCGTCGGCAAAATCCACGTTGCGCGGCTCCAGGCCATTGCGGAACCGCTCGATTTCGCTGGCAGGCCATTTAATTGTGCCGAACCCGCCACGAATGGTGGCATTTTCATCGGCCAGGGAATTGGTCTGTTGCAGGACATTCCCATCCGGGTAGGCGTTGGGTCCACCTTCCGTCAGGCTTTCCAGTGGGTCAGTCACAAACGGCCGATATTCGTAGTCGATCTCGATTCTATCGATGGCATTTTCGGCAATCTCATCTGAGATGGCGGCAATGGCTACGATGGGTTGGCCGACAAAGCTTACATCCTCCGATGCCAGTACAGGTTCGGCAGGTGCAGTCGAAGGCGGCAGGTCATCGGCGGTCAAGATCCCCAATACGCCGTCCATGCGCAGGGCTTCGGAAGCATCGATCGAGCGGACCCGACCACTGGGCATGGGGCTGGTTAACAAGCGCGCGTAGACCAGACCCTCCGGCTTGAAATCTTCAACATATTTGGCGTCGCCAGTGACTTTGCCTTCGACATCGGGGGGAGTGAAATTCTTGCCAATATGCATAAATGTCATGCCAGTAACTCCGCGGCGCGCATGGTGCCGTTCAGATAGTGATCATAAGCGCCGCAGCGGCAGAGATTGCCGGCAAGTGCTTGGCGAGCCTGCTCACGGGTTGGATTCGGATTGGCACGAAGCAGGGCGGTAGCTGCCATTACCTGGCCAGGTGTGCAGAATCCGCATTGCGGTGACAATTCTTCAATAAATCCCTGCTGCACTGCACTGAGTAGCCCGTTTGCTGAACGCAGTCCCTCAACGGTGCTTATCTCGCGTCCTTTGACCGTATGGGTAAGCACCGAGCAACTGTAATTGGAGACATCGTCCAGTAGTACCGTACAGGCGCCACACTCACCTCGATTGCAGGCTACCTTAAGACCGGTTAAGCCTAGTTTGTTGCGCAGTGTAAAGGCCAGGGTCTCGGTAGGCGCGACATCTACCAGCCGGGTTCGGCCATTCACATTGAGTGACAATAAACGTTCGACGACCGTATTGGATGCCGATTGGGCGGATGCCAGGTAATAGCCGGCGCCTGATGCGGCTGCGGCACTGGAATAGATCACGCCCTTGATAAAGCGCCTTCGGGAAAGTTTCGGGTTCACGGGTTCGACACTCCCTACTGGTAGTGGTTTGTTGGTAGAGGCCAGCCTTGAGAATAGGCATGTAGCCTGGCACTGAATCGTAAATTCAGTCGCTTACCCTACCCTTGAGAGCCCGAAAAATCAACGCTTAGCGCCTCACTGACGGTGTACTCAACCAGCCAGGAAGGTAGCCAGGTAGCTTATGAGAATGCCCATTAATATAGTGGGTTTCTACGCCCCAATTTCAGTTCCACAATCGATCTGTTGCTTGACATGGATTTTGAAAAGTGAAATCATAATGATATCAAAATGATTCAGTTCAAATGGTTACAATCCAGCCGCGGGAGTGCTGGGCATACGCTGAGAGTGAAGCTACAAAAGGAGAAATCTCATGATTGAGGAAAAACAAGCCTCCACATTTAACGGTTACATGACCATCGTGGTCCTGTTCGTGCTGCAAATCATCATGGTCCTTGGAATCGCTTCAGCACCACCAATGCTGAAGGTCATCTGTGGTATCGGTGGCATTCTGGTATTCATCTGCTGGTTTGGGTTTTTCATGGTGGCTCCGAACCAGGGGCGTGTAATGCAGTTATGCGGGCAGTATGTTGGCAGTGAAAGGCAGGCAGGATTGCGCTGGGCTAATCCACTCTACATGAAAGCAAAGGTGTCTTTGCGGGTGAGAAATTTTGAGTCTGGAACCCTTAAGGTAAACGATAGCAACGGTAATCCCGTCGATATCGCCGCGGTTGTGGTCTGGAAGGTGGTGGATACCGCAGAAGCCTTGTTTGAAGTGGATGACTACGAAAACTTTGTCCAGATTCAGAGCGAGGCGGCACTACGAAATCTGGCGACGACGCATCCTTACGATAGTCACGATGATGAGGACGCCGGGTTTTGTCTGCGCAGTAATCCAGAGGAAGTTGCCGAGCTTCTCAAGAAGGAAGTTCAGAATCGACTGAGTAAGGCAGGCGTCGAAGTCATAGAGGCGCGAATCAGCCACCTGGCTTATTCGCCTGAAATAGCCAGTGCCATGTTACAGCGTCAACAGGCATCGGCGATTGTCGCGGCACGCAAGAAGATCGTGGAAGGTGCCGTGGGAATGGTCGAACTGGCGTTGGAATCATTGGCAGAGAAAAACGTGGTCCAGCTCGATGAAGAACGTAAGGCTGCGATGGTAAGCAATTTGTTAGTAGTACTGTGTGGAGAGAGCGCTGCCACTCCTATCGTGAACACAGGCAGCTTGTACACCTAGTCGGCACTACCAACTCCACAACAGCTGGTAGCTGAGAAGTCACTATTCAAGGAAATTCCGATGATTACTCTGAAAGAGACCGATGAAGTTGCTCCTCTTTGCCCGCATTGCGATGTGCGAATCACAGAACTGTGGTTTAGGGAATTGAGGAGCACATTCGGGCGCCGCTATCTTTACTTTTGTTGCAAATGTAAGAAGGTGCTGGGTGTTTCTCACCGCAAAGGATTTTGGATGGGCTGATTTCCGCTGCTTGCAGGATATTTAAAGCGAAGATTTCAAGCTTGGTTATTGATATTTAATCTTTACAGGATTCGGTGTCGCGCAGAGTCCTTGTCGTAGAGGCGCATGAAAAGGAAAACCTTCCCGCTTAGGATAAATCCTGACATCCTGGCTGCTATGCAGCGCTGGGCAAACGATGATCTGCGCAGTTTAAATGCACAGATTGAGTACGTGCTGCGGGAGAGTCTGCAACGTACTGGGCGCTATAAGCAGAAAGCAGCGCCAGAGAAAGAGCCAGGCATTGAGGAATAGTATGTGGAAAGGAGTAGTATCAATAGATGGGTAGTGCAGACTTGATTCACTGGAATGTGTGCCCATATCTTAGGATACTTGTTCGATCAAGAGCTTCAATTCTGGCTCTTTGTAGCGTAGTAACAGCTTTGATATGCAGTATGCACAAAAACACCAACTTCTTAACTCAGGAACCTGGTTATGACTGATAGTGATACGCTGCAATCCAGCAAGACCAAATCGGCGGGAATGATAAATACCGCGATTAATATTCTCACTGCACCGTCCGAAGCATTTCGGGAGATAGAGCAGCGACCCAGTAAGTTGTTCCCCATGGCGGTCATCTTGATCAGTACGATGGCTGTGATGTTCTGGTATTTCACGATAATTGATTTCGACTGGTATATCGATGATTCGTTAGCGAGTATCAATCTGGACGGAGATGATCTGGAGAATGCTCGGGAAGCTATGCAATCGATGTCGCAAACTACCTTCAGGATTATTGGTATCGTGGGCGGTCCGGCATCACTGCTGGTCATCTGGTTATTGCAATCTGTTTACCTTAGCCTTGCGTCGGCACTGAATGGAGATCGATTCAAATTTACCCACTGGTTCTCGTTGATTGTCTGGACGGCCCTGCCTAACCTGCTATCGACGATCGGTATGGCAGTTACCATAGCTCTCAGCCCCAATGGACAGCTGAGTGCCTTTGAGCTAGACCCAACAACGTTGGCGAATTTAGGTATGCAATCGAGCAATGGTTCGATGGAATTCGTCATGAGCTCGCTGAATCTGCCCATGTTCTGGAGTATTACGCTGACTGTATTTGCTTACAAACAATGGTTGGAGTCCAGCTGGCTCAAGGCTATGTCGATAGTACTTGCGCCTTATCCGCTTATTATTGGCGTTTGGGCGTATTTTGCGCTCGCTTAATCTGAATTGTGGTAGGGTAGCGTCCCTCAAACTGTAACAATGGCGTGATATAGCCGTTAACATATTGTATTAATTAGGGAAACGGATTCGATTTATGAATGCCAAGAAGCTTCTGCTGATCGTTGTTTTCGCTGGAATGGTCATCGCACTTCCATTTATCAACCGCACTGTCTTTGGCACCAATGTCAAAGAAGTCAATGTCTCGATCCTGACTCAGCGCGTTATCAGCCCTTCTATACTCGCTTCAGGATTTCTGGCACACGAAGAAGAGGTGATGCTTAGCTCCGAAGTCATCGGTAAAGTTTCTGAACTGTTTGTGGAAGAGGGTGACGTAGTTACACAAGGGAGTCTAGTGCTGCGCGTCGATGATAAGAATTTCATCGCCGGCTTCGAGCAATCTGAAGCGGCAGTCAGCATCACTGCGATTGACATCGAACGCCAGGAGATTCGGATTGAGAACCTTAAACGGCAATTCGAGCGCAGTGAGAGTCTGTACGAGCGAGATTTAATTGGAGAAGAAGCCTTCGAAGTGGCCAGAAATCAACTCGACCTGGCAAACATCGACCTGTTGTCATCCCGAGCGAGGTTGGCTCAGGCTAAAGCGCAGCTCGACCAGGTCAATGACCAATTGAGCAAGACACAGATTATCTCGCCGATCGATGGTGTGATAACCAGTCTCGATATCAAGGTGGGTGAAACAGCTATCGCCAGTTCGACGAATATTCCTGGCTCCTCTCTGATGACTATTGCCAATCCGGCCAGTATTTACACCGAGGTGCTGGTGGATGAAGCCGATGTGGCCAATATCGAAGTGGGCCAACGGACTGAGATCGTCGCCATAGCCTATCCTGATCAACCCATGCAGGGAGTTGTACGGTTTATCGCCAATACGGCGAAGATTGCTCAGGGCCGCCAGGGGCTCAGCTTCGTAGTCAAGATCGATATTACCGATCCGGGTGACGTGATACTTAGACCAGGCATGTCCTGCCGCGCTGAAATTTTCACAAGACAAGACCAGGAAGTGGCTGCCGTGCCTATTCAGGCCATACTCTTTGAAGAAGATCGCGCCGAGTTGCGCAGTGACTACTTTATCTTCGTCAATGACGATGGCGTTGCACGTAAGACCAAGGTCGAAGTGGGTCTGTCCGACGACGAATACCAGGAGTTGATGAGTGAGATCGACGCGGATGTAGAGATCGTGATCGGTCCGAACCAGGAACTGAGACACCTGTTAGAAGGTGATCGACTGGATGCAACTCGCATCGAGACTCAGTAACACTCCATTTCTCTTTCCTGAAAAGAGCAACGCATGGCGCTAATAGAACTCCAGGGTATTACCAAGTACTACGAGATGGGATCTCAGGTGGTCAAGGCACTTGACGGCATCGATATCGAAGTTGCCAAGAATGACTACCTGGCCTTCATCGGTTCCTCCGGATCTGGTAAATCCACCATGCTCAACATCCTGGGATGTCTAGACAAGCCCACAGAAGGTATGTACCACCTCAATGGCAAAAATGTTGAAGTGATGGATCCTAATGAACTGTCGGAAATCCGCAATCAGGAGATCGGATTTATTTTCCAGAGTTTTAATTTGCTGCCTCGTGCCAACGCGCTAGCAAACGTGATGCAACCCTTGATCTATCGAAATATCGGACTCCGACAACGCAAGGAAATGGCGATGCAGGCACTCGAGCGGGTCAAGCTGGGTGACCGTGTCGACCATCTGCCGAATCAGCTCTCCGGTGGCCAAAGGCAACGGGTGGCAATCGCTCGAGCACTGGTTACCAATCCCTCTATCCTGTTGGCGGACGAACCCACTGGAAATCTCGACTCCCGGACCACTATTGAGATCATGCAGTTGTTCGACGAGTTACATGGCGAAGGGCATACCCTCATCATCGTGACTCACGAAGATGAGATTGCACAACATTGTCATAGAGTCGTAGAAATGAAAGATGGCACGATCTTCAATGACAGCACAGTATCCAGCGGCTCTGCCAAGTTGACTGCCTGATGTTGTTCGCTCTGTTCGAAAGTTCTCGCTCTGCTCTGGCTTCCATCTATGCACACGGTCTGCGCAGTTTCCTGACCACTCTTGGCATCGTTATCGGTGTAGCAAGTGTCATTGCTGTGGTGTCGGTTACCGAGGGCATGAGTTCCTTTATTGGTGATACTTTTGCATCCCTGGGAACTAATAGCCTGACTATACAATCCTACACCCCGTTCGAAGATCAGATGAAAGGCATTCGAGCTCGACTTACACCAGAAGACCTGGAGCTCATCGAACGACGAGTAGAGGGTATTGCCTCTATTACGCCATTGCTTGCTGCCAGCCGTTCCTCACAGATAAAGTATGGTTCTCAGACTGCATTCAGCCAGATCATGGGAACTACCTATGCGTACCAGGACGTGTCTCAGTCGTATACACAGGTGGGCCGGTTTCTGGCACAGTCCGATAACCTCACTCGGCGCAGAATCGCAGTAATCGGGGAAAAAGTCCGAGAAAATTTGAGCCTTCCTGAGAATCCTGTTAACGAATATGTTGAGATCGGAGGAGAGTGGTTCAAAATTGTAGGAATGCTGGAAGAGCGTGGTGATATTATGGGAATGATGAGCCTGGATGATATCGTTTTAGTGCCCTATGCCACCATGGTCAGCCTGCAGGGAAACCAGACTCGCACAGATATCCAGATTCAACTGAGCCTTAGTGAAAGTGCAGAAGTGGAAGATGTCTCTCAACAGCTCACAATACTGCTTCGTAACGCGCATAATTTGCGCAGTGATGAAGATGATGATTTCAGGATTCAGACAGCCGAGCAACTCATGGAGGAACTCGACCAGATAATTAGCATGGTTACTATCGTGGTCGGCGGCATTGTGAGTATTTCATTGTTGGTGGGGGGTATTGGCATTATGAATATCATGCTGGTGTCTGTGACCGAGCGAACTCGTGAGATCGGAATCTGCAAGGCTATTGGCGCCAAGCGGCATCATATTCTTATGCAGTTTCTAATCGAAGCGTTGCTACTGTCGCTGCTTGGGGGAATTCTCGGACTCGGTATCGGCTTTGGCCTGGGTACATTGATCTCAAATGCCATCCCAGGATTTCCCTCTGCCAGTATTCCTCTCTGGTCAATAGCCCTGGCTCTGGGTTTTTCCGGGTTTGTTGGTGTGCTGTTTGGAATTCTTCCTGCAGCGAAAGCGGCGAATCTTGATCCGATCGACGCACTACGTTACGAATAGAAAAGGGGTCAGAATAAATATACAGTAGTAGAACTACTGTATATTTATTCTGACCCCAATTTTGTGTGACTTAGTTATTTGTGCTTAGAATGTGGATGTCGCTATTGGTGGTTTCCAGATAGATTCTATCGCCGCCACCATTTATGTCACCGCGTCCAACGATGTCGCCATCATCGTCTTCTGCCGCCATCTTCTGCCAGGTGCGCTTTAACTTGCGTCGATTCGAAAGCGCGGTGTTAACCACTATCTTGTGCAACCAGGTGCTGAACTTGCTTTCCAGCTTGAAGTTGGGAAGAACTCGGTACGCGGCCAGCATGGCATCCTGGAAAATGTCATTGGCATCATCGGGGGTATGAGCAAACCCGGCTGCAACTGCCAGCATTCGGCGTTCCAGGAGGCGCACGAGCCTCTCAAACGCGGCAATATTGCCGGTCTGTGCTGACCTTACTAGTTCCTCTTCCGTTTCCTTTAACAAGGAAAGCTCCCCACAATGGCCATTTTCGGCTTCAATTTACTATATTAGAGACAAGCAGAAGGCATTTGGTTAACAAGATGTGGTCAGATTGTCAGAAATCAGAGGATTGGTGATCTGGAGGGTAAAAAAAACAGGGCCCTGGGGCCCTGATCGAATCGTTGTTTGCTTACTGTGGCGCTCGCAAGTTACTGGGGCTTCAATTACATTAGGCTTAGCAATTGCAAGGCTCTCCTGTAGTAAATGCATAATCCTGACACGATTTCTTATACCTATCTGCTGAACAAAGCCTGGCCTATCATTCTGGCAAATGCGGCAGTACCGCTGTTGGGCCTGGTGGACACTGCTGTCATAGGCAATGTGGGCACTGTGGAGGATCTGGGTGCTATCGCGTTCGGTGCGTTGATTTTTTCCTTTGTCTACTGGGGTTTTGGTTTTCTGCGTATGGGCACCACCGGTTTTGCCGCCCAGGCAGTGGGCGCAGGGAAAGAACAGGAAGTACGCGCCGTGTTGGGCAGGTCGTTATTGCTGGCAGTTGGCCTGGGAGTATTGCTGATTGTGATGCAGTGGCCTATTAGACTCGCTGCATTCTCAATCCTGGGTGGTAGCGAATCGGTCGAGTCAATAGCGCAGGATTATTTTCGGCTACGTATATGGGGTGCTCCCGCTACTCTGGCAAGCTTTGCTTTAATGGGATTGTTAATCGGTCTCGGTCGTAGCAAGGCTCTGTTGATCGTTCAGCTCTTTCTCAACGGGCTGAATATAAGCCTGGATATCCTCTTTGCCGGTGTAATGAAACTCGGTGTAACGGGTATCGCATTGGGTACGGTAGTAGCCGAGTGGGCGACGGTGATCTTTGCCGGATGGTTGGTTATTCGGGTTCTCAAGCGCAGAGAGGTGCCAGGAAATTCTTTCTGGCCAATGGACAGAATTCTGGATAGAGCTGCGCTTATCAAAACACTTTCTGCGAACGCCGATATCATGATTCGAACGCTGTTGCTGGTATTTTCTTTTGCGTTCTTTACCAACCAGAGTGCCCGTTTCGGTGACGTTGTGCTGGCAGCTAACCATATTCTGTTGCAATTGGTTTCTTTCGCCGCATTTTTTCTTGATGGCTATGCTTTCGTTGTCGAAGCACTGACAGGGGCTGCATTGGGAGCCGGAAAACGAGCGAGCTTCGATCTGGCCGTAAAACGCTCGAGTGTGCTGGCAGTAATAACGGCCGTAATATTGGCGCTTTCGATCTGGCTCCTGGGTGGGTTCGCTATCGAGTTGTTAACCGATCTGACTGAGGTTCGCCTGGTTGCCGTGGAATCGTTATTCCTGGCAGCAAGCTATGTACTCTGTTCCTGCGCTGCTTTTCAACTGGATGGAATATTTATTGGGGCGTCATGTACACGGCAGATGCGCAATGCAGCGTTTATGTCCCTGTCGGTATTTCTTGCAGCCTGGTGGTTACTGATCGATGGCTACGGAGTGACTGGCCTGTGGTGGGCAATGATAATCTATGTCCTGGCGCGCGCCGCGTCATTGCTGCTTTACTTCGGTTCCTTGAGAAACTCTATCTCTCTAGAAAACTGAATGCTAATGCAACGGATTGTCTTCATCAGGCAGTATATGAGCTTCCAACTCCAGTTTTAGCAATTTTCGCCCAATCAGCTCAATAGTTCCAAGGTTTCGAACTTCACCGGTGGATGTAAATTCGAAGGTGTAGCGGCGTCTTATTGCGAGTGTTTCACTCTCATCGCGCACTGGCCAGACGCCCTTGAGCACCATGGTCTGGTCCAGTAATTGTAGGTTTTGATGCTTGCAATAGCGGTACACGTGTCCTAGAGCCAGACTCTTAACCCTGTCGCCTTGCCACCAGAAACTCAGTAATGCGACAACCACGGTAGCCCAGAATAGAAATGAAAGAGACAACATGAAATCTACGCTGTGGTGGGCGGGCCAGTATAATTCTGGCTAGCGGAGAAGAGAAGCGCAAAGTTCTACAATTTGAAACTGCGAATAAGGGTGCTGGGCAAGCCTGGAGTATCAGCTCGTCGTTTCTTTGCGTTCGGCATAGCGCCTGATTTGGGGTTCTATAATTTCCAGTGCGGTCTTGTCGCAGGGTGGTAGCTCGGCGGTGGATTCTTGCAG